>Ga0302114_10000358_pt1 | contig 32157 bp, 48 predicted proteins | sample AG5_Surface_MG_FD_203107 | JGI IMG/M metagenome (GOLD analysis project Ga0302114, IMG submission 203107) | Marine microbial communities from Western Arctic Ocean, Canada - AG5_Surface | ecosystem: Environmental > Aquatic > Marine > Oceanic | place: Canada: Western Arctic Ocean | collected...
GGGTTTTCGTTTCCCTTGTCTAGTGCTTACAGATCACCCCAACACCCCATAGAAGCGCGCAAAGAGCGTCTAGGAGCGCATACCTACGGAAAGGCAGTAGATATATTGGCTAACGGAGAAAACGCCTTAGAAATCATTAGAGTGGCCTTAAAGCACAATATAAAAAGAATCGGTATACAGCAGAAGGGTGGTGGTCGGTTTATTCATTTAGATGATTGCACAGAAGAAGAGGGTTTCCCCTCCCCCGCTATCTGGTCATACTAGCTAATTAAATCTATTAACGTAACACCTAGAACGCTTGCTAGTGCTTGCATGGTGTGCAGTTTCATATTCTGATTTCTACGCCACCTGATTACTTGTTGTGGTGATGTTTCTGCTAGTCGGGCAAATTCAGCATTAGACAAGCCTTGCTCTTGTTGAGCGGCACGAATGCATTTTCCTGCGTCAATTAATTCCATCGTTTTAGTCCTTGTGATATATTGTGTGGGTCAGTTTCCCCGACTGACAAATCCTATGGTTTTCCCCCCTCGAAAGGGGGGGGTTTTTAGAACGGAATGTCTTCATCAAAACTATCTGATTGCGGTAATTGCTGTTGAGGCGCAGACTGTTGCGGTGCTTGTTGTCCGTCTGTATAAAACACTTTTACATTACCCAGAATAGGCGTTTGCACTTTCGCTTCCCGCTCTTCTTTGTCTACGCTTTGACTAATAAAGCCATGATTCTCATATTGATCTGCCACTTCCGTATCAATAAAAGTTGTTAGGTCTAGGTAAGTACCTTTCGCCCCTTTGTATAACCGTGACTTATCAATCTTAGTCACATCAATTCTTACAGATATTCCTACTTTCATCGGTGTTTCTCCACTTGGTTTAAAATAACATTAACGGCCTTACTTACCTCAACGGCCAAGGATTCAATAAACTGGTTATCTCTTTCTACTCTCACCAAAACGTGAGACATATCGGGGTGGTATAAAAACAAATCCCACCACTGACGATCACAAATCCACATACAACCTTGAATCTGATGATAGTATTTCTTAACTGCTATCTGTGGGTCTCTCAAATATCCTGCATGAGTACCCTGAGCCGCGCATTTAATCTCTAATCCACCACCCTCAATTAACCCATCTGGACTACAGCCAAACTCTTGAGAGTCATCAAGAATAAACCCATGCTCTGTAACAGTGTTGACTGATATAAATTCATAAGATTCGCGGGCTTCTGGCTCTAGCTCGCTACCTCTAGCCATATGGTCGTTAGTGTAAAACGGCTCAGATTTACCTGTAAGGCGTTCCGCTACAAGCAGATCAATGTATTTCTCAGCAGATGATGACGGCTTACCAGTGGTTGTAATCAGCTTAGAAAAGTTACTTGCAGATGGCTTGCCCAATCGTGCGGCAAACCATTCCTCAGTGCCTTGTTCGTGGTCTAGTATTATCACCTAACACCTCCGTTGCAATTCGATCATTGTATTTCTTAAAATACTCTTTAGTTGGCGTATAGGCATGAACTAAAACAGCACAATCAACGCAAGACCCTTCCAACATATATGCACAGTTAGGGTCTTCAGACGGAATTGGAAGTGCGCCTAAAACATCATCACAGATTGGACAAGTTAAATGTACGACTTTTTTTCCCATGATTTGCTCTTTCATTTTTTAGCCTCTAGTGCGGCAACAACTTTGTCGTATTTGCTTGCTAGGATTTCGCTAATCGACTTAACTTTTACCCATTCTAGGAACACAGTTTGATCTACCTTAGTTTCATCAAGTAATTTCTTGATAGAGATTACCTGATCTTCATTAACTTTCTTCTTATCGTCCCCGCGCAACATTGCCGACTCAGCATCATCATCTGCTGTTGGTATTCCTGCGATTGATTGCAAAGCGTACCGTCTTGCGTATGTTATTGCAGAGCCAGATGCTTGCGGGTCTTTCTTAACCGTTGGTAAGGTGTATTCCATCTCTAGCCACTGACCAGAAATGTGCATCAACCTAGTAGATACCCCAACACCATGTTCGTTGCTAACTGGGAACTGGGTGTAGCTTAATCCGTTATCAGAAAACGGTTGCTTGATTGCCTTAATAACAGAAGTGAGATCGGCATAGCTTGATTTAAAGAAAGGGTTAGATGAATCCTTAACAGCACCCCCCATTTGGCCTTGAGCATTACATAGCGCATTAGCCAGTTCATTTATTAACTCACTTGATTTCATTGTTCTTGACCTCCTACAGTCTGTTCTTTTGCATACTGCTCACCATAACCATCTTCATAAGCAGTAGATTGATTTACTAGTGCGGGGTAGCCAAGTACGCAATCAAGCTCCCCGCGTTCTTTATCATTTAAATCATTGATGCTCATAAGCCCATTATCTCGTTAAGAGAAGCCGTCACATCTGCATAAGTTTTGTATTGGCCTAGATGTCTAAAACCATCTTGAACCCACCATTCGGAATTAGTTAAATTATAAGAAACAGTAAACCTGTTAAAAAGCATATGCATGTTCATTTTGTTATTCCTTTTATTGATTGAGGTTACATTATAGTTCATATAAGAAATAGAATACAGTTATGCTTATATCGTTTTGTTATATGCTTATAACTAAATATAAGGTGTACTGTTTTGTTCATTGAGTTATCATCGATTGGCAGTTCGGGCTACAGGCTGACAGTTCCTTAGATTAAATGTCAGAGACAGGGTTGACCCTCCCTACATGGCCTCACAGTTAAATCGGTTTTTATCTGTGAATAGTTTGGATACACGATACGAATTGTTACTAACCGCGAAGCTGTTTATCCCTTCGATCTTAAATTTACTATGCGTAGTAAAAGGGTTAAATCATCTTGAATATATGTAGTTTTTAAAAAAAGTAATTAAAAAAATAACTATTAAATAATCGGGCGAGGCTTGCCGAGCCATAGGAGATAAGAAATTGATCTTTATTCCCACTGAAAAGCAACATCAAAAAGCAATGTCAATGACAACCAACAAAGCATTTAACGGCAAGACAATGTTAAAAAATGGCTCTGGTCAATACGTTGGTAATTTAGCTGAATTAATCTTCCAAGACCTGCTTAATTCTGAATGCTTAGAGCATAAATACACAGCCGCCAGTAGCTTCCATTTTGATTTTAAAATAGGCAAGGCAACTATAGACCTAAAGGCAAAGAAAAGAACAGTAGAGTGCCGTCCTAATTACGACACTCATGTAAACCTTTATCAGAAATATTACCCATGTCATTATTATATATTTGCAAGCGTGTTAGTTCCTAAAGGCGAGCAACGTGCAACCAAGGTTCAATTCATGGGTTGGTCAGGCAAAGCTGATTATTGGAAAACTTGTGAAATTAAAAGAAAGGGGCAATATTCAGATGGCTTGATTGAGAGAGAAGATGGAGGCAAGAAGAAATATTATGATTTAAAGCCTATGAATTTATTTCTACAAAACATTGAACAACATCTTTACGAATTAGCGTTTGCTTAGTCTATCCTACTAAAAATAAAACTGTACTTTATAAAATGTATGTACGATAATGTTACCTCAATCAAAAAAGGGCATCAAAATGAATTTACGTATTGCAACAGTCAACAAAGCTATTCAGCAAATAGAACCTGATTGGGAGCTAATTAAAGGCGAAGGTTATTTTTACTGGTGGCATCCTACCGAAGACACTTGCTTAGAATTGCAGACGGTTTCAGTTTTTGCTTTAAATCATCAATCTTTAGATGGGTGGGTTTCTGACTTTGTTAATCGCCAGTTTAATGAGTGCGGTTATGTAGCGGAGGAATTTTAAATGCAATTAGTAACTGGCGACAATTATCAACCCGAAGATGTCGATATTATTGCATGGCAACGTGCCTATCCCGCTGTAAATGTCCATCAAGAATTGCTTGCAATGGAGAGTTGGTGTGACGCAAACACTGCTAAAAGAAAAACTAAGCGCGGCATTAAAAGTTTCGTTGTTCGTTGGCTAACAAAGGCTCAAAATCAAGGTGGCTCACCAATGGCTAAGAGCTACAAAAAACCCGATAGCTTGCGCTCTAAGACGATAGAGATGCAGATGGGTGATGTTAGTTGGCTACAAGGGGAAGAGCTTGAAATGATGAAGAACTATTATCTCTTAAACCTTGGCTACTATTATGACGGCCAGTTGAAAAACGCGCAGGGGGTGATTAATGGATAAGTCAATACAAACCCTTTGGGACACCACCATGCTTATGAATTACGGCTACAGGCACAAAATGGGGTATGTGGTTTGGAAGTTTATGAAAAGACTGCGCCCTGATTTGCTTGACGAAAACAGCCGCATCACAGAAGAGGGCTATGATTATTTTAACAGTCTTGAGTTAAGACGATGCAGGGATAGAGCTTGGAATGGCGAATTAAGATTTCAAAAATACAAGCAAACTGTTGATGATTTTATTGGTTCGCACTCTTTGCCGTTGCTGTTGGCGTTAGCTGATCGCAAACTTGATAATATGGATGTTTTGGCAAATATTAGATTATATAAATGGGTTAGACATAACCAAAAAACAAGAGCAAAGAACACCTACCACCAGAGGAAAAAAGGGTTGCAAATTTATCGCGATGAAAATAATGGCGAAAAGGGCGTTAGGATGGAACTGCGCCTTAAATCAAGAGACAAGCGCACAGATTGGGGGACGGTAAAATGAGCAGTCCAACCATAGCTAAAAAGATTACTTATATTGGGGATCATCCACGGCTAGTTGATGGCGGTCAATACACTGTCAAAGAACTAACGTTAATCACTGGAATGACTGACAACCTTTTGCGGTATCGTTTAAATGATTCTAATACTTGTACTGATTATGAGCTTCGCAAGTCTGGGGAGACCAAGACAAACAAGCAAGCAAAGAAGCCGCATACTCTTACAACGTCTCAAAAATGGCTAGGTCGGGCGATAATATGAGTCAGGGTGATAACAACAAGATCAATAATCTTGCCCATGCTGAAAAGCAAATTCCGTATATTATTAAGCGGATAAAGGAGTGGGACTATTCAGCCCCGCTTTGCTTTAAGTTAAAACCTTACAAAAACCCTAGAACCACAAGCCAGAACGCATTGTTCCATGCGTGGTGCGGTCAAATGTCTGATTTGTTTATCACAAAGAACCCAACTTGCACTCGTGAGAATATGAAATTGATGCTCAAACATCGCTTTTTAGGTGTCGAAACTGTTAAGATTGGAAAAGAATATGAGGTAGACAATCAAGTCCGCAAAACTTCAGAGTTGGATGTAGGAGAGATGGTGCATTTTATGGATGAAGTTTATCATTGGGCAATAGAACACAAAGTTCCGTTGTCTATACCGCGTGAAAGCGACTATCAAAAACTAAAAACCAAGCAGGTGACATGATGTTTAATCAGAAAGTTGACCCAAGGATTTTAAAAGAGTTCGCAGAAAGCGAAAGACAGCACGAGATAATCGATGCAGTAATCAGTGCGGGTTCTGCCAGTAAAGCGGCTAACATATTAGGAATTAATCGACGCTCAGTAGATAAAACCGTAACACGATTGGAGGGCAAAGCCGCCAGTAAAGGCGTTGCACCGCACAGGGATTTAACCCACCAGACAGCCGCAGGGTTTGAAACCAAGCGAGTATCTACCGCCTACAAAGAAGATGGGTCTGTTGCTCTACAATGGCACATCCAAGAGCCGCAAAAGCAGAGTCTAAAAGAGCGTTTAGGCTTAATGATTGATGGCATTAAAGACGATTTAACTGGGTTTAAAACAGCAGTAAAATCCCCAGAAAAGGTAAACTCCGACTACCTTGCCATGTATGTTCTGGGCGACCACCACTTTGGGATGCTTGCTGATTCTGAGACTAAATTTGATGACGAAGATTGGGATGTTAAAATCGCTAGTCAGGTTCTTTTGGATTCAACTGAGCGGCTTGCCAATAGGGTAGGAGATGCAGAGGTAGGAGTGCTACTAAATGTGGGTGACTTTTTCCATGCTGACTCTAGTAAGAACGAAACCACAGCAGGAACTAGGGTGGATGTTGATACCAGAATTGGAAAGACATTTAAGTTAGGTGGTCGGCTGTTTCAGATATTAATAGATAAGATGCTTAGAACCCATAAAAGGGTGATAGTAATTAACGTTAGGGGCAACCACGACAGCGATATGGCGTGTCACTTGTCTAGTTGTTTAGAGCTTTTGTATGACAAAGAGCCAAGGGTTGAAGTGTTACCAAACTACTCAAAGTTCATCCACCTGCAATGGCACAACAATCTTTTTGTGTTTCATCATGGGGACAGAATAAAGCATGAGCAGATTCTACAGACTGTGATAAAGAATCTGGACAACGAGTGGAGCCAAAGCAAGAACCGCTATTGTCACCTTGGTCATATTCACCACCACACAGCAAGAGAAGTGGGATCGATGCATTTTGAGCATTTTGGGTCGCTCACTTCTGCCGACCAGTGGCATTCAGATTCGGGCTACGGAGCAGAACGATCAATGACGGCAATCGTATATCACAAAGACAGCGGTGAAGATTCGCGGGTCAAAATTAAGGTGAGTCAGTGAGCAATGTTATCGACTTACCCACTCGCGCAAGCACTATCAAAAAGCTGTTTTGTGATTGCGGTCACACTCTCGAATACTGGTTGGGCGATGATAATTGCGCTTATGGCATTTGCCCTGTCTGTGATGTGGAAAATGCACACGAAATAATTTTAAAAGGAGAAGGGGAATGGACGCATTAAATATACAAATTGGTGGAGATCATTACGCCAAGAAAAAGCACCAACCCATAGAGTACATCATGGGAAACGAACTGGGCTTTTGTGAAGGGTCAATTGTTAAGTACATTACTAGGTGGCGTGAGAAGGGTGGCGTTGAAGACCTACGTAAAATAAAGCATTACTGCGATTTCTTAATACAAAAGGAACTAGAAAATGGCGACTCGTAAGAAGTCAACGGTCGCCCAAGAGGTAGAGAAAGCGGCCAAGCTCCTACAACGCTATGTAAGGCTAAAAGCATCTGATGATGATGGGTATTGCCATTGTGTAACTTGCGGCAAGGTAGATCACTATACTGCAATGCAGGGAGGTCACTTTTACAGTAGACGGCACACTGTGTTTAAGCTCTTTGAAGAGAACATCCATGTTCAATGTCCCGCCTGTAATCAGTGGGGTATGAAAACTACAAAGATTCAGGAAGCCTACCGCATCTATATGGAAGATATGTATGGAGCAAGACGCATTAGGGCAATGCAAAAACTAGCTTGGAGGGCTTCACCGAAGTTCGATAGGGAAGAGGTAATCCAGTTTCAACGAGAACTCAAAGAAAAGATTGGTCAAGAACTGTACAGAATCGGGGATATGTAAACTATTTTGTTAGGAGGGGTTTACATCTCTGTTAATAAGGATTAAGATTACATCTCAATCAATCAAAAAAGGGTATCAAAATGAACAAATATTCCATAAGTTACAGTCAAATCAATCAAACATCCGATGCAAAACGTGAAAACCGCCTTGGCTTTGCTTTGGCAATAGTAGCTTTTACCTTGTACTGTTTAGCGTCCAACATGGCGTTTAATGACTGCCTTAATCTGGGGGTGTGCTAATGTCTAAAGAACTGATTAAACAAAACCTTGAATTGCAAATAAGCAATATGCAACCTAAATACAAAAATTGGGATGGCGATTTAATCGACCTAAATGATTACGACAAAGACACCATTTGCTACACTTTTCTAAGGCAGATGGAAAGTTGGTGGGATGATATGCTTCCTCCAGTTGTTATTAATCAAGCGCAGTTTTTAGATGCCCTGTATCACGACACACCTGATACGGTTTCTACTATGTTAAAGAATGCTATTTATTTAAGCCTTGAGTTAGCTTTAAGGGGTTTAGTTCAGGAAATTTATGACGAGCTAAATCATGTTCAACCAGAGCCTTTCGCGGGCTATGAAAGAGGGCAATAAAATGATTGAAGTATTAGGAACGATTACAGCAACATTCATTCTAGCCATTTTAATGCGGGGTTCATACTTAATGGTTAGAGACGCGCAAGACAGATACGATGAGAGAAACAAATAGACCGAGGTTCCCCGACCTTTTGAGCAAGCCTTGTCCACTTGTGGTCGCAACGGACTATTACTTTTTGGTATAAAGGCCATCCATAATCATCATTATTAATTATATATACTAGAATATACAATGCCTCTCCATTCATTCAGAGAGAGGCAGTCGTGATCCTTTACATGCTTATATTCGTAGTAATATCGCTTTGCGCGGTAGCCAAACAAGACCTATAGTTTACATTTCCATTAATCAACAAAATCACTTACAATACAGTCACCTAACCTTTTATGGTGGCTGTATGAATAGCTTTAATATTACAAAGCGGGTTGAAGAGTGCTATGAAAATGGCTTTGATAACCTGCTTGATATGTTCAATGGCATTATGCTTTCGATCATTGAAACCGAAGTTCCGCAATACCAAGTAAAAGCAGAACTGATCCATTGGTGTCATCATGTAGACAATAGCCTTGATGCGCTAAAGGAACATAGGGTAACATCAACACAATTAACAGCCGATAATCTTCTAGCTCAGACCAGTGAAGTGTTCGGAACAGAGGTCTAATGAGCGGGCGACCAAAGTGGATACCCACAGAAGAGATTTGCGATACAGCCAGAGAGATGGCTTCTCGTGGTCTCACAGTGTCACAAATAGCTGATTGTTTAGGTGTCAGTGAACGAACTATCTATGAGCGGCAAATAGAATACCCGCATTTTATGCAGTCTATAAAAGAAGGCCGCAGTGAAGGAATCAATCAGGTCACTAACGCTCTTTTCGAGAAAGCTATTGAAGGCGACAACACTTGCATGATCTTCTACCTGAAGAGTAGAGACCGTGAGAGTTGGGGCGACCAGTACATAGAGCCAATCAAAGAGATACCCCCGATACAAATCACGATAGATTCTAGTGCAATTAACTAAGCCTCAGTCTCTGATCTACATGAGTCAGGCTAGATTTGTCGCTTGTGTTGCGGGCAGAAGATTCGGCAAAACCTTCACATCTGTAGCGTCTTTAGTTAGGGCGGCTGTAAAAGCCCCTAACCAGAACGTCTGGTATGTAGCCCCTACGTATGGAGCGGCTAAAGAAATCTGTTGGACAATGCTAATTAATGCTATTCCTGCTGAGTACATTGCTAAGACCAACGAAACATCTCTAACGATTCGATTAATTAATGGCTCATACATTGCCCTCAAGGGAGCAGAAAAGCCTAACCTTTTGAGAGGCCGCGCACTAAACCACGTTGTGCTAGATGAATTTAGTGAGATGAGGCCAGAGACTTGGTACGAAGTGTTGAGAGCTTCACTTTCTGACAGAAATGGGAGTTGTTTATTCATTGGCACACCAAAGGGAAGGAATCATTTCTACGACTTGTGGGCTAAAGCAAAGGATGGTGCTGATGGTTGGGAGTCATTCCAATACACAACCCTCGATGGCGGCAACGTACCCCCAGAAGAGATAGAGTCGGCTAGAAACGACCTAGACGAGAGGACATTCAAGCAAGAGTATGAAGCGGCATTCGTAACCTATGCAGGGCTAATCTATTACGGATTCAATCGCGAAGAGTCTGTATTGGCCTGTAGCGATGATAATGGTACACTGCTCATAGGCATGGATTTCAATGTGTCGCCCATGAGTGCTTGCATTGCTATACGTAAAGGCGGGAAGCTGTATATCTTTGATGAGATTTGTCTCTTTGGGTCGAATACTGACGAGGTCGTTGCGGAGATAAAGAACCGTTACCCTCGACGCAATGTTATTGTGTTTCCAGACCCTGCATCAAGACAGCGCAAAAGTAGCGCAGGTGGTCGGACAGATTTGTCGATCCTAACTAACGCGGGTTTTAGCGTTAAGTGCAAGAGCAGTCACGCTTTAATTCGTGATAGAATTAACGCTGTGAATAGTCGGTTACTGTCTAGTGATGGTGAGCGGCATTTGTTTGTCAGCCCAAAATGCAAGCAAACAATTAAGAGCTTAGAACGACATACCTACAAGGAAGGAACGAGCATTCCAAACAAAGACGATGGTTACGATCATATGAATGACGCGCTTGGTTATCTTGTTGAATACCTATTTCCTGTCCGCACTGATTACGCTACGCCACAACCACAAAGGTGGACTTGATGAGATTGAACGCAGATACAACACACCCCGATTATGACAAATACGAAAGCCGATGGGAGTTCTATGTCAGAAGCTACCTTGGCGGGGCAGACTACTTTGATGGGGCGTACTTGACGCGTTACATATCTGAGACCAGTGATGACTATGATCGCAGATTAGACCTCACCCCCCTAGATAACCATGCAAAATCAATAGTGCATATTTACTCTAGCTTTCTATGGCGTGTACCTCCGACTAGAGCTTATAACAGCGCGGTCAATAACGTGGCGCTTGAGCCTTTCTTAAAAGACTGTGACCTAGAAGGTCGTAGTTTTAATGCGTTTATGCGTGAGTGTCAGATATGGTCAAGCGTCTATGGTCATGTATGGGTCATGGTTGACAAGCCTAAGTCCACAGCAGGAACAAAGGCCGAAGAACTACAGCAAGATATCCGACCTTATGTCACTATGTTCACCCCTGAGAATGTTCTGGACTGGAATTGGGTTAGAACCCCTAGCGGCCGTTTTGAGCTTGATTACCTGAAGGTTAGGGAAAGTGTCATACGTGTTGACGAAACGACTACAGAGACCTACTACAGGGTCTGGTATAAGGACAGAGTTGAGCTATGGCATTCGGTCAATGATCTAGACAAGCAAGTCGAAGTTGATGATAACGTGCTTGGTCGTATCCCTGCTGTATTCTTACCTGCTAACCGTAGCGTGACGAGAGGCATTGGGCTTAGTGACATATCTGATGCCGCGTATATGCAAAGGGCTATCTACCAAGAGCTATCAGAGATAGAACAGCTTATTCGGATATCGAACCATCCGACCTTGGTCAAGTCGTTTGGCACAGACGCTTCAGCAGGAGCGGGTGCAATCATTAACCTGCCTGATGATATGGATGCTCAGTTAAAGCCTTACCAATTACAGCCTAGCGGACAGAACCTAGACGCTGTTAGAGCATCTATTCAAGACAAGATTCAAGCTATTAACCGCATGAGCCATATGGGTGCTGTTAGAGGCACTACAGCGATAACTATGAGCGGTGTGGCTATGCAGACTGAGTTCCAGATGCTCAATAGTAAACTGGCTGAGAAGGCTGATTTGCTAGAGTTGGCTGAAGAGCAGATATGGTTGTTGTTCTGTGATTGGCAAGATGTCACCCCAGACGTAGAGATATATTACCCAGACGCGTTCGACCTTAGAGACTACGACAAAGAACTTATGTTCCTACAGCAGATGAGGGCAACAGGTGTTAAGTCTGCAACCCTTGCTATGGAAATTGACAAGAAGATCAGCGATCTAATTCTGGATGATGAGGCTCTGGCTAAAGCTCACGCAGAGATTGAAGAGAAAGCATCTGTCCTTGGCGACTTCTCTGATAAGACTCAGATATACAGCTACCACATTGACGCGGGTGTTGTTACTGCTAACGAGGTCAGAGAGAAGATCGGCCTCGATGACGTTGAGGGTGGTGACGCTCTCATTGAGCCTAAAGAAGAATCCGCAGGTGATGGTAACGTAGGACAGTTCTAATGGCGGTTGATACTGACCAACTAAAGGATGTCATTGCTAGGGCTGAAGCGCACCAAGCCAAGCTCGTTCTGGCGCTTGCAAAGCTAGAGAGAAGGATAGTCGATTACCTAGCCACTGCACCGCTTAAAGACGGCATCTTGTTCGATTTAGAATGGGCTATCCAAGCTAGATCGGAACTACGGAAGCTGATCGAAGAGGAGTACCTAACGACCATTGATGGCTTTGTACGCGAATATAAGGCCGTTGCAGGTGAAGTTGCAACAATGCTTGCTACTTATGGTGACTTTGCAAAGCTAGACCCTAATGTGGTTTCTCAGTTGCAGAATCTTAGCTTTAGAGGCTTTGAGAACTTAGGTCAAGAGTATCTGGATATCATTGCCAAACAGGTGTATGAAAGCACCCTAACTGGTCAGACATTTGCAGTTGGTGTTGCAAGCATACAGCAAGCCGTTAGCGGTGACATGGCTAGGTACGCAAGCCAACAACTACACGATTCCCTTTTGCAGTTCGATAGGTCAATCAACACCCGAATAGCTTTGGATAGTGGAGCAACCAAGTTTACATACCGTGGCCCAGATGACAGCGCAACTAGAGAGTTCTGTGCTAGGCACGTAAACAAGACGTATACGATAGATGAGATCGAAGAGATATGGCAAGGCAGTTGGGGCGGTAAGATAGACTCCAATGCTTTTGTTTCAGCGGGCGGCTACAATTGCCGTCATAGATGGCGACCAATAATAGAGGATTAGATCATGCCAAAAGGTAAAGGAACATACGGTAGTAAAGTAGGCCGACCCAAGAAGAAGAAAATCAAGAAATAATTTGTATGCTATACTGTTAATTCACTAACACTCTTTAAGAGGCCGCGACATGAGCGAAGAAAACATGGAATCTGAGATCGAAACTAATGCAGTTGAGAATCAGGTAGCAAAGACATTTACACAAGATGAATTAGATCGAATCGTAGCTGACCGCATATCTAGAGAACAGCGCAAGTTTGACAAGAAACTGTCAGGCATTGACCTGAATGAAGCAAGAGATTTGTTGGCTGAGAAACAAGCCGCAGATATTGAGCGACAGAAAGAGCGCGGAGAGTTTGATTCAATTCTAAAACAGACTGTCGAAAAGAAAGACATGGAGATACAGAGCTATAAAAGCAAGCTACAACAGACGCTAGTAGATGGAGCGATTCTGGGTGCGGCTTCTAACAATAACGCTGTCAATCCAACTCAAGTATCACAGTTGCTGAAAGACCAGACCAGACTGTCGGAAGATGGAACGGTTGAAGTTCTGGACGCTAACAAAGTACCGCGCTACAATGACAGCGGTGAATTGTTATCCGTCAATGAGATGGTGGCTGAATTCTTGACAGTAAACCCACATATGGTCAAAGCCTCACAAGGCGGTATTGGCTCGATGGGTAACACTGGTGGCTCTACACAGAAGCCTCAATCTGTGGCAGATATGGTTGCAAACTGGAATGATGGTGGTAAAGAAGCATTTGCCGCATCTAAGAAAAAGTAACCACTAACCACAAACTAATTTTAATTTAAGGTATTTTATCATGGCGGCAACAACTTCAACAACTCTCGACGACCTGTTCGTCAATATCGTAGCTCAAGCACGTTTCACTGCTGAAGAGCAATCACTCATGCTAGGTCTGGTTACTATGTATAACATTCAGGCTCAAGCGGGCAAGACAATTCAGGTACCTAAGTATCCTGCTATTGCGGCGGCCAACTTGACTGAAGGCACTGATATGTCAAGCACCACTGTTTCTACTTCTTCAGTTTCTGTAACTGTTGGCGAAGTAGGCGCACAGGTTCTATTAACTGACATGGCTACTTACGGTGACGGCAACCCTGCTGTTGAGTTAGGTACTGTTCTAGGTAACGCTATCGCTACCAAGATCGACACTGACTTAATCGCTTTGTTTGACGGCTTCTCTGGTTCTATCGGAGCCGCAGGTGCTGAGATCACTGTAGCTGACTTATTTAAAGCGGCCGCAACTCTACGCTCTAACAAGGTTACTGGCGTTATCAATGCTGTTGTACACCCTTTCCAAGCGTACCAGTTGAAAGCTAACCTAACTAACACCTTCGCTAACCCGAACGGTGGCGATTCGCAGAACGAAGCGATGCGTACTGGTTATGTTGGAACTATCGCGGGCATCAATGTCTACGAGTCAGCTAACGTAGTTATCGATGGCGCAGGAGATGCTAAAGGCGCTGTATTCGCTCCAGAAGCAATCATGATCGCCATGAAGCGTGACTTCAATATCGCTCCACAGCGTGATGAGTCCCTTCGTGCCTTCGAGCTTAACGCCACTGCTGTATATGGTGTTGCAGAGCTTGATGATGCGTTCGGAATTGAGCTTCTTTCTGACGCGGTACTGTAAGACTATACCCACCTCTTTCGGGGGGTGGGTTTTTTACTGAGGTAAGTAATGGCATATTCTAGCGATGCAGATTTATTAAAACTGATTCCCGATATTCTCGATCTAGGTATCGAGTCTTTTGTATTGGAACACCCAAAAGCACAAGCTGACATTCAGCGAGAATTGCGTATTAAGTGGTGGCCTAGAAAGAACATATCAGGCGAGATGGATAACACCAAGCTAACCGCTACCCAGTTTACTACTGTCAGTGCTTACCTAGTGCTTTGGCGTTATGCTTTACCCCAGTTGACTAACTGGACAGAGGGCGATCGGTTCGGCAATATGATCGAATTCTACAAGGCTCGTTATGGCGAAGAGCTTGAATCAGTGTTAGCTGATGGCGTTGATTATGACGCTGATGGTGATGGGAACGTTAAAGAAGATGAGAAGCAACCTGTAGGACTGAGGTTAGACAGGTAATGGAAGTAGAGTTAGGCCACGATGCGATAGATGTTTCCAAAAGAATTGGAAAGAAAGGCATAGAGCTTAAAGCAAGCGTTAAAAAGGCTTTGTTAAAAACTGCTTTGCAAGGCATCAACATCATTGAAGATAGGACTAAAAAAGGTAGAGGGCTTAAAGGCTTCTTTCCTAAATACAGTCCAAAGTATCTTGCCTTTCGCGCAAGCAAGGGTCGTGGAAAAAATGTGGATTTGCAATTCACTGGGCAGATGTTAGGTAGTATTACTGCTGTGGCAACAAGTAACTATGCGGAGATTTACTTTTCGCGTGGTGCAGAAGCTAAGAAGGCGGCAATGGTAAGTAAGAAAAGACCGTTTTTTGGTTTCAGCAGACGAGAGAAAAAGCAATTAGGCGAGATATTCTTTAAGGCACTAAAATGAGCGTAAGAGAAAGCATTGCAAACAACTTGGTGACTACACTTAAAGCGGTTAAAACGCCAGTAGACATTAAGTACGTTACTCGCGAACCGTTTGATTTCACTAAGCTATCAAGCGCACAATTCCCTGCTATCCTTGTGCGTAGTGCAGGAGAGGATAGAGCAGACAGTAGCATAGGCGGGTCAATCACTCAGCGTATGGCTACTATAAATTATGAGCTTATCTGCTATGTTAAAGGGTCGGTAATCGATTCGGCTAGGAACAACATAATAGAGGCTATAGAAGAGGGTCTTGATGTAGATCGTTTGCGTGGGGGTTTTGCCCTAGATACGCAGATGACTCAGATCGAGATCGATGAAGGTTCTATTGATCCCATTGGTGGGGTCATTATTACAGTACGCGTTTTGTATCAATACACTCGCGGCACAACTTAACTTAAATTAGAGGTAAATATCATGGCGACTAAAACAGGCGCATCTGGAATAGTAAAAGTACAAGTCTCAGGCACGACTGTTGCCGTGGTAGGCGAAGTACGTTCTTTCACGTTTGAAGGCTCTGCGGATACAATTGAAGATTCAGTAATGGGTGATTCAGTACGAAGCTACAAGCAAGGTTTAAAAACTAACACCGTATCACTAGAAGTATATTGGGATGAAGCGGATGCACAGCAACTAATCCTAGATGAGGGTACAGATGTTGATTTTGAAATCTATCCTACTGGATCAGGCACTGGCGAGACTTTCTTTACTGGTGGCGGCATTGTTACTTCCCGCTCCATTAGTGGCGCATTTGATGGAATGGTTGAAGCTAGTTTCAGCATTCAGTGCAGTGGGGCGGTTGTAGAAGCTCAAGTTTAATAACATAAGGAAAAAACCATGGGATTAGCAAAAGAGTTACGAGGCAGAAGAAAGTTAAAAGCGCGTGAAGTATTAGTGCCAGAATGGGGTGACGAATCTGGAGCATTTAAGTTGTATTGCAGAAGCATTACTTGTTACGACTTAGACCAGTTGCAGAAGAAGCACCCCAACTTTCTTAATAACACTACCATCGGTGCAATGGTTGACCTGATCTGCATGAAAGCAATTGATGAAGGCGGTGATAAACTGTTTACATCTGCCGAAGATCGGATGGACTTGATGGGTGAAGAGACTAATGTAATTTCTGAAATAGCAAATCAAATGTTTGCAGACATTGAAACAGCAGAGGCGCTTGAGGGAAACTAAAAAGCGATCAGTCAAGGATGAACCTGCTTTCCTTGGCTGACCGCCTTCACATTACAATAGAAGAAGCAGAAGATATGCCGTTAAACCATTTTCACGAATGGATGGCCTACTTTAGAATACAGAGCGAATCTAATGGCTGAAAATGTAAATATTGTAATTAAGGCTTTTGACAAATTTGAAGGTGTCTTTGCGGGCGCTAGAAAAGGTCTTGCCAAAATAGGCATGGCCGCTGAGAAAGTTAAAAAACGATTTCCTGCATTGACCAAAGCCATTGGCGGGATGGCAACATTAGCAAAGAAAGCATTCAAAGCTGTTGTGGTTGTAGTGACTGCGGTTGCTACTGCAATGACTGCCCTTACCATATCGTCCCTTAGATCGGGCGACCAATTAGCTAAAACAGCCGATAAGATCGGTATGACTACCGAAGCCTTGGCAGGATTGCGTCACGCGGCAGAGCTTACAGGCGTATCTGCGGGTACGATGGATATGGCAATGCAACGGCTCACAAGGCGAGTTAGTGAGGCGGCAAACGGCACAGGTGAAGCTGTAGGCGCATTGCATGAGCTTGGTATTAACGCCTCAGAGTTAGAGCAGTTGCCCTTAGACGAGCAGATGAATGTCATTGCTGACTCTATGGCTAAAGTAAAAAGTCAATCAGACAAAGTTCGATTGGCTATGAAGTTGTTCGACTCAGAAGGTGTCGCGCTTGTAAACACATTAGCAGGTGGCTCTGAGGGTCTGGCTAAGATGGCGGCAGAAGCCAACGTGCTTGGTCTTGCTTTAAGTCGTGCTGATACTGCCCAGATAGAAGCGGCTAATGATTCTATCACTAGGGCTAAAGCTGTATTCACTGGTCTAGGCAATCAATTAGCTGTTGCTTTTGCTCCTATTATTGAAACCGTAGCAAACCTATTTAGACAATCCGCTGTAGACTCTGCTGAGTTTGGCAATGTTGGTCAAAGAGTGGCTGATGCTTTAGTGACAGCGTTTGCTAAAGTTCAGGGCGCGTTACATGCCATGTCGATCTTAACTAAGCAAACCAAGTTAGTTTTTATGCAACTTGCTGTTTTTGTTGGAAAAGAATTAATAGATTCAATTCGTCCGTTTATTTCGTTATATGACATCGTTGCTGAAAAGTTAGGCAAGCCCATAATTGGCGAAGGCATCACAGGCTTTTTTGATGACGCAGTTAGTAGCATTAATGAGCTAAAAACAGAAATAGAAACAATGCAAACCTTGAATCCTGCTGAAGGGATTCTTGCCGCTTATGAACAAATAAAGATAGCCTCTAGAGAAACAGCGGAAGTAGTAGCCGCAAATTCTCCTGCTGTGATATTAGCGGCAGAAGGCCAAAAAATGGTTAAACAGGAATCATTCCAAGATAAGGTTAAAAAGAAGGCCGCTATTGACCTAGCTAAATTTACCGCCTTAACTGAAACTGAAAAGACACAACAAATTACTGGTCAATTGAGTAAGCAGTTTGCCGCTTCCGCAGGTCACAGTAAAAAAATGTTTGCTATGCAAAAAGCAATGGCTATCGGTGAGGCTATTATGAACACCTATGCAGGAGCATCTAAAGCATTAGGCGCGTACCCGCCTCCAATAAATTACGTTATGGCGGCAGGTGTTGTTGCGGCAGGATTGGGTCAAGTTGCTCAAATACGTTCGCAATCTTTTGATGGTGGTGGTTTTACTGGTAATGGTTCGCGTTCTGGTGGTGTAGATGGGAAAGGTGGATTCCCTGCAATCTTGCATCCAAACGAAACCGTTGTAGACCACACCAAAGGTCAAGGTATGGGCGGTGCAGTAACAATTAATATAATGGCAAATGACACTAAAGGTTTTGACCAGTTATTACAATCAAGAAGGGGTCAAATTATTGGCATGATTAACCAAGCTATGAATAATAAAGGAGCGGCAAGCCTAACATGAGTGGAACATACCCAACCACCCCTAGCTTTAGCTCAGTAGGATTTTCTTCAAAATCATATAACCTTATGAGTGAAAGTCTGTCTGGTCGCACACAAGTACGGCATATAGGCGGTCAACGCTTTGAGTTTAAAGCAACATACCCGCCAATCACAGCTACAGAGTTTGCGCCTGTTAATGCTTTTATTATGGCTCAAAATGGCATGGCTGAGACATTTCAGATAGTGCTTCCAGAAATCAGTGTTAAATCAGGTAACGCTACTGGCACTGTAAGCACAACCGCATCTGCATCTATTGGCGCAACTACCGTAGCGATTGATGGGTTAAGCGGAACATTAAAGGCGGGCGACCCGATTAAGTTTGCCAACCACTCTAAAGTCTACATTATAGCTTCTGACAGGGCAGGGAATGGTACGCTTACATTCTACCCTGCGTTACGATCAGCATTAGTCAATAATGAAGTGCTTACTTACAATAACGTGCCGTTCACAGTTCGACTGCAAAACGACATCCAGAAATATACATTAGGGCTTGCTTCTCTGGTAAAGTACGAAGTTGATTTTATTGAGGCAACATAATGAGAACAATCAGCGCGGCTACTGTATCTGCCTTAGAAAATGACAACTTTAATCTTGCCACGTTGATTCAATTTGAGTTTTCTACCAACATTCGCTTAACTGATTGGGATAGAAACTTAACTGCTTTATCTAACACATGGGTAAGTAGTGCCAACGTGCTATCGTTTGGCTCATCTTCTGAGTCCTCAGACCTTGCGGTGAACGGTATAGATATTACGTTGAGCGGGGTTGAGCAAACTTATGTCGCTATATTCTTAACCAATAATTACATTGATGTCCCAGTTAAACTATACAGGGCTGTTTTAAACAGTGCTGACGTTGTTATAGGCGATCCCATTTTAGTGTTTGACGGATTAATAACAAGTTTTGCTATTGAAGACACTGAAGATTCTAGCGAGATTAGCATTACAACTGCATCACACTGGGCTGATTTTGAAAAGTTAAACGGCAGAAAAACCAACCATAACTCACAAGTGTTGCATTTCCCTAACGATGAAGGTTTTGAATTTGCGGCTAAAACAATCAAAGATTTAAGGTGGGGTAAAGCATAATGGTGGCATGGTGGGTAGTAGCGGCATTATTTGTAGTATCAGCGGGCATTAGCTATTCAGGAATGCAGTCTGCCAAGAAGCAAGCCAAGAAAGCGGCTGACGCAATGGCAGGTGTTCTGATTAACAAAGAATCAAACATTGAACCTTTGCCTGTTATCTATGGCACTAGAAGGGTGGGTGGTGTTCGTGTTTTTGTATCTACTAAAGATGTTAGTGGTGGTGATAAAAACGAATTCTTGTATATTGCTTTGGCTTTATGTGAAGGCGAAGTTAATTCTATTACTGACATTCGCATTGACGATAAACCTATAACCGACAGCCAATATTCAGGGTTACATACAATCAACGTGCATCTTGGCGCTGATAACCAAAATTACGACCCACTGCTAACTGAAGCAAATGCGGGGTGGACTTCTTCACACAAGTTAAGCGGAGTTGCATATCTTGCTATCAAGTTAAAATGGGATGCTGACGCTTTTGGTGGAGTGCCTGAAATTACAGCATTAGTGCAAGGCCGTAAAGTTTATGACCCAAGATCACCAAGCGCGGCTAATGCTTACAGTGACAACCCTGCTTTGTGCATTAGAGATTATTTAACTAACGCAAGATTTGGTAAAGGTTTGCCATCTTCAGCTATCGATGACACTGCATTTTCAACAGCGGCCACTGATTGTGATACAAGCGTTACATATTACACCAATGGAACAAATGGAAAGATATTCCAAACTCACGCTGTACTTCAAACTGATGAAACAATATTTTCTAACATTAAAATAATGCTCCAAGGGTGTCGTGGTTTCTTGCCATTTACTCAAGGTAAGTATGGTTTAAAGATAGACAAGTCATCGTCCAGTGTTTACGCATTTACTACCGACACAATTATTGGCGGCATTTCTGTAAAGGGTGAAGAAAAGAAAGATAAATTCAACAGGGTTATCGTAAAGTTTCCTAATGCTGATGTTCTTTACCAACCAGACCAAGCTGTTTGGCCTGACGCAGGTTCTTCTGAAGAGACTGCTTACCTAGCCCAAGACAACGGAACACTGCTTGTCCAAAACCTTGATCTTGAGACTGTAACCAATTATTACGTAGCTAGGGATTTAGCTAGGGTTATGTTGTTAAGATCGCGTAACTCGCTTAGAACGTCATTCAGAGCCTCTAGTGAGGCTATTCAACTTAGTGTTGGAGATGTGGTAAATATTACGCATCCAACTCCTGCTTGGACGGCTAAACCTTTTCAGATTGAAGAGATTACGCTAAATTATGATGGAACGTGCAACATTAATGCTGTTGAATATGATCCTTCAATATACACCTATGATACGTCTGCTCAAGAAACTGTTTACCCTGACACTGATCTGCCGAATCCGTTTTTTGTAGCACCTCCGCGCAGTCTATCCGCTACCGCAAGCACTAGCGTTGCTTTGGATGGAACAATCGTTACGTCAATAAATTTAGCTTGGTTAGCAAGTTTAGATTCTTTTGTTAATCAATATGATGTTCAGTTCAGCACAGACAACACTAACTTCCAATCGGTAATTACTGACGAGCTAAAATATGTTATCTCGCCTGTTGAGAGTGGAGCAACTTACTACGCCAGAGTACGAGGCATTAATTCGCTAGGCGTTAAGAGTGCGTTTATTACTGCAAACCAAGGTTCTGTTGGAGATACAACTGCCCCCGCCTTGCCTACTTCTTTGTCGGCTACAGCAGGTTATAAATCCATTAGCTTAAAATGGACTAATCCTAGCGACAAGGATTTTTCTAATGTAGAGGTATATAGGTCAACAAGCTCTGGCGGTTCTTTTGTAGAAGTAGCAACTATTGGTGGCGGTTGGGGGCAAGCAACAGAGTTTCTTAATGGTGGGCTTACTGATGCAACGGCTTTTTATTATAAATTTAAAGCAGTAGATTATAGCGGTAACAGGTCAGCTTCTACTGCTGAAGTTACTGCTACTACTAACGCGGCCGCAATAAACGGTGATGATGGTAAATCTACTTTCACAGCGCCAATATTCAAACGAGCAACAAGTGCGCCATCTGCGCCTACTGGCGGCACATTTAACTTTGGCACAAATACCTTAACAGCCCCTACAGGTTGGTCAACAACTGTACCTTCTGGAACTGATCCAATTTATCAGGCAAACTTTCAATTCTCCATATCGGGTGACACTGGTACAGTTACAGCAGGTACTTGGTCAACGCCTGTTGTAATTGCAGAGAATGGTGGTGATGGTACAGATGGATTAAGTACGTTTGTATTCCCTGTTTATAAAAGATCGGATGGCGCACCAACGGCCCCTTCTGGCGGTTCATACGATTTTACAAATAACGAAATAACCGCACCTAGCGGGTGGTCTTCTTCTGTTCCGTCAGGGACTGATCCCATTTATGTATCAACAACTCAAGCTCAAATCAGTGGGGCAACAGGTACAGATTCGTCGCTTACATGGACTTCGCCAATCTTGTTTGTACAAAATGGAATTTCTGGAAGTGATGGAAAGTCTACATTTACAGCACCAATATTTAAAAGAGCCACGAGCGCACCTTCTGCACCTAGTGGTGGTAGCTTTAATTTCGGGAATAACACATTAACCCCGCCTACTGGTTGGGCAATTGCTGTACCTTCTGGAACTAATCCAATCTACCAAGCAAATTTCCAGTTTTCTATATCTGGTGACACTGGGACTGTTACGGCAGGAACATGGTCTACCCCTGTAATTATTGCTGAAAATGGTGGTAATGGTACAGATGGATTAAGTACATTTACATTTGCTGTTCACAAGCGCGCATCATCTACCCCTAGCTCTCCCTCTGGTGGCTCGTATAACTTTGGCACTAATGAAATTACTGCTCCTAGTGGGTGGTCTGAAGCTATTCCTAGTGGCACTGACCCTATTTATATCTCCTCTACAAGAGCGCAAATAAGCGGAGCAACAGGTACAGATTCAAGTTTAAATTGGACAGCCCCTATAGTATTTGCAATAAACGGTGACAATGGTGGCGATGGAGTAAACACTGCTCCTGTCTATGCATATAAAAGATCGTCTTCAACTTTAGCTTCTACTAACAAACCAACTGATGCACAAACATGGACTTTTGCCGACGCTTCTTTTGGTGATAATGATTTAGGTAATGGATGGACAGGAGATATTCCAACAGGCAATGATGATCTTTATATTTGTGCGGCTGTAGCGTCTTCTACAAGCACAACATATGAAGTAGTTGCGGCAGATTGGTCTGCGCCTCAAGTGTTGGGTACTAAAGGCATTAATGGAACAAATGGTTATAATACTGCTGTTGTTTATGCATATAAAAGATCAGCGTCAACAGTAACGGATAAGCCAGATGAAGATAGAGTATGGACATTTAGCGATGGAACTTGGGACAACAATGTTTTAGGAAATAGCTTTACTGGAACAATACCTTCAGGAACAAATGATCTTTATGTTTGTACTGCTGTAGCCGCATCTCAAAGCTCAACCGATACCGTTACAGGAACAAGCGATTGGGGGTCGCCACAATTACTAGCTTTAAACGGTATAAATGGAGCCGCAGGGCCACGAAACGCACAAGGGTTTTTGTATTACTCTGTTTCAGGTTCTCAACCTTCAGCACCAACTGCTACATCATTTAACTTTTCCACTGGATCTTTTAGCGGATTAACAGCTAATTGGTCAAGAACACCCCCTGAAATCACAGGCGGTGACGCGGCTTATTGGGCAACTAGCTTTACAGTTGTTGAAGCAACGTTAAATGGCAATCAAACTAAAACATTTAGCACCCCATTTTCATCGTTTGCCTTTGATGGATTAGTGACGTTTTCTAACTTGAATGATGAGTTGGCTGACGGCACTAGCGGTAGTGAGATTACAACGATTAATGGTGCAAGAATTCAAACAGGTACGTTAGACGTTTCTCAAGTAAACATCTCAGGTACAACTCAAAGTAATTTTAATCTTCAGTCAGCAGGAAGTGGCTCACGCATGAAGATTACAAACGACACAATTGAGATTTATGAAGGCTCTGTGCTTAGAGTAAAGATAGGCAATTTGTAATGGCTTACGGTCTAAGGGTGTGGGAGCCTAACGGTGTAGATTTGAGACTTGACACTGGCGACAGGCAATTTAGATACGTTGCTTTTTTTACTGGTACGACAGCGGGCAATTCAACGACTACAATATCAGTAGCAGGAATGGCAACAGACGGAACTTGGGGATTGAATGACGAGGCGTATGGGAATTTAACGGCTAAGACAAATATAGGTACAGGTAGTTTTACACATCAAACAACTACAAGTAGTTCTGTCGCATATCAAATACAGGTGTTTAGAATATGAGTTACGGCATATTGGTAAACAGTTCAGGTGGGTTTACTCAGATTGACGCAACCTATGATAATTTAGCTGTCTACGCAAGCGGCACAGTCAATTCAAGTTACGTTAATGCGGCAGGAACTGGGGGTGCTACCAACAAAGTTGCTTTTCCTGCGAACACGCCCGCAGATTGGTGTATATTTGCTAAACCAACAACAGAATCAGGCGACCACCTTTTAACGTTAGCGCATTATTCTGACGGAACTGGATTTGCTTTTTTTAATACTTGGCAGAACAGCACTGTAATTTCTGTTAGTTGGGTAATTGCAGTCAGGTCTAGGGATATGCCAACAAACAACAATCCTGACTTTGGTCTTGAGGTAAACAAATCAAACGGAGAACAAGCGTTCAGCTCCAACAATCTTAATTTTAGGTGTGAACAAGTTTCCTTTGATACAATTGTAAATACGCAAACTTCATTAAGTTCTTTTAGTGTGAGTGATATGGCGGGAGTGTATTCTCTTATGAACGGCAAAACCATTCTGGGGGCGGCTCCTTCTGGCAATCAATTTTACAGTATATTATATTCATTTTTTTCAAGGTTTGAATATACGCCCAAAACAATTAGAGGGTTTGCGGCTCCTGTAGCTTTAGCGTCTTATGGCGCAACTGGTCAGTTTGGCGGTGGTACAAAAACAAATTTAATAGGTCGGTTTAAATGATTAAAGTAGCGTTAATTAAAAGCAATGGCGAAGTTGCATACACTGTAAGCCCTGCGGTTGACGATATGTATGTGGATGGGCAAACCTACAATGATTGCATTGCAAAGCATATAGACCATACAGCAAATGACGCTGTAGTCATTAGCACTTGGTATTGGGATGATAAGTGGAAAACAAGAGAAGCAAAGTCTGATGATTGGCATGATTGGGTAGACAATGCATGGTGCTTTAATTCGATTGATTTTTGGGATTTTGTAAGAGGTCAAAGAAACGGATTAATAATAGATTCTGATTGGACTCAAGTAACAGATAGCCCTTTAAGCAGTGCAAAAAAAACCGAATGGGCAAGATACAGACAGGCACTTAGGGATGCTCCAGAAACATACTCTTATGCAACATCTTTAGATGCTATAATATGGCCGACTAAGCCGAGGTAATGAAATGATATATCAACTAGTACAGGGCGACCAAGCCCCTCAAGTACAGGCTATCTTGACCCGCGATGATACAGGCGCTGTTATAGATTTTTCTGGAGGTTCTTGCGCGTTAAAATTTAGAGCAAAAGGAACTACTACTACCCTGTTTACGTTAGCGGCCGCAGATGTAGGCGAAAGTTTTGAAAATGGAAAGGCTATATTTTCCTTTTCAGGCACTCAGCTAAATATTGATGAAGGGTATTACGAGGGTGAGATTGAAATAACTTATTCGAGTGGAACGATTGAAACTGTGTTTAAGGTTTTGGACTTCTACGTGCGGGCTGACTTCTAATGATTCAAGCTATCGTTGCTTTCAAAAAAGCAGTAGCAGAGATTGGCTTTAAAAAAGCGGTTGCTGAAATTAAGTTTGGCGATTTTCTAATATTTAGGTTTTTCTTTGACGCTCTAGGGTTGTCAGATACACAATCTAAAAGCGTGGGCAAGTCTCTAAATGATTCTCAGTCTGTATCTGATGCAAGCGTTTCTAGTGTTGGCAAGTCTGAATCTGATGGATCATCTACCGCAGACTCCTCGTCTTTAGACTTTGGCTCTACGCAAGCAGATGCAGGTAGCTTTTCGGACAATGTAGATACCTTGGCAATAGGGAAGCTCATTCAAGATTCCCCTAGTGTGGGCGAAAGCATATTCCTTGAAACTGGCTTTAACAGGCAATACGCGGATTCTTTCTTTGCCGCTGAGTCTATTAGATTGGGTGCAGGTAAGGTCTTTGCAGATGCTTCTGGAGCAACTGACAGCGAGTCTTTTCAGATTGCTAAAGCTCTAGCTGATAGTTCAGGCGTTGCAGAAAATGCTGTGATGTCTCCAAACAAAGTATTGCAAGATTCTTCAGTAGCAAGCGAAGATCAAAACATGGACTTTCACAAGTTCATTAGTGAGCAGACAGGTGTAACGGATGACCTAGATGGCGAAGCTACTGCCGATGATGACCAAGAAATGACGTTTGTAAAAGTGCGATCCGACTTGGCAACTATGGTTGATTTATTTGCCCATTCCACTAGCAGGGGTTTAAGTGATACAATCGGTTCATCCGATTCAGGTTCTTTACGCGGGCAGAGCTTTTGCTCTTTCGATTATTTTGCCGATGATTATGTCGGCTTTTCCCAATCTTTTTAATAGGTGATTTATGATTAACGATGATTTAAAACTACGCGGTGATGTTGCGATAGTATTGAAAGACAAGGACGGCAATGTAAAAGACAGCCGTGAAATCCACAACTTGGTAGTCACTTCTGGCTTGACCTATATTTGCTCACGTATGGCAGGAACTTCTGCGGGTGTAATGTCTCATATGGCATTAGGTTCTGGCACTACAGCGGCCGCGGCAGGACAGACTGACTTAGTATCAATTCTAGGCTCTAGAGAGGCGTTAGACAGCTCTACTGCTTCAGCCAATACGATTACCTATGTTTCGTCTTTTGAGGCAGGAGAAGGCACAGGAGCTGTTACAGAGGCAGGAATCTTTAATGCTTCTTCTGGCTCTACCATGCTTTGCCGTACTGTTTTTGCTGTTGTCAACAAGCAAGCTGATGACACCATGTCAGTAACTTGGACTATTACTTTAACTGCATCTTAATTAGAGGGGGCTACCTATGTCTACTATCGTAACAAGGAGCGGCAAAGGCACGCCCCTAACTAATACAGAAGTTGATGCTAACTTTACAAACCTTAATACAGATAAAGCCGAATTATCAGGTGCTACATTTACAGGCGAGATAGTAGCTCCCTCTCTGGACATTAGCGGCAACATAGATGTTGATGGGGTAACTAACCTTGATGTCGTGGACATTGATGGTGCTGTGGATATGGCAAGCACTCTTATAATTGGTAACAGCATTACCCAAAATGGTGGTGATTACCTTTACTCTGGTGGTGGTAATTTTGATATAAAACACACTGCCGCAGGTCAAAATATTGTATTTAGTACAACTCCTTCTGGTGGAAGCACCGCAGAAACTTTACGAATTACGTCAGATGGTAAGTTATCTAAATTAACTGGCGACCTAACCTTAGACGTTGCAGGAGACATTATCCTTGATGCTGATGGTGGAGATGTAATATTTAAAGATGGTGGTGCGTTAAGAGGTTCTTTAAAAGCAGGGACAAATGCGGCTTTTGAACTCAAGTCACTAGAAAATAATGCCGATTTTAAAATTAAAGGTATTGATAACAACGCAGAAATCACAGCCCTCACCCTTGATATGTCTAATGCGGGTCGTGCTATCTTCAATGCAGGAGCATCTTTTGCAGACCATGTGTATTTGTCGGATAACGCCAAATTAACTTTAGGTAATGGCGATGATGGTACTTTGTATAGTGACGGAACAAATATAATACAAACAGCTACTGGAAACCTAACACTAGACGTTGCAGGGAACATTATTCTTGATGCTGATGGTGGATATGTTCTGCTTAAAGATGCAGGAGTTCAATATGGTGGCTTTTACACTTCAAGCAGTGACCTTGTCATGCAATCTTATGTGCAAGACAAAGATATAATTTTTTACGGCAACGACGGTGGTTCAGGAATCACAGCCCTCTCCCTTGATATGTCAGCGGCAGGTGAAGCCACATTTAATGATGATATAAATCTAAGCGATGGTAACCGATTAAGAATGGGAGCAGGTGGAGATTTTGAAATCTTTCACGATGGTTCTAATAATATCTTTAAAGGTGCTACTAGCGACCAAGATATGAAGTTTAATGGTGTTGATGGCGGCAGTGAAATCACAGCCTTGTCCCTTGATATGTCAGCGGCAGGTGCGGCTACGTTTAATTCTACGGTGACAAGCACAGGGCTGATTGTTGGCAATACCAACATTGGTAGTAACTCAAGTCACCTTGTTAATTTAACTATTAATAACAACGGCTATATCGGCACTACTTATAATAGTACTGCAATTCAGCTTTCAACCGTTGGTGCGGCTACGTTTAGTTCTAGTGTGAGAGGAACTCAATTAGAAGCCTACAAAACTAATCATGGTGGTGATGTATCAGTAGCGGCTAATCAGGTAGGTAATGCATATGAAAATCTCGCTTCTACTGCGTCACTTATTTTAGGGGCTACGGCAACATCTACGATAAATTCTACAAAAATAGTAGCAGACCATTCTGCCGCGTCAGGTGGTGCTACAACCAACCATGTACAAGATTTAGTATTTTATCCAGTAGGCGGAAATTCACAGAATTTTGAGGCAATGCGTATAAGTTCGCTAGGTGCTTTAACTGTTAAAAACGTAGCGAATGGACATACAGTATTTAACGAAAACGGCATAGACGCTGACTTCCGCGTTGAGTCTGACGGCAACGACCATATGCTGTTTGTTGATGGTAGTAGTAATTTTGTGACAGTGGGTGATTCTGCTACTTTCGGTGGAGACTTTAACGTCTTTGGTGCTACAGGAATACGCGGTAAAAAAGCGTCTGGATATAAAAACGCCTCTATGATTCGACCCACAGCCTTTGGTTACTCTGTAGGTACTTATGCTGTCACTCAAATAGGAGATACAAATACTCAAGGCACAGTTTCTATTGGCTACGACCCAAGCGGTAATACTAATGGTAGCTTTAGCGGTACAGGCATTGAGATGTTGTTTACTCCAGACATTCATTTTTATCAGCCAAATGCCGCAGATAATGCTTATGTCAAACAACTGCGTATGGTGAATACTGTTGGCGTTACGATAAATGATGGTGGTGCTGACCTAGATTTTAGAGTCGAATCAAACGGCAACGCTAATATGCTGTTTGTTGACGGTGGTGTTAATCGGGTTGGTCTTGGGACGGGTACGCCTAGTGATACTTTAGACGTTAGAAGCGGCGGCATACGTTTGTATGATAATGCGGATGGCAACGGCGGCGTAATTTCGTTTGGTTCGTCTTCTGGCTATCAAACTATAGGCGGCGGTTCTGGTTCTAATAATATGAACTACAGAACTTACGCAAACCATGTATTTAAGACAACAACTGGGTCATCGTCTACTACTGACGGCACAGAGCGAATGAGCATTGGCACTGGAGTTGTAATCAATGAAACAGGCGTAGACGCTGACTTCCGCGTTGAGTCTAACGCTAACGGATACGCGCTGTTTGTTGATGGAGGTACAGATACTGTAAGTATTGGAACAGCCGCAACGGATGCTAAGTTTAGAGTTGACGCAAGTAACGCAGATTTAAGAATTGGATATGCTTCTGGCTATAACTATTTTGATGCTGACGTAGCAAATGTATATAGGGTAGGTACTTCTAGCGTAGAAGCCATGAAAATGGATATTGGCGGGATTGTACTTAACGAAGAAGGAGCAGACCGCGCCTTCCGCGTTGAGTCTAACAATTTAACTCATGCCCTTTATGTAAACGGAGCCACAGGCAGTATCGGTTTCGGTACTTCTAGCACCAGTATTTACGGTCAAACGTCAGGCACTGGCACCCTAGCGTTTAAAGCAGATGACGGAAGTACGGGCGGTTCGTTAATGGTATCAAACAATGCTGACCGTGGGTGGTCACCTATTTACCTAAACAAATTTGCATGGGCTTCGGGTGATGATTCAAGGTTCATGCAGTTTTATATTAATGCAGGAGATGACACTGCGACACTTTCGTATGACGGCACAAACTTTGCCATTGTAAATCCATCTGATTATAGACTTAAAGAAAATGTAGTTGCTTATACTGGTGGCTTGGCAAAAATAAATGCAATCGGTGTTAAGTCTTTTAATAAAATTGATGGCGTTTCTAGTCACATTACTCAAGAAGGCTTTATTGCTCACGAACTAAAAAAGGTCATTCCTTTATCCGTGATTGGTGAAAAAGATGCAATGAAAACAAATGAGTCAGGCGAAGAAGTGCCTGATTACCAAGCCGTAAATAAAGAAGCACTGATACCTTACCTTGTATCAGCAATACAAGAACAACAAACTTTAATTGAATCACTAACAAACCGCATAGCGGCACTAGAGGAATAGAAACATGGCTATAACAACTACTTGGTCAGTGACCGACATGACACACGTTGACGCAGATGGTGGCGTTGTAAAGGCTTACTGGAGTTGTGTAGCAACGTCTGACACTTCCCCATCTTACACAGCAGTAGAAGGCGGCAAGCTAATCTGCACATACGATGCTTCAGCGGCAGGGTATATTGCATACGCAGACTTAACTGAAGCTGATGTCCTTGGTTGGATTTGGACTAGCCTTATTGAAGACGAAGAGACAGCGGCAGAAGCTAAAGCGCGTATTGAAGCCAACCGTACATCTAGAGTGCAGGGTCAAATTGATCGTGCCGCTACACAGGCCGCAGGAGTGCCGTGGTAATGAGCGATAACACTATCTCAATTCCAACTTGGGCATTACCTTTGGTAGTGTCTTTGTTTGTTGGTGCTATCTCTTATGGTGCGGCACAGGCTAATGCGGAATCTACTAGTGAAGACGTAAAGCGTATACAAGCTATCGTTAAAGAGACTGCTGTCAAGGCTCAGGCTAACGGTCAGGCTGTGGCAATAACAGAGACAAAGGTTTCTGCAATTATTGACTCACTGGCTAGGCAAGAGAAGATTCAAGAGCAAACAAATGAGCAAATACAGGCTCTAGTCCAAGCGTTACTGGCTAAGTAATGAAACTCGTCGTGGCTCTAGTGTTTCTTTTCAATGGTGAAATAGATCACGACAAGACGATGTATTTTCAAGAGCTAAACGCTTGCATGTATTACGCCCAGAACTACAGCAGAGAACGAAGCTACTTTGAGCCTACTGAATGCAAGTGCAAATTAGCTTGGGTCGACAGGAACACTAAGGTACTAAGGTGAAATCCCTTGTGTTTGCTTTGATGCTAGAGACTTTAGTAGATGGCTATGTTGATAAAGTTGAGCAGTTTGGGTTGTTTGAAGATGTAGACCACTGCATTTACTTTGCTAGAAAGCTAACCTTGCAAGGTGGCACACAGTATGAGATACCTTATAGGTCTTACTGTTTACCAAAATACGTTGATCTAGAAACAGCAATCATATTCAAGAGATAAATATGAATGAGGATTTTAAAGACCCTAAAGTTTTATGCGGGCTTATTCTAGCAATTATTTTAGTGGTAGCAACGTTTACTATTGTAATCATTGAGCGTTTTTAGAAACACTTTCCTTCCTTTAGTTACCTAAAGTTATGTACAATACAATTTCACTAACTAAGGAGATTTAACATGGGCGAGAAAAAAACAACTCCCATCACGATCAACGATACAGAATATCTATTTGAAGACCTAACCCCAGAACAACAAGCAATGGTAAATCATGTTGCTGATCTAGATCGTAAAATATCAAGCACTCAATTTAACCTTGACCAACTCAGTGTAGGCCGTCAAGCGTTTATGAATATGCTGACTCAACAGCTAGAGGTTGATGAAGCCGTGGAAGAGATAAACTAACATGGCTACTGTCAAAGAGGCGTTGTTAAAACTCGAAGCTCACGAGCGTGAATGCGCTGTGCGAATGATGGCTATAGAGAAACGCCTTGATGACGGATCAGAAAGATTTAAAAAGTCTGAAATGATGCTGTGGGGAATGTACCCCCTTATTATTGGATTGTTTTTAATTGAAAGGTTAGCATAATGTTAGAGTCTTTAATTTCCCCTGTTTCCAATCTACTGGAGCGTTTCATACCTGATGCCGATACTAAGCAGAAAATAGCGCATGAAATTGCAACAATGTCACAGAAACACGCGCAAGAAATTGCACTTGCTCAGATTAAGCTCAACACGGCAGAAGCTAAAGGCAACTGGTTCCAAAGTTCTTGGCGACCCGCAACAGGATGGATTTGCGTCTTTTCCCTTGGTGTCAACTACCTAGTCTCCCCGATAGCCGCAGGTTTTGGCGTAGAGATACCGCAAGCAGATGGCAGTACACTAATGCCTATTTTAATGGGACTCTTAGGGATTGGCGGCATGAGATCGTTTGAGAAGACCAAACAAATACAAGGTAAATAATCATGGCTAAATCACCTAAAAAAGAAGAAGAACCAAAGAATTATTTTAAGCCTAAAGAATTACAGTGCAAGGCAACAGGCGAAGAAGGGTTTGACCCTGACTTCTTAGTGAAGCTAAATGCTATCCGTGAAGAGTGTGGGTTTTCGTTTCCCTTGTCCAGTGCTTACAGATCACCTCAACACCCCATAGAAGCGCGTAAAGAGCGTCTAGGAGCGCATACCTACGGAAAGGCAGTAGATATATTGTCTAACGGAGAAAACGCCTTAGAAATCATTAGAGTGGCTTTAAAGCACAATATAAAAAGAATCGGTATACAGCAGAAGGGTGGTGGTCGGTTTATTCATTTAGATGATTGCACAGAAGAAGAGGGTTTCCCCTCCCCCGCTATCTGGTCATACTAGCTAATTAAAT
>Ga0302114_10000359_pt1 | contig 32154 bp, 22 predicted proteins | sample AG5_Surface_MG_FD_203107 | JGI IMG/M metagenome (GOLD analysis project Ga0302114, IMG submission 203107) | Marine microbial communities from Western Arctic Ocean, Canada - AG5_Surface | ecosystem: Environmental > Aquatic > Marine > Oceanic | place: Canada: Western Arctic Ocean | collected...
CTTTCTTCAGGTATTTTTAAATGGTATTCTTCTCGATCCAGCCGTAGACTACGTAGCAACAACAGGTAGTAGTATAGTACTTACCGTAGGTGCTACAACTAGCGATCTTGTACAGATAGAAACTTTCACGCAAATAATCGGTACAGGTGACATACTTGTAGATACTTTTCCCGTATCTAGTACACAAACAGCTTTCACTCTTAGTCAAGATCCTATTAATAAAAGTAATATTAGTGTCTACGTTGAAGGCGTATATCAAGAAAGCTCAACCTATAGTTTATCAACTACTACTCTTACTCTTTCCGAATCTCCTGCGAACGGTACTACTGTTGAAGTAGTTATCGGAACTCGCAATGTAACTCTCGATAATATAGCAGATCTCACAATTAGCGGCACTCTACATGCGGGCGCGCTTGACTTGGGCGACGCAAACATAATCAATGTGAATGAAATCTCTCTTGATACAATCAAAGGCGATGCAGACGCAAACACAAATATTACTTTTGCAGGCAGTGACGTAACTACCTTTACACAAGGTGGAACAGAGCGTCTACGTTTAAATACTACTGGTGCAGAGGTTACTGGAAATATCGTAGTTTCAGGAACTGTTGATGGTCGCGATGTCGCTGCAGATGGTGTAACGGCTGATGCCGCACTGTCAAGAGCAGGCGGAGCCATGGGCGGAGCTATAACAACTAACTCAACCTTTGATGGACGTGACGTATCAGTTGACGGTACTAAGCTTGACGGTATAGAATCAGGTGCAACCGCAGATCAAACCGATGTGGAAATAAGAGCCGCTGTAGCATCAGCTTCAGACTCGAATGTCTTTACCAATGCAGACCATAGCAAGCTCGACGGCATAGAAGCCGCCGCAGACGTAACTGACGCTACAAATGTTACAGCGGCAGGGGCTTTGATGGATTCAGAAGTAACTAACCTTGCACAGGTTAAGGCTTTTGCTTCTTCTGACTACGCTACAGCAGCTCAGGGCACTACAGCTGACGCAGCACTTCCGAAAGCTGGTGGTACAATGACTGGTACTCTTGCAATGGGTGCTAATGCGATTACTAGTACAGGCACAATCTCAAGCGGGGCTATTACAAGTAACGGACAATCACTCTTTAAGGGTGCAGATACATCAAGTACTGCGTATGCAGCTCAGTTTCAAAATAGCGCGGGAACCACAATTCTTAGGGCGCGTAATGATGGTCGCGTCCTAATACCCTCTGGTTACCTATACGTTCAATCTAGTGATGGCATCTACTCTACTGGCTCAATCAAGGCTCGTGGCGGAATCACCAACGACGGAAGTAACAACCTGTCGATTAGCTCAGGGGGTTCTGATATTGAATTTAATAGCAAGAACTTTACTTCAGTTGGCACAATCTCGAGTGGTGCTATATCCGCAACAGGGTCAGCAAACTCAGGTAGTGCGGCTCATGTTCCTGCGGTCATGGCCTCTGGTAATTACGGTGGTGGTATAGCAACAAGAGATACAAAAGAAAGTGGTTGGTATCAGCAAACAAGTGGCGCTGATTGGCACTTCTACCACAACCGAACAGTCGCATCTGATACTCCTGCATCTAAGATAGTTCTTAGCTTTAACTCTTCAGGCAACGCTACCTTTGCAGGGACTATATCTTCAGGTGCTATTACAAGCAGTGGGACCATAACTACGAACGGCAGTTTTGTTGGCGTTAACGCAATTGTAGATAACGTAATTGCTAAAACATCTGCTGGTAATGTATCGGTTAAGACAAACGCAGGGGGTTCAATAGCCCGATTTAATAATAATTTAAGCACTGATTTTTTTGGCTCAATTGACGTAACAGGCTCAGTTGTAGCCGATGGGCTTACTGTAAATGCAACTGGATCGAGTTATCCAACAATATCACATTCCAATGGCAATAGAATTCAATTACAGCCAAGTTACAATTACTACAATGCCTATAGTCACATTTTTAGTAGCCTTAATGGAACAACTAATCATTTAACTATTGCAAACACAGGCAACGTCAACATCCCCAATGGCGGCCTAATGGTGGGAAGCACCACTGCGGCAAGTGCTACTTTAGAAGTGGGTGTTTTAACCTCTGGCTCTACTGGAAACGTGATAATAAACCACGAAGGCGGTGTCACTCCAGTATTGCAAGTAAAAGCGCGTACAAATAGGGCTATATTAGCAGTACAAGATAATGATACTTCTGGTTACATTAGTTCTGAGAATGGGATTTTTAGCATAGGTAGAAATTCAGGGTCTAATGCTAATAATATTAATATTGACGCAAATAATCGCGTGGGTATTGGCACTAGTTCAGTAGCAGGATATAGCAACGGTTCACTGCAAGTTCATGCTACTTCAGGTTTAGGTGCTGGCTTATGGCTAACAGAAAGCGCGTCAGGGTCTGGAGTTTCAGATGGTTTAAGAATTGTTCAATACAATAATAACTCTGTGTTATACAACGGTGAATCTGGTTATATGGCGTTTGGTACTGCTGGCTCAGAAGCCGCAAGAATCGATGCCTCTCAAAATCTTTTGGTGGGGACTACTTCTACCTCTACGCAAAACCTTACGTCTGGTGGCGGTACAGTTATAAGTTCAGCAGGAGGAGTAGCAAGCGCGTATCAAAGCGTTAGTGCATCAGACCCTGTTGTTAGCTTAAATAACACTGGCGTAGATTCTTCAATCATTGCCTTCCGCAAAGACGGCTCAACCGTAGGTAGTATTGGTAGTAACAGTGGTTATTTGTTTGTAGGCGGTACAGCGGGAAGTGATGCCTTTTTGTCATTTGGTGAAAGCGGAGTAAGACCTGCCACATCTGCTGGTGCGGCTAGGGATGCCGCCATTGACCTTGGTGGATCGAGTAATCGCTTCAAAGACGCTCATTTTTCGGGAACGGTGAACACCGAAGCAGTCAGCACAAACTCCCTAGACCTCCAAGCAATCGCTGTAAGCAACACAGATACAGCGGTTGACGTTTTCGTCTATGACACACGCAAAGACAGCGATGGTGGTGCATGGAGAAAGCGCACACAGAATACAAGTTGGTACAACGAAGCACTCAACACAAGTACTCGTGGAGCAAGAAAAGAATTTCCAAGTGTTGCTGTGATTGTGGCAGAGGCTGCTACGATTACTATTTATGACGGTGATGATCCAGACATGCCGATGTGGATGGTGTTTACAGTTACTGTTACGTATTCTGGAGGAATCATTACTGCGGGTAACTCAGGTATCGTAACAGCTATTTCAGCACTCAACGGAACGCTTGTTGTTCCTACAGGGCAAAGCACAGGAAATGCCGGAGTTAATGGTGTTTTTGCAATTGCATTTCCGTCTGACAGCGCAATCAAACACGGCTTTACGCAACTTTCCACCAATTTTAAACTCGATATTGCCCGAAGAAATGCGTCTAATGGTAGTGGCAACAACTACCTTTCCGGCATAAGTTTGCCTCGTCTTGTAGGTACTGGCGCCAACGATGTAGCCATGACCGTCCTCCCCAACGCACCAATCGACGCTGACACTGGACTACCTGTGCCAACCATAGCGGTTGCTACGAATGGTGGTGTGAGTGTGATTAAGGATGATGGGACTGTTGTTGATATTACTAATACTCAAGATAGCAGTACCTTTAATTTTTGCCAAGACGTTCAATTTAGAAGTGATGGCGGTATTGTATGGTCAGCAGATAGTACAGGTAATAGTGCTGCACCAAGATTTGTTCACGTACTTCATACAATACCAGCATCGGATTTTGTTCATACAGTAGTAGCAAATCCTACCAATACAGACGAATTTTATGCCCGGTCTAGTACTGCAGCTGACGCCCGATTCATCTCCACCTCAGGTCTTCAGGCATTAAAAGAAAGCACAGGTAGAACAAATGTTGGAACAACAGATGGTCTTAGTAGTTTTGCTTATAACAAAGCAGATGCAGCTAAAGGACTTACTAATCATATCAACTCCGACTACAACACAGGTTGGATGCACGGCGACATCAAATTAGCCACACTTTCGGATACTGATACTACGAATGCTGTTGGCACAGAGTTGGTTACTAATGGTGATTTTAGTAACGGAACTACAGGTTGGACAGACTATAGCGGAGGGACTAATTTCAGTGTGGTTAACGGACAGTTTGTAGCCGTAGATGATGCAGATCAAGTTATCACCGTTGTCGCTGGTAAAACTTATGTCGTTGAATGTGATGTAATTGCAGGTACAGGAATTAATATTTATGGTAACGGACAATCTACTGGCGCCGCCGTAGGGTTTGTTCGTAGTGCAACTAATCGAGATAATACATTTGTTGCGCCTACTAATGAAATTAGTGTGTATATCTACGCTGGCGCAACTGTAGACAACATCTCAGTACGCCTAGCCGAAGAAGACCGCAGTGTTAACGGCAAAGGTCTCCAAGTATTCGGCACAGTTACGAAGACGGCTGTAGCAACAGGTGCTGACCTTGTGGGTTACAGTGGGTTTAGTGCTAGTAACTATTTACAACAGCCTTACAATGCAGACCTAGACGTTGGTACTGGTGACTTTAGTGTGATGGGTTGGGTAAAGGCTTCTGCCATGCCCACCACTGAATTTCTTATAGAACGAGGCCGTGACTCAGGGTTTAATATTTATTGTAGCAGTACGAGCATTGTATTTAGAATAATAAGTGCGGTAATCCATACCGAAGCATTTCCTTTATCGATTTGGAAGCACGTTGTTCTGAAGCGTGAAAGCGGCGTTGCCTCAGTTTATGTCAACGGTGTGTTGGGATCTTCTGTAGTAAATACGGCCAACACTTCCGTAGCGTCTAATACTACTATTGGGGTGCATACAGGTATAGGAGATCCTGCGGCTAACAAATCCCTAGCCCTTTGGCGTATTTCAAATACAGCACCATCAGCAACCCAAATCGCTAAAATCTACAACGATGAGAAGCACCTCTTTCAAACGAATGCAAAGGCAACTCTTTACGGAACATCGAATGCAGTCACAGCACTTGCATATGATGACGATACAGAATTGCTTCATGTCGGAACAAGCGCAGGTCGCTCAGAATTTCAAGGACTCCGAAGAGTCAATAACACAACAGACGCAGTGAGTGCAGCAATCAGTGCAAGCAACGGCTTCATAGTAGAGGAATAAAAAATGGCAGTTAAATTTACAAAACCAGAAATTAACGTTCGCGAGAAGCTTGCTGAACTGGACAAACCTTCAGGAATTGCCGGAGAGGCGATGCTACGTGCTGAGACCCCGCAGGAGCAGTTTAATCTGATTGGCGCTGGTCGTAGGAACATGATTATTAATGGTGATATGCGAGTAGCTCAGAGAGGCACTTCTACATCAAACGTAACAACTAACGGCTATTTTACTGTAGATCGATGGTTTGTTGAGGGTGGAGGACAAGTCGCAGTTGATACCTCTCAAGTGACTAGCGATAATCCAGGCGGCTTTCCGTGCAGTATAAAGGTTTCTCGTAATAGCACGGGCGGTACTCTAGCTGCTAACCATGCCTCCATACTTGCGCAAAAAATTGAAGCTTCTACTCTGACGGGACTGGGTTACGGAACTCCTAATGCAAAAAGCATGACACTTTCGTTTTATGTAAAAGCGAGCATGGTAGGTAAGTACGCATTAAATCTATATGCTCAGGATAGCGGAAATGCTCGTATATACACTCATACTTACACTGTTGATACTGTGGGGGAATGGAAAAAAATAAAAATTACTGTACCCCCAGATTCTGCAGGTAATTTTAACAACGACAATGGAATTGGAATGTATATGCAATGGTTTTTCAGAGCCGGATCGACTTACACTACTGGAACCGATACAGATAAATGGTTGCCTTGGGTATCAGCAAACTATGGTAATTACGCCGCAGGCCAAGTAGATATATTCAGTCAAGCAAATAGTTACTTTCAAATCACAGGCGCCCAACTCGAAGTCGGCAAAGTCGCCACCCCATTCGAGCATCGTTCATACGGCGAAGAACTGGCGCTGTGTCAGCGTTACTTCTACAAGTGGGAGAGCGATGCTGGTTATAACTTTGCGGCGATGGGCTATTCCTACTCAACTACCGGCATAAATGCCATACTTCACTTCCCTGTAACAATGAGAGCCCAGCCTTCGCTGACTGTTGCTGGTAACTGGAGAGCCTGCTCTGCAACTTGTGTCACAGGGTCAGTCAGCGGAGGCTCATACAATACAGACTCTTCATGCATTCAGATGACCACTAGTGGAATATCGGCTGCAGTACCTTATATGTTGGGAGACGCTAACGATGCAACTGCATCTTTATCTTGGAACGCGGAGCTATAATTATGTATACATTTAAAATTAGTCAACATGAAACTCACGAAGATCATATATTTTCTTCTACTTCTAATTGCTTTATTCCTTTGGCTTCTGGCAATATGGACTATCAAAGAGTACTCGATGATATTATCGAACAAGGTGCTGACTGCTTTACAGGGGATATACCTACTGAGCTACAAACTGCCGCAGATGCAAAACAATTTGCACAACAGGTAGAAGCGTATAAAACAGCGAAAGCTCGCGTAGCGCAGTATCAACTTTCTGTAGGTGTACCAGAATCTACTCAAACTATTACTACTGGAATGCAAGAGTGGAACGAAGAAACAGGAGAAATGGAGGATGTTACAGAAACAGTTGTAATTCCTGCAATTCCTGCACTCGAAGCAACAGTCGAAGAAACAACTTATGATTTTGATACTGATACTAGCACAACAGCTACAGTCGCAAACCCAGTGATCGTAAAAGACAACGAAGAAAGAGCAGCAGCTCAAGCAATAATTGATGCAACCCCAGTGCCTGTAAAAACGCACGTTGACGGGTAAGGTAAAAGGAAACTACTAATGGCTTTAACTAAAATTACGAATAGTGCGATAGCTGATGATATCGGTCTTGGAGGAAATCCAACAACAAGTACTCAGACCGCAGGAAACAGCACCACACGAATCGCAACAACTGCATTCGTTTCTACTGCCGTGGCTAATTTAGTAGGCTCTGCTCCTGAAACTCTCAATACTTTAGCAGAACTTGCAACTTCTATTGGAAACAGTGCTACTCTTTCGAGTACACTTACTAGTAGTATTGCTACTAAACTACCTTTAGCGGGTGGTACTATGACTGGTAATCTCAACCTTGGAGACAATGTTAGAGCAAGGTTTGGTCTTGACTCTGATTTGCAGATTTATCATAATGCTTCACATAGCTATATTGATAATGCCGGTACTGGGAATCTCTATATTCGTAATGGATCGAAGAATAGTATTTTTGCAAGAGCAGGTGGAGAGATAATTCTTTATCATAATGATTCTGGAAAACTAGCCACCACCTCCACAGGCATAGACGTAACAGGCTCAGTGACAAGCACACAGCTAAAAATTGAAGGTACAGAGCCTCTTCTTTTCTTCAACGACACAACCACAGGTCACGATGATTGGAAGATGTATGCTGATTGGGATCAATTTCAAATACAGCAATATGTTAATGATACGACTTGGACTTCAAGATTAGTTTTTGCGGCTAATGGTAACGCCAGCTTCTCAGGAGCAATAACAGCCAACGCAGGTGTAGTGGTAGATACAATGACGCTTGACGGTTCTACTCTGTCAGCAACAGGCGACTTTATACTAGATTCTGAAGGCGATATTATTCTTGATGCTAACGGAGCAGACTTTCTTTTAAAAGATTCGGGTACTTTATTTCTTTCGGTTACAAACAGCTCTGGCGATACGATATTAGCAAACGCTGTACAAGATAAAGATATTTTTATCAGAGGTAACGATGGCGGAAGTACCATCACAGCCCTCACCCTTGATATGTCAGATGCAGGAACAGCAACATTTAATAATCATGTAAAAATTTCAGACGACTCGCAACTTAGCTTTGGAGCGGGTAATGATGCAACCATATCTCATAATTCTTCAAATAATAATTTTCAAATTACAAATAGTAATACAAGTGGGGGTATGGTAATACAGAATAATAGCTCTGCCGGAGGTATTGCACTACAACCTGTCATAAATGAAAATGCAGTTTTTTGTTCACCCAACGCTCAAGTAAGTTTATATCACAATGGAGTAGCTAAATTTCAAACAACCTCTGGCGGTGTTCAGGTTACGGGAGATATAAGCAATGCATCTGGAGACCTAACACTAGACGTTGCAGGAAACATTAATCTTGATGCTGACGGTGGTGAGTTTAGATTTAGAGATGGCGGTACGTTGTATGCTACAGCCTATCAAGGTGGTGGAGGTAACTTTTATTTAGCTAGTGCTGTTCAAGACAAAGACCTTATCTTTCAAGGCAACGATGGCGGTTCAACCATCACAGCCCTCACCCTTGATATGTCAGCGGCAGGTAAAGCTACTTTTAATTCTACAATCTCTAGTGGTGCTATTACAGCCACAGATGCTAACGCAAATCCTAAATTAAAAGCCGCATACAATTCTTCAAATTACATCGGAATCAGCCACGAGAAAATAAATGTTCAGGGTGGCGGTGTAGGTCTAATAATTCAAGGCAACGGAGTTGATAGAGCAACATTTGCGTCTGGGGGAGGCTTAACTCTTGCAAACGGTAATTTAACACTGACATCAGGTAGCGTGACAAGCACAGGGCTTACGGTTGGCAATACCAACATTGGTAGTAACTCAAGTCACCTTGTTAATTTAACTATTAATAACAACGGCTATATCGGCACTACTTATAATAGTACTGCAATTCAGCTTTCAACCGTTGGTGCGGCTACGTTTGCTTCTAGTATAACGTCAGCAGGAGTCACTTCTAGCAACAGCATAACCATGAACGCAGGAAATCTGTCCTTAAATAGCACCTCTGACGGCAACCAAGCATTTAGATACTATCGGGCAGATGGAACGCTTGTTGGGCAAATATATCCTTACAATAACCGTTACAATGTTCAAACGTATAACAACCAAGGCCTAAGATTAAAAAGTCATGGTTCAGGTCAAATTGAGTTAGAAGGTAATGTTGTTATAAACGAAGACAGCGCAGACGTAGACTTCAGAGTCGAATCAAACGACAACGCTAATATGCTGTTTGTTGATGGTGGTAACAATGCGGTCGGTATTGGTAACGCTGTTGCATCTAGTATGAATGCAGGGGCTAATCAATTAGTTGTAGGTAGTGGCTCTACTGGACAGGGTATAACTCTTTACTCTAGCACTTCTACAGCAGGTTCCATTCACTTTGCAGATGGAACTTCAGGTGATGCGGCTTATCGTGGTCAGCTAGTGTATAACCACAATGGCGATTACATGGCTATCCTTACAGCCGCACAGGAACGCATGCGCATCGACTCCAGCGGTAATCTTTTGGTGGGGACTACTTCTACAGGAATAAATACTTCTTCATCAGTCAAAGGACACAATTTCTTTGAGCACGGATACGTAGTTCATGCTCGTTCTGGGCAAACTGTAATGAGCCTGAATCGCCAAACAAATGACGGCACTATCGCTGACTTCCGCAAAGACGGCACAACCGTAGGTAACATTTCTAGTGTAGGCGGCACAGATATAAAAGTTACTTTTTCTAGTGATGGCGACCAGTACATTACAGGCAACTCTGCCGCTAACTATTTATCATTCAGCGCGGCTAATCAGGAGCGACTCAGGATAGATAATCAGGGGCGCGTGGGTATTGGTGTCAATCCTGCATACAAATTGCATATTTCAGGTGCTACAAACGCCAATGACGTAGTAATACAGAACTCTAGTCATGGTGTAGCTTTAAGGATGCAAGCTAACACTAACTCCATGAACATATTTACTACTGGTTCTAAACCTCTTTACTTAGGAACAAATAATACAGCAAATCAAGTAGTGCTTGATACGAGCGGAAATCTTTTGGTAGGGACTACTAGCACTTCATCGAGCACTCAAGGTATAAAACTTAGAGGCGACATTGATGCCATAATAGCAATGGCAGATGGACAACAATCTGCGTATTTCGGTAGGCTAAATTCCGATGGAGAGATAGTTTCGTTCAAAAAAGACGGCACAACCGTAGGTAGTATTGGTAGTCGTATTGGCACTGGAATTACAATAGATAGCGGTGGATCGACAGACGGTCTTTTAAAAAATAATGGAGCTGAAAGTTTTGGTTGGAATGCTAATTATTTCTATCCAAGAACAGACAACAGCAAAGACTTAGGTTTAGGCGTTTTACGGTGGAAAGACCTCTATTTATCAGGCGGAATCTACTTAGGCGGTACAGGCGCGGCTAATAAGTTGGATGACTACGAAGAGGGGACTTGGACTCCTGTTCTAAACTTTGGCGGAGCAAATACAGGGATGACAGCTAACGTACAAGTAGGCAGATACACTAAAATTGGCCGTATGGTCTATTCATCTTTCAACATTCAACTAACAAATAAAGGCACATCAACAGGTGGCGTCACAATTACAGGCAGTCCATTTGGAAACTATACAAGCAGTCAAAATAACGCAGGCACAGTTATTTGTGAAGTTAGTGGAGTAGATTGGCCTCAAAGCGGTGTATACGGCATGATTTGGTCAGATTCAAAAATTTATTTGCGTTCACAAGGGCTTACAAGTTATGCAAATATTACTAACACTAGTTTCTCAAATGGAACTAGAATTTTTGGAATGATGGTGTATGAAACCGCATAACCATACGCCTAGTGGATTCTAGGCACGGACAGGAGAAACAAAAATGGCATTAACAAAAGAAATAACACAAGACAAAATCGAAATTGTGGGTGTAAATAAGCACATTCAGATAAGAACAAAAACAGCAGTACTAGAAGATGGTGTGGAACTCTCAAGTAGCTTTCACCGTCATGTAGTTTTCTGCGTATCTTCTGTAAAAAATGATGATGACACTTGGACTCATACTGATACTGATGTATCGGCAGAAAGTGCAGAAGTGCAAGCAATCGCTACAGCAGTGTGGACAGATGCGGTCAAAGCAGAAGCAAAAACAGCGAACGAAAACGCAGGCGTGTAGAAACAATAACCTGCAGAAAAAAAGTATTTGACATTTCAGCATGTTATTGCTATACTTACCTAAATCCTAATAAATCCCGCTCCTGAAGCAAGCATTCAACCAGAGAAAAATATGTCAAAATCCAAAGCAAGATTCCTCGCTGAACTTCTATCTTCAGACGGTAAGGTAATAAAAGCAAAATCAGAAGCGTCTACTATTATAGTCGGTGATTTACCTACTATTCCAAATTCCAAGCTACAAAACTCAAGCGTAACAATTGCAGGTTCAGGGCTTTCTCTTGGTGCATCTTTAACTTTAGATACAGCGGATGTTACTGAGCATACTGATTATAAGTACTATACAGATGCTCGAGCAGATGCTCGCATTGTAAATGCAGGAAGCGCAAACTGGAACACAGCCTACACTGTAGCAAATGCTGCTCTACCAAAAGCTGGCGGTACACTCACAGGCAACCTATCACTTGGCGATAACGTCAAGGCTCAGTTTGGTGCGTCTAATGATTTACAGATTTATCATGATGGTAGCCATAGCCGAATTGTAGATGCGGGGACAGGCATAATGACAATTCAGGCATCGTCGCAGTTGGGAATTTACAACGCAGACGGTACACAAGTATCTGCTGAGTTTGTTAATGACGGCAAAGTTGGACTTAGATTTAGTGGCTCTGAAAAACTAGCAACGACAGCCACAGGAGCCGATATCACTGGGGTTCTGACAGCCGATGGGCTTACTGTAGAAGGTAACAGCATATTTACTACTGCTGACAACAGCGCACAGGTTACGCTTATTTCTACAGATACTGATGCTCTTGTTGGACCAAAGCTTAACCTTTGGAGAAACTCTGGAACTGGGACAAACGGAGACTTAATTGGTGAAATCACCTTTACTGGTGAAGATACAATAGGTTCTACAAATGTTTTTGCTTCTATTTCATCTATTGCCGAACAGACTAACAACGGTGCAGAAGACGGTTCTTTACACTTTAATACCCTTTTAAATGGCACTTTAGCAAAAAGACTTTCAATAGGTTCGGCAAGTTCAGGCGGAGACATCAGCTTTTATGATTCTTCTGGCACAAGTCAAAATTTCTTCTGGGATAGTTCTACCTCGCGACTAGGGCTAGGCACAACGGTTCCAACAGGATTGCTTTCATTCCAAACAGCAACTGGCACTAACAACACTAGCTATAACATTATTGACGCAACTACAGATAATCCAACTTACAAAGCACAAATTAATTTAGTACGAGAAGGCTCAAGCGGTCAGCTTGGATGGGCGTTTCTTACAAACAGCGTAGGCTCACCAACTGAGAGATTAAGAATATCGCATGACGGCTCACTATCCACCCCAACCGCAGGAACCTCTAACGTCCGATTCGGTGTCAACGCAGGTAACAGCATTCAGAGCGGTGGTAATTATAATACTGTCATAGGCGATGAAGCAGGTACTGCGATTACTACGGGTGATAACAATGTTGCAGTCGGTCATGCCGCTTTAAGCGCAAACACCACAGGCCAATATAATATTGCTGTGGGTAAGGGTGCTTTATTAGCTAATACTACAGGTATTAGAAATACTGCGACAGGTGAGGCGGCTTCAGGCTCAAACACCACCGCAAACAGCAACACAGCAACAGGTTATGGTGCTTTATATACGAACACTACAGGTGCAGGTAATACCGCAGTCGGAGACTCTGCTTTAACCTCAAACACTACCGCATCTAACAACACTGCTGTTGGTTTAAGTGCTTTATACGCAAACACCACAGGCACTTACAACGTAGCTCAAGGCTATCAAGCCCTTCAAAATAACACTACGGCTAGTAACAATGTCGCTGTAGGAAGGCAAGCTCTTCGCGTAAACACCACAGGTGAAGCTAATACTGCTGTTGGTTCTTTAGCACTAGACGCTAATACGACAGGCGGCTTTAATACAGCACTGGGTGTTTATGCTTTAAGTGGAAACACTACTGCCGATAATAACACAGCCGTTGGTTGGAGTTCTTTAAAAACAAACACCACAGGCAATCGTAATACTGCTAGTGGTTTTGAATCCTTAAAACTTAACACTACAGGATTAAGTAACGTAAGCATTGGCGCATACTCTTCAAAGAACAACACTACCGCTTCATATAACGTAGTGGTTGGTGATGCCGCTTTCTTTATCAACACAACAGGTGCTAATTCTGTAGCAGTTGGTTATGAGGCTCTTAAAGCTAATACCACAGCTTCTAACAACACAGCGGTTGGTTATCGTTCTTTACTCGCAAACACCACAGGCACAAACAACGTAGCTCTTGGTTCAAGTGCAGGTGCGGCTCTTACCACAGGCTCATCAAACATTCTCATAGGGTCAAATACTGGTGACGCATTAACTACTGCGAATGAAAATGTTGCAGTAGGGCATTTTTCTATGTCAAACAATGTTTTAGGTGCTAAAAACGTAGCTATTGGTACAAGTACACTATCTGCTACGAACCCTGCATCTGCCGCTGATATGTACAATGTCGCTGTAGGCTTTCAAGCAGGTAACGCAGTAACCACAGGCTATGATAACACTCTAATAGGTGGTCTTACAGGTGATTCTTTAGACGTAGGGCATAGAAATGTTGCGCTAGGGCGCAGTGCATTAGGGGCTGATACAAAAGGAAACAAGTCAGTAGCTATAGGTTTTTCAGCCCTTGATTCGCAAAACTTTACATCTGCTACAGACGCATACAACACCGCAATAGGATATATCGCAGGTTATGCAGTAACCACAGGCATTAAAAATACAATCCTTGGGGGTCTTGCGGGTGACGCAATTACTACAGGCAATACTAATGTTGCGTTAGGTTATGCCGCACTTAGTGCTAACACCACAGCATCTAACAACACAGCGGTGGGAACAAGTGCATTAACCGCTAATACTACAGGCGCAAGTAATACAGCCGTTGGTGTAAATGCTTTAGCTCAAACCACCACTGGTAGTTCTAACTCTGCACTGGGTTTAAATTCTTTACTTTCAAACACCACAGGCACAAACAACGTAGCAATGGGGCAACAGGCTTTAAATAATAACACCACAGCTTCTAACAACGTAGCAGTAGGTTTTCAGTCTCTATACGCAAACATTACAGGGGCTTCTAATGTTGCCATAGGGCAAGGCTCTTTAGGATCAAACACTACAGCCGCTAACAACGTAGCTGTTGGTAAAAATACTTTAGGCTTAAACACCACAGGCACAAACAACGTAGCGGTTGGGGCTAACGCTTTAGATGCTAATACGACCGCCTCTAATAACGTGGGTATAGGACTTAATGCCGCAGGAGGAACAACCACTGGCGGTAATAATGTTGCTATTGGAACAAACAGCTTGTTGACAAACACTACAGGCAATTCAAATGTTAGCATCGGTACGTATGCTCTTAACGCAAACACCACAGCATCTAACAACACAGCAGTGGGTTATGCTTCTTTAACCGCAAACACCACAGGCAGAGACAACACGGCTCTGGGTTATAGCGCAGGGGCAACTAACACTACAGGCCTTGAGAATACCGCCATTGGCATGTACGCCTTGAGATTCAATACTACAGGAGAAACAAACACTGCTGTAGGCTTACAGGCGCTTCACCGAAATACAACGGCTAGTAACAATACGGCTGTTGGTAGAAATGCTATGGAGGCAAATACCACAGGCACTACTAATGTTGCAGTTGGTGCAAATTCTTTAGATGCTAATACTACAGGGGCTTCAAACGTAGCAGTGGGTTATTTTGCTTTAACAGACAGTGTGTTAGGTGGTTTGTCTACTGCTGTCGGCACCTATGCTTTACAAAAACAAAACCCTGCAACTGCCACCAATATGTACAATTCGGCATTTGGCTATAACGCAGGAAATAAAATAACCACAGGCATCCAAAACACCCTCATTGGTGGCCTCGCAGGTGATGCGCTTACTGAGGCTGACGCAAACGTAGCTATTGGTAAAGGAGCATTAACTACAGATACTCTTGGAAGCTCAAGTGTTGCAGTAGGAAATAATGCTTTAACAAATCAAAACTTTACGTCTGCTACAGATACTTACAACGTAGCAGTGGGTAAAAACGCAGGTCTTGCAGTAACCACAGGCACTCAAAACACATTCGTGGGGGGCTTGTCAGGTGATGCGAATACTACTGCTTCTTACAACACAGCGGTTGGTTATGCTTCTTTAGGCGCAAACACTACAGGGGCTGACAATACTGCGGTCGGTAGAACTGCGTTGGAAAACAACACTACCGCATCTAACAACACCGCAGTTGGAAAGGCGGCTTTGGCGCAAAATACAACAGGCGCACAAAATACTGCTTTAGGCTCTCTTGCTTTAAACTTAAACACTACAGGCTCACAAAATGTTGCAGTAGGTACTTATGCTTTAGATGCTAACACTACTGGAGAGAACAATACTGCACTTGGTTGGGGTTCTTTAACTGCTTCTACTACAAGTTCAGGAAACACAGCAATAGGTTCTATAACTTTATTTTCAAACACGACTGGCTATGGTAATACAGCGATGGGTCAGGAGTCTTTAAGATACAATACTATAGGAGCTAACAACGTAGCTTTAGGTTATCAGGCTTTAGTAGCAAACACCACAGCAAGCTATAACACTGCTGTTGGAGCTTTAGCTTTAGACGCTAATAGCACTGGTAGTAGCAATACAGGTTTAGGTTCAAGGGCTTTAAGTTCTAATACCACAGGAGCAAGTAACACTGCCGTTGGTGAAGGGGCAATGGTTACTACCACTACAGGCGGAAATAACACCGCAGTGGGTGCAGGTGCTTTAATATCTAACACTACAGGCGGCTACAACACCGCATTGGGTTTCTCATCTTTAAGCGCAAACACCACAGGCGCGATAAATACAGGAATTGGCTATCAAAGCCTTTATTCCAATACAACTGGTTATCAAAATACGGCAATCGGTGGGGCTTCAGCTTATTCAAATACAACGGGGTTTTTTAACGCCGCGTTAGGTCAGGCGGCGTTGTATTCTAATACCACAGGAGATAACAATACAGCACTAGGTATTTATGCTCTAAACGGTAACACGACAGCAGATAACAACACAGCAGTGGGTAAATCAGCTTTATTCGCAAACACCACAGGTGGAGCAAATGTAGCCGTTGGTAAAGACGCATTAAAATCTAACACCACGGCTTCCAACAACACCGCAGTAGGCTACCAATCACAGGAAGCAACTACTACAGGGGCGGCTAACACATCGGTTGGACTACACTCACTAAGGTTTAACACCACAGGCAATAACAGCGTAGCAGTCGGGTATTTAACATTAGATGCTAACACCACAGGCGAAAGAAACGTAGCTTTAGGTGCTGAAGCACTAGGTCACAACACAACAGCATCGGCTAACTCCGCAGTGGGTTACAAGGCACTGTTTGAAAACACGACAGGCGCTAGTAATACTGCATTGGGTCAAGACGCTCTAAGAAACAACACTACCGCCTCTAACAACACCGCAGTGGGTTTGTCGGCTTTAAAAGCAAACATTACAGGAATTAATAACACTGCGTTAGGCTACAATGCAGGACTGAGTATGACTAGTGGTCAGCAAAATGTCTTTGTAGGCGCTCAATCTGGTGACGCAATTACAACTGGCGAAAATAATACAGCCGTAGGACAAGGTGCTTTAACCAATGATGATGTTGGTTTAGGGTCAACAGCCATAGGTACGCAAGCTATGGTTCATCAAAACATGGCTAGTGCGGGTTACACTTTAAATACCGCAGTTGGATTTCAGTCGCTATACTACAACGTCACTGGTGCGGCAAATACAGCTTTAGGCTATCGTGCCGCTTTTGGTAGTGTTTCTGGAGCTAGTCACAGTTCTAACACAGCTATCGGGTATCACGCGCTCAAGGACATTACTACAGGTAATTCAAACACGGCAGTCGGCGCGGGTTCTTTAGACGCAAACACCACAGCCTCAGATTGTACAGCAGTTGGTACAAATGCTTTAAGCACAAACACTGTAGGTCAGAGTAATACTGCCGTAGGTACAAGTGCTTTACAGGCAAACCTCAATGGCACACGAAACACAGCAGTGGGAAGGACAGCCTTACAATCTAATACGTCAGGTAGCGATAACACTTCAATGGGTTATTTTGCTATGTACAAAACCACAAGTGGCGGTTTAAACTCAGCATTCGGCAAAGACGCTTTAAGAGAACAAACGTCAGGTGCTAATAACGTAGCTTTGGGTTATCAAGCATTAACCGCCAACACCACAGCGTCTAACAACACAGCCGTTGGTCATCAGGCTTTAGGCTCAAACACCTATGGCGCTCAAAATACAGCCGTAGGCAGGTCTGCGATGGCTTCTTATGTTGGTAATTACAACAATACTGCAATAGGTTATGGCGCAGACTCTACCGGAACTGGCGGTAATGGTAATATTAGCATAGGGTATGAAGCACAAAAATCAGCAGTAAACTCAGCAGGGCAGTGTACGCTAGGTAATAGTGCTATTACTAACTTGCGCTGTAACGACACCTCAATTTCATCATTATCAGACAGCCGTGACAAGACTGACGTTATAGACTCACCTTATGGTTTGGACTTTATTAACACTGTAAGACCTGTTCAGTTCCTTTGGGATACTAGAGACGGCAACGCAAAAGACGGCAGCACTCGCATAGGCTTCTTAGCACAAGAATTACTAGCGGCTACTGACGGCAACAACGCTGTATTAGATTTAGTACTGGATGATAACCCTGAGAAGCTAGAAGCTAAATACGGCAACCTGTTACCTATCGCTATACAAGCAATACAAGAACTCTCAACACAACTAGATGCCGCACTTGCCCGCATCACAACTCTAGAAGGATAAATAATCATGACAAACCGAACAGCAGAAGAACTAGCATCAGACTTCACAGCAATGGGGCATAGCGTAGACTTAATAACAGACGTAATCGCAGGAAATCAAATGGCAGATGAAAGTGCATCAGATCGACAAGACTGTGTTGATCGTAATGTAGCTCATTTGGAAATAATGGTTGCAAAGAGCGACTGGGGCAGTGAGAGTATGACGGCTACAAACAGTGCTATTGCAACAGGAAAGGGCTACACAGCCTCATAGGAGATAAATCATGGCAGTACTTTGGAAAGTAATCCAAACAGAAAGAGAAACAACAAATAATGGCATTACAACGTGTCATTGGACAGCAACTGATGCAGAAACAGTAGGTTCTGGAGATTCAGCAGTAGTACATACAGGGTCTAGTTATGGTTCGGTTGGTTTTACACCTGATCATACTGCTGGAGGCTTTACAGCTTATGCAGACGTAACGGAAGCAAATGCAATAGCATGGGTAAAAGCATCACTTGGTGCAGATCAAGTGGCAGCTACTGAAGCCGCAGTCGCAGCTCAGATTACTGAGTCAAAGACACCTTCGAACGTTTCTGGCGTACCTTGGTAAGGCAATAAAAAAGGGACTTTGCAGTCCCTTTTCGTTTTACTACTCTTTAAACTACTTCACCTTCTTCAGGTGCTTCAGTCGGGGCTGGGTTCTCCAACTCCTCCTGTAATAGTCCTGTAAAGCCTCGAATACCTACTTCGATTTGGTCAAGCTTCGCACGAGTTTGATTTGCTTGTGTCTGCATGTCCTGTACCTGTGATACTAGGTACTTTGCTTTATCAGAAAGATCGTCTACTTTGTACTCTTTGTCGTTCATAGAGATGGTTTGTACTTCATTTTCAGTTACTTCAGTCATTATAATGTCCTATTTAAATAGTTTTGCTAGTGATATTATCAGTAGCGTGGTTTTATACTATTTCGCAAGCTCCGCCTACACAGGCAAGTTCTTGAGATCCAGTAGTGTTATCTTCCTTTTCAAATTGAGATAGCTCTTCCCAATTTACATTTTGTGGCATTGCCGCCACTAGCTCATCGTACTTCTCAGCACTGATGTCTTCATAGGGAGCTTGTTGATATACATGGTCACTAGTCGGTAATAGACTAATACCGGAGCACATATCAAAATTATCCCATATCCATTGTGCTACCTGTAGATACTCGCTATCAGTATAGTATACAGTCACACTTGGTTTATGCTCGCACCAATGATTCTGGTACGTCTTCCATAGAGCTAACTGCTCCATTGCTCCTACTTCTTTCACACAAGTACTAGACTCAGGCGCCTTTACAGGGAAACTAAAGACTACAGAAGAGGCGGACATAACGTCATTCTCTACTGGGAATCCTGCTTGCTCCATATAGAGTGCAAGTGGGTCTTTCTTGTCTGAACGTACTCTCCGAATGTAATGCTTACTGAAGCGAGGATGAATGCCGGAAGCACTGTCAACAAGCTGAGAAACAGTGCCGCTAGGCTTAACGCATGTAATAGCCACAGACTGATTAACACCAAGCTTTGCAGCCCACTCTTTATTTGTTTCAATACTAACATCTCTCATCTCCTCTAACCATGTTGCTAACATAGGAGACTCGGCCATGCCGTTCTTGCCTCCGAGTACATCATGATCCATTATGCCTGTTAAGCTTACGCCCAACAATGCTTCTTCTTCAGTATTACGCTTCCAGCGCACCCGCAGATACCTAAAGTCTGTAAGAGTTGACTGTAGAGTACCAATAATGGTTGCTATTCTTACTTTCTTCTTTAAAGTTTCAAGAGTATCGTCTGAACGTACAACTACTTCTGATAAGTTACAAAACTCATTACTTCGTAGAATAATCTCAGAACAAGGGTTAGTACCGAAGTCATGAGTTGCGTCTCTACGACCATTACGTGCTGCAATCTTCTGAGCTGCTACACGACTAAAGAGACCTCGCTCGCCTGCTTTAGATTCATATAAGTTCTTCATCTCGTTAAGGTATGCTTCGAAGTCAGGCTTCTCAGTATACGCTACAGAGTTGTTTGCGAGACGACGTTGACCTTCGTTTTCCCACCAAGCGCCAGATTTAGCTTTTGACATACGTTGATCAGAAAGATTTGAAAGACTAATAAGAGCAGAACGACGTACACCGCCTACTACTACAATATCCGCAATCTTACATACAACATCATGGCACTCGATACTTGTCAACTTACGACCTGCCGCTTTTTGGAAAATGTTTACGCAGAAACGAAACAAATCTTCTAAAGGCTCAGGTCCTGAAGCTCTTCCACCAAATGTCTTAAGTCTAGCACCTGCTGGACGTACTCGGCTCATGTCCCACTGAGGTAGTTTACCTGCATAAAGCATGGCAATCAACTCACGGAAGGCACTTGCCCATCCTAGCTTACTATCACTTACTACAATAGTAGAACTTGTTTTATGGAAAGTTTCAGCTACTTCTGGTAGTTTAGTAATAAAATTACGTTCTACACTAAAGCCTACTCCAGTTCCGCACATTAATACATACATAAGCTCGTCAAAAGCTCGTGGATGATCAATGTGTAAATAACTACAGTTAAAGCCTGCAACGTTATCACGTTTAAGTGCTTCTCCTGCTGTCATCATACAACGCATAGAAGGCATAACCTCCATAGCTTGAATAGCATCAAACAACTCTTGACCCTCTTCGTTGTTCAACTGCTCTCTTTCTTTGAAGAAATCAACATAACGATGTACTGTCTCTTCCCAAGTCTCTCTGCGGCCTTCTTCTTCTAGCCAACGTGCATACCTGCTTTTATGAATAAAACTTTGATACTGATCCATTAACTCATCTTCCTTTGTATTTCGGATATATTATCCGCGCCTATTGCATCGTCGCAATATGTTATTAAATCCATCAACTCATAATTCTTTAAAAGAACTTCTGCGTTCTGGTTCAGTTCTTGAATGTATTTATAGTGTCCATTCAAAGGCACACTATCATATATAGTCATTGCATCGCCGTAATCTCGTATAAGCTGTTCTGCTCTCTTCGGGCCAATACCGTTTATACCTGGAACGTTGTCTCCTTTATCGCCTGTGAGACACTTAAAAGAAATGTACTCTTCAGGTGTGACATTGTAGTGCTCGCTCCAGTTATCTGCTGTAACCTCTTTTCGAGTAACATATGAGAATCTACTTACATCTTCTTGTATTAGCAAATCCCAATCTCTATCACTAGATACTAGCCATATCTTATCTAAATCATACTGCTTCTTTTCTTTCACAAGGTGGGCGGCAAGATCATCCGCCTCTACACCTTGGAACCTTAGTACTGGGTAGTCTTCTGCTAGTAACTCTAGTGTTTCTTCGTACTCTTCAAAGAAGTCAACAAATGCTTGCTTCTCCGCTTCTGTTTGTGTGGCATACTTATCTTTACGATTCTGCTTGTATTCGGGTAAAATCTCTTTGCGGTAGCTCGAAGAGCCCCAGTCTGCAGTAATAATAATATTACTACAGTTATATGAGTGTGCTAAAGATTTTACTGTTTCTACGTACTGATTACGAAAATCTGTTCTACCTTGATGTTTCCAACGAAAAGCTAAGTTTAGTGCGTCTACGATTAGATAGGTACCTTGATTACCTGCTACTCGTTCATTAAAATTAAAAGCCACCTATCCACTCCGTCTTTTCTGCTTTCAACCAATCTTCGGCTAGTAGTACATAACAATTTAAAAACCTGATATACAGATACTCATCTGTATTTTCTGGTAAATTTTCCGTTACTACGAATACTGCTGATCGATCATACTTAAAAAATAGCATAGGCTTTTGATCGCCTCCTGCCGCTTGTATTACAACTTTCTTCCACCACCTGATAAGATTATTTGTTTTTTTCGCTGTAAATATTTTATCGTTGAGTGCAGTCTCTTTGTAATTCTTTACCTCTATACAATAGTGATTTCTCTGATTAGGGACATATATGTCCCCTTTCAGATACTCTAGAGCGCCAGAGGCAGGCACTCTTTCAAACTTTAGTCCGGTCGCTATCCTCAGCATGTCCCTCACTAGGTACTCGCCTCTCGCTCCCTTCGCTCTCGAATCTACCATCTTTATCCTCATCTTTTTCGTTGGCCGGCTCCACTACGTCGTGAAACCACCAACCTCTGCGCCTACCTGCTGACATTCTTACTCCAGTATACTGATGTTTCCATCCTTGACTACTTCGATCTTTTCGAGTAGAGGGTGTGACCAGCCATGAGATACTATATAAGTGTTAAGGTCTTCTCTTAATAGAACTTCTACTAGCTTTTCTCTACCTTGATCGTCGAGTACATTAGTTACTTCGTCTAAGAACAATATATTGATTTTAGACTTAGAAATACTACTCATTAACTTACGAATTGCTATGAGAGTAGCGGTGTTTACCCTAGCTAATTCCCCTGAAGAAAGTGCTAGAATGTCTACTACATTACCATTGTCGGTAATTTGTACGTTTAATTTATCATTTGAAACAACAAACTCTAAGGTAAAACGTCCGTCAGAGAGTTCAGCCAAGTATTCGTTGGCCATCTCTTCAAGTTCTCCAACTAAGTTTTCGATCTTATAAGCTAGCAATCCATTTGTACTAAAAGACTTCTTCAATACTTCTAAGTCAGATTCTAACTTTTGATTTCCTGCCAGCTTACCGTCGTACTCTTCTTGCTGTTCAACGAACTCTGCTGTTTGTTCCTGTATAACTTGTATACGAGTGTTGAGCTTTGTTCTTCTTTCGTTCTCTGCTGCATTTTCTGCCAACTGTGTACGAGCCTTTCGCAACTTGCTCTGCACGGCTTCCAGTTGTATATCCAACTCTGCTTTATCCAACATTGAGAGTGGCAAAGAACTATCATAAGAACGGTACAATTCTTCCCAGTCTTTCTGAGCTTCGGCATTCCGTTGATACTCAAGATTCTCTGCCTTAATTCGTATAATCTCTTTTGTAATTTTCCCAATCTTTATTGTAGCTTCAATATAATTTTCCTGCTCTACCGCAATCATAGCTTTCTCAGCAGAGACATCTATCGGTTGCTTACAAGTAGGGCATACTTCCTTCAATTTCTCGAGCTTTGCTAACGTTCGCTTTGCACCCGCAGCGACTGCTTGTAAAGACCCTAACTCTCCTTGTAGTTCATCATAAGAAACTAAGGTTGCTGTACTAGTAGAGACAGCTGCTATATCTATTTGATCGAGTAAGGTCTTATACTGATTATTTTGTTGGATTTTTTTATTTTTATCAGAGATATTTTCAATTTCTACCATTATAGAACTTAAAGCTTTCTCATCTTCAGATGTATCAATATCCAAATCCAACATGGGCAGTATGAATGTATCACTCAATTTATTTGTATCTAACCATTTTTCTACTGTTGCAAGTTTCCCTGCTATGGTAGAAGATATACTCGATACCTCTTTTGAAGCGGCTTTAAAGACTTCAAATAACTCAACGTACTTTTCTAGGTGCAACAAATCAATAAGAAACTTCTTTCTATTTGCGTCTGTAGCAGTTAAAAATTGCAAACTCGCATTTGTATTCTGATAAACTAATTGCGAGAAAGTTTTAAAGTCAACTCCGAGAACTTCTTGTAGACTCTTATAAGTATTAGTCGCCGTATGGCTAGAAACATCTATTCCATTCTTCTCGAGTTTTACTTTGATATTGGTTTTACGGTTGATGGTAATCTCGTACCGATCTTCATCTTTCATGAACGAGAGATAAATGTTATAACCGTTGTTCACATACCTGTTAGGTATATCTGCTTTTTTGATACCTTTAGAGTTTTTATTGTATAACGCTTCTTCAATGATTAACGGTATGGAGGATTTCCCCATACCGTTAGTACCAAGGATTTGTGTAACAGTGTTATCGTCTAGTTGTAACTCATTACCAGCACCATAGCTAAAGCAGTTATCCCATCTCAACGTTTGTAGTGTAATCATTGTATGTTCCTATGATGTCTGGTATTTTGTCAGTATTAAGTTCTAAGATATATGTTAGATACTCTACTAACTCTTCTTGTATCGTCATGTCCTTATCCATAATTAAAGAGGCTTCGGACTTTCGTTTTACTACTTTCTTATCCAACAGTTCGGAGTTCTTTACTGAGGCTAAGTCTTGTATGTCGCCTTCTACTTCATAAATTGTATGATCAAAATCAGTGGCTAACATATCTTTATCACTGGTAACTGTCTTTCTTATTAGCTGTGGTAGTTTGAACTCTTCCCACATCCAGCTCCAGTCTTGCTCGTTAATTAGTAAGTATCCTGTCTTTACTAAGGCTCTATGAAAAGAAGTAGTCATAGGGCTTCCAGGATATACTATGTTCTGCTGACAGTTGCTATGAGAGTGCAAGTCTCCTGCAAATACTACAGGGAAGTCCTCAAACATAGCTAAGTCAACCTCAGGCTTAACATGAGGAGGTATCTCTCCTCTGACATGGGTAAACAAGGGCTTGCTCGTATCAAAATGATCTATACTACCCTTTCTGTGTAGATCTGCATAAGGCAATATGCCGTATCCAAGATCGTTATCAACATAAGAAATATCTACTATGTTGATTAAAGGGTTGATGTCTCTGGAGACTTGCTTCAACTGTGTAAAGAATGTTTTATTCTTTTTAGTTGCTTCATGGTTTCCATCGTAGATAATAGTTGGAATCGATACTCCACGAATAAACCTGAAGTAAAGTTCCAACTCTTCCATATTCGGTAGACGATCAAAGAGATCGCCTCCGATTATGTGCATATCACATTCTTTTTCTAGTTCATATACTTGCTCAAAGAACATTTGATAACGGTTTGTTGCCCACTTAACTGGGACATTTTTCTGCCCCAGCTTTATGTGCCAGTCTGCCGTAAATAATATCACCCTACGTTGAACTCAGCGTCGAGAGCTTCGTCATCAGTCTCTGCACCGTGGTTACGGAGACGATCTAACAACTCTTTCTGTGCGTCAGAAGTAGGACGGCTCATAACATCATCCATAGACTTTAAGTCTGCAATAGATGCTAATTCGCTTTCTGTAAGAGCACGAGGCTTGCACTTCAATGCTTGGAGCTGGTACTCAACATTGTAAGGTAATGGGCCTGTCTTTACTCGCTTGAAACAAATGTCCCAGCCAGTTGTAGTATCAGTAGGGTCGCCTAAGTCTTCAGCAGCAGTAATAATTTGCTCCCACAACTTCTTCTTGAGGTTTGCTACTTTGACTGTACCATCGCTTGGGTCAATAACTTGACAAGCGTAGCTCCAGCCACATTTAAGGTCAGGGTAGTACTCGCGTACCCAGTCCTGCTCTTTGTTGTTGAATCGCTCAGAATTTCTATCAAAAGATAGACACTCTAAAGGAATGTTTTTACCGTTCTCACCCTCAATCCAGTAAACGTAACGTGCAAGAATGTCGCCAACTACGCGCATTTTGTTATCGCCGTCTTTGTATTGAAAAGTGTTAATAGATGATTTTTGGGCTCCGCCCGTTTGCTTATTAAATGATAATGCCATTAGTGTATAGTCTCCAGTGTGACTTCTTCATATATAAAAGTGATTTCATCATCTAGTACAATGAGTAGCCTGTTATCTTTGATTTCGTCTAAATCCACAGGACAATGTAGTGGATCTAGCGTGGTTTTGTTATATGCAATATAGTCTGCATAGTTTCGCAAGGAAGCTAAAGCATAATATATGCACAGTTCTTTTTGTGTGTACTTATAGGAATGGTACAGGAGCAAATCTCCGTGAAGAAGAAAGCAGGAACCTGTAAAATTTTTATTAGAATATTTATAGATACGATCAAACTTGTTACGAGGGATCTGTTTGTTTATTAACATTTCCATGATCGTGTTGCAAGCTGGAATATTTCCATCTGCCGTATCGTAAACCTTCTTCCAATCAAATAAGAGCACTATTATACATCCTTTTAACCTTCCTGTCAAGAATTATTTTTTTAAAGGTACTTCATGTTCCAACCCTGCTTCATATAGAACCCGACACGATTTGAGGCTTGTTTTCGAGCCGTATTTCCTTTCAGGTGTATATCAACTACAACAGGACTTATCTTACCTTCCTTTTTACGAATTACTCGTCCTACAAGCTGTGTGAGTAAGGGTTCATTGTTCACGGGCGTAGCAAGTATGAGACAACTTAATGTATCTACTGATATGCCTTCGGAGAAAATTGCTTGCGTTCCGTAAAGAACATTTGCATCTCCGTAGAGAATCTGGTCTACAAGCTTTTCTCTATCTTCGTGAGCAACTTCCCCTGTCACACACACTGCTTTATCTCCCGTCAATTCAGAGCATGCTTTCAGAAAGCTTACTCGATCGCTTACTACTAGTACTTTATGCCCTCTTGCGGCGTAGGCCGCAGCAAGCATTGCTATAGTATGCCGATACTCCTCATCGTTTGACAACTTTGTTACTCTGTTAGCCCAAGGTGTTTTAGCACCATCCATGAATCTAATATCGGAAGCTACTAGGTGTACTGTAGGGGTCATATAGTTTTCTTTTGGTGGCTTAAAAAGAGTATTACCAAAGTAATCTCTGAACACAACGTGCTTACCATCCTTTCTTTCTATAGTACCCGACAGACCTATCTTATATCTACAGTAGTTTGTATCTAAGATTTTAGAAAAGGTAGGACTGCTAACATGATGCATCTCATCTAGTATGACAGTCCCGAACTCCTTACGAATCTTTTCTACGTTTCGGTACAAAGTCTGCGTATTACCAATTACGATAGGACTATCAAGATCAAAGTGACCACTGCCTATGATGCCTGGTTTAAATCCGTAGACTTTCTCTACCTCTTTTGCCCATTGATTACGCAGAGCGACAGTATGGGTAACAACAAGTGTCTTTTGTCCAAGTTTACCTGCGATAGCTAAACCTGTAAAAGTCTTTCCCCAACTGACCCAAGCGTTAATTATAGAGTTATCTTCGATTGCGTCAAAAACATCCTTCTGACTTTGTCGTAGTTCAAACCTAAATTCAGGAAAGTCTACAGGTACATGAATACGCTTATCGATTATCTCATAGTGCTCTGGTATTAAATCCGTGCGCCCTATAGGTAATGATACTAACCCGTTTCGAATGATCCCCATATTCTTAATGATCTGAGGAGGATCAAGAGGATTGTGCGTAGGAATTGTATAGGTAAGCTCTTTATCAATCTTATCCTGCAATTCGGCACTGCAATCCATGTATATTCTGTGGCTTATAACTGCTTTCATAAATTAAGTTCGTTCTTTGCGATAATATAGTCTTTAACAAACTCGGAGCGTACAATATCTTCTACCTGAAAGTCTATGAAGGTAAAACGCTTCATTATCTTTAGAACTCGGATAAAGTCTTGCAACCCATTTGCTTTTAAGTCTGCCTGTCTAAAGTCTCCACAGAAAATAATCCTAGTGTTCTCACCCATACGAGTGATAATAGAATCAAGTTCATGAAAACTCATGTTTTGACACTCATCAATAAGAATAACTGCATCCCTGAGCGTGATACCCCGTATAAACGAAGTAGTCATAAAGTGTACTAAGCCTTTGTTCTTGAGGATCTCGTAAGCATCTCCTCTCCCAAACAAGTCATTAGCAATATCTTTATAAGGTTCTTCGTACACTGAGCCTTTCTCTTTTTCAGTTCCCGGAAGGAAACCAATGTCACGAGTTGGTACTGCACTTCGTATAATTACTAAGTTTTGATACTTTCCCTTTGACATATCATCATACGCTAGATATGAGGAAATGAACGTTTTACCTGTACCTGCCAAGCCGTGGAGTACGAGGTTCTTTTCTGACTCAAATGCTGTCAGCTGATTTCTGGTTAATGGTTCAATCTCGCGCAGTTCTAAACTAGCACCTGCGAGTGTTTTCCGTCTCTTCGCCATATTATACTTTCTTCTTAGTGTCTTTGAGTTTCGTCTCTGAATACTCGTAAAGCACCCACGGTATGTCGTGTAGATGCAGAACCCCTGCCCATGTGTAGCCTACTGCGGGAGGGCGTGGAACAGTAAAAGGAGAATAGTGCCCCTTTACCTTAATAAGTGTAGCCTTCTCTTTAAGCTGCACTTCTTTAATCTTTAAATATTTTAATTGTAAAAACTTAGTCTTCTGGTAGATAAAAGGCATCCCTTTATTATCTATAAAATATTGTGTACGTTGCTTTAGTATTCCATTAAAAGACACAACCATTTTCTTTAAAACGTACTTATCTCTATGAGCTGTCTGCATTCGCCTAGCTCCTAATGTTTCTCCGCTTTGGTTTTTATCGTCTAATACCTGTCCGTCTAGGAAGAGCATACCATCTACTGCTTCCCAGTCGGAAGATTGTAATAAAAATACAGGGTACTGAATTAGACCTATATTACGATATGTGATCACCATACATTTTCTCGAACTTTCCGCCTGAGTAATCTTGGTGTACAATCTCAAAGTCACAACCTACTGGTACTCCTGGTATAGAGAGACCTCTATCTAGTTGTACAAAGTGTGCTAATTTTTCCATGTACTCGTCTATCTCGTCGTCTGGTACTTCTGCTAGAATTGAATCGTGTACTAAAGCAAAGATACGTGCTTTCTTTTTGTTTGCTTTAATCCACGAACCCATGTCTATAGCACCTAATAAGTTAATATCAGAAGCAGCAGACTGCACCAGAAAATTAAGACCAGACCTAACGCTATGGCTCTGGATGCCTTTGTCGGTCGATGCGACATTTGGTAATCTCCTCTTTCTTCCGAAGAAGCTGTAAATAAATCCATTTTGTTGAATGTATTTTTGGTTGTCTTCGATCCACTCTTTTAACTTATAAAACTCTGCAAAGTAGTCATCAATGACTTCTTGTGCATCTTTTCTACTAAAAGGTTTACCACTGTCTTTTGTTACTTGTTCACTAATCTTGTTTGCACCAGCTCCATACATAATACCAAACGTTACGGCTTTAGCGGCCTGACGTTGCATACTATAAAGAGATGCTACTTCTGATACGTCACAAGGTAGTTTAAATACTTTGTGTGCGATAGCTGAGTGAAAGTTACCTCCAGACTTAAACACTTCAATCAGTGCTTTATCTTTTGCTAGGATTGCCGCGACATATACTTCTGCCGTAGTTAAATCCATTGCAACTATCTTATGACCAGGAGCTGCTTTTATACACCCTTTAACAATAGGATTATCTCTGGGTAGTTGCTGCATATTAAGCTTCCCACTAGAGCTAAGCCTCCCACTAGTTGTACCATGAAGATTAAAACCCGTACGAAGTCTGCTATCTCTATCCAACTGAGGAAAGATTTTGTCCAGATAAGTATTTTTAATCTTTGATTTTTGCCTAATAGCAAGGATAAGTTGGGGGACTTCGGATTGCTGTGCCAACTCCTCAAGAACCTCCGCATCTGTACTGTTTGCGCCCGTACCAGTTTTCTTTCCAGTAGGATTAAGCCCAATGAAATCAAACAATAAACTACGAAGCTGAACAGTGCTATTAGGATTAAAATCTTTTCCATTTAATTTCTCAAACTTACTAATGGCAGGATGCTTGTATAACTCTACTACTGCTTCATCAATCTGGTCTTGCATAAGAGACTGAGACTTTAGCAGACGTTGTTTGTCAAAAGGCACACCATTGTCTTGGATGTCTGTAAGGAAACGACAGCCAGGTATTAATATATTGTCATAGACTTTTGCTAGACGTTTATTTTGTTTAATCTTTACTAATTTTTCATAAAGCAGAAAGGTACATGCCGCATCCATGCCTGCGTATAGCTTCATAATATCAAAAGGAATATCTCCCCAGTTAAAATCAGCCTTGAGAATACCGTTTTGCTTACGGTAGTTATCAATCCAATCATACATAGGCTTCTCATAGTCGCCATAGATTGTATACTTCATTGCTAACTGTTTAAGACCATGTGTTCCCGGATTCTCATCTACGAGGTAGTGGAGAAGCATGGTGTCTTCAAAGCGAGGAAACCTAAAGTTAAAGTGATACTCAAAGAACGCCAAGTCAAACTTAGCATTATGAAATATTACTGTCTTCTTGTCGAACAGTTCCTGAAGTAAGCGTTCAGACTCTTCGTCTAAGCACTCTGTATCTATGTACGCACCACGATCTGCTTCGTAGGAGAGGGAGAGTCCAAGAATGTGCCCATCACGTGGGTATAGTCCTGTTGTCTCTGAGTCAAGCCCTACGTAAGGTAACGGAGCATCTATAGCTGCTTGGAAGAATGCATTTGCTTCTTCTGTATCTTGAATGCCCCAAGCGTTGTATGTAGTAATTACTGTGTCTTGTTTATTACCAGTTATGTACTCTACTATACTTTGCTTGGAGTCGTCCCACGTTCTTTGTGCTTCTGGTTTGAAGGCAAGCATCGCAGGGTTAATGACAGGCAAGAACTTTTCTGCTACTTTCTTGCCAGAGTATTCTGTGACTGAGTTTACAGGGGTGAAGTATTTTAATGCGTCACTTCCTACGAGAATAAGCCAGTCATAAGCATCAACATCTATTTCAATGTCGCAGTCTCGTTTTAGTACTTTCTTTATGTTTGGGTCGGAGCAGAGCTGATATTGATCAAACTCGAACGCATCATCAAACTCTTTCTTGAAATTTGTTCTACTTGGTTTAGTTTCTACTAATGCAACTTTAGGCATATAATTTACTCTTTAATGTTTGTACTGATTTTAAGGGTAACGCTCCTGGATCTGTGTCCTTTAACGCTACATTTCTTGATGACAAGCCTACTCGCTCTGCCATTTCTTTTACTACAATTGCTGCATCCTGTCCTGCGGTATCGCCATCGAAGAAAATTATTACTTCATCTACTCCTTGTATCGAAAGCATACGCAATTTATCTTCATTTATATTCTTTGTGCCAAAGCAACACACTGCATTGTCTAATCCTTTATCATGCAGATTAACCATATCAAATATACCTTCTACTAGTATAACTGATCCTTTTATCGCATCTACTACAGGGTAGAGAGGCATCTTTGCACCCGCAGGCGAGATCATGTACTTAGGTACACCGCCTGTAGTGTGACGACCGTTGAATGCTATAATACGTCCTGAAATGTCTCTTACAGGAAACACAACCCTACCAATATGGTCAGAGTCATGGTGTTGAAACGCCTCAAACTTCTTGTATGTCTCAGGCTTAATACCTCTCCAGTTACCTAGATAAGGTATAATGTTTTTTGGAAATGACAAACCAACCGACTCGGACCTCTTCTCTCTAATACTTTTCTTTAGTAATTCTCGTCTGAGTTGTAGTTGATTTGCCTTTTCACCAAAATGGGTAAAGATATTGCCTTTGTATCCGCAGGTAAAGCACCCGAAAATCCCCGTAATACGATCAATACGCATACTAGGGTTTCTATCAGGGTGCTCTGGATTTAGACAGGTAACTACGCAATCTGCACCTTTAGGTGTAAAATATATTTGCTTAGATACTAATAATTCTTCTACTGTCAACGTCCGATATCCTTAATGTTTTCTCTACTAATAACTTGATAAGCACCCTTGTTATATGCAGGGGCTACGGTGAAGTCAGCTTCGTTAGCATAGCTACGATCTGCTGCTTCGCAAGTCCCGCCCATAATGCTGGCCGAACTATAATGTTTTGTGGTTCTACGGTATGTGTCTTCTACTACAAGTTCTGTGAACTTAGGAGTATATCGTTTAGCTTTGGGCAAAGGCTTTCGCTTTCTACCTGAGCTAGTGTGTCGTAAACTACCGAATGTAAGTGCCAAATTGCTTTCTCCCTTCAAAGTATCCGTATATTATACGCAAGAAGAGATAAAAAGTCAAGAAATATTTTTAAAGATCGTTAATGTCTTCGCCTGTCTTGTGCGTAGAATCTTCTTTCTCTTTAGGGGTGAGGGCAGACTCAGGGCCAATCTTAAGGGTGTCCCAGTCTACTGTAGATGTGAATGACTTCATAGAGGCTGATCGCATCTTTACACAGTTCAAAGTGATACACGCATCTTCGTGATCCCACGTTTCAAGTGCATAAGCCGCATCTGCCGCATCGAGAATACCTTTAGCGAATCGCGCTTCTCCACTTGCGTCTGTTTGATACGGTGTAAATACTGTACAATCATACTCTTGTGCCATTGATTTCAACGCCTTACTTACTTCGATTTGTTCTGTCCAGTCATACTGACCTCCGCGAGAAGGGAGACTCGACCGCTTTACTTGATTGATATAGTCCACTATGATAATACCCACATTCATTGGCTTAACTT
>Ga0302114_10000361_pt1 | contig 32065 bp, 18 predicted proteins | sample AG5_Surface_MG_FD_203107 | JGI IMG/M metagenome (GOLD analysis project Ga0302114, IMG submission 203107) | Marine microbial communities from Western Arctic Ocean, Canada - AG5_Surface | ecosystem: Environmental > Aquatic > Marine > Oceanic | place: Canada: Western Arctic Ocean | collected...
CCTAAACCCTAAACCCTAAACCCTAAACCCTAAACCCTAAACCCTAAACCCTAAACCCTAAACCCTAAACCCTAAACCCTAAACCCTAAACCCTAAACCCTAAACCCTAAACCCTAAACCCTAAAGTATACCCTCAATTAACCCTACAACCCTAAGGCATACCCCGAGTACCACAAGAGAACCCTCGACAACCGGCTGCATCGCATCAGAACGGGACAGGCGAATCCCGCCGGGAGGCCCTCGGTTCAGGGAGCATGCGCGTCGCGAGATAAGCCGAACACGCCTGCAGCGGGCGGCTTTAGTTGCGCGTGCACGTGTGTCGATGTACCCCAGATCAACTCTAGCTAGTGCGTTCACGGAGCAGTCGTTCCCATGTTACAAGCTACTATCGCGCATACAAAAGCCGTTTCTATTCGTCAAACGTCACGCCGGCATCCAGACGCACGAGGCACCCCGCCGCTCTGCGCTCGTGTATCGCAGCCGGCACGCTCGTCAGCTTGTTGTCGTAGAGGTCCAACTGCTCCAGCAAGGTGAGCTGCCCGATCTCCACCGGCAAGCTCATCAGCTGAGTGTTGTTGAGGCCCAACCTCTCCAGTGCTCTCAGCTCCCCGACCTCCGCTGGCAAGCTCGTCAGCCCATTACCGCTGAGGAACAATTCCTTCAGCGCCGTGAGCTGCCCGATCTCCGCCGGCACGCTCGTCAGACGATTGCCTTGGAGGTACAGCCTCTCCAGCGACCTCAACTGCCAGACCTCCGCCGGCACGCTCGTCAGCTGATTGCCGCTGAGGTTCAACTCCGTCAGTGACCTGAGCTGCCCGATCACCGCCGGCAATGTCGTCAGCTGATTGTCGTCGAGCCATAACCCCCTCAGCGACGCGAGCCGACCAATCTCCGCCGGCAGGCTCGTCAGCTGATTGCCGTTGAGGTCCAACTGCCTCAGCGCCGCGAGCTGCCCGATCCACGCCGACACGCTCGTCAGCTGATTGCCGCGGAGGGACAACTCAGTCAGCGACGTGAGCTGCCCGATCCACGCCGGCAAGCTCGTCAGCTGATTTTCGCTGAGGATCAACTTCCTCAGCGACGCGAGCTGCCCGATCCACGCCGGCAAGCTTGTCAGCTGATTTCCCTTGAGGTTCAACTCCTCCAGCGCCGCGAGCTGCCCAATCTCCGCCGGCACGCTCGTCAGCTGATTGTCATGGAGGTTCAACTCCGTCAGCGACGTGAGCTGCCCGATCTCCGCCGGCACGCTCGTCAGCTGATTGCAGTTGAGGCCCAACCGCTCAAGCGACGCGAGCTGCCCGATCCCCGCTGGCAGACTCGTCAGCTGATTGTGGCTGAGCCACAAACCCTCCAGCGAGGTGAGCTGCCCGATCTCTGCCGGCAAGCTCGTCAGCTGGTTGTAGTTGAGCCACAACCTCTCTAGCGACGTGAGCTGCCCGATCTCCGCCGGCAGGCTCGTCAGCTGATTGCCGCTGAGGTTCGACTCCGTCAGCCACCTGAGCTGCCCGATCACCGCCGGCAGGCTCGTCAGCTGATTGTCGTCGAGCCACAACCTTTCTAGCGACGTGAGCTGCCCGATCTCCGCCGGCAAGCTCGTCAGCTGGTTTTCGCTGAGGGTCAAATACACCAGCGACGTGAGCTGCCCAATCTCCGCCGGCACGCTCGTCAGCTGATTTCTGCCGAGGTCCAACCACTCCAGCGACGTGAGCTGCCCGATCTCAGCCGGCAAGCTCGTCAGCTCGTTGTCGGCGAGGCTCAACACAATTAGCGCACTCAAGCGCCCGACCTCAGCCGGCACCGCTCCGGTCAGGCCAAAGTCATCCAACTCGAGCTGCACCACCCGGCCGTTTCCCATCGTCACCCCTTCCCAATCCTCCGGTCGCGCAGCCTCCGGCCACCTGTCCTGCAGTTCAGGGCACATCGCACGCCATGTCCGGAGCACTCCGACGTCACCCTCGTCGTTGAATATTCGCGTCCCGTCATCCTCCGACGGCTCCAGAAGCTCGCGACTGTCCCACCCGTCGGGCGTCACGTCCAGGTGCTTGTCCAGCCAATCCTGGACAATCTGTCTCACCACCCAGTTCGTCATCACCTTCGTGCTGCTCAAAGCGCGACGAGTGAGCGGGTCCTTGGCCCCGTTGCGTCGGAAGTGTGATAAGACGGCGCTCCTCTCGTACGTATGCCCCGAATCGAAAAGTATCACCGGGTCGCGGAACATGGTTCGCGTGATGGGGCACATGAGCACCTCGGGCTCGGCGTCGAGATCTGCGTCGGGGGCGTCGGGCAGGTCGCCCGGTGCGCTCGTGGAACGCCGGGTTCGCACACCGGAGCTCGCGTTTCCGGATGCCGGTTGCGACGCGCCGGACGTCTTGCGCCGCTTTGAGGGCGCCATCGAACGAACGCCCGGGGTCGCCGCGAGCCCCGCGCTCGGCACTCTGAGGAATATCGAAATTCGTTCAGCAGTTCCAAGGTCACACAGTCACAGACTTGTCCCGGTTTTCCACTTGCCCGTCCCGTTCACTGGAGGCGCGCGGGCCATACCCCTGAGCGGTTTCAAGGTTCAAGCGCGACTCACTAGACGAGACGGACGTTAGCGTCATCGATATGAGCGCGGCGGCGCGCGCGGCGACGCCTATCGCCCATGGTGTCGCACCCCGTCGGCATCTTGCTCGTCGACGTCATCTCTCGGTATCTCGGCCGGATAATACAAGTAAACATCTCGGCCTCCGCGCGCTGAGCGAACCACCGAAGGGAGATACAGAGAGCAAAGCGGAGCTCTTCCTGCGCGAGGAACTGGAGCGGCAGGGCGTGGATATCGCGGATGCAATTGCTCCGGATTCCCCCGAAGAGATCGTCGAGGCGCTCTCAGATGAGGTTCAACGCCTGCTCAAGAAGGAGGCCGAGCTTACGGCCGATCTCGACAGGGCCTACCGCGACACTTTCGCCGGTATGAACGTCGAGGTTGCGACTGGCGACGACGAGAGTGAGATGGTCTCGCGTGCATTTCCCGATATCGACGAGGCGTCTTTCAAGGCACTGAGCGTCGAGGAGCCCGCGGTGACTGCGGCGCTACTCAAAGCGGCGCAGCGGGGTGACCAAACTGTCTGGCTTGCATTCCAGCGAGACGCGCACAGGGCGAAGCTCCAGCGCGACAGAGTATCCGCCGAGCGGATCGCGGCGCAGACTGAGCTCGCGGTCGCAAAACGCGGAGGAGGCGCGGTGGCCGCGGCTGCGGCTGCCGCCCAGGCCAAGGCTGAGGCGCTCCGAAGCTCCGGCGGCGACGACGGCTCCGGACTGACCACGAGCGGCGCGCGCCGCATCGTTCTCATCTCCGGATTTGAATCGTTCAACGTCGGACTGTACCGCAAGGCTGCGCGTAACCTCGCTAGGCGCTGTCCCGACGTCGAGCTCGTGGTGTTCAGCGACAGAGATATCGATTCCGACAGAGAGGCTGTGGAAGCTGCGTTGGACGGCGCGGATGTTTTCTTCGGATCCCTGCTCTTCGACTTTGACCAGGTGGAGTGGTTACGTGAGGCGGTGGACAAGATCCCGACGAAGTTTGTGTTCGAGTCGGCGCTCGAGCTAATGTCCACGACGTCGGTGGGGTCCTTCGAGATGAAGCCCGCGCCGGACGGTCAGAAAGCCGGGCCTCCGCCCGCGGTCAAGGCGATTCTCGCCAAATTCGGCAGCGGCAAGGAGGAGGACAAGCTCGTCGGGTACCTGAGCTTCCTGAAAATCGGACCCGCGCTCCTCAAGTTTGTGCCAGGGAGGAAGGCGAAGGACCTCAGGAACTGGCTGACCGTGTACTCGTACTGGAACCAAGGCGGGATGGAGAACGTGGAGGAGGCGTTTGCGTACGTGGCTCGAGAATACCTCGGTGCGAGCGACTCTGTCGTCGGTGATACCTCTGAATCTGGTGGGATCATGGGCATGCTCTCCGGCAAGGGCCCCAAGCCCCCGAAGGAGACCCCCGCGTTGGGTTGCTATCACCCCGACATCGAGGCGGTTGGCGCACCGTGGCCGACGTCGGTGGGCGAGTACCTCGAATGGTACGAGCGAGAAAAGGCGGGTACCCTGCCCGCCGACGCGCCCACCGTCGCCATCCTGCTCTATCGCAAGCACGTCATCACCAAACAACCGTATCTCGCGGATCTAGTTCGCGGCATGGAGGAGAGCGGCGTGAAGCCCGTGCCCGTGTTCATCAACGGCGTCGAGGCGCACACCATCGTGCGAGATTTACTGACCACCGAACACGAGCAGGACAGACGCAAGATGGGACACTTGGACATCGACTCTCTTAAACCCGACGCCGCGGTCGTTGATGCGGTGGTCAGCACCGTGGGGTTCCCGCTCGTCGGCGGTCCCGCGGGATCGATGGAGGCTGGTCGACAGGCGGAGGTTGCGCAGACGATTCTCCGCGCCAAGAACGTTCCTTACGTTGTCGCCGCTCCCCTGCTGATTCAGGACATCGCCAGTTGGACCCAGTCAGGCATCGGAGGTCTGCAGTCCGTCATCCTGTACGCGTTACCAGAGCTCGACGGTGCCATCGACGCGATACCCCTCGGAGGTCTGGTGAAGGATGACATCTACCTCGCAAAGGAGCGCGTTTTCGCCCTCGCCTCTCGGCTGAAGAAATGGACGGGGCTGAGGCGCAAGTCCTCGAGCGAACGGAAGATCGCGGTGATGCTTTACGGTTTCCCTCCCGGAGTCGGCGCCACGGGCACCGCGGCGCTGCTGAACGTGCCCAAGAGCCTCGAAAGTACGCTCCGCACCCTTCGCGACGAGGGATACGACCTCGGCGACGGACCCTTGCCCAGCGGCGAAGCGCTGGTCGACGCGCTACGGGTTCTCGAGGACGGTCCTGTGATTGCCGGCGGTCAGACCTCGGCGCGTGCGGCGCTCGACAAACTAAAGGCGGATCTTGAGGATCAGGATGCTTTGAACGGCGTGAGCATCGCGGGCGAGGACGTGTCACCCGCGCGCCTGAAGAAGTGGCTCCGGTTCCCCGACGAGTGGGGACCCACCGAGTGGGGACCCATGCCGTTCCTTCCAGCCTCAGACGTGCTGGTGCGCAACATGGAGAATGCGTGGGGCCCGCTCGATTCCTACAACGGACTCGCGACTGTTCCCGGGAAAGGGTCCTTCGTCGCCGGGCTGCAAATCGGCAACGTGTTCATCGGCGTTCAGCCCGCTCTCGGTGTCGAGGGTGATCCCATGCGTCTGCTCTTCGAGCGTGACCTCACCCCGCATCCGCAGTACGCCGCGTACTACAAGTGGCTCCAGAAGATAGACGGCTTCGGCGCGGATGCCGTGCTTCACATGGGCATGCACGGTACGGTGGAGTGGCTCCCCGGCTCGCCCCTCGGGAACAACGCCCTGAGCTGGAGCGACCAGCTGCTCGGGTCCATGCCCAACGTGTACGTGTACGCCGCGAACAACCCTTCCGAGTCCATCGTCGCCAAGCGCAGGGGATACGGCACGATCGTGAGCCACAACGTGCCCCCGTACGGGCGAGCGGGTCTTTACCGCCAAACCGCGGAGCTCAGGGGGCTGCTCACAGAGTACCGCGAGGATAAAGAAACCAACTTCGAGGCGCTCCGGGGGCCAATCTTTGACCTCATCGCGTCCGCGGGTCTGGACGCCGACTGTCCGTTCACCGACGAAATCTCCGGGGAGAAGATGCGAATCACCTCGGAGACGATTGAGAACGGCGAGACGGAGGTGTCCGCCGCGGCGTTCGAGACGTACGCCTCGGACCTGTACGCATACCTCGGCGTGCTGGAGAACAGGCTGTTCAGCGAGGGACTCCACACCATCGGCGCCGAGCCAACGCCTGAGGCTGCCGGCCAGTATCTCGAGGCGTATTTCGGCGATAGGCTGTCCGAGGATGAGGTTCGCGCGGTCGCGTCGATGCCCGCTGGCTCTTCCTTGGATGATGTCAGGGCGTCGCTCGAGCGTTCGTTTGAGAAGGACGCGACCGAGGAGGCGAAGGACGACCCTCTGGCGGAGGCGGTTGAGATTCGTGATTTGCTCAGGAAAAACACGGAGGAACTCACCGGCGTCATCAAAGCCTTGGGTGGCGAATACGTGCCCCCCGCGACTGGCGGAGACTTACTTCGCGACGGTCCCGGTGTGCTTCCCACCGGACGTAACATCCACGCGCTCGACCCCTACAGGATGCCGAGCCCCGCGGCGGCGGACAGGGGTGCCCGCGTCGCTCGCGCCATCATCGAGCAGCATCGCGCGGCTAACGACGGAGCGTACCCGGAGACGGTGAGCGTGAACCTGTGGGGCCTCGACGCCATCAAGACCAAGGGTGAGAGTGTCGGCATCGTCCTCGAGCTGGTCGGCGCGAGAAGCGTGAAGGAAGGAACCGGTCGTGTCGTCCGGTACGAGCTCATTCCTCTCGAGGAGATGGGCGGAAGACCCCGCGTCGACGTGCTGTGCAACATGAGCGGAATATTCAGGGATTCGTTCGCCAACGTCGTCGCGCTCCTTGACGATCTGTTCGCGCGCGCGGCGGATGCAGACGAGCCCGCCGAACTGAACTTCATCAAGAAGCACGCCGACGAGATGCGCGGAGATGACGCATACGACGGCGGGTACTCGTCCCGCTTATTTAGCAACCCGCCTGGAGACTACGGGTCGATGGTCAACGAGCGCGTGGGAACTAGCGAGTGGGAAGATTCGCGCGAGCTCGGAGATACGTGGGCGGCGCGAAACGCGTTTTCGTACGGCAAGGGTGACGAACGCGGCAAAGCCAGGCCGGAGGTTTTGCAAAAATTGCTGAAGACGACGGAGCGAGTCGTCCAGGAGGTTGACTCCGTCGAGTACGGGCTCACTGATATCCAAGAGTACTACGCGAACACCGGTGCCCTCGTGGCAGCCGCGAACGCCGCCAAGGAGGACGATGCGAAGGCGGGTAAGCCGGTCAAGAAGGTGGCGTGCTCCATCGTCGAGACCTTCGGCGACGACGTCGCGCCCAGGGACCTCGAGGAGACGTTGAGGATGGAGTACAGGACAAAGCTGCTCAATCCCCGGTGGGCCGAGGCGATGTCGCAGCAGGGCTCTGGCGGTGCGTACGAGATCTCTCAGAGAATGACCGCGCTCGTCGGATGGGGCGCGACTTCCGGCTTTGCCGAGGACTGGGTTTACGACGGGGCGCACGAGAGGTACGTCGAGGACGAGGAGATGCGCGAGAGGCTGCGAAAAGCAAACCCGCAGGCGTTCAGGAACGTTCTGAAAAGGATGTTGGAGGCGGCGGGACGAGGATTGTGGAACGCGGATGAGGATGTGCTGAACGAGTTGAAATCTCTCTACGCGGAGACGGAAGATGCGTTGGAGGGGGTAACGACGCGACGTTAGCATAGCGGTGGAAATGAAATCTCACCAGAGTACGCGGAGACGGAGGACACTACGTTGCGTTCAGACGCGACGATGAGCGACGAATTAGTTTTGAAGCGATACGTCGCTCTACGAGTAGGTATTACATGTCAGTTTCTTTCTCAACCATCCAGACACCGTCACACATCCGCGGCTCCCTCCTCGGCGTTTTTCGAGGGTACGTAAATTTTCGCCTGCAGCTCTGCAAAGGCCTCCTTCATCTGCTCGTGCAGAGGTAAGTTCTCCTCGAACTTCGGCTTTAGGGATTCGAGGCACCGATCGATGACGTCCTTCATCAGCTCAGGCGTCACCTGGTTATCCTGGCACACCTTCACTGCGAGCAACGACGCCATGCAGTTCCCGATGTACGGATCCATCCCGGTCTCCGCCTCAAGTCCCGCGGCGCCCTCCTCCTGTTTGGCGGCCCGCATGGTCTTGACCATCCGTCGCCCTGAGAAGTTGGAAGCGGCGACAATCTCCGCGGCGGGGTCGAGACCGGCGAGCACGTCCGTCTTCGCAGCAGCAGCGGCGGCGGCGGCGGCGGCTCCCGGTGTGGACGCGACGTTCCGCGGCGTGCTCGGTGGGGTCCCGTACGGCCCTTCTCTCTCGATGAAGCGTTGCCAAATGGATTGCGTCGAATCGCCGTGATTGCCGTGCTGTTCGCGCAGGCGGACGAGCGCGCCAGCGAGCGCCTGGTTGCAATCGCGGATTTTGAGCATGGTGGATGCGTACTGGCGCTGAAACGGCTCGAGCGCGGGCGACGCCGCGCCTTGTTCAGCCTCGAGGATCTTCCCGGAGAGATCTTCGGTCTTGATCGCCACCGTTTCGCCCCCCGTGGCGGCGGCGTTGTTCATGGCTCTGAGCTCCGCGATGAGCGTCTGTTTCCTATCGAGCGTCTGCGTCACCTCCGCCAAAACGCGAGTGTCGGCAGCCTGAACCCGCGACCCGTCGTCATCCTTCATCGCGGATACGCGCGCGGCGGTCATAGCCGCGAGAAGCGCCGCGGCGGTCTCAGGAGCATCAGCGATACGAGGAATGGCATTTTCAGCATCTTCGTCGCCATCAGCGACCGCCGCAGCCGCGGCAGCGGCCGCAGCCGCGACGGCTGACGCCGCAGCCATAGCCGCGTTGGCCGCCGCCGTCGCGACATCCACGCCAGCCGCCGCCAGCGCGTGCTCGTGCGCCTGCTGCCCTCCAGCCTCCGCGGCGGCATCGGCGTCCTCCTTTGTCGTGTCGTCCTCCAGAGCGGCGGGATCTGCGCTCGTGGGAAGATGAGCGACGTGGAAGTCTCGCACGAGCTCCGTGCCGAGTTCGATCCGGTCGAACTGCACCCTGCACATTCGCATATCCGGTTTGTAAGGCCCCACCAAGATGGTTCCGGCGTGCACGTTCAGGACCCTCGGGTGGCGGGCGACGACGCGGTCACCGACGCACAGAGGCTTAGGGCAATCCGTGGGAACCAGTTTCGCGAGCTCAGCCTTCAACTCGGCGTCGTCCATGATGTCGCCATCCCCCTTCGCCGCCTTTTCCGCGGAGGACTTCGCCTCGCTATCCGCGAGCGCCGCGATGGACGCGACGTCGGATCCGCCCTCTTTTTTAACATCCGCCTGTCCGGGTGTCGCCGCCTGTTCCTTTTCTTTCTTCTCCCTCGCGTCGTTGAGCGAAGGCGGGGGACCGGTGCGAATCTGTTCCTGGATCTGTTCGTACCACCGGTGCCTGATCGCCACCCGGTGCAGCTCCAAAGAGGTGCGCTCCATTCTGAGAAACGGCAGCGAGAGCCTCCGCGGCTTGCCCAACGCCGCGCGTATGACCAGCCAGTCTCGTTTGTTGAACGTGTCGTGCTTGTCCAAGCCGATGTGCTCGAGCCACGGTCGGTACCCGTCAGTTTTGAACCAGTTCCTGTCTATGGACGAGTAGAAGTGCTCGGCGAGGTACCACCGCCTTCGCGCGGCGGACGGCGCGCCGCGGTAAATGCTGCTGGCGAGCGAACCGAAGAGCGGCGTGCCCCCGAGTCCACCCAACGTGCCGCCGGCGACGCCGTTCCCCTTGGCCCCGCACGTCAGCCCGTTCATCTCCCCGACCGTGCGTGGTCCGATGGGACCCAAAGCCTTCGAGGTGAGATCCGCGGCGCCCGGAGTCTGGGCGTACGCGGTCGGTGTGTGCAACCCTGCGCTCATGCGAACGGGCGGCGTCGCCTTGAGCGCGGTTTTCCTGCTCGACCCCGGTTTGTGACCGCCGGGCTCCCTCGCGCTCCTGAAGCTTTGCCCGAGGGGCGAGGCGAGAGGGTCGGCGCCTTGGAAGTCGCGCTTGGTCTTCCCCCTCGGGCTCGCCGGTGCCCGCGGCGGCCTCGGCCTCTTGGGCTTCCTGACTCTATCCCCTGGTTCCTGCGAAGCCGACTCCGCGAGCATCCAAAGTCCGTTCAGGGCCCCGAGTGCATCCTCGTCGTCCTCCAAGCCCGACCCTTCCGCGTGATCCGCCGGGAAGAGTTCCTTGTGGCTCCGTTTCTTACTCCTCGCCGGCGAAGGCGTGGGCGAACCGAACGCCTCCGAGGGCGGCCCTAAACCCTTCGAGTCCGACCACGAGTCCCTCTGTTGTTTCTTTGGAGTCTTCCTGCCCTTACCCGATGGCCCCGGGGACATCGACACGAGCGCGGCGCCCGCCATCTCCAGCACGTCGTCCTCCTTTTCCTTCTTCTTCGGGTTACTCCTGGGCGTCCTGCGACCGACGACGCGCCCGTTCGCGTTGTTTGCGATGCCGTTCGCGATCGAGGGTGCGATTGGGGGTTTCCCGCCCCTCGCGGGCGACGCTTTGGCGCGCGTCGGAGTCCTCTGCCCCCTATTCGGCGTCCTCTGTCCGTCCGCCATTGGGGTCCCTTCCCTGGACTGATGAATCCCATCCTTGGCCTGAATCTCAGCAGCCGCGTCCTCGCTGTCGTAGCGGTCCTTCATCATCGCGGTGAGCGCCGCGGCGTTTAACAGTTCTGGCGGTAGCGACAGGAACGACTTGTTCGCCGCGTAGAGCGCCTCGCACATCGCGGCCGAGCGCCCTCCTCCCACCCCGTCGGCAACCTTTTCCCACCTCTCCGTCTCTGTCTCAACCTCCCTGTGCGCCTTGAACGACTCGAAGAACGCGTTCAGCTCGTCGTCGGACCATCGCGGACCGAGCGCGGCGGACTTTGAGGGAGTCCCTTTGCTTCCCTTCTTTTTCTGCGTTTCGGAAGGAGGGGTTGTTCAGATACGGGCCTCAACGCGCGCGCCGTCGGAGGGGGGAGGGCATGACTTTTGTCACAGCAATAGCGACAGCCGGAAATTGGATGGGGGATTGCCGGGGATCTGGGGGTCGCTCACCTCCGACCTGCCGCGCGAGGATGCGGGAGGTTCATCTTCGGGAACCTCCTGGTACCGCGCGGGCTTGCTGCGCGCCCTCGAGGCGCGCCCGCTTCCCGCCTCCATCGCGCCCGACGCCGTTCAACCACCCTGATTCGAACAACGACTGGCAGACCACAGCCCAGTGGTTTGAGATGAGTGGAACCCTCGTCGATTTTTTCCTTCCCGGCTCGAGGATTCCGCCACCGCCGCGAGGTGCTGGCGGGTTCCCTCGGACCACCGGAGGGTGAGCGATCGACCGGCGTACGAAACCGCAACCTTCCGCGTCGAGCTCGCCTCGCTCCGAGCCTCGACCGCCCCGCTGGCTCTAATTGCCGGGCGCCTGATAGCTCCGGATATATCGGAGAGCGGAGGTCTCGGAGACAGTCAGAATTTTCATATTTCAAAAACGAGCGGACTCGAGCGGTCTCCCACCTTTATGGTCCAGCCTCGATGCTGTCGCCGTCACTATTTGCGCGTACGCGGTCTATTTTAAATAAGAGCGTGTTGCATTTCTATGCCCATTATATTGTGAACATTTTGAGGCTAATATGCGTTAACCCTTAAAAATTCGCCACCTTGTCATCAGCTGAAGAATCAGCTCTTCACGTGAGAACCCGGAAGTCGTCCGTCCATTGGCACCGGAACCATGGCTCGTACCAAGCAGACGGCGCGCAAATCCACGGGAGGCAAGGCCCCCCGCAAGCAGCTCGCCACCAAGGCGGCTCGCAAGTCCGCCCCCACCACGGGCGGCGTGAAGAAGCCCCACCGCTACAGGCCCGGTACCGTCGCTCTCCGCGAAATCAGGTGCGTGAGACGGATATCACGGTGTTTTTCCCGGCCGCGGCCGAACAGGGCACCCCCCGCTCGGCGCGCGCACGCCCGGATATCCGGGAATGCGCGTCGCGTGGTCACATGTTAGGGTGGTTGCGACACGCTCGCGAGGGCGATGACGCGCTCGACGGCCGCAGTCGTCGTTCCCGCCGCGTTCTCCGGCCCGGTCACAGCCTTTGGTTTCGTCGTTTTTCCGCTTGTTTGGAAACTCCGGTTTGGAAACTGGGCTGCTTCTTAGGGTTTGTTTCTCGAGCCAGATCTTCGGTGTGCACGTCGCTGACCCTACCGTCCCGCGCTCCCTTCAACGCAACAGGAAGTACCAGAAGTCCACCGAGCTGCTCATCCGCAAGCTCCCCTTCCAGCGCCTCGTCCGCGAGATCGCTCAGGACTTCAAGGTGAGTCCCATCGCCAAAAAATGTTGGCGACCCCCTTCGCGACGTCACCGTCGTCTGCCTCACACCGTGTGTCCACGTGAATCTTTTCGCTGACTGAACTTCAAACGTGTCCCCATCCCCACGATCCGCAGACCGATCTCCGCTTCCAGAGCCACGCCGTGCTGGCGCTTCAGGAGGCTGCCGAGGCGTACCTCGTCGGTCTCTTCGAGGACACCAACCTCTGCGCCATCCACGCCAAGCGCGTGACCATCATGCCCAAGGACATCCAGCTCGCCCGCCGCATCCGTGGCGAGCGCGCTTAAACGGAAGCGTCAGCTCCAGCGTCGATGAGACCAACGTAGAACACGGATGGACGCGCGCCAAACAGCGCGACGACCAATTTGATTTGTAAAAAAAGTTTGAGTAAAGCCGCATCCACTGAGACTTTCGACTACTAGTTCGCTTGGTTATTCCAATACGCTACTATTTGATACGGATGTGGGGATGACTATCGATTCAGCCGCCCTCTACCCGCGGTCAGTGCACTATCGCCTTCAGTGGCGGGGCTCTCGTGTTGGCCAAATCTAGTTCCGCGTCGAGCTCCTCGTCCAGCTCCCCGATGACGGCTCTGCGATGAGGACGCGGGCGGAAGGTCAGCGCGCGAGGGGATACTCGGGGTTCACGGCGTTTGGTTCGGGTGCTTATGAGTCTGGAGTCGACGTTACGGTCGGGTTTCGGGATCGATACGGTCGTTGGATGGCACTCACATGTTGTCCCCTCGGATGATGTACAGCCCCAGCACAGCCTGCTCCACCCCGCTGTCCTCAGAGTACACCCGCTCGAAGCACTCCTCCAGGATCAGGTTGGTGGTCTGATCGAACCCTCGAAGGATACCGATGATATTCCGCCCATCGTTGGTGATGACGGAGATCTGTGTGTCCACGAGCGGCGTCAGCTCCTTCGCCATCCTCGCGCGACAACCCCAAACTCAACTTGCCCTAACTTTCGGCGACCAGTCGATGACGTGCGGAACGACTCGATTCCCTCGGACGACCGGCGCGTCCCCGTTGGCGGTTTACTAAGGTCCACAACCTCGAGTGACCCGAGAGCGAGGCGCGTCCAAGAATATCCCCACGTCGGTGGATACGGACCTGGGGAGCTTCGTTCTGGGCTCTGTTCAAAAAACCAGCAGCAGAGAGTGGAACGACGAGCAGCAAACTGCTGAAGCTGGTCGATGAACACATCACAACGATCCGGCGCGGGCCGAAGCCTTGGGGATCGAGTCTACGTGTCGATGTCGTCGATATCATCATTCATGGCGCCCCAGGCGTCAGTTCTTCTCTCTCGTCGCGGGCGAGCGTCGAGGGGCGGCGCCACCTCGACGTCAGTACGCGGCGACAAACTCCGCCATCAAAGTGCCCGACGTCATCATCGCGGGTGCGATCCGTGCCGTGCGTCTGCTTCTCGGGACCAGGCCACGAGCGCCCCGGCGACCACCCGTCGTGAAGCCTTGGTGTTCGCCGCGTCCTTTCTCGCGACGACTCCGCTCGCCGCGCTCGTCGCCGAGCCCCGTCCCGCGTTCGCCGCCTCATCTCGCGTCGACACCCCCGAGGCTCGCGCTGCGCTGAGAAAAGCTTTGGAAGACAACATCGTCAAGACCAAGGCGCCGGCGGTGCTTCGCCTGGTGTTCCACGATGCCGGCACGTTCAGGACCGCCACCGACAATGGAGGTATGAACGCGTCGGTGAGGTACGAGCTGTCCCGGCCCGAGTCGTTCGGCCTCAAGCGCGGCCTCGGCCCTGTGAACGCCGTGTACGACGCCACAAGGGACGGTCCCGCGTCGGGGCTGTCATTCGCGGATTGCATCGCCGCGGCGGGAGCGTACGCGGTTGAGCTCACCGGCGGACCGGTCATCGAGGTGCCGCTCGGTAGAATCGATACGAATAAGGCGGATCCCGAGGGGAGGATGCCCGGGGAGAGCCTGAACGGCGCGGAACAGAGGGAAGTTTTCGGCGCGATGGGTATGTCAACGCAGGAGATGGTCGCTCTCGCCGGAGCTCACACCATCGGAGGTAAGGGATTCGGCGAGCCTTACTCGTTCGACAACGAGTACTACAAGACGCTCCTGAAGCAACCGTGGGCGGATACCACGAAGACCAAGGAGGAGCTGGACATGGCGAGTCACATCGGGCTGACCTCGGATAAGAACCTGGCGCTTGACGAGCCCAGCCTCGATTACATCAAATCGTACGCCGCGGACCAGGGCAAGTTCTTCGCGGACTTCTCCAAGGTGTACGTGAAGATGACCACGATGGGGGCGAAGTTTGCGTAGTGGATCTATGACTTTTGTGTGTCAACTACCTACAATCTAAATTGGATAATCAAAGGTACTCGTCGTCGCCCCCATCCGCGCCGGCGTTCAACTGGTTGAAGTCCTTGCCCTCCAACCGGTCTCGGACTTGCATCGTGAGATTCTGAGTCACAGGCCGCAGCGCCAGCGCCAACAACGACACACAGTACACGACCATGAACACCGCCACGAAAAGACCCAAGAACACGCCTCCCGGGCTCCCGTTGACGGCGCCCGATTCGTGAACCCACACGCACAGCAGGACGATGTTCGCAAAAATAATCCCCGAGACCATCACCCACGTCCTCTGAAGCGCCTTGGGATCGATCGCCATGGCTCCTACTATCTTCTCGCACCCGCAGAACTTGACCAAAGGGATCAACGCGTACGGCAGCTGGAAGCTCAGGAACACCGAGCTGATGACGATGAGAAACTCCGCGTACTCGTCGCCTGCGATGATCGTGACCAGCAGCGACGGAAGGATGGCGCACGTCCGGGTCAGGAACGCGCGAAGGACGGGGCTGATCTTGATCTCGAGGAAACCCTCCATGACGAACTGACCCGCGTACGTACCCGTGATCGTGCTGCTCTGGCCGGAAGCCAGCAACGCCGCGGCGAACAAGCCCTTGGCGGACTTGCCGAGCACGTCCTTCAGCATGTCCGGAGCGTTCTGAAGCGGCCTGTCGATGATGCCCTGCCTCTTCTCGCCCGTCGGGTCGTCAAATTCGGCGGCCCTGATGGACTGCGCCGCGACGATGGTCACCGCAAAGTTGATGACCAGCGTGACGGCCAACGCCAGCGCGGACTCCGCGACGTTGTACTTTAGCGCTCGTCGCACCGCCTTTTCGCCGAGCTCAAACGACCGCGACAGCACGAGCGCCGAGTGAAGAAAAAGGTTGTGCGGCATCACCACCGCTCCGATGATGGAGATACCGATGAACAACGCCCTCCCGTTCTGAAAGATGGGGACCACGATACCCTGGATCACCTCACCGCCGTCCCCACCCTCCAGCATCGCCATCTGCGCCACGAAACACACGGACATGACTCCGACGAGCGAGCCCATGAACGCCTCCAGTTTTCGTACGCCGAACTGCTGCAGCGCGAGGAACAGCAGCGTGGACGCGGACGTGACCAGCACGCCCCACACTGTCGGAAGGCCGAAGATTAGTTTCAACGCCAACGCCGTTCCGATCACCTCGGGTACGTCCGACGCGATGATGGCGAGCTCGGTGAGGATCCACAGCGAGTACCTCGCCGGGGTTGGGTACTCATCCCTCATCACTCGCGCCAGGTGCCACCCGGTGGCCAGACCGAGGCGTATGCTGAGCGCCTGAATGTAAAGCCCCATCGCCGTCGCCCACATCAGGACCCACAACAGGCTGTACCCGAACTGGCAGCCCGCCTGCAGGTTACTCTCGAAGTTACCCGGGTCCACGTACGCTATGCACATCAGGAAACCCGGCCCCACGAAGGCGGCGAACTTTCGCAGCGAGAACGAATCGTCGTCGTCCATACCCTCCACCCGGACATCCGGAACGCCCTTCTCCTTCTCTTCCGTACCACGTGCACCCAGTCGTCCCCCATCGCTCCTCTCGCCCGTCGCGATTGCGTCGAACTCGCCGTTATCGGACTCGATGGACATGGACGACATGGACATCATCGTGCTCCGGTACCTGTGTACTTGACGGCGGACGAGTTGACGGTCTCTGCGCCCCGACGAGCGGCGTACGCGAGGTGTCGCGCGGCGACCGAGTGACCGTGAACACCTTCGGAGAGGACGGCACACGCCAAAAAGCAGGACCATAAAAACAGAAAACCTAACCCAAGAGACCGTTCCCAAAGAGGCATATCAATGGTTATTCGGTGACATTCTGACTGAGTATATGTTTACATTCGTTAACTCTCAATTCACTGTTCTAACTGGGTCGCACACATATTTCTCGGCAACCGCTCGGGCACCCCAAGAGACATGTCGTCCGTTCAAAGCGGATAAAAGGTGAACGCACGATCGGACCCGCCACGACGACGCCACACAGTCACCGGACGCAATACGTGAGGACATTCGCGCGCAACCATGGGTGGTAACAACAGCAAGCCTTCGGCCGAGAAGATTATCGATGGCAAGGCCATCGCCGCGACGATCCGCGGGGAGATCAAGGTGGGGGTGTCCGAGCTGGTGGCCAAGTACGGCAAGGCTCCCGGCCTCGCCGTGGTCATCGTGGGCAGCCGCCCCGACTCGCAGACGTACGTTCGCATGAAGCGCAAGGCGTGCGACGAGGCCGGTATCGTCTCGTTTCACAAGGAGATGCCCGAGGACGCCAGCGAGGAGGACGTGCTTCAGGTTGTTCGCGACTTCAACGCCGATCCCGACTGCCACGGCATCCTCGTCCAGCTCCCGCTGCCCAAGCACATGAACGAGGAGAAGATACTCGCGGAGATCTCGCTGCAGAAGGACGTCGACGGCTTCCACCCCCTCAACATCGGTAAGCTCAGCATGAAGGGCCACGAGCCGCTCTTCATGCCCTGCACCCCCAAGGGTTGCATCGTTCTGCTCGAGCGCTCCGGGGTGGATCTCAAAGGGAAGAACGCGGTTGTGGTCGGCCGGTCCAACATCGTCGGCATGCCCGCCGCGCTGATGCTCATGAAGAAGGACTGCACCGTGACTGTGGTACACTCTCGCACCAAAGACCCGGCTGACATCTGCCGCAGGGCCGACGTCATCATCGCCGCCGCGGGCAGCGCGCACATGGTCAAGAAGAACTGGATCAAGAAGGGCGCAGTGATCATCGACGTCGGCACCAACTCCGTGCCCGACGCGACCAAGAAGAGCGGGTTCAGGCTGACGGGTGACGTGGACTTCGACGAGGCGATCAAGAAGGCGGACAAGATCACCCCGGTGCCGGGCGGTGTGGGACCCATGACCATCGCCATGCTCCTGTCCAACACCCTGGACTCGGGCAAGCGCGCCATCGCCAACTGAGCGCTCGGGGCAAGCGCTCAATATTTTTTTGTCCCGAGCGGGGCGTCACATGGTTCGTGAGTTTCTGAAATACGGATACAAGCGGCTAAACATTGATCCAATCACATCGTTGGCTTCGTCACGCCTCGTTCGCTTCCTCCGCAGCCTTCTTCGCGAGTCTCTCCTCGAGCAGCTTCCTTCCCTTTTCGCCCATCTCCCTCTTCCTCTCCTCCTCCTTTGGATCGAGCGGCGCGGGAGGCTGCGTCGGCACCGCCGGCGCCTCCACGTCCCCCGCACGATCCCGATCGCCCGGGACGAATCGTCGTAAGATTCCTCTCGTCGGATCACAGAAGATTAGGTGCAGCGGGTTTGTCGCCGTCCTGCACGCCGGCTTGATCGCCGACGGGAACTGCTCCGCAAACTCAAAGTCATCCCTGTCGTCCCCCCACCTGTCCGTCTCCGCGCCCTTGACCGTCTGCCTCACGACCCCCGTACCGACCGCTATCCTCGCCGGGTGGAGCTGGAACCACCGGAGGTACACCCAGCTCGCGTACGCGCCGTACAGGGAGAAGAGGAAGAGCCCGACGTGGTGGTGCTTTCCCCCAGAAAACACGCAGTACGCCAGGACACCGACGCAGTACAGCCCGGGCAGGTGTTTGTTCCGGAGCTCGGGGATGTACCGCGCGACGTGTATCGGCACCGGCACACGCTCGTCCGGGAGCTGCTGCCTTACCGCGACGAGGAGCCCCGCGAGCACGCCGTGAAAGCCCGAGAACTTTGCCATGATGTAGAAGGGATCCGCGCTCAGCACGTACGCCACGTACATGCTGATGAAGCTGGCGAGCCCCACGGAGGTTTGGACGATGAGAACGAAGTGCATCAACTCACCCGCGCCCCAGATGGGCTCGAGCGTGCGGCCGAGGTAGAGCACTCCGAGCACGTCGATCGCGGTCCCGACGAGGTTCATCTCGTAGAAGCCCGATGTTAGCACGTTCCAAACGCACGGCACCGTCTTCTCCGGCATCAGCGCGAGATAGGTGGACGTCCACGGCATCACTAGGAACATCAGGTACGAAATGACGAGCACCGTCGCGATGGCCTTCGTCGGCGGCGTCGACGTTTTGAGCAGGACGTCGAGCTCCTTCTTGGCGTTCGCCAGGACGTGATCGACTTCGGCGATCGCCTGAACCTGCGCCCTCTGCGCCGAGTTCTGACCGGCGTCCATGACGGGTGCGGCGGTCCGGGAACCTACCCCCGCGGTGGAGGACGTCGGCAACGACGACATCTGAACCCCCCGCTCAATATCGCTTGGTGCGCGCGTTGTTGCTTTTGAACGCCCGCACGAATTGAAATCTTTTTTTGGCCAGAAGTCCACGGAAAATCGAAATAGTCGCATCCAATACCAACTCCACAAAGTTCGGCCGTTTTCTAACCATTTACCCATACGTGCGAGGCAGAGACCACGTGTCCGAACGAGGAACGAGGAATTTCGTGGCGCAGAGACCTCCAATCTGCACTTTTTATCCGTCGCCGTCGCCGGCCGAGGACCACTCCGACGGCGCACCGAAGCACCGAATCGTAAAGTCGACGACTCGAACGACCATGAACGCCATGGCCACCACCATCAACCTCCGCGCGGCGCCCGTCCGTCTCGCCGGCAAGGCTTCCGTCAGGAGGTCCGCCTCCCTCCGCCGCCCAGCCTGCCGCGTGGTCGCCAAGGCCACTCCCGGATCCTCCGCCAAGTCCGAGAACTCCACCATGGAGGCTGGCAGGCTCGCGCTCCTCGCCACCGTGGCGTCCAACCCCGTCCTCTTCGGCGCGCAGGAGGCGTTCGCCAAGGGCGGCGAGTTCGGCATCTTGGAGGGCCGCACCTTGGCGCTGGTCCACCCCTTCTTCCTCGGGGGCCTCTGGTTCGCGACCGTCTACGCGGGCTACCTCGGCCTGCAGTGGCGCAAGGTGAGGACCGTGGGTGAGGAGATCCAGGGTCTCAAGAAGGAGCTACCCGCCGCGGTCACCGCCGCGGTCACCGCCACCGGCGAGGTGGAGGCTGCCGCTCCCTCCATGTCCGCGGCGCAGCTCGCGACCAAGGGTAAGATCGACGAGCTCGCCGCCGAGCGCAAGACGCTCATCGCGGGCAACTACAAGGAGAAGCACAACAACTGGGGCTCCCTCCTCCTCGCCTTTGGCGTGACCCTCGCGGTGGAGGGTGGCATGAACACCTACCTCCGCACCGGCAAGCTCTTCCCTGGTCCCCACCTCTACGCGGGCATGGGAATCGTCTGCCTGTGGGCCGCGGCGGCGGGTCTCGTGCCGGAGATGCAGAGGGGCAACGACAAGGCGAGGAGCGCCCACATCGCGCTCAACTGCGTCAACCTCGCGCTCTTCACCTGGCAGATCCCCACCGGTCTCGCAATCGTCGACAAGGTGTTCCAGTTCACCAAATGGCCTTGATCGTCTCCAATTCTTTTCCGCTCGCGTTTTAGTCCAGGGATAACCCTTAGTCGTGTAAAATCCAGAGTCTCGATGAATTCGTCGCGTCGTGTCATTTCATTTCATCACGTCGTCTATATCGTACAAGTACAGTACACGGGGGCGCGCGCCTTCGCCGGCGCCCCGACGCCTCGTCCGTTTGTCTAATCTCATCCCGGGAGAAAGCTTTCTCTCGGCTCTCTCGCGCACACCATTCTCTCACACCACCACCGCCGCGCCGCCGGTACCGGCGCGGGTGTACTCGAGGACGGACCCGTACGTCAGGTCCGCCACCCCCACGAACAGGGTCTCGCAGTCTGGGGAGAACGAGATACCCGCCGTCTCGCCGAAGTGGTCCAACGTCTGCACCGAGTTGAACCCGTTGGCGGCGTCGTACACGTGCACAAAGTCGGCGGGTTCCGCGGCGGCGAGGAACCGACCGTCGTCCGAGAACCGGAGTGACCGAATGGCACCCATGTTCCCCCGCAGCACGGCGAGTGACTGGCCGAGGTACCTCGCGTCCCACAGCCGCGTGGTGGTGTCCTGGTTCCCCGTGGCGAACACGCATCCGTTCGGGTGCCACGCGGCGGCGAAGGAAAAGTCCAGGTGTCCCTCCATCGTCGCCATCCTCCGCCCCGTGCCGCTGTCCACCAGCCACGCCTCCTTGCTGTCGCCCACCACCACCATGTGACGGCCGCAGTGTGACGCGGTGGCGTAGTTCACCGCCCACGGGTACTTGTGCTTCGCGAGGCACCTCATCGTCTCCACGTCGTAGAAGCGGGTCATGGCGTCGTTGTTTGAGCTCACCAACACTTCCCGGCCGCTCCTGGCGCTGAAGATCTCGATGGCGTTGGTGATGCCGTTGTCGTCCTGGGTCACCCGTGTGGACCGCGACAGCCCGGTGTTCATGTCCATCACCACGAGCTCGCCCGCGAACCCACCCGCGGCCACAATGCCGTCCTTCACCCTGGTCGTGCTCACCTGGATCCGGGGAAAGTCTCCGACCATCACCCCGCTCGCGCCGCCCGAAGATCCGCCGTCCAGATCCAACACGGGCGTCGCCTTTCGCGTCGACGCGTTCCAGTGCACCACCTTGTTCTCGCTCATCACGTACGCGTCGTGCTTACTCGTGGCCCACACCAGGTTCCTGAGCTGGAAGTGCACAAAGTTGGACCGCACCGCGCGGGTGTTGTGCGCAAACTCAAAAAACGGCGTGCGAACCGGGCGCGTCTCGAGGGGCGTGCACATCCCGTCCAGGTCCGCGGGTGCGAACTCCAGGTTGGCGTAGTTCTTGTACTCCTGCACGCGCTTCGCCCGGTACTGGTCCCGGGTGAACTGGAGCCGGTCCCACGGAATGCCCTGGATGTCTCGGCCCGCCTTGGCCTGCGCCGCGGTGGTGTCGCCGTGGGACTCGTGGAAGCTCAGCGCCGCGCCCACGCCGCCCTGCGTTTGGTGGTTATCATTTGGAAGGGTTCGTCAGTCGATATACACGTGCGTCGTTTCGTTGGAAATCATGCCGGGAGCGAGCGGGGCGGACACGGGTCGAGGAAGCGGGGATGGGGCCATTTCATTTTTCTCACCTCGGCGTAAAAGTCCCGGCGCAGGTCGAGGTACGACCACGGGCACTCCTCCGTCTCGGGCTCGTCGTCGTCGGAGCCGTCGTCCGCGTCGTCCGCGCTCATGTCTCCGTCCACGATCGTCGCCGTGATGCTGACCACCTCGTCGCGCTCATCATCCTCGTCCGTATCGACGTCCACGAGCCCGACTCGCGCGTCCTCCTCCGCCCCCACCGGAGCGCCCACAGCTTGCTCATCTTCCGAGTCAGCCATATCGTGGTCGAATGGATTGTCGGGGTAATCTGGGCGCGACGCGGCGTCGACCGCGCCGGCCGGGTCGTCGAACGCGTCGACGTCGTCCTCGTCCGCGTCGTCGAGATCCTCGTCGTATTTTTGGTCCTGCGTCGGCTGAGTTCCGCCGCCGCCGCCCTCCGCCCCGTGGTGGTGGTGGGGCACGAATCCGACTCCCAAACCCGCAGTGGAGATAGTCACCCGGTGCGGAGCTCCGGTTACGTAAGAGGTGTTGTTGCCATCGCCGGCGCCGGGTTGGTCGGGGGTGTCCGGCTCGAACCAGGGTTCGACCGGGGCGTAAGATGTGGAGAACCCGTGAGGGTTCATCGGCGCGGCCGTGTCCGTCATCGCGATGCAGACCCACGCGCGCCGTCGAGTGCAGGCGTGGCGTAACTCCGAGAGAATTTGCTTTCTCCAAACTCCAAACCTAACTTGCAGTCCCGGCAAAAGGCGCTTCTGTCATTGGCTGAACATATGACTCAGAAATGACGGTCTGTTACGCGCCGTATATCCGCCGAGTCGCATCCTTCCCGTCCTCGCCCCTCCTTCCTGTCACTTCAAAAAACACGCGCACCAAGATGAAGGCGGAGGAGGTGTCGGCCGGGGCGAAGAGGGCGAAGGTGAGGGCGTTTCTATCCGTGGCGGGATGGTTCGTGAGCACGGTGGTGCTGATCACCATGAACAAGGTCCTGATGGGCGAGCACTTCGCGCTGCCCGTCTTCCTCACCTTCCTGCACATGATGGTGTCCTTCCTGTGGTGCGAGTTTTCGATGACGATGGGGTGGACCGCCCGGGGTGCGATTAAGTCGAGGGCGGAGGGGTGGAAGGTGTTCTTCCTGTCGCAGGTCATGGCACTGAGTGTCCTCCTCGCGGTCGCGTCCTTCAAGTACGTCGACGTCAGTCTGGAGCAGGCGCTCGCGGCGTCGTCGCCGGCGTTCACGGCAGCCATGGGCGTGGTGATCCTGAAGAAACGCGAACGAGGCAAGGTGTGGCTCACGCTCATGCCCGTCGTGGGCGGTGCGATGATCAGCGCGGGAGGCGTGCCCGAGGTGTCCTGGTTCGGCGTCACGCTGGTCATCCTGTCCAACGTCGCCAGGGGTACCAAATCGTGCATGCAGGAGCTGCTGCTGGGGAAGGACTCGCTGGACTCCATCAACCTGCTGCGGTACATGGCCGCGTTCTCGTGCCTGACACTCCTGCCGTTCTCGTTCGTCATCGAGGGACCGACGCTCATCATGGAGAGGCTGGTTTACGTCAGCAGGGACGGAACCATCGCCGCCGCGCTCGTGGCCAACTGCACGGGAGCGTTCATGGTGAACCTGTTCCAGTTCCAGGTGACGGAGAACGTCGGAGCGCTGTCCATGCAGGTGCTCGGCAACCTGAAGAACGTGTTCACGTCCACGGTGAGTGTATTCGTCTTCAGGAACGCGGTGACGTCCCTGAGTATCGTCGGGTACGGGATCACCATGGCGGGTGCGTGGTGGTACAACAAGGAGAAGAACAGGGAAAAGGCGGAGGCTGCCGCGTCCAGTAATAACGCCCCGGCGTCTGACCCAGAGGCGGGCGCCGCCGCCAAGTAAACGTTCCGAGGGTGACACGAGTATCGAACGTTTACGACTATGACCTATTAGCATCGATATTAACGCCGAGTACACTCTTCGTGATCACTACCCGTTCCAGACGTACGCGCGGAACACGTCTCGACCTCGGTACCCACACAACTGGACAACAAACGCGGCGGAGACGCCCACGGCGCAGTACACGGATACGAGCATCAAGGGCAGGAACTCCATGCGCCCCGGACCGAACAGAACGCCGTGGCCCCACGTGCCGTACACTTCCAGCGCGGGCAGCCCGATGAGAAGGTACGCCCACTGGAACTGACCGAGAAGAACGACGGGCTCGGCGTCGACGTCCTTTCGGCGCGCTTTCAGTCGCAACACGCCTCTGGTCACCACCAAACCGATGACCTGCATGAGGGTTTTGATCGGCCACTCCCTGGGCTGAAACAGTAAGGGTGACACCGCGTAGTTCGCCACGGTGGACACGAAGATGTATTCCCCGGCGTGGAATGCGAACCGTCGCGCTCCATCCTCCCCACCGAGGTTCGCGTCGTCGAGCGCGAGGGCGATGGCCATCGGGACGGTGACCATCAGCGACGCCTTCTCGTGCACGTGCCACCCGAACATGAACGAGCATAGCGTGACGTGCGCCGTGAGTCGCAGTAGATGTATGTGTCGCTCGAGCTGCCAGCCCCGGGACGACGTCGACCTGTCCTTCGGCCACGGCGTCGTGACGTGCTCGACCAAACCGGGGCCCATCGAGACCAACACGGCGAATAGCGCAATCTTCGGAGTGATGGTGGGAAGCACCGCGTGCGTCTGCGTGCCCGTTCCCCCGTGCCCAGTCATTCCCCCCGTCATGTACCCCACGGGCGCCGGGAAATACGTACCCAGACCGACTCGCCTTACGAGCGCCAGCGCGCACTTGTCGGCGAAGTTGTACAGCGCCCAAAAGTTTGGCGCCCAGTACGCGTGGGACAAACCTCTGCCGAACGGGAACAACCGCGTGAGCATGGCCCCCATCGTCCCCGTGCGCCATATCGGGTAGAACGATACCGCGGTGACGACGACCGCGGACGTTGCGAACGCGACGACGCGCCACCAGGCTTCCGCCCGGTCGATGGACCCGACCCATCGCCACTCGGCGACGGCGTGATGCGCGAGGAGGTGCGCCGCCATCGCTGGAGCCGCGAACGCGAAGATGTGTTTGGTGTGGACCAGCACCGAGAACAGCACCGCCGCGAGCACGGGTCGTTGGGCGTGCGCGGCGGCTAACGCGCAGACGTGCAGGCCGATGACCATGCCGTTGTACTGGAAGTGCACGTGGTCCACCATCAGCAGCGCGGGCGAGAACGCCACCAGCGTCAACGCGAGCGCGCGCGACGAGATTCCCGATCGCGAAGACGGGCCCATCATGGAGGGAGACGTCTGGCATAGCACCCCACAGAACAGCACGAGGTCGGCGGCCATCACCGTGCACCGCTGGAACACGACCGTCGCGAACGACTCGTAGGGATCGACACTGATGGTTAACATTCCGGGATCGACACGCGCGGCGACGGACGCGAGCGCGCGCTCGAACCACGCGAACAGAGGGGGATAGTCCAAGGTCCACTGCGACGTGTTCTCCGTGTACCATTCACCGGGTGGCAGGGAGTGAGTCAACGCGAGCCAGTTGCGATGCACCTCGAAGTCGGTGCTGCGATAGCACGGCACCATGAGCAATTTGAGCGCGGTGACGAGGACGAGGGCTCGGACGGTCGGCGCGTTCGGGAGGTTTTCCGTCCATCGCGGTGGGGGTTCACCCGAACCGATACCCTCGGAAGGCACGCGACGGTCCGACATATCGGAAAGCGGACGATCGTCCACCCACTTCGCTTCGCGGCGCACACGTGTGAGGGGCGACAGACAGGGCTCGACTTCTTACTAAAAACAAAGGTGAACCCTCGTCGACTCCTAAAGCTTGGCCGTGAGGTCTGCCCGGAGCTTCTCGAGGCGAATCTCTGTGATCTTCTGCTGCTCGTCCGCGGCGTTTCTGAGCTCGACGTCCTGTTCGTTTGGGTACCTCTCCTTGAGCGCGGCGAGGATGACGTCCGCGGGCTTGCCCGACGCGCAGATGAGGAAGACCCTTCCAAACTTTTCCTCGTACCTCTTGTTCCACTCTGCGAGCTCGTTGATGGTCGCATCGTCCATGCTCGCCTGCGCCGCCGACTGCTCACCCTCGCACCAGTTGGCGGTGGATGCGAACTTCTCCTTGAGCGCTGACACGTCCCCGATCCTCGGGTGCGCCTTGAACGCCAGCTCCCACTCCGCCGCGGGGCAGTCGTACCAAACCTTCCTGCTCGTCGCCAGCACGTCGTCGAAGCTGGCGAACGGCCTCGCCGCCGCCATGCGACGACCGAACTCGGGCGATCCGCAGCACTTCACGAACGCGTCCGCGGCGTCCGCGGCGGACATGGCGTTGAGGGGTTCCATCGGATCCGACGCGTGCGTGCGGTCCCTTCGCTTGATCGAGTGGAGATGGAAACGCCTCTTCTTTCGCGTCATCTCCATCAGGCAAAAGAACAGACTGTTTGCCCTGTGAAGAAACTGTTTGTGATAAATAAACCCTCGTTCTCGAATCAACAGCACAGGTTGCCGATGCCGGAAATCTCTCGGATAAGCAGTCGTCACCAATTTGCGGCTGCGAGGGCCCTCCATCTCTTCGCGCGCACCCTCGGGAGTGACGCAAGTGTAGTGAACCATGGCGTCATCCACGGTCGCACTCTCCGGAGCGATTACCGCCGCGGGCGCGTCGACGCGGTGCGGAAACCGCGCGGGTCGGGTCGCGGCGAAGGCCCCCGCCGCGAGGCTGGGCGCCAGGGAGTTTGTGGGTGGGAGGCTCAAGCGGGAGCGCGTGAGGAGCCGCAGGTCCGCGGCGGTCGCGCCCCGAGCGGAGGCCATCTCGGATCCTGTCGAGGAGAAGGATGCCAAGGCTGAGGAGGTGAGTCGCCGAGGCGCGCGATACGCGACCTCGACCTTACCCACACCCGCGAATCCAACGGACGACCCGAGGTTGCCGAGCGACGTGGCCGAGTTTTTCGTGCGAGCGAGATATTTCCCTCGGGTCGCGCGGACCCCCTTTTCCGCGTGGTCGATCGCGCGTTTTCAACACCACGTCCGTTCCCCGTCCCGACGTCACGACAGTCTTTGATCCAATTCTGACCGTCCCCCGTCTCCGATCCTCGCCCTCAGGTTGACAAGATTCAGAAGATGCTGGCCAAGCCCTACAAGGCTGGTTTCAAGACGGAGATCGAGACGGACACCATCCCCGTCGGCCTGTCCGAGGACACCGTCCGCATTATCTCCGCCAAGAAGAATGAGCCCGAGTGGATGCTCGAGTTCCGCCTGAAGGCGTTCCGCAAGTGGCTGACCATGGAGGAGCCCGACTGGAGCGACAACAGGTACCCAAACATCGACTACCAGGCGGTGTCCTACTACAGCGCCCCCAAGGTTATGGAGAAGAAGAAGTCGCTGGACGAGGTCGACCCCGAGCTGCTGAAGACTTTCGACAAGCTCGGCATCCCCCTCGGCGAGCAGAAGCGTCTGACCAACGTCGCGGTCGACGCCGTGTTTGACAGCGTGTCCATCGCGACTACGTTTCGGGCGGATCTCGCCAAGGTTGGCGTCATCTTCTGCTCCATCTCGGAGGCTATCAAGGAGTACCCGGACCTGATCAAGGAACACCTCGGGTCCGTGGTTCCCGTCAGCGACAACTACTTCTCCGCCCTCAACGCCGCGGTGTTCTCCGACGGATCCTTCTGCTACATCCCCAAGGGTGTCAAGTCGCCCATGGAGCTGTCCACGTACTTCCGCATCAACGCCGAGAGCAGCGGGCAGTTTGAACGGACGCTCATCGTCGCGGAGGAGGGATCGTACGTGAGCTACCTGGAGGGTTGCACCGCCCCGGCGTACGACGAGAACCAGCTGCACGCGGCGGTGGTGGAGATCAGCGCGGCGAAGGACGCCGAGGTGAAGTACTCGACGGTGCAGAACTGGTACGCGGGTGACGAGAACGGCAAGGGTGGCATCTACAACTTTGTCACCAAGCGAGGTTTGTGCAAGGGAGACAACGCGAAGATCTCGTGGACGCAGGTGGAGACTGGCAGCAGCATCACGTGGAAGTACCCTTCCGTGGTGCTCAAGGGTGACAACAGCGTGGGTGAGTTTTTCAGCGTGGCGCTCACCAACAATATGCAGCAGGCGGACACCGGCACGAAGATGATCCACGTGGGCAAGAACACCCGCTCCCGCATCGTGAGCAAGGGTATCTCCGCGGGCAAGTCGAGGAACTGCTACCGAGGACTGGTGCAGGTGCAGCCCACCGCGACGGGCGCCAGGAACTACAGCCAGTGCGACTCGATGCTCATCGGGGACAGGGCCGGGGCTAACACCTACCCTTACATCGCGGTCAGGGAGCCCTCCGCGCGGGTGGAGCACGAGGCGTCCACGTCAAAGATTGGCGAGGACCAGCTGTTCTACTTCCAGCAGCGCGGCATCGACCCGGAGACGGCGGTGGGCATCATCATCTCGGGCTTCTGCAACGAGGTTTTCAACGAGCTGCCCATGGAGTTTGCCGCTGAGGTCAACCAGTTGATGAGCCTCAAGCTCGAGGGCAGCGTCGGGTAATCTGCGAGGTGGCAGAGCGATAATACACGCATCGAGCGAGTCTTGTTATATCAGAGAATCCAATTTTTTTAGCACGTTCGTCTTCTGAGATTCCCGATCGCGAAGACGGGCCCATCATGGAGGGAGACGTCTGGCATAGCACCCCACAGAACAGCACGAGGTCGGCGGCCATCACCGTGCACCGCTGGAACACGACCGTCGCGAACGACTCGTAGGGATCGACACTGATGGTTAACATTCCGGGATCGACACGCGCGGCGACGGACGCGAGCGCGCGCTCGAACCACGCGAACAGAGGGGGATAGTCCAAGGTCCACTGCGACGTGTTCTCCGTGTACCATTCACCGGGTGGCAGGGAGTGAGTCAACGCGAGCCAGTTGCGATGCACCTCGAAGTCGGTGCTGCGATAGCACGGCACCATGAGCAATTTGAGCGCGGTGACGAGGACGAGGGCTCGGACGGTCGGCGCGTTCGGGAGGTTTTCCGTCCATCGCGGTGGGGGTTCACCCGAACCGATACCCTCGGAAGGCACGCGACGGTCCGACATATCGGAAAGCGGACGATCGTCCACCCACTTCGCTTCGCGGCGCACACGTGTGAGGGGCGACAGACAGGGCTCGACTTCTTACTAAAAACAAAGGTGAACCCTCGTCGACTCCTAAAGCTTGGCCGTGAGGTCTGCCCGGAGCTTCTCGAGGCGAATCTCTGTGATCTTCTGCTGCTCGTCCGCGGCGTTTCTGAGCTCGACGTCCTGTTCGTTTGGGTACCTCTCCTTGAGCGCGGCGAGGATGACGTCCGCGGGCTTGCCCGACGCGCAGATGAGGAAGACCCTTCCAAACTTTTCCTCGTACCTCTTGTTCCACTCTGCGAGCTCGTTGATGGTCGCATCGTCCATGCTCGCCTGCGCCGCCGACTGCTCACCCTCGCACCAGTTGGCGGTGGATGCGAACTTCTCCTTGAGCGCTGACACGTCCCCGATCCTCGGGTGCGCCTTGAACGCCAGCTCCCACTCCGCCGCGGGGCAGTCGTACCAAACCTTCCTGCTCGTCGCCAGCACGTCGTCGAAGCTGGCGAACGGCCTCGCCGCCGCCATGCGACGACCGAACTCGGGCGATCCGCAGCACTTCACGAACGCGTCCGCGGCGTCCGCGGCGGACATGGCGTTGAGGGGTTCCATCGGATCCGACGCGTGCGTGCGGTCCCTTCGCTTGATCGAGTGGAGATGGAAACGCCTCTTCTTTCGCGTCATCTCCATCAGGCAAAAGAACAGACTGTTTGCCCTGTGAAGAAACTGTTTGTGATAAATAAACCCTCGTTCTCGAATCAACAGCACAGGTTGCCGATGCCGGAAATCTCTCGGATAAGCAGTCGTCACCAATTTGCGGCTGCGAGGGCCCTCCATCTCTTCGCGCGCACCCTCGGGAGTGACGCAAGTGTAGTGAACCATGGCGTCATCCACGGTCGCACTCTCCGGAGCGATTACCGCCGCGGGCGCGTCGACGCGGTGCGGAAACCGCGCGGGTCGGGTCGCGGCGAAGGCCCCCGCCGCGAGGCTGGGCGCCAGGGAGTTTGTGGGTGGGAGGCTCAAGCGGGAGCGCGTGAGGAGCCGCAGGTCCGCGGCGGTCGCGCCCCGAGCGGAGGCCATCTCGGATCCTGTCGAGGAGAAGGATGCCAAGGCTGAGGAGGTGAGTCGCCGAGGCGCGCGATACGCGACCTCGACCTTACCCACACCCGCGAATCCAACGGACGACCCGAGGTTGCCGAGCGACGTGGCCGAGTTTTTCGTGCGAGCGAGATATTTCCCTCGGGTCGCGCGGACCCCCTTTTCCGCGTGGTCGATCGCGCGTTTTCAACACCACGTCCGTTCCCCGTCCCGACGTCACGACAGTCTTTGATCCAATTCTGACCGTCCCCCGTCTCCGATCCTCGCCCTCAGGTTGACAAGATTCAGAAGATGCTGGCCAAGCCCTACAAGGCTGGTTTCAAGACGGAGATCGAGACGGACACCATCCCCGTCGGCCTGTCCGAGGACACCGTCCGCATTATCTCCGCCAAGAAGAATGAGCCCGAGTGGATGCTCGAGTTCCGCCTGAAGGCGTTCCGCAAGTGGCTGACCATGGAGGAGCCCGACTGGAGCGACAACAGGTACCCAAACATCGACTACCAGGCGGTGTCCTACTACAGCGCCCCCAAGGTTATGGAGAAGAAGAAGTCGCTGGACGAGGTCGACCCCGAGCTGCTGAAGACTTTCGACAAGCTCGGCATCCCCCTCGGCGAGCAGAAGCGTCTGACCAACGTCGCGGTCGACGCCGTGTTTGACAGCGTGTCCATCGCGACTACGTTTCGGGCGGATCTCGCCAAGGTTGGCGTCATCTTCTGCTCCATCTCGGAGGCTATCAAGGAGTACCCGGACCTGATCAAGGAACACCTCGGGTCCGTGGTTCCCGTCAGCGACAACTACTTCTCCGCCCTCAACGCCGCGGTGTTCTCCGACGGATCCTTCTGCTACATCCCCAAGGGTGTCAAGTCGCCCATGGAGCTGTCCACGTACTTCCGCATCAACGCCGAGAGCAGCGGGCAGTTTGAACGGACGCTCATCGTCGCGGAGGAGGGATCGTACGTGAGCTACCTGGAGGGTTGCACCGCCCCGGCGTACGACGAGAACCAGCTGCACGCGGCGGTGGTGGAGATCAGCGCGGCGAAGGACGCCGAGGTGAAGTACTCGACGGTGCAGAACTGGTACGCGGGTGACGAGAACGGCAAGGGTGGCATCTACAACTTTGTCACCAAGCGAGGTTTGTGCAAGGGAGACAACGCGAAGATCTCGTGGACGCAGGTGGAGACTGGCAGCAGCATCACGTGGAAGTACCCTTCCGTGGTGCTCAAGGGTGACAACAGCGTGGGTGAGTTTTTCAGCGTGGCGCTCACCAACAATATGCAGCAGGCGGACACCGGCACGAAGATGATCCACGTGGGCAAGAACACCCGCTCCCGCATCGTGAGCAAGGGTATCTCCGCGGGCAAGTCGAGGAACTGCTACCGAGGACTGGTGCAGGTGCAGCCCACCGCGACGGGCGCCAGGAACTACAGCCAGTGCGACTCGATGCTCATCGGGGACAGGGCCGGGGCTAACACCTACCCTTACATCGCGGTCAGGGAGCCCTCCGCGCGGGTGGAGCACGAGGCGTCCACGTCAAAGATTGGCGAGGACCAGCTGTTCTACTTCCAGCAGCGCGGCATCGACCCGGAGACGGCGGTGGGCATCATCATCTCGGGCTTCTGCAACGAGGTTTTCAACGAGCTGCCCATGGAGTTTGCCGCTGAGGTCAACCAGTTGATGAGCCTCAAGCTCGAGGGCAGCGTCGGGTAATCTGCGAGGTGGCAGAGCGATAATACACGCATCGAGCGAGTCTTGTTATATCAGAGAATCCAATTTTTTTAGCACGTTCGTCTTCTTCTCACAAACTTGCTGATTTAGCTAGCTATAGTCTACGGTTGCCCCGAGTCTTGGGGAAGCGATTGATGCGGAAGAATCGGCACGTCGCCGTCATAACCCTGCGCCGCCGCCGTGTTCTTCGGCTCGTACACCTGAGCCTCCTGCGGGTTGAGCTCGTCCGTCGAGGACCCGACGCCGTTGTGCGACCCGTTGGTGCCAGCGGCTGAGCCGGTGGCGGAGGCGACGGAATCCGTGGATTTCATCGCCTTCATCGATTCCTTCATGCCCAGCCCAGTCTTGCTCTTCATGCCCTCGCCCGGAGCTTTCTTGCTTTCCTTGCCACTCTTGCCTCCCGTGATGTCGAGGCCGAGCAGCGCGGTCGCCTCCAGGTCCATGAGCTTCTCCTTCGCCTTGGCCGACTTCTCAGCTTTTGACTTCTCCTTCTCATTGGCCTCCTTGATGAGGCAGAACATGGCATCCTTGGGACCCATACCCTCGTCCGCGCTGTTGTGCCCACTGCCGCCGGACGCGACGCTGTGTCGGCTGTCAACGCGGACCATGTTGATGCTGGGGTGAGCCGTCGGCGCCGTCGGATGCGACGGCGGCAGCGTCGTCCCGGGCTGGACGTGCGAAGGCGGAGCGCCGACTCCGTTGGCGGCGGGGTAGTGCGGCTGCTGGTTCATCTGCGGCTGCTGGTTCATCTGCGGCTGCTGCACGGCGAACGGGTCAACCTGCGGCTGCTGGTAGTGCTGCGCGAATGGGTCCACCTGCTGAGTCGCAACCTGCGCAACCTGCGGCGGCTGCTGCTGCTGGAC
>Ga0302114_10000362_pt1 | contig 32054 bp, 18 predicted proteins | sample AG5_Surface_MG_FD_203107 | JGI IMG/M metagenome (GOLD analysis project Ga0302114, IMG submission 203107) | Marine microbial communities from Western Arctic Ocean, Canada - AG5_Surface | ecosystem: Environmental > Aquatic > Marine > Oceanic | place: Canada: Western Arctic Ocean | collected...
GGCAGAGGTCGACGATCTCCTTGCCGATGGTGTAGTGACCACGGGCGAAGTTGTTCGCGGCGTCCTCCTTGCCGGAGATGAGCTGCTCGGGGTGGAAGAGCTGCCTGTAGGTACCGGTGCGGACCTCGTCGATCACGGTGGGCTCGAGATCGAGGAAGACCGCGCGGGGGACGTGCTTGCCCGCACCAGTCTCGGAGAAGAAGGTGTTGAAAGCGTCGTCGCCGCCACCGATGGTCTTGTCGGAGGGCATCTGGCCGCTGTTGATTTGAAAGAAGGGGTGGACGGTTAGTGAATTTGTCGCGCATCGAGGCGTAAACACGGTCGCGCGACGATGGAGGCGCGCATCTCCGCGCGGATCTCGACGCCGGGAAACGAATTCAAAAAAAAGCCGAAGATGGTTGACTCACTCAGGCTGGATGCCGTGCTCGAGGCAGTAAAGCTCCCAGCACGCGTTACCGGTCTGGATACCGGCCTGGCCGATGTGGATGGAGATAACCTCACGCATTGTAGTAGATGTAGATGTAGAGTAACGACGGCTTTGAAGACCGTGCGATAGTGGCGACCTTCCGGCGTTCGGCGTTCCTAAAAAGGAAGGGTTCGTCGTCCTCGAACGGGAAGAAAATCCATCCAAGGCGGTCTCGCGCTAATCTCAGACTGCAAAGCCATACAAGCCATACAACAAATTTCAGCGTAAAACTCTGAACCGTAAACTCTGGGTTAATTCGCCCCGACGCACGCATGAGGAACGCAAATGAGGTTGAACACCCGCGTGTTCTCCGGCCGGCGTTTCGGAGGTTTTCCGCGGCCCCATCATTTCCCGATCACTTCTCATCGACGCGCTTCTCGGACACGGGTCGATAGGCGAGGCGAGAGGTCGTAACACGGCGAGTGTCTTCTGATCCGAGTGTCACCCACACATCGCGAATCGCCATGGGTCTCATGTCCAAGGCCAAGTTCAAGAATGTGGACTTCTACCGCAAGATCCCCAAGGACATGACGGAGGGCACCATCAGCGGCAGCGTGATCTCCATGCTCGCCGCGGCGGTCATCGGCCTGCTCCTGATCTCCGAGATCGGCAGCTACCTCACCCCAAAGTTCGACACCCGGGTGGTCATCGACCGCAGCGCGGACGGCGAGATGATGCGCATCAACTTCAACGTCTCGTTCCCCGCGCTCTCCTGCGAGTTCGCCTCCGTCGACGTCGGCGACGCGATGGGGCTGAACCGATTCAACCTCACCAAGACGGTGTTCAAGCGCGCGATCGACAACGACCTCAACCCGCTCGGACCCATCCAGTGGGAACGCGGCCACGAGAACAGGAAAGAGATCGGCCACGCCGACGACGAAGCCACCGAGGCGGCATCCAAGAAAGTCGCCGAACACGCCGAGCGAAAATCCGCAATGCCCAACAGCGACAAACACGCCGACGGCGTCTTCGAGCTGGACGCCAAATCCTTCGAAAGCGAAAAGAAAGGCACCGCGGTGCTACTGGTCAACTTCTACGCGCCGTGGTGCCCGTGGTCCAGACGTCTAGACCCCGTCTGGAAAGCATCCGCGCTGGAGATCCACGCCAAGTACCCGAAAGGTCACGCCAACCGCGTCGTCGTCGCCGAGGTGGACTGCACTAAACACGAACGCCTGTGCAGGGATCAACACATCCAGGGATACCCGTCCGTGCGCGTGTACACCAAATCACACGACACACTTCACCGCGGGTACGACCACGATCACACCTCGTACCACGGTGACCGCACCGTGGAGGCCATCACCGCCTTCGCCGAGGACCTACTCCCCGCGTGGAAGGCGGCTGATCACAAGGACACCGAGCTGGCGATCCGCCAGCCGGTGGAGACGCAGACGGTGAAGAAGATCGACGGACCCGGGTGCTCCGTCACCGGGTTTGTCCTCGTTAAGAAAGTCCCGGGGCACCTATGGGTCACGGCGACGTCCAAGTCGCATTCTTTTCACGCCGAGAGCATGAACATGACGCACGTGGTGCACCACTTTTACTTTGGCCAGCAACTCACGCCGCAGCGCAGGCGGTACCTCGACAGGTTCCACGCCAAGGAGAAGGACCCGAAAGGGGACTGGCACGATAAACTCGCGGGCGGCTCGTTTACCAGCGAAGAGGACAACGTCACGCACGAGCACTACCTGCAGACGGTGTTGACCACGATCAAACCCAGCGGCAGCCCCGCGCCGTTCAACGTGTACGAGTACACGCAGCACTCGCACTCGTTACGGGCGGAGAAGGAGCTCCCGCGGGCGAAGTTTCACTTTGACCCGTCGCCGGTGCAGATCAGCGTGAGCGAGGAGAGGCAAAAGTTTTATCACTTCATCACCACGCTGATGGCGATCATCGGCGGCGTGTACTCAGTCATGGGCATCGCGGACGGGTTCGTGCACAGCGGCATCCAGGCGTTGAGGAAGAAGGATCTCGGCAAGTTTGGCTGACATATTACGTAGACATTCATCACCCATGTTTATACGAAACCAAAGGTTTAAGTAAGAACCCACGACAACAATCTATCACTTTGGCGAAAGCGGAACCTCGTCGAACCTGAGCCTGGTGAGAGCCTCGAGCCGTTCCCTCGCCTCCGCGGACGCCCTGAGCATCGCGCGCATCTCCGGCGACCCCTCGCCGTCCTCGCTCTCCGTGACCTCATCCTCGTCCGTGATTCGTATCGGCGTGGGCGCGGACGATGCGGATGTGAACGTAACCCCGGGCCCCGTCGGCTGAGGCGTTTGAAACATGACGGGCGGCGCGTCAAACTCCCTCGGCGTCGCGTCACCGCTCTCCCTCGGCACCCTCGGCACCTCCACATTCGTCGTCGTCACATCCGCCTCCACATCGTCAGCCGTTTCAGCCGTTTTGCCTCCGCCCGTTCGCTCCAGCGCCGTCTGAAGCGACACGATGGTCCGTCTACTCGCCACGAGATCCGCGGCGGAGTGCCGCAACCTTCGTAACGCGTCGTGTAGGTCGGACTCGACGCTCGTTCGCTGCCTTCTCGCCTCCGCGAGCTCGGCGTTGAGGGACTCGACGATGACGGCGGACTCAGCCTTCGACGAACTCGCCTTGGGGTTCGACGCGAGGAGGGATTCGTAGTGCGCGCGTAGCCTCGCCATCTCCGTGAGGGCGACGTCCCTCGATTTTGAAATTTCGCGAACAGCGGCGTCCCTCGCCGCCGTCGCCGCCTCCGCCGCCGCCGACGCGGACAGCTCCGCCTCGTACCGCCCCGCCCTCGCCGCGGAAGTCTCCCTCCACATCTCTTTGTGCATACCCCGAAGCCGCGCGTGCTCGCGTCGCTCGAGCTCGAGCTTGACGTTGCACTCGTGCAGTTCGCTCGACAGCTGTCGCTCCCGCCCCGTGTACTCGCCGAGCCGAGCCGCCATGTTCTCCATTCGCGCCATGTGAAGCCGCTGCGTCTCCCTCCATCCCAGCCGCGCGTCCACCTGCGCCGCGAGCAACCGCTTCTGCAGCTGCATCACCTCGCGCACCGCGTTGGAGGCGTCCGCGGCTGCGACCTGCACCTGGGCCCGGGTACTAGCCGTCTCTTCAAACTCCCGGCGGATCTTAGCGGTTTCGCCCCTCGCGCCGACAACCTCGAGCTCCAGCCGTTCCGTCGCGACGGCCAGCTCCCGCTCGAGCTTCTGCGCGCGCTCCGCCGCGTCCTTCGCGGCGTCGTCCACGCGCTTCGTCACCGCCGCGAGGGCGTCAGTGCGCGCCGCTTCCTCCTGTTCGCGAGCGGCTTCCACCGCCGCCTTGACCTCGGCGGTGTGTCGTTCGATACCCTCGTCCACCCTGAGCGACACCACCTCCTCGGACGCGATCACCGTCGCCGCGAGATCCCGCGACCGCTCCTCGTGAACCTTATCCAGCTTCGAGAGTTCATCACGGGTGACCCGGGAGATGTCAGCCTTGGCGGCTTTGAGGTTCATGCTGTGCGATTTGGTAACTTCCTCGAGTCGCTTGGCGACGAGAGCGTGTTCCTGTTCGCGTTTTTCGTTTCTCTCCGACGCGGCTTCCGCTCCGGTTCGTAACTCGTCGACTAACTCGTCGATGACCTCGGCCATGCGTTGGTTCATCTTGACCTCCACCGCGTTGTTGTTGTTGTTGTTGGTGTTGGCGTTGTCACCGCCGTCGCCGCCGCTCGTGCCGGGTTCCTCGCGCGCGCCGATGTCGCGGCCTCGAGGGGTGGGAACCGGCGTGTGCGGCAGCGACCGTCTCGCCACGTCCACCACGCGCTCCGCCGTCTCCGCCACGAGCTGTTCGCTCTCCCGCCTCGCGCGCTTGACCTCCTCGGCGCGATGTCGCGCCTCCCGCTCCAGCCGGGCTTGCTCCTCGCGGTGCTGAGCCTCGAACTGGCGCGTGGTGGCCTCGATCATGCGAGCCTGGTGTTCGAGCTGCCGGCCGAGCCTCTGTTCCAAAGCGTCCAGCGCGACGCCCTCGACGCCGCTCACGGACATCGATCCCGGGGACGGCGGGATCACGATCGGGGACGGTACGATCTTCGAGATCCCCGGGGACGCGAGGGTGCCGACTCCCCCTCGCGGGGACGGCGACGGCGGGACCGATGCCGTGGCCGTCGAAGTCAAAGTCGGCGCTGGGACTCTGCCGTTTGAGATGTCCTCGAGCGCCGCCGCGACTCTGGCGAGTTGCGTCCTCGCCTCGAAGCTCCCGCCGCCGCCCGGCGCCTTCGGCCCGACGGTCTTCGCCGTCACCGTGCCGCTCGCGGCCTTCTCGCGAGCCCGCATGCGTCGCACCTCGCGCATCAAGAGCTCGCGGGACGATCCGAATGCCACCACTGATTCGTCCGATGCGTTGCTCACCCCGGGGAAGAGTTCGCGATCGACGGCGGCGTCGATCATCGTCTTGGTGGCACCCGCGCGGGTTAACAGCCGGCGCATCGCGGCGATGATTTTGTCTTGCTCCGCCCTGTCGGCCTGCGCGCGGCGGAACTTGGCGAGCAAAGGCGCGGCGCGTTCCTCCGGGGTCTCGTCCGGCGCGTGGGCGTTCGCGAGTGACATCCGGTTCTCCTTGGATGAGTCCATCGCTCGGGCTGTCTTGGCATGTCCGTGGCGGGGTTCGCGCGCGGCTAGGCCCTTGGCGAGGACGCCGCGGATGCTCCGCGCGGCGTCGACGAGCGCGGACTTCATCGCGTCCGCCTGCGCGAGTCGCGACGTCACCTCCGCGTCGAGCTTGGCGCGCGCCCTCGCCTCCGCGGCGTCCTCCGCCTTTTTCCTCTCGGCCGCGGTGGGCGGTCGCCGGGCTGACGCCGCGGCCTTCTTGGGGAACTTGGGAACCGGTGCCTTCATCGGGATCCCCGGGATGCGCTCGGGCTCGTCGAACACCGGCCGGCCCGCCATGACGGGCGCCGGCTTCGGCCGCTGCTTCGGCGCCATGACCACTGCGTCGGGAGTTCCAAGAGAAGTCTGCGCTAAACGGCTCGAAAACGGGCAAATTGGCGCGCGCAGCGCAGGTCGGTAAATTGCGTTTTTCAAACTCGAGATCGCAAACGGCGCCACCTCGGACGCGCCCCACCCGCATAAAGCGTCGCGCATCGACCGCGGTACCCTGGTGAGAGTGACTCGAGCCGATAGTCCCGAGCAGAGGACGAGCGACGCGACGAGACACCGAATCGAGACACCCGTCACCAGAGAAGACGTCGAAGAGATCGAACGCCTTTTCACTCTTCAGTCCTAGGCACCCCGCGCGAGTTCAAATATCCGTCGCCCAAGATGCAGGGCGTCGTGAACGAGGAGTTCAAGATGATGGGCCTGTCCACGCGGGGCGACGCCATGGCCGCGGTCGTCGACTTCCTGGAACGATGCGACGACCCGCACGCGGCGCTGTCGCAGATGCTCGACGAGCTCGACGCCAAGGCGCTGAGCACATCCATCGTCGACCTGCGATGCGCGGAGGAAGTGATCCACGCGGTGGACAAGTTGAACGGTACCGGCGCGTTCGCCGCGCCCGACGGCACCGGCACCGCCGCCCTGCTCGACGACGAGGACGGCATCACCATCGTCGACGCCTTCAACATGCCCCGCTACGGCTACGACACCCAGCGTAAGGTTTTCCACGAGAACGTCTCCAAGGAGAAGACCATCAACGCGGGCGCAGAGTCGAAGATCGAGCTCTACCGAGAACGCTTCCACTTACTCCAACAGAGGGTCGCACGGCACCGCATGTTCGTCAAGCCCGCGTTCAACGCCGGCGGCGCCGCGGCGCAGCGCACCTACTGCGAGCTCACCCCGCTCACCGGCCTCCTCGGCCACAGCGTCGGAACCAAGTACGTCATGGGATGCCTCTCGCAACTCGAAGATGATCGATTCTTCCTCGAAGATCTATCCGGGCAGATCCAGGTGGACGTATCAAACGCCGCCACGTCATCCGGCTTGTACACCGAGAACTGCATCGTCGTCGCGGAGGGCGAAGTGCGCAAGGCTGACGGCGTGTTGGAAGTCAGAGCCCTAGGGTTTCCCCCGGCGGAGAGCAGGGAAGATACGAGGAACGCGACTAATTTCATCGACTTCATCGGCGCCGGCCGACTCCGTCCCAAAGACATCGAGCGCATGGTGGAGGAAGAAGCGGCGAGCACCAGCGACATGTTCGTGGTGCTGTCCGACGTGTGGCTCGACAGGGAGTCCACGTTCACGAGGCTCCGAACCGTGTTTGAGGGATTCGACTCGCTCGACGCCATCCCTTCCATGTTTGTGCTGATGGGCGACTTTTCGTCCAAGCCGTTTGGACCCACGCACTTTGGCTTCGTGGAATACTCCAAGGGCTTCGATAAACTCGCGGAACTCGTCCGGGAGTTCCCGCGTTTACGGCAAGAGGCGCGGTGGGTGATCGTCCCGGGTCCCGGCGACCCCGGCGTGACGTCGGCGCTGCCCAGGCCGCCGCTGATGCCGTCGCTCACGAACGCGCTTCGCGACGCGCTGCCCCGGGTGACGTTCACCTCGAACCCCGCGCGCGTCAGGTATCGATCCCAGGACCTCGTGTTCCTGCGCGAGGACCTGCAGTCGCGCATGCGCCGCAACTGCATCCTGCCCCCCGCGGACATCGAGGATACACCCGCCGACAGGGCTAAGATCGTCGAGGCTAAGCGAAAAACGTTGGAAAGAGTCGCCAGGAACGAGCGCCGCGCCGAGCGAAGAGCCGCGCTCCGCGCCAAGAAACTCGGCGGCGTGGGCATGGAAATCGGCGGCGCGGGGAGCGGTGACGAGAACGCGGAGCCCAACGGCGCGACCGCCGAGGACCTATTCGACGCCGCGATGGAGACGGAAACCAACAACGAGAACGACGAAGACGAGAAGAACGACGAGGACGCGAACGACGAGGACGTCGTGTCCGACGACGAGGTCTCGGAGGACGAAGAAGAGACAGACGAGGAGGCGAATGAGTGGGAGAACCGCCCGCTGTTCCGCCACCTCGCCGCGACGCTCGTGCAGCAGGCGCACCTCGCGCCGCTGCCAATCGCTCAGCTCCCGGTGTATTGGGAGCACGACCACGCCCTTCGTCTTTACCCGGCGCCGCACTGCGTGGTGTTGGGTGACCGGACGGAGCAGCAGGCGCTGGCGAAGTTTGAGGATACCGAGCTGGTGAACCCGGGGTGTTTCGCGGACGACGGGTCGTTCGCGGTGTACAGGCCGGCGACGCGGGAGGTTGAGTTCTCCGCGGTGTGATGGAACGGATGACGAGAGGATCTGATCTGATGCGATTATTCAATACCCAAAAACATCCGTCTGATTAGTCTATCGTCGTCGTCTACATGGCGGTTAGGATCCGAGGAAGTGGTCCTTGATGCGCTCGCACAGCACAGCCTTCGCGCCGCCCACCGCGAGCCCGTTCGCGGAACAAAACTCCTTGAGCCGCGCCACCGTCACGGTTTCCAGATCGTTCGAACTCGCGAGGGCGCGAAAATCAATATCGGCGATTGTTTGCCCGAGGCCCGAACCTACTTTCTTCGTCCCCCCCCCTCCGCCGCCGCCGCTCGCCTTCTTACCCGGACCGGCCGCCGCATCCTCGAGCGCCTCCGACTCGTGGTTCTCCCCGTACACCGCGCGCTTGAACGCGACCATCTTCTCCTTGATCCCCATACCTTCGAGCGCGAGCGCATCGGGCGGGTTGGTCACGTCGCCGGCTTCGAGCTCATCCCGCTGGGTCCACGCGCGATCCAGCGCCTGGATCTCCAGCGCTTTGTAGTGCCTACTGAGGCTCGGGTTCGGGACGTCTAGTGGGGAGTACGATAGGACCTTGTTCGCCTCGATCGCGGCGGCGGCGGCGGCGATTTGCGCCTCCGTCGCGGCGACGCCGTTGAAGCCGTGTGAAATTTCCGGTTTTCGGACGTCGTCCGCGTACGGCAGGTTGATGACGTGGAGGCCGACGATGTTGACAGCTGTGTCGCCCGCGTCGTCGTCTTCACCGCGCTCGACGCACGGCACGAGCGCGACGCATCGAACCCCCGCGTTCCTATCGTCGGTTCGAGCGTACGCGGCGATGGCGACTCGATCTTTGTTCATCATCGATTCGCACAGGGCGGTGAACGCGGCGGTGGCGCCGGGCTGCGTCGTTTCCTCCTCTGGCACCATCAGCCTCGCGGGTTTGGACATCTGCGCCCACCGCCCGATGGCGGCGCGCGGGCGGAAGCCCAGCAGGTGCACGCCCTCGTGTTCGCACGCGCGCTTCGCCTCGGATACGTCCCTCGGCGCGACGATCGCTTTCGACGATCCGTATTCGACGAATTTACGCGTCAGCTGCTCGCGTCCGACGTACGCGCCGTCCGCGCTGGCGATGTGCCTCGTCTCCGCGTGCAGCTCCGTGAGGTCCTTCGCGTGCACGTTCACCGCCTTGGGCTTCTTGGCCTCCGCCGCGGGCGCGAAGAGCGCGACGGAGATGGACTCGCCGTCGCCGGAACCGAACCGAAGAGTCGTCCCCCGCACCCGCCGACGCTTCCGCGACTTTTTGCGAAAGGCGAGGGATAAACCGTCGATGCGATCGGCGGAACACGCGACGAGCTCGTGCCCATGCCCGGTGTACAGCGCGAGCTCCTGGCCCGTGTTGTCCGCGTTCACAGCTGTGTCGTCGCCGTCTTCGTCGTCGCGGGTTGTTAAATTTTCGTAAAAGATCGCCGGGTCGAAGTCGCGATACCGGCTGACACTGTCGTCACTCGGCGACTCCCGCGGCAGGGAGTAGAGGGTGACGTCGATCCTGTGCACGTCGCGGAACTCGCGCCACGCGCTGACGAGCTCGCGGCCGTCCTCCCCCGCGCGTCGCGCGAGGGGATCGTCGCGGTTGGTGAAGAGCAGGACTCGCTTGCGGACCTTGGCGCCGGGCGCGTGGTCGTTGAGCATCTCCCTCGCGACGTGATGCGCGCGGAGCAGGGCGTCGTAGTAGGACCTTTCATCGGCGGCTGCATCTGCGTCGGCGCCGGCGGTGGCGCCGATCTTATCGCGGAGCCGTTCGTTGCCGCGCGCGCCGGCGAGGTCGGCGAGGTCCTGGATGCGCCGCGCCGAGGGAACGTTCATGCGTTGCTCGACCCACACGCCCTCGCGCGCGCCGCCGCCGTTGTTGTTGTTGTTGCCGCCTTCGGCATCGTCCAGCCCGCGCGCGTTCGCCGTCGCGAAGAACGCGACGCCTTGTTTGTCGTTCGGGGTGGATACGATGCGCGAGCGGAGCACGGATCGCGCGCACTCGACCGCGACGTCGACGAACGATTTCGAGTTGGTCGTCGTCGAAGCTTCGGGCCCATCGGACGTCGTCGTCGCGAGGCGCTCGCCGTCGGTGACGCTCGCGGGCGCCGGGCGGAACATGGCGGGTGACGCGTCGATGAGGAACACGAGGGACTCGCGGTCCGACTGCGGAAGCGTTCAGCGTGGGAAGGGTGGTGGGACGGGGAATCAGCGGCTGGAGACGGAAAGGTTGGCACCCCGGGCGGAGGAGATGATGTTGGCGGGTTCGAGGCGCGACGTTCGGGGCGGCGGGTTCCGGGTCTGCCGGGGTCGGGTCACGCCTGCCACGTCGCGCGGGCGCACCTCGGGCCGGAACTCTTCCTCATCGTCGTCGTCGTCGTCCTGGATGTTGCGCCACGAGCTCGCCATCGTCGTCTTCTCGCGCGTGTGAGACTGAGATCTCTCCCCGCGCTTGGCACACTGAAATATTTGCGACGGTTGATGAGATCTGAGAATGTTGGCGTGGGGCACTTCGTGGGGCGCGGAGGGAGGATGACGACGGTTTGGCGACCGCACGTCAGGCGGGAGATTTCGAACATCGACGATGCCAAGGGCGAAGTGGAAGTCCCAGAGGAGGTGAACAAGGGCGTGAAGCGGAAGAGAGCCCCTTACACAAAGGGGCCGTGCGAGCACGGGGTGAAGTACCGCTCGAGGTGCAAGGTGTGCGGTGCTTGTCCGCACGGTCGTCAGCGCTCTCAGTGCAAGGAGTGCGGCGGGTCTGGAATTTGCGAGCATGGTCGTATACGGTCTAACTGCAAGGAGTGCGGTGGTGCATCAATCTGCGAGCACGGTCGTCAGCGCTCTAAGTGCAAGGAGTGCGGCGGGTCTGGAATCTGCGAGCACGGTCGTGTGCGTCATAGATGCAAGGAGTGCGGTGGGGCATCAATCTGCGAGCACGGTCGTCGGCGCACTGAATGCAAGGAGTGCAGTGGGTCACAAATATGCGAACACGGTCGTCGGCGCCATCGATGCAAGGAGTGCGGTGGGAGTACAATCTGCGAGCACGGTCGTGTGCGCTATACATGCAAGGAGTGCGGTGGGTCACAAGTATGCCAGCACGGTCGTGTACGCTCTACATGCAAGGAGTGCGGTGGGGCATCAATCTGCGAGCACGTTCGTGAGCGCAGAAGATGCAAGGAGTGCGGCGGGAAGGGAATATGCGAGCACGGTCGTCGGCGCCATGAGTGCAAGCAGTGTCGTGGTGCATAAATCTCACCCTCGAAGGTCATATTTGACTGATCATCTCTCAATGTCGAACCTTCTTCCGAGGCAAAGGCGCCTCGTCGTCGTCGGACTCGAACTCCTCATCGGAGCTCCCGGGATCCTCCCCGTCCTCATCATCCGAGCCGTACTCGTCACCCTCCTCGAGGTCGAGGTCGGAGTCATCATCCTCATCCTCGTCATCGTCGTCGCCATCCTCATCATCGTCGTCGTCATCATCCGACCCGTCTTCGTCCTCTCCAAACTCCCCATCCTCCTCCCCATCCTCCCCTTCGTCCTCGTCATCCTCTCCGTCCGTCTCCGGATCATCCCCGACCCAGTGATCCTCGATGCACTCACCGACCGCATCCACCACCCAACCCGCGGGACCCTTCTTACCCCATCGACCCGCGCTCCCGGCGCCCCAAAACAGCCGCCGCACATCCTCAAAGTCCCACCTCGAACCAACCACCGCGCCGCCGTTCACTCGACCGCCGCCGTCGCCTCGTCCCTTCACACCGCCGAAGCCGTCGTCGTCCGTGACGTCGGACTCGCCGGAGCCGTCCAAGTACGCACCATCGTCGTCCACATCCTCATCCTCGTCGTCGAGTGATTTTTTAAGTCCCGACGCGAACCCGGCTCGAAGCGCGTCCACCGCCTCGCGCGTCGCCGGCCACCGACCCCGGCCCGCCTCGTTCTGCAACAACACCAGCGTCGTCGCCGCGGCGCTCGGCGTCGCGCGCGCCGATCGGACGTGCTGCCCCCCCGGCACGTACGCGTGCGCACCGGCTTCAAAGTCGATACGTTTAACCGCGTACCTGCTATTCGTGAGCTTGGACCACGACGCGTCCTCGGGCCTTCGCGGGACAATCACCGCGAACGACATCGCACCGCTCGCGTTCGCCAGCAGCCGCTCCATGTGCCCGCACATCGCCGCCATGAACGTCGGGTCGAACGGCGGGTTAACCTCGAATGAACCCGCGTCGGGCTCAAACTTGAGGCAATCGCCGAAGGATCCGAAACATTCGTCGACGTCTACATGCCCGGAGCAGAACCGACGGTACCGCGCGTTCAACGGCGACGCGCACAGCTCCATGGCGACCCCAAAGTGTTCACGCAACGCGTCGAACATCGGCACCGGCAACGAGGCCTGCATGCCGCCAGCCTTGTAGTGCGCGCCCTGTTGGGAGGAGTACCTGGCCAGGCACGCGAACGCGGCTCGGCGAAATGCATCGTCGCGGTGCCTATGGGTAACAGGCGCGAACCTCTCGAACGCGACGCGGAGTCGCTGGAGATGCGCGGCGTTGACCTCGACGCTCACCTTGCCGCACGTCAGCTTCACCTTCTTGTGCTGCGGCGCTGTGTCGTCTTCAACATCGGCGCCGCCGCCGCCGCCGCCGACGGCGAACTCTGCGAGTTTTACTTTTTTCTTGTCGAGCGACGCCGCGCCGGCGGATTCGCGGCGGACTTGCGCGAGCGCCGCCGCCGTGGCGCGCTGCAGCGCCATGCCGACGCCCTTGGCGTCGTACTCGGACATCCCCGCCGCGGTGAGTTTGCGGTGGAGGTCGGGGTCGTGTCGCGCGAGTTCCGGATCCGGCGTCACGGGATCCGCGTCGGCGTTTGCGATCGATGATGACTTTTTACCCTTTCTGGTCGCCGCGGCGCGTCGCGCGTAGAGCCACGACTCGAAGTGCGACCACCACCTGCCGCCGAGCGCGTGGCCGCACGTTGATTCGAACTTGGCGGCGAGCGCTGCGACGGCGCGATGGCGCGCCGCCTCCGTCGCCGGGTCCGCGCCGATGGATGCGTCTTTGCTTGCCCATCCGCCGCCGCCGCCGCCGCTCCGTCGCTCGCGCTCCGCGCTCGCGCGCCCCGCGTGCGACAGCGACCAGAGCCGGCGCTCCTCGGCGGACGTGAGCCCGCGCGGGCGCTCGCCGCGGGACTCGTCGACGTCGGAGTCGGAGCCGTCGGAGCCGTCGGAGCCGTCGTCGGGGTCGCCCGCCGCGGCGCGCCTCGCGTCTCGCTCGGCCTTCTCCTCGCGCTCCCTCTTCTCGGCAGCCTCGGCGGCGAAGTCCACCCCGCCGGTCTGCGCCTTGCGCATCTCCGCGAAGAGCGCCTCCATGTCCATGGTGCACTCGCTCGCGTGCGTCGCCGGCGATTCCTGGGCGCTTCGGGCGCGGTGCGGAGTGGCCACCGCGTCGGTGCATCGGCGATACTCGTAGATGTTTGTTAGTGCTCGAAGTTTATTGACGCCTACTACGCCCGCTGCGGTTACTACTGGCTACCTTGTGACTACATCGCTACCGGGTTCGCCGCCGCCGCTACGTCAACGGCGGCAGCGCCGTGATGCTCCACCTGTTCCACAGCGTCTCCCCGACGAGCCACTCGCCCCCGAGCAGGAACGTCACCGCCCACGCCACCACGACCACCCCAACCGCCTTCGCCCCCCGCATCGACATCTCCGCGTACCTCGCCACCACCGGGTCCCGCCGGGTCTGTTCGCTGGGATACGCGTCCGCGCCGTCGTCGGCGTCCACGGTCAGCCCAACGTCGGACGCGTCCGACGGATCCGGCGCGATGTGCGGCCAGAACATGTACGCGTTGTACGCCCACGCCAACGGTAGCCCACACCATCCGAGGTACCAGAGCCTCCGCGCGAGGTCGCGCGCGCGTTGCGTCGGGAGGCCCTCCATCGCGTCGACGGTGGCGACGAGGGGCTCGCCGTCGCCGCCGTCCGCGCGAGCGGCGCGCTCGATCTCCATGACGGTCCGTCGACGCGGGCGCGCCTCGACTTGTGTTTGGCGAAGACGGTTTAAAACGTGCATCGTCAGGTTCCACGACATCACACCGTGAGCCGCGAGGAGGCGACTCCATGGCGACGAAGACGGATGCGCCCGAGGCGTTGAGCGCGAGCGCGCTCTGGGCGAGCGACTCGCCCGATGACTGGCGCGCCGCGCTCGACGCCTACGCGCAGCGACGCGACGCGCTGAACCACGAGAAGCTGACGCGACTCGATGAGTGGTTTTTCCATCGGTTGACCGTCGACGTCCGCGCGCGTACGCCGCCGTGCATGACCGCGAAGGAGCTCGTGGACATGGTCGACTGGAAGATGACGCGCGGCAAGGTCCGGCCGAACTTGCTTAACTTCGCCAAGGCGCACTCCGAGGCGACGGTCGAGGACGCCACGCGCGACGCCATCGCCCGGCTCAGATCCGCGTCCACGACGGAGGACATCCCAAGGGCGCTCGAGCCGGCGGTGAAGCTCAAGGGGATCGGACCGGCGACGGCGTCCGCGGTGCTCGCGTGCGCTGACGATTCCGTGCCGTTCATGTGCGACGACCTCATCCTCGTCGCCTTGGGGAAGATGGACAGTAAGTTCCGATACAACGAATCGAACTTCATCGAGCTGTGCGAAGCCGCGAGGAGGAAAGGACGAAAGGTGGGGATGACCGCGAGCGAGGTGGAGCGGGCGATCTTCTCGGCGGCGTGCCTGGAAAAGAAGCCAAAGACGACATCTGCGGCGGGCGGGAGTAAGAGGAAGCGGTAGCGGACTCGCGCGGCGGCGGCGGCCGTACTCGCTCACTCATTCAAACGCGACGATCAGTATTTCTTTACGTATTCACTTCACGCGACTAGCCTGGACATCAACCGCACGCTCCCCCGCAGTATCGGCATCCACCTGCGCGCCGCCGAGGACACACTCACGCGCGACGCCGCCACGACGTGCCTCGCGTGGTGAACATGCGCGTTGGACGAACCGGCGACGGCCACGGAACATCTCAGCCTCGAACTCGACGAAGCCGCTCCTCCTCCGCGGGTACCGATCCAACCGATCGGCCCCGGCCCGGCCGACGACCCTCCGGGCCACCGCCAGGACCTCGACCCGGCACCAGGGTACGCGAACGTCGACGCGGTGAGCGACGCGAACGCCGGCCCGCCGCCGCCGCCGAACCCAGTCGCCGGCCGCGTGCTCCCGGGTTCGTCCTCCCCGTCCGATGAACCCGTCAAGTCGACCACCGCGGGAGCCGCCGCCGCCGCCGCCGCCGCCGCGCGGACCCTCACGCCCCCACCACCCCTCGCGCGCTTACCCCCAGCGACGGCCGGCGGGGACACCACCGCAGTCGCGGCGGTGTGCATGCCACGGACCTTACCCATCCCCCACCACGGATCCATCGGTCGCATCGATTGCGACTTGCCGCCGCCGCCCCCGCCCACGAAACCGGATGCACCACCTCCTCCCCCTCCGTCCCCGATGAAGTCCGACCCCGGCGCCACGTTAACCCCGCGTCCAATCTGCGACCCCACCGTGATCGCGACGTTCGCCAGCGAGTCCGCCTCCGAGTTGTGCTCCCGTCGCACGTGCGACAGCGCCATGCTCCCGCGGAAGTTTCCGTCGATGAGCCTCCTCGCCTCGTCACGCATCGGCCGTAAGTGCTCCGTCTTGACCTTCCACCGCCCGTTGACCTGGTTCACCACGAGGGTGGAGTCGCCCTTGACGGCGAGGTTGCGGATGCCGAGCTCGGCGGCTTTGCGTAAGCCGCCGACGAGCGCGATGTATTCCGCCTCGTTGTTGGTCTTGTCGTCTCCGAGGTACTCGGCGATCTCGAAGACGACGCGTGAGTCGGCGTCGCGGCGGATGAGCGCGCCGGCTCCCGCCGGGCCGGGGTTCCCGCGGCTCGCGCCGTCGAAGTACAGGGTGTACGTCCCGTCGGTGAGCGGCGCGGACGGTGCGGCGGCGGCGGCGGCGTCGTCGGCGCGAGTTGGTTCGTTTCCGTTGCCGCCCGACGGGCCCTCGGCGGCGGCGGTGACGCGCGCGGAGGTGGACATCTCGCGCGCGCCGGCCATCGAGCTCGCACCCCGCGGCGCCCTGGGCTTACCGGGCGACGTCGGCGGGCTTCGAAGGGTCGAAGGGTCCGGCCGCGCCGCGCTCGGCCGCGCCTCATCCCCGACGAGGTTCGGTACGGAGATCATCTCGGGATTCTTCTCCGAGACCCATCGCGCGGCCTCCTCCCTGGTGGAGAAGGACTTGTGCACCGCGCCCTTGATCCCGTCCACCTGCGCGCGCGCCTCGTCCCATGTGGTGTACACCCCGGGCGTGCGGCCCTGCGCCACGCCGTAGAACTTTGGCTTTCCCATGGTGCCGTCGATAGTGGCCCGGCGGTCTACCCGACGAAGCCGTTTGGCAATCTGATCAGAGGCGGAACGAAGAGGGCAAAAATGTGTTTGAAGTGCCTCCCAATACGCCACGAGGGCCCACTCTTCGCGGCGCGACGCACCCATCTGCGAAAGAAGCATATATGTTTTCCGTGTCGGCCACGTCGGTGGTATCATCGTCGCGGCTGCACTCGCGCTGGACGGGCGGATCGCTCGTCGTCCTGGCGCTCCTGGCGTCGATCGTCGCGCTAAATTTCTTCGCGGTCGCGGCAGAGCCGGGCTCCGATCTCGCGCCCGTCAGGGGCCTTCGAAGACTGGCACAGACCACGACCGGCGTCGAGTACCTACAACGTGCCAAGCTGACAGCGGGCGACGGCGTGTTTCAAGACATCTTCGGCAACAGCGTGTCGATCGACGGCGACACGATGGTGATCGGGGCGGTCTACGACGACGACAACGGAGACAACAGCGGGTCCGCGTACGTGTTCACGCGCAACACCGCCGGCAATCTCACCTCCGGCTGGACGCAGGTCGCCAAGCTGACCGCGGACGCCGGCGGTCCGGCGCATGACAAATTCGGTCACAGCGTGTCGATCGACGCCGACACGGTGGTGATCGGGGTGAGAGAGGACGACGACCCCGCCAACAGCGGGTCCGCGTACGTGTTCGCTCGACTCACGGCCGGCGACCTCACCTCCGACTGGACGCGGATTGCCAAACTGACCGCGGCCGACGGCGCATCGTCTGACGAATTCGGCGTCAGCGTGTCGATCGACGGCGACACTATGGTGATCGGGGCGAACCTGGACGACGACGACGGATCCGACACCGGGTCCGCGTACGTGTTCACTCGAGTCACGCCCGGCGACCCCGCCTCCGGCTGGACGCAGGTTGCAAAGCTGACGGCGGACGACGCCGCTGCGAGTGCCCAATTCGGCATGAGCGTGTCGATCGACGGCGACACGGTGGTGGTCGGGGCGCACGGTACCGGTGCGTACACCGGGTCCGCGTACGTGTTCACGCGCGACACCGGCGGCGACCTCGCCTCCAACTGGACGCAGGTTGCAAAGCTGACGGACGCCGGCGCTGCGGATAACTACTTCGGCAGGAGCGTGTCGATCGACGGCGACACTATGGTGGTCGGGGCGCATGCTAACACCAACGACGATGGACCCCACAGCGGGTCCGCGTACGTATTCACGCGCGACACAGCCGGCGACCTTGCCTCCGGCTGGACGCAGGTTGCCAAGCTGACCGCGGACGACGGCGCTGAGGATGACTGGTTCGGCAGGAGCGTGTCGATCGACGGCGACACGATGGTGATCGGAGCGACCCAGGACGACGACAAGGGAGACAAAAGCGGATCCGCGTACGTGTTCATGCGAGCCACGGCCGGCGACCTCACCTCCGGCTGGACGCAGGTTGCAAAGCTGACGGCGGGCGACGGCGCGGCGAATGACGAGTTCGGCTCCAGCGTCTCGATCGACGGCGACGCGGTGGTGATCGGGGCAGTCCAGTCGCAAACCAGCAGCGGGTCCGCGTACGTGTTTACGCTGGCATGCCCTGATGGGTACCGAGGCGCGAGATGCGAGACGGCGATGCCGTGCGTCGCGTCCACGAACTCCAGCAAGGACGGCGGCGACGGCGACTTTCACTGCGTCAACGGCGGCACGATCGGTGGCTCCACTGGGTCTTGCACGTGCACGTCGTGCGACACGGCTTACGGCGGAGCGAGCTGCCACATCGGCCCTTGTGACATGGAGCAGTCCTGCTACGACTTTAACGTGCGAAACGGGATGACCACGCCGGCGACGTGCGCGTGGATGGCGTTCGAGGCTCCCGGATGTGACGCCAAGTGCGGCGCATGCGGCGACTGCGACTATGAGCTCACCACCGGCGATATTTTAGGCTGGGGCGCCAGCGAAGCGGGCGGCTCCACCGGAAATGTCGCCTCGGCCCGGGACTGCGCCAAGTTGTGCTCCGAGAACGACAAATGCCTCTCGTACGAGTACTCGCGCACATCCAAGATTTGTAACCGCAACACCGAGGCGGACCCGACGATCAAGAACAACTACCGGGACTACTTGTTCTGCTCGAACAAGGCTGCATCGGAAGCCTAGCTAGCTAGCTAGCTAGCTAGCTAGCTAGCTAAGAGTTAGTCGGAAATAGACAATAGATGGTGGTACATCGGCCCTTGTGACATGGAGAAGTCCTGCTACGACTTCAACGTGCGAAACGGATGACCACGCCGGCGAACGTCACCGGGTGCACTGTGTAATATTACAACGAGGGCTACTGAAGCAGCAGGACAGCCGCCGCGGCTACGACGAGAGTGAGAACGGCGCTGTGACCCATCGCCGCGTCGTCGTCGTCGAGTACGAGGTTCGGCTTCGGCGGGGGCGGAGCCGGGGGCGGCGTCGCGGATGGAACCGCCGCCGCAGCCGCCGCCTGCGCTTCAGTCTCAAACGTCTGAAGTTTGCCCGTGTCCACCCCGGGGACCGTCTTGAGCTCGGTGATCGGTTCCAAGGACGTCTGGGACGTCACGCCCTGCACGCCGTTGTTCTTCATCTCGAGCTCCGCCGCCTTGATCGCATCGTCACTCACCGTGGATGCGCTGAACATGAGCTCGACGTCGTACGTCGTCGAGTGTAACCGGCGCTTTTTCCCGGATGAAGCGGCGGTGGCCACGCAGGCGCCGTCGCCGGCGCTCATGCCAGCCTTCGAGAACGCGTCCGTGCACGCGGCGTTCTCGTCCGCCGCCGATATCTTGGCGCTCAGCCTCTGCACCTTGACGCCGGCGATCGCGGCGTCAGCCAGGAGCTTCACCTTCGCCTTCAACCTCGCGTCGGAGAAGTCGGCGAGGATGGAGTCGCGCGTGGTCTCCGCCGCCTCCTTCTCGGCCTGGGCGGCGGGAGGTGGTGGTACCGATGCGGCTGGCGTTGGTTCCGGTACCGATGGCGATGCTGGCGATGCGCATGCACAGTCCGGCGCGCAGAGGTTGTCCATGACCCACTGGTTCGTGCCGTAGTCGCCGCCGCCTGATGAGTACTGCCACGTGCCGCCGTCGACGTTCAGATCATACACCTCAGCCGCGTCGATGCCGGCGTAACTTGATGGCGCCAATCCCGATGATAGGTTGCCTGTGGAGCAGTCAAACCCTTTGAACGTCGCACTCGCAGCGTACATCCAAGTAGACGAGTATAGCAAATACTCCCCGGTCGGAATATCTCGCCAATAATCATGGTTGGGAAGAGGTCCTCCGTTCCACGTGAGGTGCGATCCGTCAAACGTGACGTATTCCTGCGAGAAGTAGTATATCCAATTCATGCCGCAATCGTAGTACACGCTCGAGTTGCCGGTGTAGAATCCGGCGAAGCAGGCGGCGCACGAATCGGTCAGTAGGCTGTGCGACGTCGGCGCGACGCACTCTGGCTCACTCGGAGGTGCAGGAGGGGAAGGCGGGGGTTGCGTGCAGCCTCCTTCATCTTTCTCTGGGTACACGTTGCCCCCCGCTGAATTTGAGTAGCCATCCGGGCACGGGCTGCAGCTCGTACCTTCTGTCGACTTGTACTGGTTTGTGCCGCACATGATAAGCGTCGGTTCAGACTGAGTGAGGGTATTATCAGTTCCGAGCTGCCCATTTCCATTCGCACCCCAACAATAAACGGAGTCGTCGTCCATCACCGCGCACGTGTGCCTGTATCCGGCAGATATGTTCGCCGCGCTGCTTCCTATGGGAGACCATGCGTACGGAGAAGTACCAGCGAACTGCCCGTAGTAATTGTCGCCGAAGCACCCGACCCCGACTGGACCACCGTTATACACGATACAGGTGTGTTCACCTCCCATGGTTACATCCTGTGTCACGCTTGACATCGAGGGGCTTATTGTTGGTGAAGAAATGGCAGCAGGGTCGTCACCATTTCCAAGGCCGAGTATGTCATTGGAGTTCCAGCCCCAGCACATGACGTCACCGTTCTCCATCGTCGCGCACACGTGATCCTGTTTCGTACCGGGATACCATGACATAAAGATACTCTTTGCTTTCCCACCGAGTGCACCAGATGACTGAGTCTGCGGAGAAAAATAGCTGCCGCTGCTTTCGCCTATCCCGAGCTGTCCGTAATCGTTGTTTCCCCAGCACTTAACTGAACCATCTTGAAGCAAGGCGCATGCCGCTTTACCTCCGAGAGCAATGTCAGTCGCCGATATCGTTGGAGAGGTAGGATACGGTGTTGTTATACCGGAAAAAGCTCCATGCCCGATCTGACCACTGCCGCCTCTCCCCCAGCACACGACCGTGCCGTCGGTACGGATGGCGCAGGTGAACTCCTCTCCGCAGGCGATGTCCGTGACTGAGCCTGTCGAACCGAAGCCCTGGGGTGTCTGAGGTACCCGATCGGCTGCCCCATCGTCTCCATTTCCAAGCTGGCCATATAAGTTGTCACCCCAGCACCGCGCTGTCCCGTCATCTAGCACCACACAGGTGTGCTGATGTCCCAGTGCAAGCTTGACGACCGGCCGGGGGAGAAGATCCGTCGGAGTCGGGGTGCTCCTGTCGGTATAGTCCCCGGAAGCGAGCTGCCCTTTGTGATTTCTGCCCCAGCATTTGACGGACCCATCGTTGAGGATCGCACAGGTGTGCTCACCTCCCGCGACGACGGTCACCGCCCACGCGCCCTCCGCGAACAAAGAGAGGATCACGCAAAAAAGAAGCCCGACGAGTGAAGAATTCCACGTCGAACTCCCGGGTTTGAGCCGACGTCCCGCATCTAGCGGAGGGTTACAGGTACCCTGACCCTCCTTCATGCGACGTACGGTACCGTAAGTGCGTTCCATCGTGCGCGAAAAGCGTCAAACGGGCACGCAAGTGCGAGCGCGCGCGTCGATATGCTCGCCGCAAACCCCTTTTTTCTTTGCACTGCTCCCACCAATCAAAAGGCGACGCAGTGGAAGAACTGGAGCGCGCCAGGCGCCGGGCCAACAGAACTCGAGTGGCTGGGAGCGAACACGTCGATATCCATCATCACGAACCGTCATGCACTCTCCACTCTTCCGCGCGCGTAGCTGGAAGCTCGTGGGAGTAGCGAGACGAGGAACATGTCGAGCGCGGCGATGGCACGCTCCGCCGGCGCCACGGCCGTCGTGGCCACGCGCGTCGGGACCAGGCGCGACGCCACTCGCGTCGTCGACGTTGCATCTTTCGGGAGCCGACGCGCGTCTTCGCGCCGGGCTCGCCTCACCACGAGGCTCGCCAGCTCCGCCGCTCGCGACGCCGAAGCCGCCGCGGAGGATGAGGACATCGTGGAGAAGGCGTCACCTGCCGCGCTGATCGTCGAAGATGAACCGGCGGTGGCGGACCCGGTCGCCGCCGAGGCAGATCCGACGATGATGGATGCCGGGGAACCCGAGCCGACGCCCGAGCCGTCACAGCCCGCGTCCGCCGAGGAACGGCAGCGCACCGGCGACGTCGAGGACCTCCTCTCACTCACCCGCGACAAGCCGCCCATGTTCTTCTCCCCGTCCGCGAGCGACCTCACCCTCACACCGCCGGACGTCGACAAGCCGCTCATGCTCTACGTCCCCGGCCTCGACGGCACCGGCTTCGCCGCGTCGACCCAGTTCGAACGACTGCAGCGAAGCTTCGACCTCAAGGTCATGCACGTGCCGCCCACGGACAGGTCTGACTTTGGAACCCTCGTGGACACGATCGCGACGTTTCTGGAAGAGGAGACGGCGAGACGCGTGGACGCGGGTGAGAAGCCCCGGCCGGGCTTCAACGCCAAAGCCAAAAAGAAGAAATTCTCGAGGGACGCGTCGGTGTACCTGCTCGGTGAATCCATGGGCGGACTCCTCTCACTGGGCGTCGCGCTTCGCCGCCCGGACCTCGTGGATAGGCTCGTCCTCGTCAACCCGGCTTCGTCGTTCGATAAATCCCCGTGGCCATCCATCGGCCCGCTGCTCCCGTCGCTCCCGGAGGAGATTTACGGAGGAGTGCCTTACGTCCTCGCGCCAGTGCTCTTCGAACCCGCCGCGCTCATCTCCGGCGGGCTCGACGCGATGGCCAAGGCTGCGAAGTCCGCGGGGCTCGCGGTGGACGGCCCGTTCGGTCTGCCGGTTCCCGACGTGGCGAGGCTGACACGCGGCGGCGGGGATCCCGCGTCGGCGATCGCGGCGATGACCGACGCCCTCGGGTCGTTGACTGAAGCTCTCGGTTCACAGTTCCCGACGCTCGGCGCCTTGACGTCCGTCATCCCTCGCGATACGTTGGCACACAGGCTCTCGGTGCTCGCCGCCGGGTGCGAGGTGGTCAACGCGCCCGGTGCGCTGGAGTCCATCGAGATCCCCGCGCTGTGCGTCGTGAGCTCGGATGACCTACTCATACCCAGCGCCGACGAAGGCCCGAGGCTTCGCCGCGCGATGCGACGGTGCCGGGTCGAGACGTTGGAAGGTGCGTCGCACGCGGCGCTCCAAAAGGACGAGTGCGACTTGATCGAGGTGATGGAACGGAACGGTTTCAAGCCCAGGGTGAACGAAGACCCGCCGCCGCTTTCAAACGACGACGCGTTTATGCCACCGTCGCGAGCCGAGCTCGAGTCCGCGTTTGAATCCATCGAGCCGCTCAGGAAAATCACGTCGCCGGTGTTCTTCTCCACAAAGGCGAACGGCGCGGTGGTTCAGGGAATCGACGCGGTTCCGCTCGGTACGAAAGGTGCGCCGGTGCTGTTGGTGGGTAACCACCAGACGCTCGCGCCGGATCTCGGGTTTTTGGTTCAGGAATTTATCCGTGAGAGGGGGACGCTGATCAGGGGGCTCGCGCACCCGGTCGTCGCGGGCGCCGGCTCCCGCGCCGCCGCCGCCGCGGCCGCGGCCAAGGCGAAGGAGGATACGGATACGGATACGCAGAAGGAGAAGGGCGAGGAGAAGAAGAACGATGCCGGTTCGTTTCCGTTTTCCATTCCCGACCTTCGCGAAATCGTGGAGCGCGACTGGTCCGACGGGCGGCGCTCCGACGCCGCCGACGCCGGCGGCGGCGGCGCGGGTGGCCCGGGCGGCATGGGCATGTTCACCACGTTCGGCGCCGTTCCCGTCTCCGGGATCAACTTTTACAAACTTTTGGACGCGGGCGAGACGGTGCTCCTCTTTCCGGGCGGCGTCCGCGAGGCGTTTAAGCGTAAAAACGAAGAGTACAAGCTCTTCTGGCCGAGCAAGCCGGAGTTTGTGCGCATGGCGGTCAGGCACGGCGCCATCATCGTCCCGTTCGCCGCGGTGGGCGCCGAGGACGGCGTGGACATCGTGGCGGACGCGGACGACATCGCCAACCTCCCATTCGGTTTGGGCCAAGCCGCCATCGAGCGCTCTCGCGACGTCCCGAGCGCGAGAGCGGTGGACACGCGCGTGACCGAGGACGGCATCGGCGAGGAAACCTTCGTGCAGCCGCTCGTGGTTCCCAAGACGCCGCAGAGGTATTACTTCAAGTTCGGAACTCCGATTTCCACGGCGGGGTTGAAGGAACGCGGCTTTGGCGACGACGAGGCGAAGGTGCAGGAGATGTACGACGGGATCAAGGCTGATGTGGAGGATGGCGTGGATTGGCTGTTGCGACGCCGCGGTGAGGACCCGTTCAAGGACACGGCGTACCGCGTGTTGTACGAGACGGCGAGTGGTAAGCCGGCCGGGACGTTCTACGCGGACGAGAATGTCAAGACGACGGCGTGAGGGTACGCGGAGGAGTAAGAGTCTTAGCTGGCGTCGTCGACTTTGTATTACCAGACGAAAACTTTTGCACGCGAATCTATGCGATGCTTCGTCATTCCACGAGGCGCCTGATGGGAGGGGACGGCCCGTGGGATGCGGTCACCACGGCTCACGTGGATGGCAAGGGCGAGGCGTTGCGCGCAACGCGCGATTTGCTGAAAGGCGAAAGGCTGCTGCGCGTCGCGCCCCTCGCGGCGGTCCCTTACGCCGCCGAGCTCACGCGGCTGTGCGGGGGATGTTTCCAGCCGGTCGGGGAGGTGTGCGCGTCGTGTCGGAGCGCGAGGCTGTGCGCGCGATGCGGCGCGGGCGCGGCGGGGACGCTCCACGCGTACGAGTGCCACGCGTTGACCCGGCTCCGGGACGGCGAGGAAGGGCTGAGTTTGGCGCACTCGGACTTGCGTCTGTTGCTTCGCGCGCTCGCGGTGCGTCGGCGGGCGCTCGACGCCGCCGCCGACGGCGACTCCGACGAGGAGGACGATCCAGCCGCGGCGGCCGCGGCGGAGGACGGTGACGTCATCGTCGACGGCTACGACTCCCTCGAGGGACTCATGAGCGGCATGGACGGCGGCGACGACGGCGAACTCCCCGACGCCGCGGTGGCCACCATCGCGGAGGTTGCCAAGCAATGCAAATTTCTCGTCGCCACCGCGTGCAGGGCGTCGCTCGATGAATGCGCGCGGGTGCTCGGGCGCTTACAACTCAACGGGTTCGAGATGACCGCATCAAAGCCTGAGGGCTCAAGCGGGGGGCACAGGCCCGTCGGTATCGGGGTGTTTCCATCCGCGTCGTGGACCAATCACAGCTGTGCGCCCAACTGCCGCCAATCCTTCGACTCGCACGGGTGCATCGTGGTGGAGACGGCGCGGGCCGTGAGCAAAGACGAGGAGCTCACGATACCGTACGTGGACACGCGGTTGAGTAGACGCGAGCGGCGGGAGAGGCTGCGGAAGAATTTCGCGTTCGACTGCGCGTGCGAGCGATGCGCCGCCGAGGCTTAGATAGCGCAGAGAGTAAGAGTTAGTACTTGTAGCAGTAGGCACCCTGTTGATCGAAGGTACAACCTCATCATGTAGTCGTTTGCGTCTCATTCACGCCGCGCACGATAGGACGGCGCGATGGCGTCCGGCGGCGACGATGCGCTGCGCGTCGTGGAGGTGAAGCACGGGAAGGACCGGCACGAGATCGCCGTGGACGATGGATCCATCACGACCGCGCGTGACCTCATGGACCGCCTCCTCGACATCACCGGCGTGCTCCAGAAGAACCAAAAGCTGCTGGCGAAAGGGAAGGTGCTCGAGGCGGACGTGCCGCTGGCGTCGCAGATGAAGCCCAAGGGTGGCCGCGCGACGGTCATGCTGATGGCGAGCGCGGGCGGCGGCGGCGGCAACGCGCCGAAGATGACCGCCGGGGAGGCTGCCCTCGCGGCGAGTCGAGCGGCGAAAGCTGCGAAACTCGCCGACGCGAGGAAAGATGGGCTCGAGGCGATGGTCACCAACGAGGACAGGACGCGGGCGAGGAAGGCGAGGGAAGCCTTCGCGGCGACCGAGACCGCGAGGACAGCCGCGTGGAGCAAGACCGGCGTCGTGGGGCTGAGAGAGGCGGGACTCGACGAGGTCCCACGGGAGGTCTGGGATCTGGGTGCGTGTCCCCTGATTCTTCATTCATGCACATCCGTCGCGGCCCTAACCCAAAATTACCGACTAACAAACGCACTCCGCACTCACCTCGCAGGCTCCACGGCGCGCGTGGTGGACCTTCACCGCAACCGCATCGCGACTTTACCCGCCCCGAAGCTCGCGACGCTCACCGGCATCACCAAGCTGCGACTCAGCGGGAACGTCGTGACGGCTCTGGACGAATTCTGGAACTCTCTGGCGTCGCTTCCGGCGTTGACCACGCTGTGTCTCGAAGACAACGAGATCGCCACGTTGCCCACGGTCGAGCCCGGGCACTTTGCGAAGCTCGAGACGCTCTCGCTGGACAGAAACGCGCTGGCTACGCTGCCCGATTCGTTCGGTTTACACATGTCGGCGTTAGAGCGCTTGGGATTGTCGGGCAACCGTCTGGCGACCCTCCCGGCTTCGCTCGCGTCGTGTGCTCGGCTGGACATGATCGACGCTCGGCGCAACACGATCGAGTCCATCCCGGGCGCGTACGCGGGAATGCCACGGCTGAGGTCGCTGCTGTTGGACGGCAACAGGGTCGGCAAAGGCGGGATCCCGGTTGGGCTGTTGACTGAGTGTTTCAATTTGTGCGAGCTCAGTTTGCACGACAACGCGGTGTCTATGGAGGAGTTGAGGGAGCTGCACGGGTGGACCGCGTACGACACGCGGCGGAAGGCGAGGGCCGGTAAGGTGCTGGATAGTAGGGTGATGCTCGGGGATCGGGCGTTCGACGAAGGCGGCGACGTGGAGCGGTTCCGGCGACACTGACACTGAGTTTTGGTTACGAGAGACTAGTACAATAGATTTTTGACAACGCCGACGACACTGGGTTCAATCCGCGCCTCTCGCGGCACGCGCGTTCTTCCGTTTGTTCTTCTTCTTCTTTTTCTGTATCGTCGCCTTACCCCGCGCGTACACCGGCAGCTTGGTCTCGGTGTCCACGACCGTGCCTCCCCGCCCGCCGCCCAACTCCTCCTCGTCTCCCTTGAGCGGCTTCATGAGATGCCCGATGGCTTCCGCCTTGCCCCCGCCCTTCTTGCCTTTACCCTCCCATCGCAGCGCGCCTTGCATGTACTCCACTCCGATCTTACTGCGGAGCTTACCGCCGCCCGGCGTGGTCTTCGGCGCGGGCTTGATGGACGCGACCGGCGCCGGAGCGGCGGCGGCGGCGACGACGACGGCGGACGTGCCGGCATCCGTGGCTGCCGCCGCGTCGGGGTTGAGCGCCGCCTGCACCCGCGCCTCTTCGACGGCCATGTGCCGCGCGAGCGCCTCCTTCATGAACGCCTCCTTGTTCAGGTACGCATCCACCCGCGCCTTCTTGCTCTTCTGCTGGTTGCCAACCTGCGCGGCGGAGTTGAACTGGCGAGTCACGCCCTTGCTCCTGGTGCCCTTGCTGTAGACGCCCATGGTGGCTGCTCAGCCGTGCGACGGTGCAGAGGGGCCTCGCCGACGGCCTGCACTGGACGGGGTGCGTCGAGGGGTCCTCCGATTAGAGTCCCGCGATGCGAAACGAGCGAACGACGCGCGTCGACGCGTGACGCGGTGTGGCAGAGGGACTCGAGCGTTTGACTCGTTCATTTCTCCGAGACGGGCGGCGGCTGGGGGGCGGCGGTCATTTATTTCCGGCACGCGCGTCTCCACCGCGACTGACGTCTTCCGAGATGGCGAAGGCGAAGGAGATGTTCGACAGCGACAGCGACAGCGACAGCGGCTCGGACTCCGACAGCGGGAGCAGCAGCGGCTCGGACAGCGGGAGCGGCGGCGGCTCGGACAGCGGTGAGAACGTCAAGGGCGCCAAGGACTCGTTCACAATCAACGAAAAGTTCGCCGCGAGGTTCGAGCACAACAAGCGACGGGAGGAGACGCATCGGCTGCAGGAGAAGCTCAAGCGGGAGTACATCATCGGCGACGGCGGGTCCGACGATGACTCCGGCACCAGTTCGAGCGAGAGCGACGAGGGAGAGATCCCGCGGAAGATGGAGGAGCAGTTCGCGCGGGCGCTCGCGAAGATCAAAAGGCGAGATCCCTCCATCTACCGCCCCGACGCGAAGCTCTTCTCCGACGACGACGATTCCGGCTCGGACGACGACGGCAAGGGGGATACGAAGAAGAAGAAGCCCAAGAAGCAGACGCTGCGTGAGGTGGTCGCCAACCAGCTCCTCGAGGGCGGCGCACGCGCCTTCGAGGACGACGACGACGGCTCAATGAAACCGAAGGATGACGGAAAGAAGAGCTACGTCGAGGAGCAGGCTGACCTCAAACGCGCCTTCAAGGACGCCGGCGGCGTCGGCGACGGCGACGACGAATCGTCCGACTCCGACTCGGACTCCGCGGGCGGGCTGAGGGTGAAGAAAAAAGCCGGCGAGGACGACTCGGGCTCGGACTCGGACTCGGAAGGTATGGGCGACGAGGCTAAGAAGGCCTACGGCGAATACTTCGACGCCGAGAAGGCCGGCGACGGCGCCACTAAACAGGAAACCTTCCTCCGGGACTTCATCATGAACGAGAAGTGGAAGGAGGACGAGACGAAGCTCAACATCATCGGCGGCGGCCACGGGTCTTCGTCCGAGGAGGAGGTTGAGGAGGCGGAGAAGTTCGAGGCGGACTACAACTTTCGATTCGAGGAGCCCGACGGCGCCAACATCGTCTCGCACGCGCGTCGTATCGAGGGCACCGTGCGCAGAGAAGACACCTCCAGGCGCGATAAGAGGCGCGAGCGCAAGGAGCGCAAGCTCGCCGAGAAGGAGCGACTCAAAGCCGAGGTTCGGAGGTTGAAAAACTTGAAACGGGACGAGATTCAGCGCAAGATGTCGCAGATCGCCAGCGTCGGCGGCCTGGCCGGCGCCGAGGCCGTCGCCGCCGCGAACCTCAATAAAGAGTTCGACCCCGAGGAGCACGACAAGCTGATGGCGAAGATGTACGACGAGGAGTACTACGAGGCGGCCGGGGAAGAGGAGGACGAGGAGGAGCTCGAAAAACCCGTCTTTGGCGACCTCGACGAGGAAGTCGCCGCGTTGGTCGGGAAAGGCGGCGTCGACGGCGCGGGTAACGCCGCGGTGGGCAACGAGAAGCTCGAGAAGCTCAGGGAGGCGCTCACGGCGACCGCGGACGACGGCGGCGACGACATCGACGACGAGTACGATGAAGACGAGCCCGAGGACGCCTTCGACGGATCTGACGGTTCCGACGGATCGGACGAGGAAGGCGAAGAAGGCGACGAGGAGGCGCCCAACGCCGGGAACAAGTTCAGCAAACGCGCGGCGAAGCGGTGGAAGAAGGAACTCATGGCCAAGATGGAGGAGTACTACAAGCTGGACGCGGAGGATTTCATCGACGACATGCCGTGCAGGTTCAAGTACAAGCAGGTGGCGCCGTCGATGTACGGACTCAGCACGAAGGAGATGCTGGCGATGAGCGACAGGCAACTGACGCAGATCATGCCGCTGAAGAAACTCGCGCCGTACAGGCACGACTCCGACATGCAGACTGACGTTAAGGTGAAGGCCAGGGCGCAGCGCATGGCTCGCGAGTTCATAGCCGAAGATGCGAAATGGGCGAAGGAACGCAAAAAGAACAAAGGGAAGAAAAAGAAGAAGGGCGGCGGCGACGACGACAGCGACAGCGACGGCGAGGACGCGGACGCCGCCGCGGCGGCCGCCGCGGAGGAGCGCAAGGCTTCTTTCGCCCCCAAGGCTTGGGGTAAGCACAACATGGACAACAAGCCGGGGCGGAAGCGCAAGGCTGAGGAGGACGCTGATGCCGGCCACGCGCACCACCCGGCCGCCGCCGCCGTCGCTCAGGTTGAGGAGAAGATGGCGACCGCGTCGAACAACACCCCGGCCGCGGGGCAGGGTAAGAACGCCAAGAAAAACGCCAAGAAGCGCATGAAGAAGAATCAGGCGGAGGCTGCGAAGGCTGCCGGTATGATCTGACGCGTCGCTTTTTTAATGTCAATCGTCGGATCTTTCACAAAGAATCAGTCTAGTAAGAGTCACTCACGCGCTCGTCGGTTGGCGGAGCCGGATGAAGTCGTCCATCTTGGTCACCATCGAGGGCGGCCACCTCCGAATCCGCCCGAGCCAGTCACTGTCGCGGTACAGCGCGCACCCGTCCAGCGCGGGTCCGCCCTCGGTGAGCACCCCGGAGTTGATCTTCTCGCAGGCCCAGTTCCAATCCCGCTCCGCCGCGTCCTGCTCGCCCCGGCTCCAGTGCATCGCCGCGAGCGCCGCGCGCATGTCGATGCTCCCCGCCGCGCGCCGCGCGACCGCCTCCATCTCGCGGATCGCGTCGTCCTCGCGCCCGAGCTCGGCGAGGGTCAACGCCGCGTTTGACCTAGCGTAGATTGCGCCCGATAAGTTGTGCATCACCTGGAACGTCTTCGCCGCCTCGTCGTAGTCCACCAGGGCCTCGTCGTATCGCCCGAGGCTGGACAACGCGTTACCCCGCGAGTTCAGGACGTACGGCGGGACGCCTCCGATCTCCCTGGAGAGCGTGATGCACTCGGTGTAGTCCTTGAGCGCGCCGTTCCAATCCGAAAGTCCCTCGTGCGCGAGCGCCCGGTTGCTCAACAACCCGAGCGACTTGTAATCCGAATCGTACAGATTCTCCGCCGCGTTGAAGTCCTCGATCGCCGCCTCGAACTGCTTCAGGTCCACGAGCACCTGCGCCCTGCGTTCGCGCCAGGTTCCATCCTCGGGCTCCATGCCGATTATCCGGGTTAATAAATCTTTCGCCTCGTCGAGACGCTTGCCCCGGTACGCCGCCCTCGCCCTGGCCTCGAGCTCCTCGAAGGACATGTACCCGCCGGTGTCCACGATGTCCGCGGCGTCCGCGGCCGGCGCGTTGAGGGCGAGGCCGGAGAAGAGCGCGACGCAGCCGGCGAGCAGGTCGCGCCTGCCGCCGCCGCCGCCGCCTTTGTCGCCGTCGTCGTCATCCGAGTTATCTTTCTTCGACCCGAAAGTCGAGAGCACCGACTCCATGGCCGCCTGGTCGTCCTCGTCGCAGGTTTGCATCACGGGCTCCGGGATGTCCTCACCGGCGGCGTCCGCGAACATGTCGTCGTCGAAGTCCATCGACGCCAGCGTGGACGGCGCGCGCTTCTCCTCGACGGATTCGATCTCGTTGCTCGCGTTGAAGCGGAAAAGAACCGATTCCATCGCCGCCTGGTCGTCCTCGTCGCACGTCTGCATGACGGGATCCGGGCCGGCCGTGTCCGCGCCCACGAACATGGCGTCGTCGAAGTCCATCGACGCCAGCGTGGACGGCCTGCGAACCTCCTCCTCCTCCTTCGCGACGCCGCTGATGGCGGAGAGCGCCGACTCCATCGCCTCCTGGTCGTCCTCGTCGCACGTTTGCATCACGGGCTCGGAGGCGGGCGGCTTACCCACCGAGAGGTCGGCGTTCATCCACGACCCGTCGTCCAGGTCCATGGACGCGAGCGTCGACGGGCGGGTGGGAGCGTCGGCGGGCTCGGATGCCTCCTCATCCTCCTCCTCGTCGGCGTCCTCCTCAGCCTCCGCGGCGCCAAAGCCGAACAGCACGTTCTCCATGGCGGCCTGATCGTCCTCGTCGCAGGTCTGCATCACGGGCTCGGGCGCGCCCGTGTCCGCGCCCACGAACATGTCATCGTCGAAATCGATCGACGCGAGCGTGGACGGCTTGACCGCAGCCTTCGCGGCGCCCGCGGCGGCTTCCCGTTGGCGAGCGCGTTCCGCCTGCTCGACGGAATCTTTTTTAGCGGCGTCGACGTCGTAGAAGACACTCGTCTGCCCCTTCGGTGCGTTTACCCTGCTGCCGTTCCCAGCCTCGGACGTGAAGAACAGCTCCCATGATTGCCACGGGAGGAATCCGCCGCAGCTGGTGCACTTGCGGCTGTACCGGCCCTTCTGGATCAGCCCGCTTCCGCCGCAGAGTTCGCACTGTCGTTGGATCAAGATGCGCTTGCCGAACTCGTACGCGGCGATGACGAACGGGGACAGCCCCGCGATGAAGCCGTAGTAGATCTGCCATTCGGGGATGCCGGTGTCGGACAGCGCGTCGGCCATCGAGGACGCCGCGAAGGTATCGACGTTCGAGGCGTCGGCCGCGAGCGAGATGGCGAGGTCCACCGCCTCGGCCGTCGGCACCGCGGCGCATCGCGCGTTGCCGCGGGGGATCGGGCGCGCGGGCCGGCCGGGATTGCGCGATCGGCCTCGGGGCGCGACGCGGCCTGGGGCCAACGACGCGACCGGGACGGATGATGCCATGTCGGGCGAGTGTCGAGAGTGAGCACCTTGGCCACGTCGACGTCTATATCTGCTCTATCCTTTCGCTCCGGCCCGTATAAATGACTCAAGAAATCGACGGTTTAATATCCTCGACAAATGTGCTACAGCGCCGCGCGCCGATGCCGAGCGAGTTTCACTTCAGCCTGATTTGGCTCCGGTCTTGTCAAGACTAGATGAGAGGACCCAAGTTCCCGGGCACTACAGGCCGCGCGTCGACCCCGACGTCGCATCCACGGTCACCCGCGCGTATCCACACGCGCGTCGACCATGGCGA
>Ga0302114_10000366_pt1 | contig 31865 bp, 29 predicted proteins | sample AG5_Surface_MG_FD_203107 | JGI IMG/M metagenome (GOLD analysis project Ga0302114, IMG submission 203107) | Marine microbial communities from Western Arctic Ocean, Canada - AG5_Surface | ecosystem: Environmental > Aquatic > Marine > Oceanic | place: Canada: Western Arctic Ocean | collected...
ATTTCGCTGCTACGAGTTTTAAAAGCGGTGCGGTTAATAATAAACCTTGAAGTAATATCAAGTATTTTTTCCACTTCAACAAGCCCATTTGCGCGTAACGTATCACCAGTGCTGACAAGGTCAACAATACGACGGCATAAACCAAGGCTTGGTGCAAGTTCCATGGCACCATTAAGTTTAATACATTCTGCCTGCACGCCGCGCTTGGCAAAATACTTTGCTGTGAGGTTAGGATATTTAGTTGCAACGCGAACATGGCTCCAGCGGCTGGGATCGTCAGTCTTACTCATCTCCAAAAGCTCGGCTACAGAAATACGGCAATGGCCAATGTTAAGATCAAGTGGAGCGTAAATTTCAGGATAGTCAAATTCTAGTAAAACGTCATTACCAGCAACCCCCATATGCGCTGCGCCGAAAGCAACAAACGTTGCTACATCAAAACTACGTACGCGGATGATTTTAAAATTTTGTAAATTAGTGTTAAAGCTGAGTTTACGCGATTTTGGATCATCAAAATCAGCCTCAGGTTCAATCCCTGCGGAGCGAATAATAGGCATTACTTCTTTAAGAATACGTCCTTTTGGAAGCGCCAAAATCATCGGTTCGTTCGTTGTCACACTCTTATTCCTGAGGATCAATTTAATATTATGAGTTGTTTTAGCGAAAGGTAGAGGGATTGGCTAGTTTTATTCTGTTAAATTATCCAGAACCTTATGCTTCGGATGACAGGCTGCAGGGTAGGGTTTCCCTATATCTTGCATACTTGCCTCAATTAACTCAGCTTCAAGGCGAATAACTTCGTCACCCGCAAATATAAAATCAATTGCAACATTTCCGTTTACAAGAACTTTAGTATCAATAACCAGCAACTCAAGCACTCGTTGCTTATCCTTATGACTAAAATTATAGCTACTTACTCTAATTATATTTTCAAAATGAAATCCTGTTCGGATACGCTGACAGCTTCTTTTACCATCTTTATTGGTGGAATTTTTATGCTCTTCCCATAAGTACCGGTTTAGCATAGTGGCAAAAATTCGAGTGGTGGGATTAAAGTTAAAATCAGCAACAATAGTAATAGCATCCTGCAAATAAGCAGAAATAATTGTCAGATCATCTTTATCCTGTGCTTTTAATTTTAAGCCTTTAGTCATACAACCCTCTAAATTCCTAAATTAGCATCGCGTATTATTTTTGCGCCTACGGCACTCAACTTTTCTACTAGTCTTTCATAGCCGCGATCAAGGTGATAGATACGGTTAACAAAAGTTTGTCTATCTGCAACCAATCCTGCAAGAATAAGAGACATGGACGCACGAAGGTCTGTAGCCATCACTGGCGCACCTAAAAGCTGATCAATACCTCGTACGGTCGCCGTTGAGCCATGAACAGTAATATCTGCACCCATTCGTGTTAGTTCAGGTACATGCATGAAGCGATTTTCAAAAATTGTTTCATTTATAACCGATGCACCGTCACAAAGTGTCATCATCGCCATGACTTGTGCTTGCATATCTGTTGGAAAACCAGGATAAGGTTGGGTCGACACGTTAATGCCTTTTACTTTATCAGTGCCAAGTGTAGCTACTATGCCTCCTTCAGTTTCCTGAAACCGAAGTCCGGCTTCGCGAAGAATGCCTATGGTCCCTCTCATGGCGTCCATTAGGTCTTTACCTTTAAGTTCAATTTCCCCTCGCGTCATAGCAGCGGCAATTGCGTAACTCCCGGCCTCTATCCGATCAGGCATAACTGCATATTCAGCGCCGTGAAGATTATCTACACCCACAATTTCAAGGGTCTTGGTGCCTATACCTTTTATATTGGCTCCCATTGCGTTCAGACAATTGACCAAGTCTGAAATTTCAGGCTCCCGAGCTGCGTTTTCAATTGTGGTCGTTCCAGAAGCAAGTGTGGCAGCCATTAGAATATTTTCGGTTGCACCAACGGATACCATAGGAAAATGAACGTTTCCACCTTTGAGACGTCCGCCAGGGGCTACAGCACGCACGTAACCTTCTTCTAATTCAATCGTTGCACCCATTTCTTCAAACCCTTTAAGGTGAAGATCTATGGGACGATTTCCAATAGCACATCCGCCGGGTAGAGATACGGTTGCTTCTCCCATTCGAGCAAGAAGTGGGCCTAATACAAGAATACTTGCGCGCATCTTACGAACAATATCATAAGGGGCGACGGTGCTAGTGATGACTTCTGTAGTGAAGGAAATAGTTCGCCCTTGATCCAGAGATTTTCCACAGTTTAAAACTTTCGCTCTTACGCCGTGACCTTTAAGAAGAAGTTTTAGAGTACTAATATCAGCGAGTTGAGGTAAGTTAGATAATATAAATGGGTCCTTAGTAAGCAAACTGGCACACATAAGTGGCAGCGCCGCATTTTTGGCGCCACTAATGGGTATTTCTCCTTCAAGGCGGTACCCGCCGGTAATTGCTATTCTATCCAATTTAAATCTCTAAAGTTTAGGCAGAGTAACGCCGGTCTGGCCCATATATTTACCAGAACGACTATTGTAAGGAACTTCGCATGGCTCGTTTCCTTCGAAAAACAGAAACTGACAGGCGCCCTCGTTGGCGTATATTTTGGCAGGTAATGGAGTTGTATTTGAAAATTCCAAAGTCACATGACCTTCCCAGCCTGGCTCAAGAGGAGTGACGTTCACAATAATGCCGCACCGGGCGTATGTAGATTTGCCAAGACAAACTACAAGAACGTCTTCTGGGATACGAAAATATTCAACTGTACGTGCTAAAGCAAATGAATTTGGGGGAATGATGCATACTTTTCCTGGTCGGTCAACAAAGCTGTTTTTGTTAAAATCTTTCGGATCCACAGTTACAGAATCAACATCGGTGAAAATTTTAAATTCCTCAGAGACGCGTGCATCGTAACCATATGAACTGAGACCATAAGAGATTACACCGTCTCTTTTTTGCCTATCTTCGAATGGTTCGATCATATTATGGTTTTGTGCTTTTTCTCTAATCCATCTATCTGACATAATTGCCATTATTAGTCTTCCTTGCTTTCATTTTTTGTGGCTTTTCTAACCTGAGCCTTGCGCCGTTTGAGGTTGTCTCTCAGGGCCTCAGATAAACGCTCAGTTTTATCTTTATTGTTATTTGATTTAGAGTTTTGATTATTTTGGGTCATCTTAAATTATAAGTCACTTTAACAAACATTATGACCTTTTTAAGGGGATATTAAAAAAACCGCAATTAAATACTAATTAGACTTGCGAATAAGAGAGTGTTATGTCAAGTTTCGCTCCAATCTACGGCTTTTATTCTAAAGCTTTACATAGCCGCTATAGCTCAGTGGTAGAGCGCGTCATTGGTAATGACGAGGCCGAGAGTCCGATTCTCTCTAGCGGCACCACTTTTACTGAGTAATCCAATATTGTCTCTGCAACGGTTTTTAACAATAAAATGAAGAAAGCAGATCATAATGAGAAAACTAATTGCAAGTATTTTAATTGAATGTCAAATAAGAATATGAAGGTGAAAGCTTAATTTTTTTTTATCACATCTCTTGCGGCGCGCGCCCCTTCGTTTAAGGCGCGCGTGTGAGACATATATCCTGTGAGTTCAGAGTGTCCGAACTGAATATTGCCAAAGCCTTTGCGAACAATTTCTTTCGATGCTTCTTTGCCATTTTTACCAAAATGGAAGCCGGGTTGTGGTGATATATATGCATGCCCCCAACGGTTCAAGATAATACCTGCAATATCCCGTTCTGCATCAAATCCGTAGTCAGAGAACATTTCAGTCATTTGATCTACGATTTCCTTTTCATAATCAGCGTATGATTTTGCAAACATTTCCTCGCGGCCAATTGTGCCTTGCTCTTCCATGGAGTTGCCGGGGTTAAGAAAGGGAACGTAATATGTCAGAACCGCTGGCTTATCTGGATCATGAGGCATCGTCGCGTCTCCCGTAACCATCGGTTGACGCATGGAAAAAAAATTACCAAATCCTTCAAACCAGCGTGCTGATGAAATACCCAGTTTATCAAGAAAACGCCAATTTCTAACAGCAACATTGACAACAAGAATTGGCGAATGAAAAAAATCGGTATAAGCATCATAAATATCATCAGGTATGTCGCTAACGATGTTACGTGCAACCCAGCCTCCAATTGATACGACAACCTTTTTTGCTTTAACACGCTTCACTTTTCCCGCAACATGATAGCTTATATTGACGTGGGATTTGTCTTCAGAATGACTAACGTCAATTGCCGTTGAATTTAGTCTTATACTTACCGGGTTTTCTGGTTTGTCCAGTGCATCAAAATTAATGGGGTTATATAAGATTTCTTCTAGGTTTTTTCCGCCTTGGATACTGCTTGGTATTAAATATTTTACAATGTGTCTGAAAATACCAGCATTACCCCCAGGGTAGCTATAAACGTCCATTTCTTTGCTTAAATCAACTTTGTAATGAATTTCAGTGCCGGGCATTTCTAAAAGTTTTGCCGAATATGCGGAATATACATCACCACTAACACCACCCATGGAAATAGCAATTATTGGATCATAATATTTTGTAACATCGGGGCTAAACCCCAGCACGTCTTCTAATAATTCTTTATAAGACATAGTATCAAGCCACCGATCTAAGCCGTCGCCTTTATTATGATATATTTCATCTTCGAAAGTGCGGTTTAGTTCTTCTTTAAATTTATCAGACCATGGCATACGCGCCAATTTATCTTTACGTGGATTAACGACCCATGGTGTTTCGGCATTAACTCCTAAATAATACCCCGTGTCATAGCGTTCCTCATCCCATAAAACGCCATAGTAATTTTCGTTTGGTGCTTTTACAGTTGTTTTTTCTGGATCAGGCTTCATAAAGTTAAATTCAAACGGGAGGCCTGTGTCTTTATAAATTTGTGTGATTAAATCATCGCTATCTGGGTCAGGTGGGCCAAAATCATTTGATGCTTGTGGGCCGTATAGTTTATATCCATCGACTTCAAATTCATTCTGTTTGGCTTCACCACCAAAGACAGGATGGTTTTCAATAATTAGACATTTTTTATCGCTGCCGTGGGTTTTTTGAAATTCATAAGCAGCGCCAATGCCAGAAAAGCCACCGCCAACAATGACTAAATCATATTCTTCGCCTGTGTCTTCGACTTTTTCCATCATTTCAATGCTTAGGCCGTCACGAATTAAATGAGCGGCATCCATAGTTGACGCAACATTGCCGTTTGAACGTGCATAATCTCCAACACCGCTATAGCCATTCCATGGATGAATAGATGCTTTTTTTTTGGGATGGGCCATTGCATTAGAAGGAGCCGTTGAATTTAATAATGCAGCGCCAGTACCAATCAAGGCTCCGTTTACAAAATCTCTACGGCTAATGTCCGCTGACAACAGAGTATTTTTATTACTTTTTTTCAAGGGAACACTTCCTTTAAAGCTTTATCTAGGCGTACAACATAAAATCGAAGAGACAAAGAAAAAATTATGTTGTTTTCAATATTATTAGTTTTATCAGTAAAAAATTATAAACCTGTAATTATACTGAGTATCCGTTTTGGGTCGAAAGCAGACACTCAAGAATGTTATAGGGCGTCTAAATATTGACCGCCCCGATCCATTTTAGGATTATATGAGGGATTTATAAATTGGGGAATGGGCATGGGTGGTTGATAAAGCTTTTAGTCTCTGTATTCTTTCATTTCTATATAACTGAAGAAAGTGAAAAACTAGTACTGATGTCAAGAACCCCGGGTATTTTGGCAAGGTCTTTCCAGATTTCTTTTATTCTCTCTTGAGACGGCGCTTCAATATGGACGATGATATCTAAATTACCACTGACAATATGACAGGTTTTTACTTCGGGTATATTTTTGATAGCCGTTGTCACATCTGCTCCGCGCATTCTGTCCTTACGGGTAATGAACATATAGGCGGATATGTTATTTATCTGTGCGCCTTCTTCACCGATTTTGATCGTATAACCGGTAATGATTTTATCTCTTTCCAATCGATCTATCCGTTGTCTGACGGCATTACGGGACAATGAAACACGGTGAGCTATTTTCGCGATGGGTAACCGTGAATTTTCTTCAAGTTCTTTTAATATTTTTTGATCAATTTCGTCTAAAGCCATCTAATGGTCCTTTGAGAATATGGATGATTATGAAAAGTTTTTTAAAATAAATCAATCAAAATAGGTCGTTTAAGTTATCCGCTAATAAGCTCATCATGTCATAATGCTATGTCACATGACTTTTTGACATAAAACCATATCATTAATGGCCGATTTGGCGTATCGCCACTGACAATATGTTGCAATATAATTTCCTTAATTAAAACAGTAATAAGGAATATAATGATGCATTATGGTTTAGCTTTAATTGGATTTGGCGGTGTTAACAGAGGGCTTGTTGAAGTCCTTCTTCTTAAGAAACAAATTTTAAAACAACAGCTTGACATTGAATTATCAATCGTCAGTATCTCCGATATATATCTTGGATATGCTCATGATGAAGGTGGGTTGGATCTTGAAGCTTTAATGAGTTTACCGTCAGAAAAAGGCGCACTTTCCTCATTGACGAATGGAACGGTTGAGGCTGATAACAACAGCGCAATTTGTGCTAAATCTGCTGATATTATTGTAGAAGCGACCTATACCAATCCTAATGATGGTGAACCGGCTGTTTCTCATTGTCGCACGGCGATAAGCCATAACAAACATATTGTCACAACCAACAAAGGTCCTGTTGCACTTTTTGGTAACGAACTACGTGATCTTGCAAAAGATCAAAATACATGCTTTGAGTTTGAAGGCACTGTGATGAGTGGCACTCCGGTACTTGGGTTTGTAACAAAAAACCTTCAAGGCTGCACGATAAACGGATTTCGCGGCATCTTAAACGGTACTGCGAATTACGTGTTACAACAAGTTGAAGGCGGAAAAAGCATTGATGACGCCATTAAAATAGCACAAGAATTAGGATATGCAGAGGCAGACCCGACTGCGGATATCGAAGGTTTTGACGTAATGTTAAAAGTCGTGATCCTTGCTAATCAGCTACTCGGTGCCAATCTCAAAACGACAGATATTATCCGCGAAGGTATCGTCAATATTTCAGAAGAAAAGATTCGCGCTGCAAAGGAAGATGGAAAACATTGGAAACTTATCGGCCAAGCATCAATAAATGAAGATGGTTCAATATCAGCTTCGGTAAGCCCGCAATGTCTACCTGTTGAAGATACTCTCTCGAGTGTATCTGGCCCGATTAATGCCATTGCCTTTGATACTGACTTAATGGGTACTGTTATGGTTTCTGGTGCTGGCGCAGGCCGCATTGAAACGGCTTATGCACTTTTAGCCGATATCTTGAATATCCATCAAACGATGAAATCTAAATAATTTATAAAGGAATATATTATGTTAATGTATGGCAAAACCCTTGCGACGGAAAAACAAATAGCCGTAAAAAATCCTTATACAGGAGAAATTATTGAATATGTTTCTCATGCGACAAAGGAAGACGTTGTTGCTGCAGGTAAGATGGCAGAACAAGGTTGGTTAAAAACTAGACAGTTATCACGTTTTCAACGTTCAACTATCCTTTTAAAAGCAGCATCTATTGTTAAAGATCGTCGCATTGATTTTGCAAAATTGATCGTAACGGAAGCTGGGAAGACCATCACCCAAGCTTACAAAGAAGTGGATAGATGTATCAATACATTGACGCTCTCTGCTGAGGAGGCGAAACGTCATAATGGAGAAACCATTCCTTTTGATAGTTACGAAGGATCAGAAAACAGGCAGGGTTATTTCACTAAGGAACCATTGGGCATAATCGCCGCGATTACACCCTTTAATGATCCGTTAAATTTAGTGGCTCATAAAATCGGCCCCGCGATGGCGTGCGGGAACAGTATTCTTTTAAAACCGTCCGAACTCGCGCCACTGTCTGCAATTAAATTGTGTAAAGTCATGCTGGAATCAGGCTACCCTCAGGACGCCTTAGGCGTTCTAACAGGAGACGCAGAAACGGGAAGTGCTCTTGTTAGTCTCCCTAAAGTAAGAATGGTATCCTTTACGGGTGGTGTTACAACGGGGGAAGCCATTATCAAGACGGCAGGTTTAAAGAAATATGCCATGGACTTAGGAGGTAATGCTCCTGTCATCGTGCTTGCGGATTGCGATATGGCTTTGGCTGTTGAAGCTTGTGTTTCCGGTTCTTTCTGGGCGGCAGGACAAAATTGTATTGGTTCCCAACGCTTGCTTATCGAAAAAGGGCTTTATGACGATTTTAAAGATGAATTCATAAAACAAACTAAAGAAATGGTCGTTGGTGACCCTATGAATGAGGCCACAGATATGGGACCAATGATTTCTGAAGATGCTGCAATTAGAGCGCAGTCATGGGCCAATGAGGCTGTCACGGAAGGTGCCAATCTTCTTTACGGTAATGAACGGGATAAATCCTTATACGGTCCAACGGTACTTGACAATGTAACGCTGAATTCCAAAGTGCTTTGTAATGAAGTGTTTGCTCCTATCGTTAATTTGGTGCCCGTTGAAAATATGAACGAGGCAATCGAGATCGCAAACCGTCCTGAATATAGTCTTCATGCGGGCATTTTTACCAAAGACCTTGAGCGTGCCTTATCTGCAGCAGATCAACTTGAAGCAAGCGGTATAATGATTAATGACAGTTCCGATTACCGTTTTGATGCCATGCCTTTTGGTGGATACAAATATGGCGGTTTAGGTCGAGAGGGTGTACGCTTTTCTATGGATGAAATGTCACAGACTAAAGTTATCTGTTTCAATCGAGGCTGACCGCTCCAAGTCATTTTGAGTGTGTATCTAAATCTGGGGTTCCCTGACCCCTTTTAATGGGCTTAACAATATCCAAAATTTGTCTTCGATATAGGATCTTAGAAATATAATATTGTTTGTATACAAATGATATAAGTTAAAATATAATGCCTAGTATGGATAAAATAAGAAATATCAATACATATCGCGATCGAAATTATTATGTTTAAATGAATGAATAAACGGAGTGTGAAAATGCAAAAAACAAGTAACCGGAAACTTTCTTTATCAACACGCGTGGCGCAAGCCCTGCACTTTTTGGATGATGAAACAGGCGCCCCTGTGCCACCTATTCAACTCGCTGCCACCTATGCCCGCGACGAAAGTTATGAAATTCGCAAACCATATTGGTATAGGCGCGACGGCAATCAAACGACCGACCATGCCGAAGCGATTATAGCCGAGCTTGAAGGTGCTAAGGAAAGTTTTTTGTTTGCTTCTGGCATGTCCGCTGCAAATGCAGTAATCGAACATTTGCCTGAAGGTTCCCATGTGGTTATACCAAAGGTCATGTACCACGGTGTTTTGGACCAATTTCAAATGTACCACGAACGCAAGCGACTGGATGTCAGTTACTATGCCGCTGGAAACCTAGGTGAGATGGCCTCGGCCATACGTCAAGGCGAAACCCAACTGGTATGGGCCGAAAGTCCGAACAATCCAAATTGGGAAGTCACAGATATAGCTGCCGCTGCTGAAATCGTCCATAACGCAGGCGCAAAACTGGTCACCGATTGTACCGGTAACCCACCCTGCATGACCCGCGCGCTAGATATGGGCTCCGACATTTCTTTTCACTCTGCTACCAAATACCTGAATGGTCATTCGGACGTAACCGCAGGGGTTTTGTCTGTGCGCGAAACTGGCCAGTTCTGGGAAGACATTAATTTGATTCGTAAATTGCAAGGCACGGTTCTACAATCTTTCGATGCATGGCTTTTGATCCGTGGCATGCGTACATTGTTCATACGCGTGGAAAGGGCTTCAGAAAATGCCATGACCTTTGCAAAGCATTTCCAAAACCATCCGTATATTGAAACCGTATTATACCCCGGTCTACCGTCTCACTCCAATCACGACGTCGCCAAACGCCAAACAGACGGACTTTTCGGAGGTATGCTTTCTGTAATTGTTAAAGGGTCCGAAAAAGTTGCTTTTGATGTAGCCCGCTTTTGCGAACTTTTCTATCCTGCAACGTCTTTCGGTGGTGTGGAAAGCCTTGTTGAACACCGCAAAACCGTGTCAGGTGAAGGCTTCCCGGTACACCCATCTCTAATACGTCTATCTATCGGCATCGAAGATGTAAATGATCTGATTTATGATTTTGAACAAGCACTTACCCGGGCGAATAGTTGAAATGACCGCAATGACATTTAAATCTGCTCCATGGGATGATGTATTGTTGCTTGAAGAAAGCCTAAACGAGGAAGAACGTATGATCCGAGATCAGGCTAAGTCTTTTTGTCAAACGGAATTGATGTCTGGTATTTTAGAAGCCAATCGTCATGAAAAATTTGACCGCAACATCTTGACCAAAATGGGTGAAATGGGTTTCTTAGGACCAACAATTAATGGCTATAATTGTGCCGGCGTTGGTTATGTTTCATATGGCCTTATCGCCCGCGAAGTAGAGGCCGTCGATAGTGGATATCGAAGTGCTATGTCGGTTCAAAGCTCATTAGTAATGTACCCCATTTACGCCTATGGTTCAGAAGAACAACGCCAGAAATACCTGCCTAAACTCGCAAGCGCCGAGTGGATTGGTTGCTTTGGCCTTACAGAGCCAAATTCGGGATCAGACCCGTCAAGCATGCAGACACGTGCTAAAGCAGTTGATGGTGGCTATCTACTTAACGGGGCAAAAATGTGGATCACCAATAGTCCTATTGCAGACGTATTTGTGGTATGGGGTAAGAACGATGATGGTGTGGTTCGCGGCTTTATTCTGGAAAAAGAAATGACAGGTTTAAGCGCACCAAAAATCGAAGGTAAGTTTTCATTGCGAGCATCCGATACCGGCGAGATTGTCATGCAAGATGTCTTCGTTCCAGAAGAAAATATGCTTCCAAACGTTGAAGGAATGAAAGGACCGCTAAGTTGCCTTTCGAACGCGCGTTATGGCATCGCATGGGGTGTGCTTGGTGCTGCAGAATTCTGTTGGCATGCGGCTCGTCAATATACACTTGACCGTAAACAGTTTGGAAAACCGCTCGCAGCAAACCAATTAATTCAAAAGAAGCTCGCGGATATGCAGACGGAAATTACACTTGGCCTTCATGGTTGTTTACAAGCTGGTCGCCTTCTTGATAAAAAGATATTATCACCGGATGCTATTTCATTACTTAAACGTAACAATTGCGGCAAAGCACTGGATATTGCCCGTTCTGCACGTGATATGCACGGTGGAAATGGTATTTCTGACGAATTTCATGTGATCCGTCACGTGATGAACCTTGAAGCGGTAAATACCTATGAAGGTACCCATGATATTCATGCATTAATCCTTGGTCGGTTACAAACCGGCATTAATGCGTTTTAACGATGGCGGGACCATTATCCCATATTAAAGTATTGGACCTAAGCCGCGTGCTCGCGGGGCCGTGGTCAACACAGATGCTTGGCGATATGGGGGCCGACGTCATTAAAATTGAACGCCCGGGTGTTGGTGATGATACCCGTGCCTGGGGACCTCCTTTTCAGAAAAATGAAGACGGATCAAACGGCGACTCAGCCTATTTCCATTGTACCAACCGTAACAAAACATCACGCTCTATTGATATCGCGACGGATGAAGGTCAAAACGAAATCAGAGAACTCGCCAAAGAATGTGATATTCTGGTTGAAAATTATAAGGTCGATGGGCTTAAAAAATATGGCCTTGATTACGACAGTCTTTCAGAAATTAACCCTGCGCTTATTTACTGTTCAATCACAGGCTTTGGTCAGACGGGACCATACACGAACCGCGCAGGGTATGATTTTATGATCCAAGCTATGGGCGGAATGATGAGCATCACCGGTGATAGTGATGAAAATGGCGGCGGCCCACAAAAAGTGGGCGTGGCAATTGCTGACGTGATGACAGGAATGTATGCCACTATCGGCATTCTTGGCGCCCTTACTCACCGTGATAAAACGGGTGAAGGTCAATATATTGACCTTGCACTTCTTGACTGTCAGATTGCAATGCTCGCCAATCATACATCAAATTACCTTGTCAGCGGTGAAATACCTAAACGCCATGGCAATGCACATGTAAGCATTGTGCCGTATCAAACATTCAAAACCAATGACGGCGATATCGTGCTTGCAATTGGTAACGATAAGCAGTTTGAGAAATTCTGTAAAATTACAGGAAATAATTTTTTTAAGGACGACGACTATAGAACAAATGAAGCGAGAGTGAAAAACCGGGAATTATTAATCCCGCAAATAAAGGAACTAATCAAAGGTAAAAATACCGAAGATTGGATAAAGTTATTTGAAAAGCACAAAATACCGTGTGGTGCGATTAATAATATCGAGCAAATATTGGCGGATCCTCATGTGCAGGAACGAGGCATTGTTCAAAAGATTAAGAACCCAGATGGAGAGATTACTTCAATTATTGCAAACCCAATAAAGTACTCTAAAACACCTATGGAATATAGAAAAACACCCCCAAAAATGAACAAATAGGCAATAATGGTTCAATCTTACATTCGCTCACAGTCTAATTTAAGAAAAAGCTCTCATACTCCGAATAATCAATCCAAACTTAGGCTTAATCATTTATGGAAAAAGGTTTGTTTTGTTTTTTGCAGTAACTTAAATAGCTTCAATCTCTTCGTCATTTTTATCATCCCAAACAGCAATCCCGAACGCCGCATAAATTATTGAAAGTATTGGGCAGAGCAATGAGAAGAAAGCAAATGGTAAATAGTCTAATGTAGCAACACCCAGAGTACTGGTGATAAAGACAGCATTGACGCTCCATGGCACAAGACTAGAAAACATTGTGGCCCCATCCTCTAAGCTCCGAGAAAGAACTTTTCGCGAAACACCACGTTTTTTATAAAGCAGCTTCAATGCTTCGCCTGGCATAACGATCGACAGATATTCGCTCGCACTGATCATGACTGTGGTTATGCAAGTTAATATCGTGCAGATGACAAGTGACGTCACATTTGTTATAAACTTCTCTAACCCTTTTATTAAAGCAGTCAACATCCCAATTTCCTTCAATATTTCCCCAAGCACCAATGCCAGAATGGCGATAGTGATGGCAAATAACATACTTGTTAAACCGCCACGGTTTGCAAACAATTGGTTTACGTCATCACTGCCGAAGTCATAATTCAGACCTTCGATCAGGCTCATTAAAATCGTATTTGCTTCAAATTGTGATTGAAAGATAAATGCTGCTGCAATTCCTGTAATTGCGCCAATAGACATTGCAATAACAGAAGGTGTTTTTTTGATCGCAACCACAATGGTAAGTAATGGAACAAGCAGCAAAAAGGGTGAAATATTAAAATGACTTTCAATGACCTGTTGAAGAGCTATTGCATTTGCAGTGTCAACACTCGTGTCAATAGCTGAAGTGCCAAAATAAAGGAATAGAACTGCCGAAATCAACCAGGCAGGAATTGTCGTGTAAAGCATCGAATGAATGTGAGAGAATAAAGGTACACCAGCACTAGCAGATGCAAGATTTGTGGTGTCAGAGAAAGGCGACATTTTGTCACCGAATACGGATCCGGATAACACCAATCCAGCAGTTAACGGAAGCGGCATGCCAAGTCCTTGACCAATCCCCATAAGGGCTACACCGATAGTTCCAATGCAAGCATATAAGCTACCTGTAAAATAAGAGACTAGCGAACAGCTGATTAACCCACCAATAATAAATGTTGTTGGTGTTAATATTTCAAGACCATAATAAACAATACTTGGGATAATTCCTGATACGACCCATGATCCAATGACACACCCAATTATGATCAAAATGGCAATCACGTAGCCACATTTTTTTATTCCAGATATAATATAATTTTCAACTTGTTTTGTGCTATGCCCTAATAACAAGCATGAAACACTTGCCAGAACAACGGCAAGCAGTAAAGTTAAACGGGGTGGCAATTCCAGCTGTAGCATCGAATAGCTGATAAAACCAGCCAAGCCGATTAGAAGCAATACACTTTGCCGTGTTGTCATGTCTTTTATTTTATTTTCCATTTACTTCTTGTCCAATTTGCAAAAATTCTACACGATCAAGTAAGCTCAGCAGCTTTATTTCAAACCATCGTTACCCACTGCATCTTCTGATTTAAGACCTCCAACACGGGGTATAGGTCGGCCACTATCAGTAACTGCAACAGCCACTAAAATTTCGTTTGCACGCGGCGCATCGTTCAACCGAACCTCAATACCGTCAAAATGGGACCTAACATAAGCGGCATCTTTGTGACCTAGAGGCACATCTAACACTTGCCCTGGTCCACCCATCTTTTTAGATGACGGCACAAGAGCGGCACCTTTTTCAACAGCTTTACGAAGTGGGGCCCCTAATTTTGGGTGTAAAATTGCTGCTGCATGTTCTAATTCACCATTCTCACCAACCATGGCAGCTTTTCCATAACTTTCTGCCGCCGCTGCACTAATTCCCAGTGCCGCTACACACTTCTCACCCAATAGCCCGCCAAGTTCAGCGCCAATGTCCATCAAAGGTGTTAAGTCCTCTATATATTCACCAGCAAAAGGGTTTTCTATAACGGCCACAGCCACAGCTTTTCTCGTAGGCGGGGAGATTTTTTTCCCCATTTCTAAACGTGTTTCTTCTACCCAAACGGCAGTTTTTCTAATTTTCATATTCATCGCAGTCCATCCTCACCATTAATTTCTGAAGCGTCCAAACCGCCTGAACGAGAATGAATTCGAGGGCCGGTCGTCATCACCAGTACAAGAAGTAATTCATCAGCACGAGGTGAATCGTTAATACCAATTTCCATAGAGTCAAAATGGCTGCGTACATACGAAGCATTAATATGCGTAATTGGCACATCAAGCCGGGCACCAACACCACCAACTTTCTTCGTTGAAGGTACAATCGCTTTTGAACCACCTATTAATTCGCGCATGGCATATCCACCTGGAGCATGCCACAAAGCACCATGCTCCAATTCACCAGCGGAACCAATAATCGAACCTTTACCGTATCCTTCAACGTGCTCTGCACCACCAATTGCATGAACCAGTTTGGTTGCCATGGTAAGGCCTAATGGGCGCAAATCATCCATAAAACCTTGTATTTCAGGTTCATATGCGCCTGCAAAAGGGTTCTTAATCACAGCAATTGCTGCTGCACGAAGTAAAGGAACCTCTGAAACAGGCCCGCCTTCGTGGTGTATCTCTTCAACCACCGTTGAGATTTTACGTATTATTAATTTAGACATATTTCAGAGTTCCCTATTTTAATTAATCGATTAGTAGAAGATGCACCAACCAACCGTTGGATACCTTTTAAAGAAAGTGCTGCATCAAAGATTAAGTTGTCCCTAATCATTTTAGCCGCAGTGCAATAACCGGCATCTAAGGCTTTATTAATATCAAATGAGCTTAGATCACCGATAGAAGTAACAACTTTACGGTCGCCAAGGTCACTATCGGGATCAAGGTTACAAGCCTTTTCACGATGTATATGTGGATGATCTTCAAGAGTTACCGAATTAGCAATTAATGTCGCGGCTATATCTGCTTCCGCTGCCGTTTTTGCGAGAACAGTCACACTATCTGCAATACCTAATGAGAAACTTCGCCCAGCTTGCCCACTGGTGGCAATCCCACGTATATCAGTATCCGACTTAATCTTAATTTCCCCAAGGTTGGAGCCGTCAAGTCCGGCCATGGCAATCGAGAATTCAGTATTATCAGATAAATAAAATGCAATATCGCCCCCATTGTTAACATAAGCACGCTGTAGATTTGTATTTTGGATCATTGCAAAGAGCACTTCATCCGCGACCGAACCTGCCACAGCAGCCATGCGTGTTAGAAATTGACTATTAGCATAGGGACGAACAACCATATCCATACGTTTTGCTACAAGACCAACAGGCTCTTCTGATTGGTTTGTCATCGTTTCGCGTAGCAAGGGTAGCTCGGACACCAACTCAGTTAGTATTGTTTCAAATCTCTTTGTTGCGGCATCGAATACAGATAAACGTCCAGCAGGCTCCACCGGATCAACACCAACAATAAGATCTATTGGTCCATGTTGAAGGTGAAGTCTACGTCCCCCCTCAAGCAACTTTGAAACAGGTTTCATCATTGGTCATCGCTTTCATCAGGTTTCCAACGATAGTTATAGCTAGCATTCGGATTGCTTTTCGGATCAATTTGTCCTAGTTTTCGAACATCACCATTGATCACGCTTTCTATTTTTCTGACCTCATTCATATGACCTCCCAACGCTTCATAATCCGACAAACGCATTGTGAATTCTATCGGTGCAACCAACGCAGGTGTCGGTACATAGCCAAAGGCATTAGTAGGCATATCTAATACATCAGTCATTACTGTTATTCCGCCTCCTGGCCACACATAGGATTTTGCGCCGCCACAAGATACATTCGTCAATGAATCCTTAACTGAACGGGTCAATCGAACTGGGTTTTCTGTCACACCAGCACGTAAAGAACCACCTGCTCCTCCCATAAATAGGACAGAGCACACAGATGGTTCACAGTTCTCTGAAATACGCTCCGCAGATAGCTTTAGGTGCATTGGCAGCTCTGCTGACATAGGCTTTAGGTCTTTATCAAGCTCGAAGTAAGCAAATTGTGCGCCTGTAGTAGAGACCATAAACAAACGCAAACCTTCCCATGCAACTTTGGGATCAGCATCTTTTAAGATCACCAATGGATCTTCTACATTTGTACCACCCCAACCTGTTCCAGGTTCGGCGACTTGAAAGTAACGACCTGGTGTTGATCTGCGTCCTTTGATACGAATACCTGATGGTGGAACATTTAACAGCTTACCAGCTTGGTGTTCTGAAAGTTGTCCTGTGATATGATCATCAACAACAATGACTTCATCGACATATTGAGCCCATTGAGCAGCAAACATTCCGATCGTGGCAGATCCACAACCAACACGCATTAGCTTTTCTTCAACTCCATTAATAATCGGAGCTTTGCCTGCTTGGATTATAACTCTTTCACCATCATCAATGGTCACTTCAACCGCTTCACGGTTGCATAAGCGCAATAGCGCATCGCAAGTTACACGGCCTTCTTTTTTTGTACCTCCAGTCAAATGCTCTACGCCACCGAGAGATAACATTTTGGAACCATATTCACCGGTCATTACATGGCCGATAGGTTCATCTTTGACACGAACGATGGCCCGTTCATGACCAATATGTCTATCAGTATCAATTTTTACTTTAACACCACAGTAGCTGAAGACACCCTCGGTGACGACAGTAACCATATCAACCCCAGATACTTCTTGGCTTACGATAAATGGGGCTGGTTTATAATCAGGATATGTTGTTCCTGCTCCAACAGCAGTAATAAATGGACGATTTCCTTGAATGAGGTCACCATCCCAATTGTTATTGTCACCTTCACTCATAAATGGAACAGCCTTAAGGCCTTTTTCTTGGATGCTTTCAATAATTGTTAGCGGATCCAAACGAACCAATTCACCTGCATGATTAGCATATCTATCGCATGCGCCTGATTTACCGTGAGCGATGTAACACATAACAGGGCAAGCATCACATCTGATTTTTTCTGCCGTTGTTTTTTCTGTCATTTCATTGACCTTTCAATGCTGCCAAAACAACAGCTGGCGTCGCTGGAACCTGCCTGATACGTATTCCACAAGCATTATAAATTGCATTTAATATCGCTGGGGCTGTTGGTATAAGAACATGTTCTCCCAAGCCTTTAGCACCATAAGGTCCGTGAGCATCAGCATCTTCAATTATGATTGTTTCCACTGGCGGCATATCCCCGAAAGTTGGAATTAAATAATCATGAAAATTCTCGGTTCGCCCCGGTATATACTCTTCCATAAGTGCCATTCCAAGGCCTTGTGCAATCCCACCTTGAACCTGTCCTTCAACCAACATTGGGTTTATAGCCTTACCCACATCATGTGCAGCAATAAACTTTGTAGCTTTAACCACTCCTAGTTTAATATCCACCGTTACAACAGCCAAATGCCCTGCATAACCAAATTGAGCATATGGAATCCCTTGCCCATTCTTATCCAATGGTTTGGTTGGTGGATCGTATGTTTCAGATGACGTTAAAACATACCCCTCTTCATCTGGTTCCATTTGGGTCAAATCAATTGTATGACTTTCACCAGCACTCTCAATTCGAATAATACTATTCTCAAAATTCAGCACTGCATCATCAGATACATTATATAGGCGTAAGATTTTGGCTCGCATCGCCTCACCAGACAAACGTGCAGCATTGCCAGATATAAATGTCTGACGAGATGCAGATGTTTTACCCGCATCTGGGGTTATATCTGTATCACCACCAACAAGCTCTATTTTAGAGATAGGTATACCAAGAGCTTTCGCAAAAATTTGCGGAATTACAGTGTTAGCACCTTGACCAATATCCACTGCTCCTTGATGAAGGACAACAGTACCATTAGAACATATCCCCGATTTAATTGTCGAAGGGTTTGGCAAAGACGTGTTGCCACACCCATACCAACCAGCCGCAACACCAACACCATAACGTATTGGAGAGCCATTATTTTCTGCCTGCTTGTTAAACTTTACCGCATCTTCATTTTCAGTTTTCCATGAAGCACGTAACGCCTTCAAGCATGACGTGATACCCACACCTTGCTGAAATACTTGACCACAAACTGTAGGCTCATTATTTTTCAAAACATTCGAAATTCGAAATTCTAATGCATCCAAATTTAACTTTTCAGCTAACTCATCGAACAAAGTCTCTTGCGCGATTGCTGATTGAGGCACACCAAATCCTCGAAAAGCACCCGACGGTGGACAATGAGTGTGAATACTTTTTGACTGCGCACGGTAATCCTTAATCCTGTAAGGCCCAGAAGCATGAACAGGAACTCTATTTGCAACGGTTGGTCCCCATGACGCGTATGCTCCCGTGTTAAAATTACCATAAAAATTAAACCCGCTTATTCGCCCATTTTTTGCGGCCCCAATTTTTAGAGTAATCTCAGATGGGTGTCTTTTTGTGGTTGATTGCATGGATTCAGTTCGCGAGTAAGTGATGCGAACGGGTTTCCCTGTTTTTATTGCGCCTAATGCAAGGTAAGGCTGAATAGAAATATCAAGTTTGGACCCAAACCCTCCACCAACAGCCGTAGGGATGATACGAATTTTACTGCGATCCATACCCAGTATTATTTCCATTGCATCAAGGTCCATAAAAGGCGCCTGCGTACCTGTATATATCTCTAAACGCCCATTTTCATATGTTGCATATCCTGCTTCGGGTTCAATGTAGCCATGCTCAACAAAACCCGATTTGAAATTTGCTTCCACAACTACGTCTGCATTTGCAATTGCAGCGTCAGCATCTCCGCACTGTACTATACCTCCGCACATTACATTGCCTTCTCGACCTTTATGTAATTGTGGCGCATCAGCTTTCACTGCATCTGTCATATTTGCTATAGATGATAACTCAGCCCAATCAACTGGAAAATCCACTACATCGAAAGATTGTATTGCCTCTGGATCACCAATTACCGCAGCAATCGCCTCACCACGAAAGCGTGTCTCAAGTTCGGCAAAAACAGGCTGATCAGCAAAATCGGGTATCACACCAAAACAGTTTTTTCCTGAGATGTCCGCTGCCGTTATGACGGCTTCCACATAGTCATTCTCAGCAACAAATGCATTCAAGTCACCAAATACAAAGCTTGCGCGAGGGAAAGGCGAACGTATTATGCGTAACGCCAATGTGTCTTCTGGGGCGATGTCGTCACCAAATTTTTCGGACCCGTTTACTTTAGCCAAGCCGTCAAGCCGTCGGATGCTTGTGCCTACATCACCAGAACCATTAGCGAGCAACGTGTGATGCGCAGAGCCAGCATCTTGCACTGCATCGATGATCTTGCGGTAACCAGTGCACCGACATAGAACCCCACCCAACGCATTTTGAACATCCTCAACACTCGGCGCTTCATTTTCACGTAACAATGCAACAGCAGACACCATCATCCCAGGTGTACAAATCCCGCATTGAGCAGCACCATGATCTTGAAATGTCTCGACCAAAGTTTTTGCGATAGGATCATCAATGACCAACCCCGTTACAGTCTCCACGGTACGCCCTTGTACTTGTTGTGCAGGTGTAAGGCATGCGCAAACAGGAATACCTGCAACAAGTACTGTGCAAGCACCGCAATCGCCAGCATTACAACCAATTTTTACGTCTCTACTACTCAGGCGGCTTCTCAATGTATCAGACAAGCGTTCGCCGGACTTAACATCAGTTGTTACCTTTTCACCATTGAGCGTAAATTCAATTGTGTGCTCTATTAAATTATTATTACCCATCAAAACCATCCTGCGTTACCATTGCCTGTAAGACGGCCCTCTTACAAAGTTCTTGCGCTGCGTCTAAGCGAAACTCTACGGAACCGCGAACATCTGCAATTGGGGTCAGTGGTCCTAAATGCGCACCCCATATATCTGCATTGCAGGAAATTTCTAAAGCAGACTTGCCCAACAGAACTGCTTCAAGATCAGGCAACCTATCTGCAATCGCAGAACAAGATCCAACTGCAACCTTTGCATCAGAGATACGTTGATCTGCGTCAACGGAGATAACTGCTCCGACCATCACGATAGAAATCACCAGATACTTACGTGATCCCAACTTTAAAAAGCTACCCATAGAATTGAATGGAAAATCAGGGACATAAACAGCGGTAACCAATTCGTCATCATGCAAGTCAATCGAACGAACACCCGTTATAAAATCGGATAAAGCTACTTCACGAACACCATTTAAAGATGATAATTCAACCGTAGCATCCAATGTTAACAATGAAGGAACCCCGTCCGCCGCAGGTGAGGCGTTACAAAGGTTCCCAGCAATTGTTCCTGCATTTTGTATTTGTAGTGATCCAACTTCTAATGCGCATGCTTTTAACCCATCAAAACATTTTGGCAATTCAGCGTTAACAATATCTGTCCAAGTTGTTGTGGCACCAAAACGCCATCTGTTATTTTGATGAGATATACCGCGTAATTCATTTATATCTGATAAGTCTAAAAGCTTAGAGGGTACTGGTCTGCTATCAAGGCTTGGGAAAAAATCAGTCCCGCCCGCGATAACGAAAGCATTCCCATTCGCTAGATAGCTTAATGCTTTTGGTAGTGATTTTGGCATATAGTAGTTCATAGGTTTCTCTTACTATATTCATTTGTATACTAATAGTGTTACTGGTTATAATCACATAATGTCAAACGAATTCTTGCTAAATATTTATTGAGATTAATTAATATTCACACGCCGTTGTCAGAGTTTTTTAGCCAAAAGCAGTACAATCCAAGTGAGTTTCGGTTATAAAGATTGATTAAACTTATTTCGTTAGATGTCCGAATTATACGTAATTTAAACCGCTATTCTAATAGCCAACTGCACGAATTTTCTTTACGTTATTTTACGCAATAACTGTAGTAATTTTGTGTGCTCATTGCGCGATAAGGGCCTTAATGTTTCTTCAGAGATCGATTTTCCAGCAGTGTGAAGGTTTTCCATAATTTGATCAGCTGCTGTTGTAAGAGAAATAATAATTTTCCTCTTATCTTCCATACTGGGCTCGAGTTTAACAAGCTTTTTTTGATGTAGTCGATCAACCACTCCCTTAATTGTTGCCACATCCAAAGAAACGAGCCGTCCCAAATGGTTTTGCGAGCATGGCCCATATTCATTGATACGCAGGATTACAGAGAACTGCGTTGGTGTTAGATCCATTAATGAATGGCCTTGAAAGATCGTTGCGTGTCTTTGGCTCGCCATGCGCAATAAATAACCAACTTGTTGATCAAGAATATACTCATCGTCCAAACCTTTATTAGCGTCAACCGTCACAATATTTACTTCCCTGTTTTCTCAATGACTTAAAATAATAATTTCATTCAAGACATCGTCTAATAATCTTTGTTATGTCTTCTGTTTAGTATTTTACCTTGACTCATTCTACACTAATTATATGTTAGTATGCTAACATATAATTATTTTTAGGAAATTTTATGAAACCCAAATCCAGCAAACTTGTTATCCGAAATATAGGACTTATTTTATCGGGAAAAATGGAAACACCTATATATGATGGTAACTGCGTTATTGCAGTCAATGGTATAATTACGGCTTGGGGGTATGAAAAAGATATTGACACAGAGAATGCTACTACAGTCGTAAATGCAAATGGTGTAACGCTGGCACCTGGCTTAATTGACAGTCACATACATCCCGTTATTGGTGATTATACACCAAGACAACAACAAATTAACTGGATTGATAGCACGCTACACGGCGGGGTAACTACTCTTATCTCAGCAGGTGAAGTTCACATGCCCGGTCGACCTAAAGATATTGTTGGCCTTAAAGCAATGGCTATAGCTTCACAGCGCTGGTATGAAAACTTCCGCCCTTCTGGCGTTAAGGTGCATGCTGGTGCTCCTATAATTGAACATGGAATGGTTGAGCAAGATTTTAAAGATTTAGCTGATGCAGGTGTTAAACTGCTCGGTGAAGTAGGGCTTGGCACCGTTAAAGATGGCAAAACAGCAAAACAAATGGTCAGTTGGGCCCGCAAATATGGGATTCAGAGTACCATTCATACTGGTGGCCCATCCATTCCAGGATCTGGTTTAATTGATGCCGATATGGTATTGGAAACGGGCGCCGACGTGATTGGTCACATTAATGGTGGGCATACTGCACTTCCTGATGATCAAATTATATGCCTATGTGAAAATTGTAGTGCTGGCTTGGAAATCGTACATAACGGAAATGAACGCGCAGCACTGTTGACTTTAAATACAGCTCGTGAGCTAAAAGAATTAAATCGTGTCATACTAGGTACTGATGGTCCCGCTGGGTCGGGCGTTCAACCTTTGGGCATACTGCGAATGGTCGCAATGCTTTCAAGCCTCGGAAATATTCCTGCCGAAATTGCATTTTGCTTTGCAAATGGCAATACTTCTAGACAACGTGAATTAGATACGGGTCTAATTGAAGAGGGTAAATGCGCTGATTTTGTTTTAATGGATAAAGCCCAACACGCACCTGGAAAAACGATCTTGGAGTCAATTCAACTTGGTAACTTACCTGGTATAGGTATGACTATTATCGATGGAAAGGTTACGAGCCACCGTAGTCGAAATACACCACCTGCTGAAAACCTGCCTGAGGTTGTAGTTGCTTGATCTATAATCATGCGCCTTCAATATCGTTTATCAAGTAACTGATAATGCGCGTTTCATTTTCTAAATTATTTTGCCGGCCATACCATACTCGAACCTGATGGCCGGCGAAAATACTAACTATGATAACGATCATATCAGGCTCCCCCTACATCTATATTAGATTAAAGTGTTGCGTTGGCCGATTGAAATGACCATCGAAAGCAGACACTCAGATTGTGGCACTAAGTGGTACCAAAATCTGCTACCAAAAACCAATTGTAGCGGTCTCTCCGATTTACGATAATTGTTTAATAACAATTAGCTATATCAATTTATGTTTATATGCCTTGTGGGGGGTCCGATTCTCTCTAGTGGCACCATTTGATTATTAAAATCCAACAATACCAACAAGTTACCTCAAAAGTATTTCTTATGTATATACCAGAGGTGCAAAATTGGAGTATTTTTGAAAGCCTAATAATGCCGATCGAACCCTATAAGAACCGAAAATACAAACCAGAAAACACATCCCTTCCCATGATACGTTTTCAGACAGGATTAGAGCATCAAGATGATTTGTTAGACGACTTAAGTAATGCGTTCTCATCCTTAAAATAAACGAAATCATTTCCAGCTCTCATAGTTTAAACCCTCGGCCTAACCTATTTCTTTTTTAGTATCCGCTTTTGACCCAAAGCGGACGTTCAAGAATTAGATGAAAAATAAATTATTGTATAATGATTAAAAATCAACAATGATTATTTTATATCACCGCAACAAACGGAGTTATTGACCGAAGATTATTTATATAATTATTTTATAAATAATAAAGCTGGAAAAAATTATGACTGAAATTTCGAATACAAATTTAAATGCAATCAGAGACCGAGATGCTTCATTTGATGGTAAAATCTATTATGGCGTAATTACTACAGGAGTTTACTGCAAACCATCATGTGGCGCACGTCCGGCGCTTGTCGAAAATATACGTATTTTTTATGATACTGAAACCGCACAGAAAGAAGGATTGCGAGCTTGTAAAAGATGCAAGCCAGATGAATTAAATCCTCTATTTTTTATAAAAAATTACATCTCGGAACATTCGGATAAGTCAATTTCATTAAATAATCTTTCTGAATTATCAGGCTTAAGTCCTCATCATCTGCAACGTAAATTTAAAAAACAATTTGGTATAAGTCCAAAAGCATACCACAACGGCCTGAGGTTCAATAATCTAAAACGTTCCTTAAAAGAAGGTGATGATATTTCAGGCGCAATCTATGAAGCAGGTTTCGGTTCATCTAGCAGAGTATATGAACAAATAGATGGACGTATCGGAATGACACCTGCTGCTTATAGAGCAGGTGGTAAAGGTGAGGATATTTCCTATGCAATTCGTCAATGCGTTCTTGGTCTAATAATGATGGCGGCAACTGACCGTGGAGTATGTATGGTACAGTTCGGAGACACAGAAGAGGAATTGATGGAGATGTTAAAAACGGAATATCCACACGCGAATTTATATAAAACCCCGTCATCAAGCGAGCTTTCTTCTTGGATAGAAGCACTTGATGATCATATTAGCCATGGCGCTCCAAGACCGGATGTGCCGCTTCACTTAAATGGTACAGCATTTCAAATTCGCGTATGGCGGTTTTTGATGAGTGTTAAAGAAGGGGATGTTCTTAGTTATAAAGAACAAGCAACGGGCATTGGCAAACCAAAAGCAGTGAGGGCTGTTGCTTCTGCAAATGCTCGCAATAAAATTGGCGTTCTTATACCTTGCCACAGAATATTGCGGGGTAATGGTTCACTAGGTGGTTACCGCTGGGGTTTAGAACGTAAACGTGCGCTTATCGATGCGGAAAGAAAAGCCGTCTCATAAACTTCGAATTGCAATTTTTTAAATATCTCTTATGGTCTTATAAGGGAGGGTTGAATGTCAGGTGTTGAAAAATGGCTAACCATGGGTTTATTATGTTTGTCAGGTAGCGTTATTTTTTGGCTGCCTTTATTTTCAGATATTTTTTATATTCCTATGCAGAATGCTTTTGGATTTACAAAAACCCAAATGGGACTTCTTTTAAGTACCTTCGGAGCTGTGTCTTTAATCGCCTATTTTCCAGGAGGATGGTTAGCAGATCGTTTTTCACCACGAAAACTAATAACTACTGCCCTTGTGATTACCGCCCTGGCAGGTTTTGTTTTCTCCACTTTACCTTCTTTTGAAATTTGTCTGATATTATTTGGAATTTGGGGCATAACCAGCGCTGGCATATTATGGTCAGCAATGATTAAAGCAACACGATGTTGGGGCTCGAGTGAGGATCAAGGAAAGACCTACGGCATACTTGAGGGAGGAAGAAATATTTCAGAAGTGATCTCCACTACGGTCCTATTGACAATTTTTGCATATAGCGGAGGTGATGATAAGGCAGTCTCTGAAAATATTATTTGGATATCTTCTTATACTTTAGTTTTGGCATTTTTAGTTTGGCGAGTTATGAAGGACGGGATATCTAACCACGAAAAGCAGCCAAAAGTAACGATCACTGAAATCAAATATATTTTGAAATTACCCATCATTTGGCTGATTGCACTTATTATAATGGCTACTAATACAGCTATGTGGGGAACAATCTTTTTTACCCCTTATGCGACTGAAGTTTTCGAATTGGGTGAGGTTGGCGGTGGCGCCATTGGAGTTGGTAAATACTGGGTCACGCCTTTTGCTGCCATAGCAGCAGGTTTTTTTGCGGATAAAATTGGCCCTGCAAAAGCTATATTAGGATTTTGTATCATAATGACTTCCGGTTTTTTAATGTTTGGTCTTGTTCCCGGATCTCAAGCACTCTTGCCTTTTCTGATAATCAATGTCGCCGCCCTTACGGCTGCTGTCTATGCACTCAGGGGAACTTATTTTTCCCTCTTGGAACAAGGTAGCGTTCCACTAGCGGTGACCGGTACAGCAACAGGAATTATTTCAGTAGTTGCGTACACGCCAGATATATTTATGCCCACCTTGGGTGGGGTAATTTTAGATGCTTATCCAGGTGCTTCTGGGTATCAGTACCTGTTTCTATTTGTCTCCTTCTTTAGTTTGATAGGCGTTTCTGCAGCTTATTTTATTTATCAAAAAATTCAAAGAATGAAAAATTAGAAAATCTATGTAGACTTTGTGATAACGAATTGAATATCACTCATAATTCCAATGTCCACATCCGCCTTAAAATTATTAGTCATCCTCGGGCCATACACCCCCTGGAACGCCGGGATAAGTTCCGAGGCTCTTGCCGTGGGACTGATAACCCAATAATCGACGGATATGATCTGGATAACTATCAACGACTTCACGAGGAATGCTCAAAAAATGGTTTTCTTCTTGCTTAAGCCAGCCAAGACTATAGGTGCTGATCATACATCCACGTGGTAAGTTACTTTTATTGGCACCACCACCGTGTATGGTTGCTCCCATATAAATAAGTGCCGATCCCTTTGGCATCACTGCCTGGACAATATCATCTTCCCTAACGTTTTCAATATTGCGCAAATCATGGCTATTTGGCACTAGCCTTGTCGCTCCATTTTCCTTGGTAAAGTCATCAAACGCCCACAAAACACTCACTTGCCATTCAACCCCGGGAATTCTTTTGGGGTAATCATCATCGTCACGGTGCAATTCCTGATCTTTTTCCCCTGGATATATTTCAATAGCGGTACTGCTACCCACTTGAAAATTTTCGCAATGAGGAAGCAGGACAGCACCGATAATTTCCATTACTTTCTCATGAGCAAGCAATCCTAGTGACGCTCGCGATTTTCCTGGTACGGTATACAGTCTTAGTGTCGTATACCCGTTAAAATCATCCTGAAATTTAGTACCCTGCGTATCATAATAAGGCCTAAGCTCTTTTGATATTTTGTCCACAATATTATCACTGACTAGATTGGCAATAATTACCGCACCATCATCGTTTAACGTGAGCATGATTTCATCTATGGAAGAATTTTTATCAAGTGTTTTTATCATTGTTGTCTCTTTTAATATCTTCAGAGACTATATAAAATCAATCGCTACAAGTCAACTTTTTGGGACTAAAAAATAGCCGTTTTGGCTCGGAGGTTGGCTCTCAAATTACATTATAAACAAGGCCAAAATCTGCCACTAAACTTCAATTATATAGAATTCTTTGTATAGGATTATTGTTTTATATCAGAATTAATACTCAATAGCACGGCAGGCTTGCTTGATTTTTATTTACCCAATTAATTAAGCTACTTAAAAAACGGCGATGAATGCGATGATACCTAAGGTACAACCCACCCTTAGGGCCCATTCAGGATTTCGTTTTGTTTCACTTGTTGTAGAAAAAGCTTTATGCTCATAAACAGTCCCCATGCTCATGATATGAAGAAGGGAGCCTGCGACAAAAGCTTGAAAATAGGCGATAGCAGCACTGTTAAGAATATCTACAACTAAGGCGGTATACATATATCCGATGGTTGTAAAAAGTGTGATAATGGTAAACACGGTTAAGGCGACGCGCGTACTAAAGTAAAGGCGAATTGACCACCAGATTGCCATTCCAACGGGCAATCGGTGCAAAATTACCCCCAGTGCCAAATGGTTTTCAAAAAGATTATTGAACACACCATGGTCATGACCATGGTCATGGCTATGAATAACAATATCTGGCGAGAGGGAAATGCCATCTATTAATGCGTGAATGGCAAGACCCAACATGGCAATCATCAATGTAACGACATGGGTCTTCTTTAGTGCACGTTGGAAAAAAAATTCCATTGTAACAGGCAATAACAGCCCAATTAGCATGAATGGTATAATAAGGTTTCCGCCAATCTCATAGGCTTCAGGGATAATGTGGAAGCACACGAGGCAGATGATCGTGATAAATATATAGCCATCTAATATTTCACGAAGATTTTTTACATAATTTGCGGCACTATAAACAACCGGTCCAAGTAACATTGAAACTATGCTTAAAAACAATGACATTTGTATTCTCTTTATTATTATTTCTAATAAGAGTAATATAATGTTATACTATAACAGTCAATATTATTATATTCGATTAATCACTTATCAATTACCTATCACTTGAACTGTATCATTTTGATTACTTTTGTCTGGCACAACATAAACCTTTACTCCGTTTAAAATTTCCGACATTTCTTCTAGATAAATTCTTCGTTCCATTGTTTCAGGGGACTTTTGCCATTCCTCAGCCAAACTAGCGAAGCGAACAGTATCACCCCTGGCTTTTTCTATTCGGGTGAATTGATCTGCAAGCCCCTCATTTCTAATTCTATTTGCCTCAGCTTCGGCATTAAATAACATTTGATCTTTTCTTGTCTCTGCCTCCTCAAGTCTCTTGTACCGATCTGAATTGGCATTTTGAACAGTTTGGAAAGCGTTAGCAACACCGTCATTGTTAGGCGGCGAGAGTGACTTAACTATAACATCCTGAATCTGAATCCCTATGTTAGAAATGTCAAGTTCCGCTTGCATAGCCAACTGGATTTGACTTCCAAGAAGTTGCCGGCCTGTGGTTAAAATATCATCGACGCTTTGTTCGATCAGTGACCGGGTAAGCATTTTTTGTGCAAGAAAGTCGAGAAAAAACTCTGGCTTATCATGAGATGTTTCATATAAATCCAGTTGCGCAATCGTATACTGGATATCAATTTGGATTTCAACTAAACTTGCGCCTCCTGTCATCCATAAATTTCGTCCACTAAAAGTAAAGTTTCTCAGTGAAGGCGCTGTAGTGCCTAGGGAAAGAAACAAATTCGACTTGGTATTTTTAACAGTCTGTCTGCCAAATGGGTAGGGTACATTCCAATGAATTCCCGCCTCGATATTTCTATCAATCATTTTGCCAAAGATGTAAGTGACAGCTGTCTCCTCAGGCTCTACAGCGTAAAAGCCGGAAGCGACGTAAAGTGTTATGAAAAGTGCACCTAAGCTATATAATATCTTCTTGATCATCACTTATCCGCCGATCTGTTTTTGAGCGGCGGATTAGTAAGGAGTTCAAGCAACGGAGAATCTTCCGGTAGGATTATTGTTGTATCCATATCAATTATACTTCCATAAACATCAAGGGTTCGTAAAAATTCATAAAATTCTTCTTTGCCTTTAAATGCTTCCGCATATATACGAGCCGCTTCAGCCTCACCATTACCACGTGCGATTTCTGCCTCTGCTTCTGCAGATGCGATAATTTCTGCACTCTGTCTGCTGGCATTTGCAATAATTTTTTTTGCTTCAGCATCTCCTTCTGACCGATATGATTTGGCAATCCGTTCACGTTCTGCACGCATTCGAGCGTATACACTAATCAGGTTTTGAGCAGGAAAATTAAATTTTGATACCCCTATGCTCGAAAGATTAATTCCGTAGTCGCGGCTCACCAGGTTCGACGCTTCAGTAAATATTTTTTGCTCCATTGCTGAAATATTTTCGGCCGCTTGAATGTCATTTATTTGATTGATGTCGGCTGGGATATAATCAGTGAATGGTTTTTGACCAAGTGAAGCACCAAATAGAGATTTTACAAGATTTTCTATGCGGGCCTCTGCGGCGGCGCGGGTTCTAAGCGACGTGAGAAACTTCTCTGGATCGACAATGTACCAAGTTAGAAAAGACGAAACAATAATGTTCTTTTTATCCGACGTTAAAAACTCTTCTTCCGGTATAATTTGATACATATTTCTTTTATCGAAGCGAACAACGCGTTCAAATGGGATGGGAAGTTTAAGATTTAAGCCGGGTTCGTCATGAACGGCAATAGTTCTTCCGAAGCGGGTCACAATGCTATATTCCGCCTCATTTACCACAAAGAATGATGTAGATAGATAAGATGCTATCAAAACTGATATTAATATTATTGTTCTTTTTTTGTTCATTTAAACTATCTTTCCATTAATCCTTAAATTTAAATCGGACGACGTCTTCTGCACTGGGGTCTAGCCATAAATCAACGCCGTCAGAGTTCTTTAAGCCGTTGAGGTAAAGTGTCGGTAAAATTAGCCATTTTTCCTGAGCCTCCATCTGCAGTCTTTTTTCTGTCAGATATGGATAGGCTTGATGAACTTCAGAAAGCGGTTTAAATGCGGCAGCCCGGCCTTTCGCAAATGCGAGTTCCCTTGCCGCAACAACACTTGCAGTTGCTTTAATTGTTTCTGAATTTCCTTTTGCTTCGTTGAGCATCGAAATTGCATCTCCATCGGCTAAAAACAATTCTCGTTGCAGATCCTCCAGTGCGCTTGCAACATCGCGAAATGCATCATGTACACGGTTTGGCGCATGCACATAAACTAGCCGAGCATCGAGTACCTTAAACCCTTGTTCGAGCTTATCAACCCTACTTTTTAGTTGGTCACGAAACCGGGCTTCAAGGTTTCCTCGTTCTATAGTAAAAACGTCATCGATAGGAAGCTGAACCGTTTCTGAAACTAGAACCTGTCGTGCTATATCCATTAAAAGATTTTCATTTTTCTCACTAAAGAAATGATAGTTATAGATATCATTAATTTCATATGTAATTACGGATTTAATTAACAGTACGTTTTCATCAGCTGTCAAATATGTGTTTGAATTTTCATACGAATTTACTCGTTCCCCACCCGTTGTAAAACCACCCAAACTTTCATCAATCGATATTTGCCGCACATTTTCAGTATCAATAACTACCGTTTCTGTGATGGGGGATGGCAGTCTAAAATAAAACCCGGGCGATAAATCCCTGTCTATAATTTCACCAAACCTCAGTATCATTCCCTGATTGCCTGGTGGCACTTGCAAAGTATAAAAAGGGTAAAGTGCCAAAACGAGTGCTAAAGCGCCAGGGCTTAACAGTTTCCTTTGATGCGTTTTTAAAAAGTTAGCTACGGTGATAGCTTGGTTTTTTAAGTCCTGAACAGGGGCGCGATAACTTTTACGTCCGAAGCTGAAAAGCACATGAACTGAGAATATAATTGCCGCAGCCGTTTTCACAATCATCCAGAAAGTACTGTCCGCACTATTTAGGGCAACGACGGCACTTGCTCTGACAATGTCTGCTGCAAAGAAATCAAGCATTAAACCAAAGCATATGGCCACAATAATTATCGATAACAAATACGCCCACATCACTCTGTAGCCAAGCATTTTCCCAACAATGTTTATGGTTGCAATGCTGGTAGCGGGTCCCGTTAGAAGATAAACAAGTGCGGCTCCTGGTGAAAGACCACTCACGATTAAACCCGCAGCTACGGGTGTGGACATACTGGCGCATGTATAAAGGGGTACACTTATCAATACCATTATCAACATAGAGAGGATGCTAGCTAATAAACTGTCACCGAAGAAAAAGAAATTATCTGGCACTAGGGCTAACATTACACCGGTAATCACTAGACCAACCACAATCCAGAATGCAATGTCATCCAGCATAGGGCCGAAACCATATTCGAATACACCTTTAGTTTTTTGCTTTAATCCTATATTTTTAGATTCTGAAAGTTCATCATGATCATGATCATGATGGGAATGACCATGCTGA
>Ga0302114_10000372_pt1 | contig 31711 bp, 41 predicted proteins | sample AG5_Surface_MG_FD_203107 | JGI IMG/M metagenome (GOLD analysis project Ga0302114, IMG submission 203107) | Marine microbial communities from Western Arctic Ocean, Canada - AG5_Surface | ecosystem: Environmental > Aquatic > Marine > Oceanic | place: Canada: Western Arctic Ocean | collected...
TTGATTAACAATGCTTGTACACATTGTTTCAATGTCAGACCAACTATAATAATGTTTCTTAATCATAGTTTTTTATACTCCATTTCAGTTTTAATTTCATCACCTTGTTTGTCAACGGCAATACTTAATGCTAGTGTTTGTATATCGTCTATTAATCGTTTACAAGTTTCGTGATCGTAATCTTTACCAGATATCTCTGCAAATTCATTTCTTAATCGATGTACTAGTATAGCTTTGTCTTTCATAACTTCAATTCTTCGTATAAGGTCTTCAACTGTATGAAGCATATTAATTATCTCTTTCTTTTAATTTTCCATTCCAGTCTTGTTTAACCATTTTATATACCATTTGAAAATTTTCATATGACTTTTCTAAGGCAGGATATTCCTTTTTCATTTCTAATACATCATCTAAGAATGGAAATCTATCAATCCACTCAGTGCCTAAACTATCAATAGTTATATTATAGTCAGGCAATACTATAGTCGACGTATCACTTGTAATTGTTATAGTATTATCGTGATCAATTAATGAATTTGCATAATCAATAGACACTGTTACGTCATCTTTAACACTATCAAAAAATTCAACATCAATAGTATTATTAGTAAGTGTGTGCGTATCGATAATAAAATTGTCTTTAGAACTCATTTTTATACCTTTCCAGTTTGTATTGATCAAGGCACATGTCTTCAATAGTTTTAGTTAGTGTAATGTGCTTTGATAAGTTATCAACTATACTTATAACTGCATCTCCTTTGCGTCTAGATGTTTCGATTATCTTAAATTCTTTGCCTGTAACAATCTGCATTGTATCAAGCACTTCTTTAACACTGTATCCTACATTACTTCCTAAGCATTCATACGGAGTATTAACTGGTCCATTGTTAACAGCATTTAATATTGCATTTGCTAAATCAACTATATGAACATAGTCTCTTATACATGTTCCGTCACGAGTCTCATAGTCAGTTCCGTAAATTTCTACATAGTCTCTTTTTCGTGCAGCACATTCAGCAGCAATACGTATAAGATGGGTTGGACTTCCAAGTTGTCTATTAACTCCGTCTGTACCGCTAACATTAAAGAATCTAAAAATAGTATAACCTTTGGCTTTTTCTTTAATTACATCTTCGGCACCTACTTTACTAATTGCATATGGTGATGCCATTTCCCATGCACTGCTTGTACTTGCAAATAGCACATGGTCAGTACCGACATGATCTATAAGATTTGCTGTACCCATTATATTAACACGATAGTATTCTGTAGGATTTAACAAACTATATGGAACAATACTCATTCCTGCAAGATGAATAACAGCATCATATGATCCCCAGCAATGCTCGGTTACATCAACTTTATAGAATTCATCACAGTATGCATTTATATTATTGTATTCTCCATGAATGTTAATATCCCAGCCAGTAACATAATGACCATATTCTTTTAGTAGCCTGCATACATGACTACCAATATAACCTGTTGCTCCTGTAACTAAGATCTTCATAGCCCGTCAAACAAATCTAATTTTTGTTGTGCCATATTGTATAGAATTTTAAATTTATCACCAGGAATACGTATTTGCCAATTTTTACAATCTTCCTTAGTCTTCTTCTTCTTAGGACGATTACATTTTTCAAATATTATATTTCTACATTCACTACGAATGTATCTCTTTCTATCTCCATTAATAAACTGTTGTCTACAATCATTAAATGCAGTTTCAATCAAATGACTTACATGAGTATCTTTGCTCCATTTAATATTCACATGTTTGGTAACTACACTAAATGTACTACTTACCTCGGTATAGCACCATTCTTCCATCTTTTTTGATATATCATTATTAGTCCAATCGCAGTCTAAAATATGTTGTTCTGTAGTAGTTCCTATAGTATGGGCACTTCTAGATTCTTTTTTACGACTTTTAATTTCTTGCCCAGTTGATAAGTCTGGGCCTTTTTGATTCTGGGTAGGAATATGGTTTTGATCAAATTGTTGTTGTATCCATTGTCCTCTTTCGCCGTCGGTTAGAGTTTCAGGAACTTGTTCGCCTAATAGCCAATTATCTTTAACAGATATTAAGTTTACCTTAGTCATTAGTACTTCCTTTTTGCTACTTCGTCTCTATAACGATTACTATCACGATTCCATTCTTCGCCGTTGCCTTGCATAATATCTATATAACGATCAATAGTAGAACTAGTCCAATTACTAATTTTACCTATGTCTTTGTGTGGTGCTGCTAGCAATACTTCAAGTTTATCAGTTGCATCGTCTTTACTCCACGGCACATACATACGTGTATGGTCGTTTGCAAAAATTTCAGGAAAGCTACGATATGCTGGAAATAATACATTTGCACCTAGTGCATCTGCTTCGCTTACAGTATTACTAGTCCAATCTTGTAACGCACAATTAAACAATACTCTACTGTCATTTACAATATTATAGTATTCATTCTTTTTAAGATTTTCATAAATTTTAAGAACACCACGTGCTTCTAATTCTCTAGCACGAGTAATATAACGTTGATTGTTACTGCGTAATGGACCGCCTTGTAGTACAGCAAATTCAATATCAGTATCAGCAAAGTCTTCTGCAATATCCATATAAAAGTCAGGTTGTTTCTCTTGATCAAACCTTGCAGTAAACACAACACGTTTTTTACGACTAGCAAATGATAATCTATTTACACGTTCTTGTACTTCAATTTTGTCAAATGCAAGTCCGCTAATATTATAGATTGGTGCTTTCCAGTTTGCAATTTTCATGTTAGCAACCATTTCTTCGTTGCTTGCTAATACACCAGTAACAAACTCGTTACACATTTCTTCATACAAGCTCATCCATTTACTCATACCCCAAACATGTACAAAATCGTCTGGGTCAACAGTTTGTGCTAAACAACGTATCCATACTTGTGGTTGATCTTTGATTGGAATTTGGTCCATAATGTAAGGAAGACTTTCCATTCCGGGTTGAAACATATCTTCAAAGAAAATAACATCGTTTCCAGTTACTTCGCCGTTGCGCATCATTTGTACTAGGTTCATCATTTGCGACATTGCAAAGTACGAACGACCATGCGCATCTAGTACCTGTCCTACTTGTATACTTTTAGTATTATCTATAGTAGTACCAGGTACTATAACGTAATCAATCTTACGTCTTTTAAAAGCACGTTCGCTCCATTCTTGTAATTGTAATGTATATCTACCTTCATAAGGCTCTAGGCCCATGTAAAATAGTTTTTTCATTATTTTTTGCCTTTGTTGCGATTTTTAGCTCGTACCCAATTTTTGTATTTTTGATACGCCTGCCACACACGAGCGTCACTTTTATAAAGATCTGCTTCATTAAAAGGATAACCTTCAGTTCGACAAAAATTATGAAGATCTTCAAGATCATTAAAAACTTTATTTACTACCGGATTGGTGATAGTCATTGTAACTTATTCCTTGTATTATTGGTATTCAATTTGACAGCCGTTTTCATTGTCTTCAGCGACATTAATAACAACAAATCGGCCAGGATATTTGTTGTTAATCTGTAAGTACAAGTCGTCTGCAATCATTTCACATGACTTGTAATCAAGTTGTAATAGGTCTTCTTTGTATAAATTTTCTAACCAACGTTTGAATTGAATAAATTCAATATCACGATCGTTGTGTGTTACTTGTATTTGCACTTTAAAATGAAATGTATGTCTATGTGGATATCCTAAGAAACTTACATCATACTCGTCACCTGTTGCTAGTTCAGGATCATCAAGTGCTGCTGGATATTTGTGTATACCTTCTTTGGTAAAGGTAACCCAAATACTACGTTTTGCATTATCGAGTGCATTTGTCATTTTAGCGTTTTCCTCTCTAGTACGCCGCTTCATATAGTTATAATACGATTCTTGTGTCATTTTGTCAAGTAATAATTGTATCACTAGTGTATTTAGACCAATCTGTAAAAACAGCTTTTTCTTTTAGGTCGTGCATTCTATGCACCCATACACCAGGATTGCTTGCATCAAAGTCTTTGTCGTCAATTTTAACACATGCATTGTATCCAAGTTGACTTGCATATGGTATTTTAACACTAATCATAGGAATAAACCGATTGTGTTCTGTTAGTCCACTTTCAAGAAGACCTTCAACTTGAGCTACATCAACATCAAGTGTAACCCAATATTTTTTATTAAGTAATGGAAATGCCATTTCTTCCCAAGGTTTCCATTGTTCCTCAGTATTATCTGTAACATTAAAACTCATGTTAGCACCTAAATATATATGCTTACATCCCTGTTCTTCTGCTGTAGATATTATTTCATCTGTGTCTTTAATACCTACTACAAATAATGTACGTTTTCCAAATTGTGGAGTATGTTCTACTTCGTTGCCAACGAAGTATTGTACATCTTTTTGTAAGCCTTGATCATATATTCGTTCCATACTACTAGTGATATCCATTAACTTTCATTCCATCATTAATTAATTGTTTTTCAATTCTGTAAATTTCATCTTTAAGCCATAGTTTTTCAGTTTTTAATCTTCTAACTTCTTCGGTAATACTAGTTAATTCGATATTTTTTATTTCATTATCTAGTATTCTATGTTTTTTACGCAGTTCCTCTAAATGAGCTAATAGTTTTTTTTGGTCCAAACTGGTGTCTCCTAATCAAATAGTTCATCAAATTTTGCTTCAGCGTTAATTGTTTTCTTGCCAATTTTTAATCTAGTTCCGATAATATGTGTCCAAATACTGTTTGATTGCGTATCAGTTCCGTACTTATTAATGACATCAAGACTTTTTTGTCTATCATTTTGTGCAAAAATTTCATCAGCTATGTCTCTGAACTTGTGTTGAGCAAGTGGAGTATCGTAAACCATCATATAAGGATATTCACCTTTGTCGTATAATTCGTTAGCACGTTGAGTACTTTCAATGTGCATCCATACATTATGGCCCATTTGTAGTGCATAGCTAAATGAATCCCAACTTGTAGAATCTTTCTTGCGTACAACAGGATTACCTCTGTTATCTAGTATTTGATTGCCGTGTTTATCAATATCAATATCGCCAGCCTTGACTTTAGGATGACCAATTTTATTTTTATCACCTTCGGCATAGAAACAAATATCATTCATTTTACAATGTTGACTAATTGGCGATTCTTCAAATGCTGCAAGTATACCTTCTTGTACAATAGCATTACCAAATTGTCTTGTGTCTGAAGAATATTTTAATGCATCAGCACCTGGTGCCATCATATAACTCCATTTACCTTTATGTTCTGCCCGAATAGTATGATAAATTTGTCCATTAGCAGTTGCTAAGAAAGGACTAGCACAATCGTATGTAATCATAAAATTCTTATTATGATATTTACGTACTGCACGTTGTATATCAGTAAGCAAAGTAGCCCACTCAAGTTTACTTGTACCTAAGAAGTGCATTACATCATGTAATCCTTCTTCAAGTAATCCATCGTGTATCATGTGTACAAGTCGTTTTAAAATAAGATGAACATCACACATATTTTGTCCGCCCATTGCCCATCCATCAAAATGCGTATCGGGATATACCTTAGGATCACAATAGTCTTTAAACTCTTGATACCAACTTTCTGCATTAGTATGATTACTACCTTGCAGTACATTTAACACTTTAAAGTTGCCACGTCTATTATTCATGTAATATCTTGCATTAATATGGGTTGCTGTAACAGCATCGTCATAACTCTTAATATTACTTGCTTCTGAAGCTTTAGGATCCTGGAATGTCCAAGTTGGAATATCCAACATCATTCCATAATCCATATATTCTTCCATCCAATTAACAACTAGTTCACGCTTCTTCATTGCCTTCGGGCATGTTTCGCTGGTCCAGTCGCCTTCCCAAAGTCCTTTAGCAATTTGGAAACCACCTGAGTCGCCTAGCAACCAAGTGTTTTCTCTATCACGATTGCGAACCATATCTTCTTTTTCGCTAAACTTATTTGTATCTAATTCAGCATGACCTGCTGAATAGAGCGCCCACTTATAGTGGAACGCTCCTTCTTTAGAATTTAGGAAGTTCATTCCTTCCATTCCGTTTAATCCGCTAGGAATACGTATAGGATCAACATAATCACTAAATCGTTGCTTGCCTATAAATGTAGCATAAAATCCACTTATACTAGGTAAGAATACAGCATAATCGTTTTGTGTTTGTGTTAAGTTTGTTTTCATTATTTTTGTTGCGCCGGCAAAATATAATCGTACTTTGCCATACCGCTATCAACACTAATGGTCATAGCACCTTGATCAGTAATACTTAACTTTTTATTACCATCTAGATTAAGAATAGCTAGTGTTTGCGACACAGGCCAAGACCATGTGTGTGTTAATTTACCTTTAATATCATGTTGGAACGTAAATGTACCTGCATGTGTGTTTAAGTCACCAAAGTAAAAATTTAGATTGTTATCTTCTGTTTTTACTTGAAATACGGTTTCTTCAGCATGTGCGCCGGCCATTAGTTTCATTCTAGCAATAGAACTTACACTTGGCTCAATTTCAACATCGTATGTGTTTACTTTAAATTTAACACTTTTAAGTTTTTCGTCAATTACAGTTTTACTCATAAATCTATAATCATTTTGAAAGTCGCCACTTTTGTTTTCAAAGTGGATGTGTGTTGGAATAACTTCTCCATTGCGAGAGTCTTCAACTACTTCAATATTAGAATCTGTTTCGTATTCAGGATTCTTTAGATGATATGATAGCTTTCCTAAGTCAGGCATTCCAAATGTGCCACTAAACTCAGCTACATTATTATGTGCAATTGCAGATAAAATTACACTTCTATCATCTGCCATTGATTCAATATTAGTATCTTTGTCAGTAGTTACTTTTAAAGTTGTAATAAATCCTAAAGAATGCGTATGTGCTACAATATCTTTTAGTATGTCGATCATGTTGTTCTCCTATATCTCTTTTATTATATTATACATTTTATGTAAAGTCAAGTGTTTTTCTTACAAACTCGGTCTCTTAAATCAGTTGACGAAAATCGATGATTACGATGATTAAAATACAATTCTATTCCTAACTTTTGACAAGCATCTTTACCAGTAAAATCTTTATTTTTATATTCATCACCAAGAATACGAACATTAATTGGATACATTTGTAAAATATCAATTAAGTCTGATTCTGTAGCATAGCATATAATTTCATCAACGTATCTTACAGCAGCAAGTTGGGTGTAGCGTTCTACTACAGTTTGTATAGGTGCATTTTTTTCTTTTCGGTCAACGGATGGATCTATTTGTAATCCGCATATTAAGTGTTCACATTGTGCTTTAGCTTCACGTAACATACTAATATGTCCAGCGTGAAGTAAATCAAATGTTGAGGCTGTAAATCCTACCTTCATTTTAATCTCCAAAATCAAATAAGCTTGAAAAAGTATTATGTCTTTTAGTATCTTCTAGTGGATAATTAAGTACTCCAATTAAATTATCTAGTTTATTATCAATAATTACTTCGGCCATTGCTGAATCATCAAATGGAAGTTCTTTAAACCATTCCGGCATACGTAATTCATCTGTTGGATATGCAACACTTGTATAACCTAGTGGATTAGCTTTTAGTTTACAAACAATAACTTTCATACCGTCAACAATCTCTTGCGAATACTTGTCACCGTTCATACGTTTTAGTGTGTTCCAGTTAATGCTTGCTCGAACATGTCCAGGCATGTTAGCTCTACCTTGCTTCTCTTCTAAGCGGCGATAGTGTCCAACTTTGTTTGCACGTTTGGGAGATCCTTTCTCCCAACCTGGTCTTTCGTTAAACTCCAAACGAAACTGAGTAATTCTTTCAAGCACATCAGCTTGTTCAGCATCAGTAAGTACCATAAGTAACAGTTCGCTTAAAAATTCTTGCATAAACACAGGCGTATCTGATCTACGCAAGTCTAACCCCATTGCTTTTACTTTGCCTTGTTTTCCGTCTGTATCGCTGCGAAATCCTTCAATGTCGTATACTAATGCTGCATAACGTTTCTTAGTAATATACAATCCACTTTGTGCAACAATTTCTCTAGCTGCTGCAATAACATCGCTACGACTTTTTGGACAGTGAAATGCTTGTAGCATAAAACTTGGAAAAGTAGTATTAGCAGCTTCGCATACTTGATCATATAATGTAATTACATTGTCTTTAGACCAAGGAATCTTTCCAGCATCAATATCATCTTTGAGTGTAGGGTATGCACTAAAGTAACAAGAGTCAGTATCGCCATATATCATTGCTTTACCTACATGGTCATATTCACCTGTAATAGTCTTATTAACTTCTGCACTCATATGCTTAACAATAGTACGACCAGTTAGTGTTGTACTTTGTCCAATGCGCTTGTCAAAGAATCTACAACCTGGATTAAGGATAGCACCATACAAACTGTTTAAATTAATCTTCTTAACTAGTTGTCGTTTGTCCCAATACTCGGTCTCTGCTGCATTACCTGCATCTTTTGCTTTTTTTAGCATCTTCTGCAAGTCTTTACGTTCGCTATACCAACGTTTTAGTAGTCCTGGAATAACACCTTCAAACTCTGTTGTAAATATTGTTCCATTTGCACTTAGCATCCACGGTCGGTTGCTGTCAAATATTGCATTATATATTTCTGCACCACTTAATACTTCAGTATTACCATTTTCAAACTCAACAGTAAGTGCAATGTCCTTACGCTTTTCCATAACTGCTTCGTATTCCTCAGTAGCAAAGCGTCCTTCCCAACTACCTGCAAACGATTTTTTCTTAAGAGTCATGTCTTCGTGTACACGAGCATTACTTATTTCTGGACGTATTTGTCCTATAACTGTCTCGGGTGCCATATTTAATGCACGAATTACGCTAGGATATAGTGAGTTCAAATCCATAGACGCAACCCATTTGTGCAAGCCCTTCTTTGGAAATGCAACATATGCGCCTGCTGCCTGAGTGGCTTCATCGTCACGTTTCTTACGATTAGGAACTTGCAATCCACGATAATGTGACTCATTAACAATAGCCTGTTCTGTAACAGCAACCGCTCCCATAGTTGTTTGCAACAACACTGTATTCGCATGAGCAAGTTCATTACTTAGATCAATAAAACGTAGCTTCTTATCTAGTTTGTCAAGTAATGCAGTATCTTGGATGTTATATTCAATAAACTTTCTAAAGTCATTGTTGTATAATGAATCTAACGTACCTTCGTATGGTACCTTATTTTCACCAACTTCAACTTCGCCAATAGCATCAAGTCTATATGTATGACGCTCTTCGTATGTGTATTTACGATACAAGTTCAAACTGTCTAAATGTACCCGCCCAACTAAATCAAATGTTTGACTGGTCTTGCCATACTTTTCGTATTCTCTTTTTCTAGGCAATTGTCCCCATAGACAAAATCGTCTTGTATCATCTTTACTAAGTACACGACTAGTTCTATTTACAGTGTACGGAATATCGTAACCTTCGCTGTTCCAACCTGATAAAATGTCAGCATCTTCAATTAATGTTAAAAAAGTGTCAATCATTTCACTTTCTTTTTCAAACAACATTACATTATCAATACCTTCAAGTTCGGCTTTAGCTTGATCCATTGTAAGGGTCTTTGGCGGTACAGCCAAGCATATCATTGTTTCTAACCATTGTAGATAAACTGATATTGAAGTAATTGGCATAAACGGATCACTAGGATCAGCAAAGCCTCTCTCTGGATCAAAATCAGTTTCAATATCAAAAAAACAAATGTTTAACTTTGGTGCATCTTGATTAAGATAGTTTTCACTTAAACATTGAAATATAGGATTAATGTCGCTTTCAAATAATTCTTTATCTCTATTAATTGCAACTTCTTTACGAAAGTCTTTAGTGTTTTTACATACTACCCGTGTTAGTGGGTCGCCATAGATACTCTTGTACTTTCCTTTAACATCTTTATAGTAGAATGTATATTTAGATTGATATTCTCGGTACAATCTCTTACCGTCTTTACGTTCAACTACTCTAATAATATCAGAGTCTCTGTCGAAATAACCATCGACGTATGCCATTTACTCTCCTAAATACTTATTAATTATGCGTCAGAATCGTAACCGACTGTTGCAACAATAGTCTCAAGATCGTCAAATTCGTCTTTTACTCTATTCCAGTCACGTTTTTGTGCAACTTTAATTGCTTTGTTGATCAAACTAGGTTTAATATTTAGTTCTTCGGCTACAGCCTTAACAGTATCTTTTAAAGAAGATTGTAAATCTTCTACTTCTTGCATTACGCTAACTGCTTCGCTTACAAGTCTTTCAAGTTTTGCCTTTTCGTCGACGCCATATACACGGTCGCTCATATAGTTCCTCCATTAGTTTAAATTAATTATATAACATAGTTTAGTAAATGTCAATGTTTTTATTTAACAAACGCACCAATACGTCCGTGTATGTCTGGATAATCTCTATATGTATATCCAGAAGGAGGAATTATACATTCTCCTTCCCATACTGGTATAAATTCATCAATGTTGCCATCAAAGTCTTCATTATGTCTAAAGTGAATTTCTATTACTTTGTTATCTATGTATTCAACATTAATCCATTTATGATGTGCAAATGTACGCAGTTCAAATGGTAATGGAATATCGTCATTGGTGCGTACCCATTTATTCCAATGAATAAATGTATCTGATTCTTTGTGGCCTTCGACACACAACTGCTGTACGCCGTAACGATAATCAACACTTAGATGTATTCCTTCAAACCATTCACACCAAAAATGTCCAATAGGCAGATGCATTGTTTCTTTATCTAGCCATACTTGCTGTGCGCCTAGACCTAATCCTAGCATGTTAACACATGGTCGTACAATATAAACACCAGCTACTGGAACATCTAAACCAGTAGGTCCACAATTGTATCCTAATTTACGAGACAGTATTAGTTTGTCTAACGCCCACAATTCGTTAGCATTAATATTACGCCATACATAATCTTCAGCACTATCGTCCATGCATTATTTATACTACCATTTTTCGGTTGCAGTTATTACAGATCGTTTTTGACTGTCGACTGCATCTTTTATGCGTCTTAATTGATTAAGTTTTGCATGCCGTGGCGATGAAACTGATCTAACACTATTAAATGTTGAATTATTATATTCTTGGTTAAACGCTTCAACAATTAATTTATCCAATACTGACAAATCATGCAGACTCAAATCACTTATCTTACTTACCATTATATGCTCCTTAATACTTGACGTATTTACATAATAGTTACATGTTAGGCGCTAACATTGACAGTTATTGTAGTTTTTTTAATTTTTTAGATAACTTGGTTTTATATGCAGTTATAGCCGATTCACTCATAGTAACCATTGGCATGTCAGCCTCGGACATACTAGACTGATCATAATCTATGCTATGATAAACTGAACTAATATAATCAGCTGATTTGGTAATTTTAGCCTGTTGCCATCCTTCAATACCTTCAGCTTCACTCACATGCTTTAACATTTCGTGTAGCTTAATAGCATATTTTGCAAGTTTGTACAAGTCAGCTCTTGCCATTTGTACTTCATGATCACGTTCTACAATATCGGCCATACTACCAAGGCCTTCGTTTGTTAGTTCTGTTTCTATAAATGATTTACTTTTATCTACCTTTATCTCAGTCGGTCCAAATTTTTCCATGCTGCTTTCACTCTCTACCCAGTTACGGAACTTGTTAAACATGTCAGGCTCCATAACAAATTGTTTTAGCGCAGGACGATATGCTTGTAACATTTTTTTAGCAAGAGGTTGGTTGTTACGTGCTCTATCGGTTAAAAAGTTCATTATATTACGATTATCAATTGAAAAGTACTTTATAGTTTTTTCAGGATCTTGCCGACCTTTGCCTTTTGGTTCTACGTGTCCGAACGGAACACGTTTTTTGCCTGGGTCACCGCCGCCTGGATTTTCAGACTTTTCGTCTTCGGGTCTATATTTTACTTCAACTTTTTCAGCATATGCTTTGCTACTTAAAGTATCTAAAGCTTTGTCAAGATGAGGAAATACTTTTTCAGCAATTCTAGAATTTTCAATATATAAAACTAATTTTTTAGGTATTCTAGTACCTTTAAATAATGATCGAACAGCATCTACAATAGCTTTATCAGTATTTAAATTCATAAATCTTACAGTGTCTTTGTCAACATCTTTTACATCCATTGGATTTTGTCTAAATCCTGCATAGGCCATTAATTTACCTTTGCCTTTATCCATAGTTTGTATTTTTTTAGCTCTGAATCGCATGTACATTATGCCATCGTTGTCTTCATCTAGGGTTGTGTGTATTTCACTGCTCATAATCATTACTCCTACAGTTATTTATCTTTTTAGAGTTGTGCCTGTGAATAAGTTTGTATTCTTATTTAATGCATTATCAGTTGGTTTTTGCATTTTAGGTTTCTTTTTACTTCTTGCTACTGTAGGATTAGCAACACTAGCAACGGCACCTGCCGAAGTTCCACCTGATGTAGCAGTTTCGTTTGTAATTTCGTGTATCTTCATTGGATTAACCTTTATTGTTCTTAGGGTATACAACTTTTCCAATAGGTGATTCGATTTGAAGTATACGTGTTTTGCCTTTAAATTTTACATCTCTATCAATTCGTCTTGCAGCTTTTCCTGATTCTATACCATGGTTTTTTACATCAGGACTAACCTGTCTCATTAGTTTAGCTAATAAGTCTTCCATAGTTTCTCTAAATGTTTCGTATGCATCGTATTGAATTGCATTCCAACGATCTCTTGCATCATCGTTTTCACCAGCATTTTGAAGTAATTTTATTGCCATTTGTTTTATTATTGGCTCTGCTGCTTTGCGTGTTTGCGATTGTCTGTTTAATATACGCATAGTTTCGTATGTGATCTTAGTTGCTGCATCATCTATGTTTTTGATCATCTGATCTGCTGCCCACCCTTGGTGAGGATAACTTAGATCGGAATACCGATCTGGTTCAGGTTCTGGGTCGTCGCTAAATGGCCTTGGCTCTTTTCCTCTTGCAGGCGCCTTTTCTGACATAGTAACCATAACCTTTTGTGATGCACGACTAATAGCAGCTACTAGGTCATCTTCGTCAATGTCAGCTGATCCTTTTACATACTGTATTGTAACTAAAGCCTTTTCGCCTCCGTGTGATCCAACTGCTTCGTCAGCAATAGTTTCTGCAAACTCTCTATTATGAGCAACATATACTCCGCCCATACTTTCTGTACTTGCACCATATGTGTCTGCACTGTATGTTTTCTTAGGAGGAGTTGCTAATAATCCATTTTTTAGTATACTACGCACTAAGTTGGTACTAGTACCGTGATACATTATTTCTGTACGCTGCTGTTGACGTTCATTTAAATGTACAAATATTATTTCTGAAAATCGCATTAGGAAGCGCCTACTAATTTACCACGTAGAGGATGTTTGGTTTCGCCACTTCTACTAACCTTTGATTTCTTAGGCATAGGATCAGATCCTTTTGCATGATCGGCATGTTTATATTCACTTTCGGCGTGCATAGCTGCCATATGCTTTTTGTATTTTGCAGTACCTTTTTTATGCGGACTTTTACCTTCGTCAACTTTGTTCCACATTCTATCGCCAACTTTTTCAAAGTATCTTTTTATTACAACTCCGCCAAGAATGAGTGCAACTGCCATTCCAATTTCAAATTTATTTTCAATTAACATCTGAGCCATTTCTTCACCAATTTGGCCTTTAACCCATTCCCACCCTTGATCAATTGCTGCAAGTGCAGCAGCACCTGTTGCTAGTTTTGTACCAAATTTACGCAATACCCATTTAAGAAACGGCCACGCTCCTTTTGCAATTACCCACCGTAATACCCAAATAGCTGCCACAACTGGTAATGCTTCGTCAACTCGTTGTTCGGTAATTTCTTTAATTTTCATCTTTGCCTCCGCAAGCCAGTGATAACAGTTGATCTTCCGTATTGTGCTATTAGTATTGCTCTTGCTGATTGTATTGTTCTTGCACTAACCTGTACAGGAATTGTTTGAGAATAAAACTTCTGTTTAACCTTTACATACGCTGTAAAGATACTAAACCCACCATTAACTTTAATTTCTCTTAATAACATCTAGTATTTATTCCAATCAAAGAGTTTATGTTTTTCTTTTACAACTTCGTTTAATGTGTGGCCACCTTCGATTATTGCCCATTCGCTAGCAGTATAACGTACTTCTTTTACTTTACCGTTTGTGCGTAGGAAAGGAGGAACCCCGTTTTTTGTTACTTTATGACCAAGTTTGTTGGCTTCAATTGAAGTTTGATTAACACCTACATCAACTGTGGTATTAACACCCTTTACAATACGTCCAACAGCTTCATCTAAGTCATTTATTTTCATATTGGTTTCTCGCCTGTTAAATGAGGCTGACTAAACCAAAGCTTAAACCATTCGTTAGTACCGGGTTTGATATTTTTTTTACGTTGTATCTGTGCCTTTTCGGTGCCAGTAACACTCATGTTCTCAGGAACATAAGTTGTGAACCCTGTAAACTTATTTTTAATACCAGCAAGGTGTTGTAAGTCTTCTATATTCATTTTATTCTAGGTTCTACTGATCTCGGATTTTTTGATATCATTGGTCTTGGACGAAGATCCAAATTTGGCTTTAGTTTGTTAGCTTGTCTTATTTTTCCCGGAGTAGGCTTACCAGCAATAGGACCAGGATCAACAGGAGGTTTTTCTTTAGTCATCGGCGGTTCAGGTCGTTTTGCATCTGGATCAATGCCTTTGAATTTTCTATAAGCCTTTTTAAATACATTATATGTTAGTTTTACACCTTTAAGACCAGCTAGTGTCATAAGACCGTTTGCAGCATCGGCACCTAGTTTGTCTATAAGTTGGTCTTTGGTGATTTCTTTTTTCTCAAACTTTTTAAGAGCTTTGTACATTTGATAAGCTGTGTAAGTTACATTTGCTACTTCAAATACTCCTATTATCATAGGAATAATTGCTGGACCTGCTTCATTAAGTTTTGCTTCATTAATTTTATAACATTCACAATGTTCACAGTCTTTACCACATGTACATTCTGTAACAGGTTCGCCGCAACATTTCTTGCTGCACATTTCAACACCATCTTTTGTCCATGTTTTTTTAGATTCTAAAATGTAATCACCATCTCTGTGCATCTTAATACCAGACATTCCTTTTAGCATTGCTGGCGTAAGATTAACATCCATCTTTTTTGCAACTGCTTTAAGCGGATCAAACCCTGCGGCACCACCTTCATCTTTTAGTTTTTTCTTTAGTGCTGTAAGAACCTTGTTCATATTAGGCTTTGTTTCTTTAGCTTCTGTTATCTCAAATATTTTCATTTCTTTTTTCCTGATTTCATATTAGCACACCAGTGATACATTTTAGCCTTCTCACCACTTGCATTTTTAGCACGTTTGCGTAACTGTGTTACTGTGCCATTACAACTAGCACCCGACTTCTTTACTCTACCAGGTCTGCTTTTGCCTTTTTTCTTACCGTCAGCAAAGTTTTCAGGTACTGGTTCATATCCAGGCTCGTCTTTTTCCTTTGGATTAACAAGTAAAAAGTTTGTAGTACTTCCGGCATGTATAGATTTCTTTGTAAGTCTAAATCCTATTGCTGCTGCAAACTGTTTTCCAAATCTCTGATACAGTCGTTCTCGTCCTCCAGCATTTTCTTTACTTGCTGAAAACTCTATAGATTTTACAGGGTAATAAGTGAAATTATGGCTCATCTCTTTCCACCAGTCTTTAATAATTGCAATTACTGTAGCAAATATCTGATGTGCTCGGCCGCCACCGGTTGTGATGATTTCGCCATCTACTCTAAATTCAATCTCCCAATTACCATCTTCGTGAAAATCATTAATGAAGACTTGAAGTGTAGGTGCACCACGCACTGCACTTTTGCCTTCAAAATTAAATTCACTAGAATGGGCGATAGTATAAGGAAGTACACTATCCAATGACTCAGTAACGTCATCTGTTAATTTTTTCCTACGTCTGCGTCCTGAAGCTTTTGCTGCTTTATAACTTTTTTTATATTTTTTAGACTTTAATTTTTCGTCAATCTTTTGAGTACTTTCGCCGAGCAGTTGATCTTTTGTAGCTTTATATCCACTTTGTTTCCATTTTTGTTTTAATAAATTTAATTTTTTACCTAAGTCTGGGCCTTTTTTAAATCCAGCTTGTATAAGATCATTTCCATTAACTGGAAATACTGGTGCTTCAAAACTTTTAATATGGTTAGCAAAAATTTCGTACTTGCCTAACATTTGAGCCCATCTATACAGTAGTATTTTTGGAGTTCCATCAACTATCATATCTGACAGTATTTTTTCGTCTATAGGCGAATTTGCATGTTCAACTAAAAATTTAAGTATATTATTGTCAACATTACTAAGTTTCCAACGTTTGCCGATACTAGCATCGCCTAGTCTTGCAAGATTTACTAATTCGTAGTCGCCGTCAACCATTGCACTAATATTTTTATTAGATAATCCTATTGTTTTTAAAATTCCTGTACTAAACATTGCTGTTAGTATTTTTGCAATATTATTTCCAGATAAAATTTTACCCATTTCCATCCACACACGCTCAACACTTACTTTTGTAAGTCCTGTGGCGTTAGCTTTTATTGCTTGTAGTGTTTCTTTTTCAAATTTAGGATTATCAAGTCTACCTTGGAATCTAAAGTAGCGTAGTATACGCAAGTAATCTTCTTGTATACGCTCAGCAGGATCACCAACAAAGCGACTTACTTTATTTTGCAGGTCGTCCATGCCGTTGTGGTAATCAAATAAGTTTCCGTCAAAGTCCATACTCATAGCATTATATGTTAGGTCTCTGCGTAGTGCATCCTGTTCCCATGAACGCACAAATTCTACTGTAGCATGTCTGCCATCTGTTTCAGCATCAGAACGTAACGTGGTTATTTCAAATTCTTCACCGTTGATTATAGCAGTAATAGTACCATGTTCAATTCCTGAGGGTATGTGCTTGATACCAGCACTATCAAACATTTTCTGCATCTCTACAGGAGTTGCATCAGTGGCAAGATCGATATCCTTTGGTGCTTTGTTTAGTACAACATCTCTAACAGCACCGCCTACAATTCTTATTTCAAATTTATTCTTAGTAAATAGTTTGTTTAGCTGTTGCATTTCAGAAGTAATAGGTATTTTATACTCTTCACTTTCGTTAATGTTTTCTTTAATCTCGTATTTGTCTTTGTACATTTTCTCAATCTTACGACCTTCAAGTCCATAAACTCTTCCAATTTCAAATGCATAATGACCAATACTATGTCTATCGCCATGTTTTTGTACAAGCTTGTGAATAGATTCTAACATACTTTCTATAAAATCTTGATACTGTTTTTTTCTAATTCTTTGTAAAATTTCATCTTTTGTGGCCTCAGATACAGTTTTGTGTTGCGATTCGCTTGTGACTTTATTTGCTGCTTTTTCAGCATGTGGACCTTGTGGATGTTTAGGATTAATGTGTACAACATCTCCGTTCATCATATCACTTACACTAGCACTGCGTCCTACTTTATCTAATAACTGGTGTAGTGGATCATTGTCATCATACCCATCAGTTTCGTACCCTAATTTACCTCTAACTTCGCTGCGCCTACCTGTTTTAGTATCTTTAACATGTAATACCAGCATGTCAGCACTGCGGTCACGCTCGAGGCGAAGCATATATCCTTCTTGTAGGGTAACATCGTTAATCTTCATAATGTATTTATTCAGAAAAGATCTTTGTTGTTAATTTCTGTTAGGATTAACTCCTAGCGCAGGAACACCTAGTCTTAGTGCATCGTTTGGAGCATCTGCAACACTGTGAAATTCTAATGGAAATATATAGTTACCATCTTTATCACTTCGTACACTTCCGATTACATAACGTCCATGCCTTATTAGATCTAACGATGATATACTTCTTGCTGGCATCGCAAATACTGCGCCAGTGAATGACATTCCTGTATCATTACGCATTTTTTTATACACAACTTTTTTAAATCCTAAATCCGTTGCATCAGCACCCCATTCTTCATTGGCTATTACAAATGAAGGACCTTGATCTAGTTTGGCATAAAATGTATCTCCATACTCAGACCTTGTTGAAGCTTCAAGTTCTTGTCGAATAAAATCAACATTAATATTGATAGTTGCATTTGAACTAATTCTTTCGGCGTTAGATACAATCTGGTCGATCTTTTCCTTAGTCATATTAACGGCGTCTTGCTTGGATTTACCTTCACCTCTTAGATCACCGTATTCGTTTTCACCACGCATAGGTGCTGAAGTAAACACGCCACGTTGATTTGGCTCTTTATTAATAAAGATGTCATAGCCTTGATAGGTTGTTGCTTTTTCGTGTGTTCTGCTTCTGCGTACATTAAATTCGTCTAGCTGTACAATTTCATTCATCTTCATTTTGTTTCTCCTTGTTTTTTCATTAATTCTCTTGCATCAGCTGAAAGTGAAATATGATCTTGTTGTTTATATCGTGTGGGCGCCGGTGATGCCGTTTTTTTCTTAACTGGAAATATTGGGTTAGCTTTTCTATCCGATGTACGAGTAACTGGTTTTACTTTTTTTGTACCTAAAATACTTTCATCCATTGAAGCAACTCCTTTGCCCATTGCAAGATATTTTTTAACTATATCAAAATATAAATTTCCATTAATTTCTGCATCTATATCAACGCCTGACAATTTGGCAAATTCTTTAGGATTATTATTTTTTACTGCCATACGTAAGTCAGATGCACTGGTAATCCTAGGAGTAGGTATGTGTTGAATTTTAGAAAATTCATAATAACCATGCCGACCTTCAGATCCGTTGTATCTTTCAAGAGTGTTTATTACCCATGACTCGTCTGTGTATACTTTTAAATTAACCTGTCCATGATCATTGTATAATTTACTAGCTAAAGAAAACCAACTTTCGTGTGGCACAATATGACTAGCAACTTCGGGCATTATTAATTTCATTGCTTGAATTTTAATATTATATGGAAGAGGGTCTTTGTTTTCGCTGCCTTTACCAGTGTGTGTTTTTGGGCCAACCATTTCTGGATTAGTGCCTACATACCATGCATTATTTTTAGCAGCCATTTGCCATGCTGCTTTATGTCCTTTGTGTGGAGGATTAAACCTTCCAAATATAAGACCTACACTGTTAGTTGATTCAAACAACTGTCTAAGCTTCATTGTGGCGTCCACCTTTTTCTTGGGACAAGTTTAATATTGCCAAATTGTTTAGTATTGTCAGCATATCTTACTCGTCCTTCGCCATTAGTATCCCAAATATCACCTTGTTCGCCTTCTATTTGATCTATGACATTGTCTTTAGCATCTTGTATCTGTTTAACTAACGAAAAAATTATAGATAGCGGATCATTGTGTGTTGTACTATTTAGCTGTATTATTTTCTCTTGTTTTGGCTTACTAACCTTACTACCGCTTAGCCATTTTAAAAAGTCTTTTGTTCCTAGTCTATCAAGATATTTTAACTTTGCAGTTTGATTTACATAGGTATATATAATCTTCTTTAGATCACTTAGTCCTTTTACACCTTCTAGGAATCCATTTATTGCTTGATGATTGGCTTTTGCATATTGTTCAATGTCTTGTAGTTGACTAGTGTTAATTTCAATAGGTCTACTATTATATATAGGCTCTAACACAATTATTTTACTATTTGTATTAAATTCTGAAAAATTGTTTTTTGGTTGTTGTGCTGAATCAGGCAAGCCCCACTGAGAAAATTCAGCATGACCAACTACCATTATTTGTGCTTTGGATATGCGCTTGCCTAGCTCGCTGGACGACTTTACATGATATGCAGTTTCTGATCTTGGATTAGGAGAAAATGTATATACCCCGTCAACAGCAGCCTGTGGCTGTGTAAACAGTCCGTCACCGTATACAAATCCCTGATAATCTTTTGGAGTTGCAGCATTAAACAGTGGATACATGTTTGCAAAATCTTTTGCAAATTTTACACGTTGTTGTTTTTCTTCTGGAGTCTTTGGATTACCTGATTGGTTTGCTATAAAATCTTTGATAGCGTTAGGACTATCGCCTAGTACTCCTCGTGACCATTGATTGTGGCCTCCTAGTATTAGTGGACCGCCTGCACGTTCTCTGCCCCAGTATATTTGAGGATTGCCGTCCCATTTCATTCTAATTGAACGTGAACCTTTACTATCGGCAAAGTCTTTTAGATGTTCAACAGCTTCAATAGCACCTTGGGCACCATGAAAGAATACAAGATCTTCTAAATGATTAAAAGCTCTGCCTTGTTGTTTCGATTCCGAAATAATGCTGAATTCGGAGAAGCGCATAATTAGTATACCTTATTGCGAAAGTTTTCAATTTCATCGTTTAGTATTTTACTTATACACTCTTTCTTATCAGAGTTCAAGAGAAATTCTTCAGGTAATCTATTAATTTCGTATTTTTTTAAATATGATTCTACAGCAGAATCAACAATTGGAATCATATTTCTTTTATTATATTTTTTACCATCTTGTACACAATTTTGTACATTTAATAGTTCAGGATACAATGATTGTCTATAAAAATCTGGATCATTTTTCATATAGATTATAAGGTCTTCAACTTCATTAAACGGAAGTTCATCGCCCATTCTTAAGTCGTCAGTTGACCGATTATCAAAAATTTCATTTATTTTCATTTTATCTCTTCTTACCTAATTTAGCAATAGCATTTGCTATTGATCCTGAAAACTTTATTCCTGATTCTTTGTACATACTTTGCCTAACTACAGTACCGGCTTTTGGTTTCCAGTTTCCACTATTTGTACCTACTCCGGCGCCTGTATTCACATTATCATTACGTCCTTGTACATTAGATGATGCGCTACTTCTTCTTTGCAAAGCTGCCTTTGCTTGTCGTTTACGTAATTGTTCTGCCTTGCGTTGTTCAGCTGATTTATTAAGTTCTGCTGTTTTTGCAGCAATAGCAGTATCAACTCCGCCACGGTTACCAGCTGTGCCAGCATTGGCAGCTGCGCCACCGGTAGTGGTTATAGTTTGATCAGGTGCACCACTTAGTTTATCACTAACATCACCTTTGGTTTTTTGAAACTGTGCTTGTGTTGCTGCGGCATCGGCATCTTGTGCTGCTCTAGTTGCGGCTGCTGCCTTTTCTGCATCACTATCCTGACCAACTACATTACCTCGAGACTGTGCTGTACTTATTACATCAGATGCAGCCCCGATACCAGCGTCAGTTGAATCAACTGGCGCAACTGTTTTTACAGTTTGATCAGGTGCATTTTTTAGCTTATCACTAACATCACCTTTGGTTTTTTGAAACTGTGCTTGTGTTGCTGCTGAACTTGCATCTTGTTTTGCTTTTAAATCGGCTGCTGCTTTTTCAGCATCACTTTGTACACCAGTTACATTACCTGCTGCCATAGATTTGTTTACATTATCAGTTGCAGCATCGATGCCAGCGTCAGTTGAAACTACTGGAGCAGTTGTGGTTACAGTTTGATCAGGTTCAGGATCGCCTGTAGCCGCACCTGCTGCTGCACCTGCTGCTGCTGGTGCTTTGCCGCCTTTTGCTGATCCTGCTGCTTTTGTTTGTGCGGCTGTTGCAGCAATTTCTGCATCTTGGTCAATAGGTTCAGGACTAGCTTTATTCATAGATGCTAGTGTATTTGGACCTGCATCGCCATCAGCTGAAAGGCCGTATGCTTGCTGCATTGCTTTTACTGCTCTTGCTGTGCCTTTGCCATACCATCCGTCAGCTTTGCCTGCATCAAACCCGTTGTTGTTGAGCCATTGTTGCATTTGTTTAACTGCTGGAAGTTTTCTTTTGCCACCGCCGCTTGCTCTCCACAAGCTAGTAGAAGTATCAAATGTTGCTTCGTTCATCATGTTGATAATATCGTTTGCTAATGACTCTTGTTTGGTTCTGTTAATATATTTCTGTGCAGCGTTGCCTGAGACCGTTGGGTTTGTTGGCAGTTGACTAGGAGGTGCTAGGCCTTTAGGCGGTTGTGCAGTGTTTGCCTTAGGTGCTGCATTAGGTTTTACATTTGCCTTTGGTTGATCAGCTCTTGGTGTCTTTGGCCCCATCAATCTCTGTAGAATTTTAATATCAGCAGCAGTTAATACTTCACCAACTATTGGATAATCCGTCATTCCTGCCTTTTTCATTGCATCTACATGTGCCTGTGTTGCTAGTACTTCGTTAGGTTTCTTAGTAGCCGCGGCACTAGTGGCCGGAACCTTGGGTGGATCAGCTCTTGGTACTGCTATACTACCATCGCCACCGTTGTTAGCAGGTTTAGGATCGCCGCCTGCTGTTGTCATAGCAGCAGGTGTAGGAAATGATGTTGTATAACGTTTTAATGCACTATTAATAACAGTATCTAATCCAGGATCGGCTCCTAAGGCTCCTTGAATTTTTTTATACAATGCCTTTAGTTCTGCCATTTCTTCTGCGTTGAGTTTTTCTGTTAGCAATGTATTTTCAACTATTGAAATTAAATGTCTAAAATCAGTTCCAGCATTTTCAGGACTCTTAGTAAGTTTATCTAATAGTTCGTTAAATCTTTTTAAATTGTTAACAATAGACTCTGTTGTTCCAGCAGCAGCATCTGCAGCATCAAGAGCAGCCCCGGCTACTGTTCCAACATCATCAGCTGCGCCTTTTTTAGCATTACCAACTGGATCTGTTGTTCCAGCAGCAGCAGGTTGGTCAAGTGGTATTCCTTGATTACTAAACAAAGGACCGTCTGTATTCGTCGGTAGTGCAGATTTATTTGCCATCGCCGACGGCATTGGCAAGAGTAACAAATTATCTTTATCTCTGTTACCAAAGTCGCTAATGAATACAACATCGTGTGTGTCTTTAAGCTCTTGTGCTTTTTCTGAAGAATATTTAAAAACATAGTTCTTGAGGTTACCTACTAGTAGTCTTGATACTTCTCTAGGTTGATCTACAGTTCCTCTGCCGTCAGTTGGAGCATCGGACATTGCATCTAGTCCATCAGTGTCTTGTTGATCTTCTGGATCTTGTGGGTTTGCTATTTCGTGCATTTTACTAAGAGTGTTAGTGCCTGCATCTCCGTCAACTTTTAATCCATATTTTTTTTGAAAAGCCTGTATTGCTCGTGCAGTGCCTCTTCCGTACCACCCATCAACTTTGCCAGCATCAAATCCTTGATCATTAAGAAACTTCTGAACTTCTGCTACATCATCTAATTGTACTGAGCCTTTTTTACTCTTGGCCCAAAGACTTGGAGTATTAGGATCTACTCCAGTAATTTCTGTTAAACTACGTTTAGGTAACGAGTTAATGGCCGATAAACGATTGCCCATTTCTCTAATTTGTTCTGCTACTGATTTTACCATTTCCTACAACTCCAATATCTTGCTTTATGCCTGGGCCCAGGATTATCACAATTATGTCTAGCACGGAAACTTCTTCGACGTGCTGGGTTTGACTTTTTAATCTTTACGCCTTTTTGTCCAAAATTAACTTTTACTACATTACCATTTGGATTCTTTACATATACTTTAAATTTCTTAACATCGCCTGCCATAGGCTTGCCTAGTTTAACATTGCGACCTTGATACTCTGCTTCGTCTATTTGGTCATCTTCGTTGTACCACATAACGCCATAGTCTTCATAAAATTCATCATCATCTTCGTATGTGACTTCATCTGTTTCATCAAGTTCGTCGCCTGCACTTACTTCGATATCAAAGTCGCTATAACCAGCTTCAAACATCATATTTGCTAAGTTAGCAGCATACTCATCTGACTCGTGTTCACTTAATTGTTTTGGTAGTTCAATTTGAAAAACAGTAGCACCTTGTGCCGACTCATAAATTGCTTGACTTTCAAAAATACTTTCGTCAAGCAATTTTGGCTCTTTTTGTTTTTCCATTACTACTCTAATAAAATGTTCCATAAAAATTCCTAATGATTTAATAATATACTATTTATAGTACCATCTGTCCAGTTAGTAATTTTTATTCTAACCCAAACATAATTTCCAGTAAAATTATATATAAACGAACCGGTATTGTAAGTACTACTATCGTCAACACTTATCATTTGAGATGTAGTAATATTAAACCAATCTGCTTCAACTGGTGCATCAGCTAATGATGCCTGTGCGTCAATAGTTCCAATAAACCCAGTAACATTATATTGTACTGTGTGGAACCCGTCTGACCGACTATAATAGCCGTCACCTTTAAACTTGGATCCAGACACTGTTGATACAGTACTATCGCCTGGATGTGTTTGATTTGATAAAATTATTTCACTAGTAGATGCCATAATACTATTTATCTATTGTCGGCAGTAGATACCAATTTATCAATTCTTTGAATATTATTTCCAATTAACATTTGTAGTAACAGCACAAGTTTTTCATCAGTTACGTATATATAATATCCTTTAATCCATGCTGTACTATTAGAATTTAATATTTTTAAAAGCATATTTCCTATTTTTACTTTGTCTTTGTGATTTTTGATCCAGTTAAGTAAATGACTAGTAGTTTGTTTTTTCCCCGCAAATGTAATTTTATATGGAAACGGAATTATTTCGTTATTTGATAATATAATATTTTTGTTAGTTAATAGTAAATCAACATTTTCTAGGTTAGGTTTCCATAATTCAATATATGTTGTATCTAGTAATTCAGGATCAATCTCTATCATTTGATCAAGTAATTCGCAATTATTAGTGTACACTGAAAGAAGATTGTTTTCACATCTAATAATGTAATCATCATACTTCATTAAAATATTATACAGTATTCGACAAAGTTTAATATCATACTTGCTTAAATGTTTTTTTCGATATGACGAAACAAAAATTGAAACTGTTTCTCCACAGTCAGCAAGCTTTAATACTTCTTCAACTTGTCCAAGTTTTTTATTTGGCGACAAGGCTGTTCTAAATCTTGCCGCCAGATATGTACCTATCTGAATTTTGTAAAGATAAGTGTCATAAAAAAGTTTTTTTGTTTCAAACTTTTTCATTTTCAAGTACTTTAGAATTAATTACTATTGCTTTATCTTTAACATCGATATTTACAGTGCCGCCACCTTTTAATTCACCAAACAACATAAGACGACTTAGTGGACGTTTAATATCTTTATCAATTACACGCTGTAATGGACGAGCACCCATCTTAGGATCAAATCCTTTTTCAACAAGTAGATCAAGTGCTTCATTAGATACTGTAATTTTAATATCTTTGTTGTTCACTTGCTCGCGTAGTTCACTTAAGAACTTACCAACAATCTTCATCATAACTGGTTTACCAAGTTTAGCAAATGTAATAACGCTATCTAATCTATTTCTAAATTCTGGAGCAAAAAATTTCTTTACTTCGGTGTCTTCATAATCATTTTCTGCTGCGCCGCTAAATCCAATTGTATTCTTTTCTGCTTCTTTAGCACCAAGATTAGTTGTGAGAATTAATACACAGTTACGTGCATCGGCTTCTTTACCATTTGATCCTGTAACTTTTCCGTTATCCATTAACTGTAATAGTACAGAGCTAACATCAGGGTGTGCTTTTTCAATTTCGTCAAGCAGTAGTACACAGTTAGGATTTTCTTGTAGTTTAACAATAAGCTGACCAGCATTATCATCAAACCCAACATATCCTGGAGGCGCACCAATAAACTTAGCTACACTGTGCTTTTCTTGGTATTCACTCATATCAAATCTTACAAGTTTAACACCAAGATGATGGGCTAACTGTTTTGCAGTCTCAGTTTTACCAGTACCAGTTGGACCCATGAATACAAATGATCCAATCATTTTGTCGTCTGCTTTTAGCCCTGCTTGATTAATAAGTATTTTATCAACTACAGATTCAATAGCATTATCTTGCCCATATACACTGCCTTTTAAATTAGTTTCAAGATTAACTAAATTTTCAGTTTCAGTTTCAGCAACCTGCTCTTCTGGAACCTTAATCATTTTTGAAAGTTCAAATTGAACATTACTAGCTTCTACAATTTTGTTTTCTGTTTGTTCATTAACTTTGAAACGAGAACATGCTACATCAATTAAATCAATTGCTTTGTCAGGTAGTTTTTTATCAGGCTGATATTTAACACTTAGACTTACTGCTTCGGCAATTGCTTCATCGGTAATTTCAACTTCGTGAAACTCTTCATAATATTTTTTAATACCTTGCAAAATTTCAATACTCATTTGTGTACTAGGTTCGTCAATGGTTACACGCTGGAACCGCCGCATTAACGCACGATCTTTTTCAAAGTACTTTCTATATTCTTCCCAAGTAGTTGAAGCAACCACTTTAATATTACCTTTAGCAAGAGCAGGTTTCAACATATTTGCCAGGTCATTACCACCATTGCCGCCATTACCGGCACCATTTATCATATGTGCTTCGTCGATAAACATAATAGTTTTGCCTTTTTTCTGTAAGGCTTGTAATACTAGTTTAAATCTTTCTTCAAAGTCGCCTCGATATTTAGATCCAGCAATCATTGAACCAATATCAAGACTATAAACGTTATATTCTTTTAAAAATTCTGGAACCATTCCATTTACAATTTTCCAAGAAATACCTTCTGCAATTGCAGTTTTGCCAACTCCAGGATCGCCGATAATAAGAGCATTAGATTTAGTACGTCTTCCTAATGCTAGTGTAACTTGTTCAATTTCGTCTTCGCGCCCAATTACAGGATCAATTTTTCCGCTTTTAACGTCTTCATTTAAATCACTTGTAAATGCTTTAAGTGCTTTATTAGCATTACCTTGATCTTCTAACTCCATATCGTCTTCATTATGGTCATCGTTGCCAACAAACTTAATAAAATTTTCTTTAGAAATTTCTGCTTGCTGTGTGACAAAAAATGCATACGACCGTTTTTCAGATAATATACTAATAAATACATCTACAATTTCAATTGTAGTACGTCCTTGAAATAATACTTGAGCAAATGCTCGATTTAGTACACGTTCAACACTATTAGTTTTTTTTGGTTTGTATTTCTTTTCATCTGTTTTAATATCGTCTAGTTTAGTTTTAAGGTGATTCTCCAGATTTACTCTCATTAAATCAGTATCAGCTTCAAAGTCTTGAATTAATTTTTCAAAACTTTCTTCGCACAACATTGCAAACAAAAGATGTTCTAATGTTACATATTCGTGTTTTAGTTTTTTTGCATCATTAATTGCTTTATCAAACACTGTTTGAAGAGACACACTTGGTTCTACCATTCTTTATCCTTTTAATTTACTAGTTCTATATAATTTAACATAAGTTCTTATGATTGTCAATCTATATTTGGAGATGTTGCTTGATCAGTTGTATTTGGTTAATTAAATTTGGATCAGACGTTGTAGGAACAATTGGATGTATAGCAACGTACAAATTACCAGGTTGTCGGGTGTTAGGATTAAGCAATCCGTACCCAGGAACTTTTAGCATTTGGTTAGGTTGAAATCCAGGAGGTATACTAATATTAACAGATTGGTTGTCTAATGTAGTTATTAAAACTTCTACACCGACAATAAGATCCAATACTGATATATTTTTAGTAATACGTAAATCACTACCACTTCTTTCAAATTCTGGATGTTTGTTAATTATAATTGTTACTAACAGGTCACCTCTTGGAATACTGCTATGAGAATTATCACCAAGCCCTTTTATTCGAAGAGTGCCGCCGTTGTCCACACCAGGCGGAATAGAAATGTTTGCCTGTGTCTGGCCGCCATTAAACGTACTGTATTGTATATTGAGATTTTTACCATTAAGTACATCAATTAAATCAAGTGTTACACTAACTGTAATATCTCTATTACGCTGAGGCTGGTGTCTTTGTTGAAAAAAAGAATGAAAAACATCATTTACATTACCTGTATTAAAATGAAATTGTTGTTGCATAGGCGGTGCATCGTATTCTGCCCGCCTCTGTGTATCTTTTAGTGTTTCGTATGCTTCGTTAACCTGTTGAAGTCTAGCAGCATCCCCACCGTGGTCGGGATGATGTTCTTTTGCTAATTTTCTATAAGCTCTTTTTATATCTTGAGCTGTGGCTGCTTTATTAACGCCTAATATATTGTAATAGTCCATACTACTACTTATTAATCAAGATTTTATTTTTTACTAGTTCCGGTATATAATCCAAACCAGGCTGCACCAGCACCGACAACAATACTAACAAGTCCGCTTTGTTCAAAACTTGGAGCAGGTAAGCTCATAAACCATATTACTACTTTGTATAGTAGTACAATATAAACAGTTAAAAATGCTCTTGGAAAAATTCTCCAAGCGTCAACTGCTCTAGCCATATGAATAAGTCTTGCATACGGGTTAGGACCCATATCTTTTACACTAGTGTCTACTTCTAGATCTAGTTTAATTTTTCGAGTAGTCGAATCGTCAGTTGAAACAACTGTTGCTTCATATGTTGGTATTTCTTTAGCTACAGGCACTGCTTCGGCCTTTGGTTTTTCTAAATCTTCAAGTGTTTTACGTGGCATATTAGCCCTCCCAATTTTCTATATGCTTAACATATTCTGACATTGAATGGTCGGAAAAATTATCAATTTTTCCTTTTTTAATTCCCATCCACATTCCTCTATATTGATCTTTTATTCTTTGCCATGCTGTTAATGGTCTTAAATTGCCATATGCATTAATATAATGTTCTTGACCGCAATGTCTAAATCCCATGATCCGCAATGGAACTCTTGTAACAATATCATTATTGTTTACCCATCTATAGTGTTTGGTGCAAAAACTTTTTACATAAGTTGGCCAGCCAACTCTTGGAGAACCAAATGTATGTAATTCAATAGGATTATTTAAATCAATGTTATATTCAGCTCTATTTGCCATAATTGTAGCCATTGCTGCACCTAATGAATGACCGCATATCCACAAGTCTTTAGTAACATTTGTTTTACGAATAATATCTTCTTGTACCATTGGCCAGATGTCGTCAACTTCTGTTTTAAATCCTTTGTGAACTCGCGAAACTGTTTCGGCCATAACTGGAATAGCTCGCAAATCAGCTTTAATATCATTAAATGCAGTAGGTTCTGTACCTCTACATGCAATTACTAGATCAGTTTTATTTTGAAATCGCCAAGCTTGAGCACCACCCTTGTTATAAAATTCAATAGTTGTAAACCCTAGTTTTTTTGCTTGTTTAGTAGCATCATTACTATAAGCTAATTCTGCTAGTTTTGCAAATAATAGGCTACGTTCCTTTAGTGTCTTTTCTTTTATCATGTTTGCCCTCTAATTTTTTTAATCGAATTTCAATTTCGTCTATCTTTTTAGTTACATGCGGGTACTTTTTCCGCCAAGCATCGTCTGGTTGTTGTAGCCAAGTCCAACCCCAACGACTAACCAACCAATCAACTGTTAAGTCAAATTTAGAATATAACCATAGCCCTAACCGTGTGCCTTGGAAGTATGTTGAAAATGCAAGACCAAATAACGATCCAATTAACGCTGTATAAATCCACAGACGATCGTCTGTCATTCTTTCAATCATATCCCACATAGTAATCCCTCAATTTATCTATCTGTATTTATTCTATAGTTTCGTTAGATGTAAGTGCATTTTCGTAATACACAATAATTTTAGATTGTTGATCTAAGTATCTTCGTAGATCAGCAACATTTAGTGCAAGATTTTCGTAATCCTTCATAGAAAGTACAACATAAGCAAGTTCGCCATGCTCGTCAGTAAAATCTTTTACAAATTTTTCATAATTGTCTTTAGTCACAACGTAGATACGAGTGTCAACTAAATCAATTGGTTTTGGCCGGCTTGCTATCGGTACTGATACTTTCTGTATCTGTGTTACTATCTTCACTTCCGGCTCTGGTTTTAGACCGCAACCAGTTAGGAAGAGGAGTACTGCCGTCGCCGCCAGTACTAGTTTCAAGCTCGCGCCATAGTTTAGCTGTAGCACCATTCATCCTTTCTTCTAAATTATCGCTATCTCTAATAGCATCTTGTACTAAGTCTAATTGACGTAGTCGTTTTCGTAAATTATCACCATACTCCTCGGCTATTTGTAAATCAGATTGTAGTCGGGCAGTACGCTCTGCATTTTCCACAGCTTCTTCTTGTAGTAACTTGATACTAGACTCAGCAGTGTCAACAGCTACTTCGAGTTTTGCGTTATTACCGTGCAATACAGCAATGCGCTCTTGTGTTTGTTTGTAATACCACGAACCTACACCGCCCATTGCCAATGTTAACATAAAAAATACAATAGCTAACTTTGCACCCATCCTACCTATCCTAGTAACTTTCCCAAAGTTTTTGGCCCAACTATTCCGTCAGCAGTTAGTCCATTTGTTTTCTGCCATTTTTTAATAACACGTTCGGTACCTGGCCCAAAAATTCCGTCTGCAGGAGAAATACCAAGCTTTTCTTGTACTTCGGCTACAAGTTGTCCACGTGACCCTTTGCGCACTGTTTGATTGTAGTCAGTTTCTGGTTCTTCGTATCCGCCACCTAGTACATCAAGTGCATGAATATAATGTTTTTTACGATCTTCAAGACCAATTGTTCCGCCATTAATTCTTTTGGTCATACCAACAATATCTTGATTATCGCAATATTTGTTTATGTTATTAGTATCCCAGAACCAACATGCTGAATCCAGCGCACCTTTTTTAGTACGCACATATTCAACTGCATCAGTTGGATTCATTTCAACTGCTTCGCTGAATTTTGTATAATTATATCTGCCTGTAAGTTGCAGTATGCCGCCGCCCCGAAATCTCCAACCGTCACCAGAAGCGGTGTTGCCGTTGTCCATTCTGCTTGCGTAAATAACGTTAGCAATTTTTTCAGGTTGTCTATGATAATCATTTGCATCTCTTCCAGCACGTTTAAAATATTTTGGAAAAATAGTATTAAGTGCTTTTGCACTATAATTTAAGTTTTCGCTTAGTACACGAAATCCAGCAGATTCGTGTCCACATTGTGCTACAAATCCAGCAACACGTTCAATAGTATCTACTTCCCAGAGTGGCAATATTTCGCACATTGCATGATACCAATCTTTCCAATCATCTCTGTGGATTAACTCTTCGGCCATCCACTCTTCAAATTCAAATTTAAAATGTTCTTTTGCCATTATTTATTTTCCTCTAAGTTGGTGCAATTTTTACAACTGCATTGGTCACAAATTTTAGTTGTTATTGGTGGACTGTCGTAGTTTTGTAAATCTTGATAATATGGTAGTCCACAATGAGATATTCTTCCGCAATTTTGACAATAAGATATTCTGTTATGTTCTTTCAACAACTAGGGTATAATCCTTATTTTCAAAGGTTAATGTTTTGTTACCATATTTAGTAACATTGTAGTCTCCGATATATTTTGTTAAAAACAATATTTCTGCATAATCATTCATGTTTATACGATCGGTAATACTTTCGTATATATCGTTAGTTTTGCCAAAGTCCTTGATTACTAAGGAAACAGGATTAGCATATGCTTTTTTTAATGTAAGTATATTATCATTAAGTGACACTTCATTTAAAAAACTTTTGTTAAAAAAATTATCAGTATTATTTAAGTTTGATTCTGAAACAATTGAATCGTACAT
>Ga0302114_10000374_pt1 | contig 31688 bp, 35 predicted proteins | sample AG5_Surface_MG_FD_203107 | JGI IMG/M metagenome (GOLD analysis project Ga0302114, IMG submission 203107) | Marine microbial communities from Western Arctic Ocean, Canada - AG5_Surface | ecosystem: Environmental > Aquatic > Marine > Oceanic | place: Canada: Western Arctic Ocean | collected...
GGTCTAGACCCTGGAATTGATCATAGCATGTCTCATGCACTCGTTGAAGATTATAAAAATTCAAAGGGTTTTTCTTTAGAAAATCAACATTCTTTTATAAGTTATTGTGGCGGTCTTAGTGATATTCCAAACGACTTTTGCTATAAATTTAGTTGGTCCCCATTGGGCGTTTTAAAGGCTTTAATGTCGACCTCTGTCAGTATACGTGAAGGCCAAATTTATACTGTTTATAAGCCATGGAAGTCCGTTGAGCTATATCCACTTCCGATGCCCTGGGGAGAAGACGAGTTTGAAGTCTATCCTAACCGCGACTCTCTGCCGTTTATTGAGCAATATCAGATGAATGAAGGGTTAAAGATTGATCAATTCGTTAGAGGAACCCTAAGATATAAGGGCTGGAAATCTGCCTGGACTGACATTTTTTCTGAGGTTGACTCACTTGAACCACATGTTGCTGATGAGCGCTTAAAGATTATTAGTGATGATTTATGGCAGAAATATTCTTATAAGGAGGGAGAAGTTGATCGAGTCATTCTTACTGTTGAATTAAAGGTTAAAAAGGACTCTAAAATTGTTTGGCATAAACAGTTTTTATTAGATACTCTTGGCAATGCTAAAGGAAGCGCGATGGCGCAATTAGTTTCTTGCTCGGTCGCTTTGGCGGTTGAAGCTGTTATGAATCAAGAAATACCTTCAGGGGTTAGTGCGGCACCTCACCAAAGTGAGTTAGTTAATCGCTGGCTTAAACAGGCTGAAGACATAAGTGATAACTTTGCTTTAATAGACCATTTGAGTTGAGAGATTCACTAAATTAGCATGAGTGTTAATAAGGCGATTTTTGATCACGAAACCCGAGGTTGGGTTGATTTAATACCTCGAAGGGTTGCTAAACAAAATTTATCATCTGATCTAAAAACAAAATGGCTGGTTGTAGGTGCTGGATTTACTGGTCTTTCTTGCGCCAGGAGGTTGGCAGAACTTAACCCTCAAGACAAAGTTGTTATTGTCGATGCTAGAGAGATTGGGCAGAATGCCTCTGGCAGAAATTCAGGTTATGCAGTGGCGCACAGTCACTTTTCTGGGTTATTTAAAGAATCTCAATTAAGTCAGTATGAGAGGGTTGATCGAATTAACCAGGCAGGACTTAACTCTCTTCGATCTTTGATTGCTGATAATAATATTGATTGTGACTTTAGTGATTCAGGCATCTATCATACTGCAGCAGATAACAACTCATCTAAAGAGTGTGATCATTTTATTGATTATCTTGCAAAGCGAAAAATAAACCACACACCATTATCTCGAGTTCAGTTAGAGGAGCATCTCGGCACAAAATGGTATAAAAAGGGCGTTAAAGTAGAAAATGGTGCTTTAGTTCAGCCTGCTAAATTAGTATTTGCTCTGGCTGATAAACTACCGAAAAATGTGACGCTCTATGAGAATACGCCAGTACTAAAGATGTCAAAGGGAGAGGCTAATGTTCTAGTTGTTCCGAACGCAACAATTACTGCTGAAAAAGTCATAATGGCTTGTAATTATGAGTCTTTGGCTCATGGTCAGCCAAAACAAAGAGCGGTTGGAGTAACACTTTCTGGAAGTATAACGCGCGTTCTAAGTAAGGATGAGTTGGTAAGTCTTGGTAGCCAGCCTTCATGGGGAGTTTTGTCACTTCATAGTGGGGGAGCAACGGTGAGGCTTACTAGTGATGGTAGAATATCCATTAGGAATACTGCTGAATACAATAATCAAACTTTATTAACTGATTATCAGTTACTTAAAAGACAGCAGATTCATCGCCAGGCTTTTGACAATAGATTTCCTCAGTTAGTCCACGTTCCTTTTGAGCATTTATATTCAGGTGTTGAAGGAGTTAGCGCCAATAAAACCAATATATTTGAGAAACTTTCAGATAATCTTTTTTATGCTGGATGTTATAACGGTTCTGGCATCACCAAAGGAACTGCTTTTGGAATGAGTATGGCTGAGTTTGCTTGTGACCAGAAATCAGAATTGCTTACAGATTGTCTTGAAACTGCAAAAGCTAGCTGGCTTCCCCCAAAACCTTTTTTAGATATTGGGGTATGGTATACAACCAAACAGCGTTTTAAAGGTGTTGGAAAAGATAGGTAGTGCTTAATATTGATTTGTTGTCATAGCAAATGACTTGCAGTCGCGCCTAATTCAATCAAACCCCCCTTGATGCTTGAAAAAGACTCTTCGTAATAACTAATAGGGTTAATGGGTAAAGAGCTCTCGTCGCCGCTAATTAGGCTTTCACTAATTGCTTTACCAAAATAAGTTCCTGGGCCAATTCCTCTTCCTGAATAACCAAAAACTGAATAAGCATTATTACCAAGTTTTAGAATTTTCGGTATATGATCAGCTGTCATAGCAATACGCCCGTGCCAGCTATATTCAATAGGAATATTGTTGAGTTGAGGGAATAGTGCTTTAATCTTTCTTTTTGCCCAAGAAGTATGAATCTTTGAAGCGTTATGAGAGAGATTTCCAATTCCACCAATAATTAAGCGATTGTCATTATCAAGTCTAAAAGATGACATAACGCTTGCAGTATCCCAGCAGCCTTCACCATTAGGCAATATCGTCTGAATTTCATTTGAAGATAGCGCTTTGGTTGCCACTTGAAAATACTTCACAGAGGTGTATTTAGAAGGACTAAGGCCCCCAATTGGAGTTTGATAGGCATTGGTCGCAATCAAAAGCATTTTTGCCTTAATGGAGCCCTTAGGAGTTCTCACTAACCAGCCCTTATTGAATGGTTGAATAGAGGTTGCTAATGTTGACTCATAGATGTTAGCGCCTAATGATTGTGCGACTCTGGCAAGACCTTGACAATAACCGAGCGGGTTAATAGTGCCAGCATGCTTATTGTAAAGTGAGCCAAAAAAATTTGAAGATCCAATTCTTTGTTGAGTTTGGTGTTTATCAAGTAGCTCTAATTCAGCACCGCGTTCTGATAGTTGTTTAAAGCGTAATTGAAGATCGCTTAAGCCTTTCTGGGAGTGCGCACAATGCAGCGTCCCCATTCTATTTGAATGGCACTTAATGTCATATTGTTTAATAGTATCAAATACTAAGTCAGGCGCTGAAGCGAGCGCCTCATTAAGTTTTGATCCAGCATTTACCCCAATCAAATCCTCAACTTTTTCAGGTGGCATCCATAACCCTGCATTCACTAAGCCAACGTTTCTGCCTGACCCTCCGTAACCCACTTTGTGATCAATTAGAGTTGTAGATAATCCATTCTTTGCAGCAGTTAGGGCAGCTGAGCAGCCAGTATAGCCACCACCAATAATGACAAGATCGGTTGTGATTTCTTCTTTAAGGCCATCAAGAAAGATAGCCTCTACAGAGGTTTCTTGCCAAAGATTATTAAGAGTAATTTTCTGAGACATAAGGCATCATGTTAAATTTTAATGTTAACGCTTGATAGTTGTAAATGGTGAATATTTTAATATCACCATAAGTAAGTCACAATTTTGATCAAAAAAAAAGACACCCGAAGGTGTCTTCCTATTTTAATATTAATAATTATGGAAGAAGTGTAGCACCCGTTTCCATTCGGATTACTTGCCCATCCTTTATTTGCATGAAGGCTAGGACTGATTCTTTAGTTCCATCAGGAAAACTCATAACGCCATGGGTAACCATAGCCTCATCATTTTCATAAAGGCAGCGTGAATCGTGCGTTACAAAATCATCACTATTCATCATAAATGTAAACATCTCCATGGCTTCTTCTTTATTTTTTTTTGAGTTATCCTGATGCATGATAAATTGAAAATCTTCATGCATAGTGGCTGCATAAGCATCCATATCTTTTGCTTCTTGTGCTGCTTCTTGTGTTTTAAATATTGACATATTGTCTCCTTAGATTAATTATTGGTTATCCCGAAAAGAAGTAAATTAATACTGCTACTAAAGGTATTAGAGGTCTTATAGCATTTTTAACATCATGGTCAGCACCATCAAAAGTTGGCCAGACTTTCAAAAATTGACCCATATTGTAAATAAATGCAAAAAGTGTAAAAAGTCCTATTCCAGCCACCACTTCTTTTCCAGAACTAAAACCTGCAATTTGAAGCATCGGAAGCGTTGCAATAAGCATTAAAACAAATCCAAACATTAAAAACCCAGCAGGTTTAAACGCTGCAGCAGCTTGAGGAGAGTCCATTCGCAGTGTCGCCGCAAATTTGGATGAATTAAACGTAAGCTGAATTGCAAAAAAGCCACCAAAAAGTATTAAAAAAGCATGACACAAAACTTGAATATCCATAGTAACTCCCTAAGTTAATTAAATTTTCGACTCATATCGATCTAAATTATTATACTGATTTCTGTTTGCTATTAATGTTGCGAGATATTTTTTTAGATTACTATAAATTAAGATGCAAGGAAATAAATAAGTGTCACTAAAAAAACTACAAAAGGCCTAAAAGTATTCTTTTTATAATATTCTCTGCCATCAGGGGTTTGAAATATTTTTAAATATTGGCCCATATTCCAAATAAACGTAATAGCCGTATAAATTCCAATTACAGCAATTAATTCTCTTGCAGATCCAAAGCCTCCAATTTGAAGCATTGGAAGTGTTACAACTAACATTAAAACCATTGCAAGCAATAAAAATCCTAATGGCTTTAGAGAACCTTGAGCTTGTTTTGAGTAAATTCGAAGACTTTTTTGCGCAAATAGTTTTGTATTAAATATAAGCTGAATTGCAAAAAAACTACCAAATAATATTAAAAAAAATTGACATAAAATTTGAATTTCCATAGAGCACTTGAGTTGTTAAATTTTCAATTAATTTATAAACGAAGAAGTATACTTGGGTTTTTTCTAATTTTATGTAATATGGATATATCTAAAATACAAAACCAGCTTGAAAAGTTTGCAATTGAAAGGGACTGGAGACAATTTCATACCCCTAAAAACTTAGCAATGGCGCTGAGCGTTGAGGCATCGGAATTGGTTGAAATATTTCAGTGGCTTAAACCCGAAGAGTCTAATTCGCCTGATCAAAAACAGATAGAATCAATAAATGATGAAGTTGCTGATATTGCAATGTATCTGCTTCGTTTTTGTAGTGTTCTTGAAATTGATTTAGATAGCGCAATAAAAATTAAATTAGAGAGAAATGCGGAAAAATATCCTATTAACTTATCAAAGGGTAACTCTCAGAAATACAATAAAAGGTAAGGCTAGCTATATCTCAATCTTGTGGCATTCGTATGGTTTGCCAGTTGAAGGCTGAAGATTAATGTAATCTTCAGATAGAACAACAATTTCTTCAGATCTTTTATCATTAAGAGTAAATTGCTCTTCCATATTAAAGTAACTGTCAAGCCAAGGATGGTTTCTATTAATAACCTTAATAGAGTCAATCATACTTACTAAACTTTGCCCTTCAATTTCCCAAATTCCAGTTCCAAGTGCACTATAGTTAACTTTAACTGTATTTTCCTCAACTGGAAAATCGACAATTAGCTGGCCAAAGCTATTCCAAGTTCCATCTTTCTTATACCTTATAAATTCTAAGGCTATATATCCAGGAAGAGTATCTTTACAGACCCAATTACCAAGAATTTCAGTTTCATAGAAACGAGGAGACATTGCTGCTGAAACAGAGGTGTTTAAAATTAGAGCTGCAAGAATGGTCAGTAAGTATTTCATAAAGTGCAGTTTAGATTAATTTTTGACAAGACTATGTGAATTATTGATGAATTTTAGAAGAATTTGTCATTTTTTTATGTTCATCCGCCATCTTCACAATTTTCTTACTAACAGTTTCTTTAAAAGTAAATGGCAAAATAGAGTGAACGAAGGCAATAATTAAAAGCCCTAAAAGTGTAAGGCAATACTTCCACGCCCCCCAAAGATGCTGAAAGTAGTTATAACCAAATTCTTTGGGATGTTTAGTAAAAATATTATTCATAAATTTTTTAATTTTATTTAATATATTAAGTATAAAGAATTGAAGTAACAAGGTTAATTTTTTTTAATATTTGTAATAAAATATAATTTTTTGAATAAATTACCATTCATACTAAAGAATAAAATTAATGCCTAAAGTTTTATCAAAAAGTCAGATTGAGCAATATCATGATGAAGGTTTTATATCTCCATTGAGAGTTATTTCAGAAGCAGATGCCTTGTCAATTAAAACTCAACTTGAAGAGGCAGAAGAGCTATACCCTGAGGAAATTAACGCAGAGAGTCGCAATAATTTACATCTCTCATTTTCCTTTTTAGATGCGCTTGCTCACAATATCACTATAGTAGATGCAATGGAAGACCTTATTGGTCCTGATATTGCTCTATGGGCTTCAGTTATGTTTATTAAAGAGCCCTCCTCTAAGCAGTATGTAAGCTGGCATCAAGACGCCACTTATATGGGCCTTGATAGTGTAGATTTTCCAACTCCGTGGATCGCACTTAGTCCAAGCAATATAGAGACAGGCTGTATGACGATGATTTCAGGAAGCCATAAGTCAGCGATACAAAAGCATGAGGATACTTATGCAGAAAACAACATTTTAACGAGGGGTCAAGTTATTCCAAATGTTGATGAGGATAAGGCGGTTAATCTTATATTAAGGCCAGGAGAAATGTCGATTCATCATGGCGCAATTATTCATGGCTCTCAGCCTAATAATAGCAATCAAAGAAGGATTGGCTTTTCACTTCAATCCTATATTTCACCTGAAATAAAGCAGGTTGTTGGGAGGAATATATGGACTCACATAAGAGGCAAAGCACGACATGATGTTGATGGTTTAGCTCTTGACCGGCCTAAATATAATATGGACCCAATAACAGTTTCTCAAAGAAAAATTGCAGAAGAGAACTTGTCAGATATTCTTTATAAGGGCGCTAAGTTAAAACGAAAATACTAGTTTTTTTTAAGCCAGTCTACAATTTTATGAACTCCATTTGGCGTTTGAGATGAGCTTAATATGTCACCAAGAATGCCATGCTTAGAGGGGTCGTCCTCACTCGTAAGTAATGGGTTATAAACAGAAGCGTTGTCACCCATTTTAGCAATAATTCTTCGAGTAGCTTTTGCTGAAACTATTTGATCGTCGTCTGAAAACCAAAATAGAGTTGGCACTTTAATTTTGTTATGCTTGACTCTATGAGCAGAAACGACTGAGTCTTTGACTGCAAATAATACTTTGGAGGGGTATCTGGTCGTCCAGCACCTTGCATGTTCAGCATTTTTTGCAATAAAGGAGTGTTCTTTTCCAAATAAAAGGGGTACAAACCATCTTGCTCCAGGAGCACGTAAAAGTTGGCCTTTAGGTGAATTGGGGCCAAAGTTAGGGGATACGTAGATTACTGATTTAACCTGACTTACATGTTCAAGGGCGACATGTATCAAAGAGCATCCAGTTGAGCAACCAATAAGAATAACTTCATCGCCAATCATTTTTCCTATATCTATGGCGTCATAAGTGTCTTTCATCCACTCATTGCAAGTAGCATCACCTAGAGCTTTAGCATCCAGGCCATGCCCAGTAAGCCTTGTGAAGAAGACATTTGCTTTAAGTTCTTTGGCGACGTTTTCAATTACTGGGCTAAGCTCAGATCGTGATGCTGAAAAACCATGAATAAAAACTAAGCTTAATTTTGTCTTAATAGATGGCTTGTGAGCCCATAGAATTTTTTTTTCTATATTTGGACGTAAATTTTGAAACTTCCCTTCGCCCACTTTAATGGATTGGTCTAGCGAACTAATATCTGACATTTTTTTTGCAATATATTAAATTTGTTTATAAATTAATTATAGCTTCCAATTTTTTTTAAATTATTTTTTTATTTTGTTTACAAAAAGATTACTAATATAAATACTTAATGTATACAAAAAGTGTATACTTAATATTAGCTAGTAAATTAATAAATCTTTAGATGGGCAAATACGTAACAAAAAATCAAAAAGTGGATGAAAAGAGGGTAGTCAGCGTTAGGATTCGCAGACCTATTTTTGAGGCATTCAAAGGCGCATCAATTGCTGCAGAGCAGTTCGGATACAGTATGACTCTTTCTGGCGTTTTTGAGACTGCTATGGAGGATGCGATTTCTGAATTTAAAGATATTAGTGGTGTCGATTATCAAGATATTACTACGTCAAAACTAAATAAGAATTGGGAAAGTAAATATAAGGCATCCCTAAAAGTCTCAAAGGGCAATCTGCGCAAACGAGATAAATAAATTAATTTTGATTAGGAGTGAAAATCAATGTCAGAAAGTAGTGTGATTAAACAGTTAAAAGATTTAAGAAAGGATTTAGACAAGGAGTCTAAATTGCTTCATGAACAAATGGAGTTACCATTAAATGGGGCCGTAGTGAAAAATGCCTGTTTAGATAATAATTCGATACAACTTAATAAGGGAGTTGCATTTTCTAAATGGGTTAGAAAGCTATCATCTCAATTTGAGGCGGTAGACCCGTTTTATAAATAAAACTTATTTAAGACAAGTTAATTGTTTTTTTTGGCCAGTTCCAATTAATAAGGGTACTGGCAACTCCAGCCATTATCATTAGACCACCAATCGCCATTGACGATGTAAATTTTTCATCAAGAAGAATCATTCCTGCAATAATTGAGGTGATTGGAAGGAGCATCAAGAAGGGTGATACTTTGCTTACATCCACACTGCTCAATAAGTGATACCAAACGCTGTAACCCAATACAGTCATAATTAATGCTAAATATAGAATTATTGACCAGTCAATATAGCTCGCAGTTGTTATTGCAAGCCATTGTCCATCCTCAATTATTAAAGATGCAATAAGCATTTGTGGGGTGGCCATTATTGCAACCCAGGCTAATATAGTAATACCTGAGATTCCCTTCAGTCTACTTACCATGATTTGAGCAATTGCCCAAACTGCTGAACCCACTATTAAAAGTAAGACGCTATCAAGCTGACCATCAAGTCTTGGCTCTCCTGCAATAATGATGACGCCAATAACTGCTAGTCCCATTCCTAACGACCTAGTAATGCCAAGCTTTTCTTTTAATAGAAAAACCCCCATAAGCGCTAATATTGGCCCCTCCAGTTGAACTAAAATAGCGCCTGTAGAGGCGTCAATACCTCTTAAGCCGTTATAGGTAAGACCATACTGAATTGTTGAGCCAATAAGGGCAACCATAAAAATCTCACGCATATGACCCCATGGCGGCTTTGTAAACCAAACAAGAACTAAGCCCGCTATTCCAAATCGAATTGACATAATTAGGAGCGTAGGAAACTGCTCTAAACCAATCTTTGCAAGAGTAAAACCAAGTCCCCAGGTAATAGGAACAATAAGTGCTAATAGAATTTGCTTAGAGGTCATTATAAATTTTTTTTAAGCAATAAAAAAGGAGGTCAATTATGACCTCCTTTTAAAGACTAAATGTTTTTATTTTTCTTATCTAGACTTGGCAAAAAAACCAATTGCAAAAAGAGCGGTTATTGCTGTGCTAATCCAATCCATAGCAGCACCAGGCGCGGCGCCAGAAATTAGTATTTGATATAGCTGAAGTAGTACGAATAAAGCCGCAACAAGACCAACAGATTTTGCAGCAGTTTTTAGCTGATCTTCACTTGTCCAATTAGGTAAGCCAAAGGAAAGAATTGCAATACCTGTCATTGCAGTTCCAGCTGCCTGGGCTAATGCAGTAAGACCAGTAGATGGCGCCCATCCATACATTGCAAACATCATATTTGGCATAAAGACTAGTTGTATAGCCCAGAGCAGAGCAAAAGCTGCATTAAGCCTAAAAATTAAAGATAAACTCATTGTATTCCCCTTTGATTGTGAAAAAAATAACTTCTACTTATCTAAATTAAAACATAAGAAAGTTACTAATAATTATACCAAAATAGAAAAGTTAAAAACAAAAAAAAGAGATCATATTGATCTCCTTTTAAGTAATTTAAGATAAAAAGTTAATTAACTCCAACCAGTAACTACTTTGACTTCAATGAACTCTTTAAGACCAAAAGAGCCACCTTCACGGCCAATCCCTGAGTGCTTATAGCCGCCAAATGGAGACCCAAGGGCCAAACTTCTTCCATTTACCTCAACAACACCAGAAAGCAGTCTTTTTGATACTCGTTTGGCTTTCTCTGGGTCTTGTGTTTGAATATAATTTTCTAAACCATATGGAGTGTCATTGGCAATTTCAATCGCTTCTTCTTCAGTATCAAAAGGAATCATTGAAAGAACTGGGCCAAAAATTTCAGTCCGAGCAATCGTCATTTGATTGTTAACATCAGCAAAAATAGTTGGTTTAACAAAGTAACCTGTCTCTAAACCTTCTGGTTTTCCAGTGCCACCAGCAATAAGAGTAGCATTTTCATCAATACCAGTCTGAATCAAGGCTTGAATTTTGTCAAACTGAAGTTGCGATACAACTGGGCCCATGTGTCTTCCTTGTTTAGAGGCAATATCAACAATGGTTGAGTTTGCAGTTTCTTTAGCAATAGCGACTGCTTGATCATAAATAGGTCTCTCTACAAGCATTCTTGTTGGGGCGTTGCACGACTGTCCAGTATTGTTAAAGCAATGCCTAACGCCTCTTTTTACTGCCTTTTCATCTGCATCAGCAAAAATAATATTAGCTCCTTTGCCGCCTAACTCTAATCCTACTCTTTTAAAATCATCGGCCGCGTTATGAGAAATCAAAGCACCCGCTCTAGTGGAGCCTGTAAAAGAAACCATATCCACATCGGTGTGTGAAGTCAGCTGACTTCCAACTCCAACGCCATCTCCATTTACAAGGTTAAATACCCCTGCAGGGCAGCCAGCTTCTTCAAGCATTTCAGCAAAAATCATTGAGTCTAACGGGGCAAGTTCTGAAGGCTTTAAGATCATTGTGCAGCCAGCAGCAAGAGCAGGAATAACCTTAAGTGCTACTTGACTTATTGGCCAATTCCAGGGGGTAATTAGTGCACAAACTCCCTTTGGTCCATATATTAATTGATTATCTGAATCATCAAGCTGCTCTTCAAATTCAAATTTTCTAAGTTGATTTAAAAAATCTTCAATCGCTTCTGTTCCACTAGGAGCTTGAGATGTTTTGGCAAAATCTATAGGCGCACCCATCTCCATTGAAATTACTTCAGCCATGTCATCCATTCTTCTTTCGTAGATAGCATAAAGTCTCTCTAATAGCGCTATTCTATCAACTTTTGTTGAAGCTGACCATGAAGGCAATGCAGCCCTTGCAGCTGCAACAGCAGCATCTGTATCTGCTTGAGAGCCAAGAGAAATGACCGCACAAATAGTTTCATCGGAAGGATTAATTACATCACAGTCATTTTTAGTTGAAGGATTGACCCACTGGCCATTAATATAAAATTTTCTTTTATCTAACATTTTTATCTCCTAATTAGAGGGCAAAGAATATATTAAGAATTTTTTGATGTCAAGCAAAAAATATTAAGCACACGTGTCTTTAAATGCTCGCTAATTTTTCAACCGATAATTTAATGTTATCCATGCTTGTTGCAAAAGATAATCTAACATAACCTGGGGCGCCAAAGGCAGAGCCTGGAACAACAGCTAAACTCAGCTTTTCAAGACAATAAGTTGAAAACTCAACGTCATCTTTAAGGCCAATTCTTTCAATCAGACCCTGAACTTTTGGAAAAGAATAGAAAGCGCCACCAGATCTTGGACACTCAATACCATCAATAGCGTTCAAACTATCAACTAGGAACTCATGTCGACTCTCAAAAGCCTCAACCATCATGTTAATGAATGACTGATCACCAGTGATTGCCTCAAGAGCGGCAGCTTGTGAAATTGAGCTTGGGTTGGAAGTTGACTGGCCTTGAATCTTTTTCATTGCTTTAATAACTGTTTCAGGACCAGCAGCGTAACCAATTCTCCAGCCAGTCATGGCATATGCTTTAGAGACGCCATTGAGAATTACAATTCTTTCTTTAAGTTCTGGGCACGCCATTGCAATATTTACAAAGTCGTCATCACCCCATCGAATATGTTCATAAATATCATCACTGATAGTAAGAACATTTGGGTGTCTTTTAAGAACTTCTCCAAGAGCTTTAATTTCTGATTCGCTGTAAACAGAGCCTGTCGGATTAGAAGGGCTGTTAAGAACAAAAAGTTTTGATTTATCGGTTATGCTATCTTCAAGTTGTTCGGGAGTGATTTTAAAGTCTTGCTCTAAGCCCGCTTCAATAAAGACTGGGGTTGCATCAGCAAGAATTGCCATATCTGGGTATGAGACCCAGTAAGGTGTTGGTATGATAACCTCATCACCTTCATTTAGAATTGCTTGACATAGATTGTAAAAAACTTGCTTACCACCGCAAGAAACCATGACTTCATTTAGTGAGTAGTCTAGTCCATTCTCTCTCTTAAATTTTTCACAAATTGCTTTTTTGAGTTCTACTGTTCCGTCTGCTGGCGTGTATCGAGTCTCTCCAGAGCCGATAGCTTGAATGGCTGCTTTTTGAATATTAATAGGGGTGTCAAAATCTGGCTCACCAGAACCCATCGAAATTATTTGTATTCCTTGCGATTTTAATTCTTTGGCTTTATCACTGACAGCCATAGTTGCAGATGGTTTAACTTTTTGTACACGATTTGATAAGATAGTTGACATTTACTGTGCTCTTTAAATGGTTTAAAATTAAGGGTTTTATTTTAATCAAAAACTGCCGATAATGGCTAGAAAATTTCAACTGAAATCTAATTTCTCACCTAAGGGTGATCAGCCAAAAGCTATTCAAACGCTGCTAGACGGAATTGCAGCTGGAGAAAAGTATCAAACTCTGGTTGGGGTTACAGGTTCAGGTAAGACATTTACTCTTGCAAATGTTATAGAAAAGAGTCAAAAACCAAGCCTGATTATGGCTCCTAATAAAACCTTAGCTGCCCAGCTTTATAGTGAAATGAAGGAGTTCTTTCCTAATAACGCTGTTGAATATTTTGTTTCTTATTACGATTATTATCAGCCAGAGGCGTATGTACCTGCCTCAGATACATTTATTGAGAAAGATGCGTCGATAAACGAGCAGATAGAGCAAATGAGGCTCTCTGCCACAAAATCTCTTCTTGAGCGTAAAGACGTAATAATTATCGCAAGTGTCTCCGCTATCTATGGACTTGGAGATCCTGAGAGTTATATGAAGATGCTTCTGCATTTAACTGTTGGAGAGGTTGCAAAGCAGAGAGAAATTCTTGCAACATTATCTAAAATGCAGTATTCAAGAAATGACGTTACATTAATTCGTGGCCATTTTAGAGTCAAGGGTGAGGTAATTGATATATTTCCAGCAGACTCCGAAGAGAGGGCAATTCGAATTGAGATGTTTGATGATGAGGTGGAAAACCTTTCGTGGTTTGACCCATTAACAGGTGAAAAATTAAAGTCCCTTCAAAGAGTTACTATTTATCCAAAGACTCACTATGTAACCCCTAAATCAACCATCTTAAATATTCTTGATGACATAAAGGTGGAACTTGGAATTCGAAAAAAAGAACTGCTATCTCAAAATAAGCTGGTTGAGGATCAGCGCCTTTCACAAAGAGTTGCACAGGATATGGAGATGATGAGAGAGCTTGGATACTGCTCTGGTATTGAGAATTACTCTCGCTACTTATCGGGTCGCAAGCCAGGTGAGCCACCACCAACTTTATTCGATTATATGCCAGAAGATTCTTTAATTATTTTGGATGAATCTCACGTTACAGTTAGTCAAATAGGGGCAATGTATAATGGCGATAGGGCCCGCAAAACAACACTCGTAGATTTTGGGTTTCGTTTGCCATCGGCTCTAGACAATAGGCCACTTAGATTTGAAGAATTTTCTGAAAGATTGAGCCATTGCATTATGGTTTCAGCGACTCCAGCAAAATTTGAACTAGAGGTCTCAACTGTTATTGCTGAGCAAGTTGTTAGGCCTACGGGTTTGTTAGATCCAGGTATAGATATTAGACCCGTTGAGACCCAGGTGGATGATTTACTTTCTGAAATTCATAAAAGAGTTGCTGTTAAAGAAAGAGTTCTCGTGACAACACTGACTAAGAAAATGTCGGAGCAGCTTAGCGATTATTTAAACGATCATAATGTTAAAGTCAGATATCTACATTCTGACATTGATACCATTGAAAGAGTTGAAATTATTCGGGACTTACGTCTCGGTGTTTTTGACGTTTTGGTTGGAATAAATCTTTTAAGGGAAGGACTGGATATTCCTGAAGTCTCTTTGGTTGCAATCTTGGATGCTGATAAAGAGGGTTTCTTGAGATCAGAGCGATCATTAATACAAACGATGGGTAGGGCTGCAAGAAATATTAACGGAAGCGTCATTCTTTACGCTGACAGGATAACTAACTCAATACAAAGGGCGATGGACGTTACAACAGATAGAAGAAATAAGCAAGAAGCTTATAACAAAAAATACGGGATAATACCTAAAGGAGTTATTAAGCCGATTGTCGATATTTTGGATACCGATCTTTCAGCCTCTGATATAGATGAGTTAATCTCTGAAACTGTCCATGTGAAATTGTCACCTGTTCAGCTTTCGAAAGAACTTAAACGCCTTGAAAAAGAGATGTATAAATTTGCTGAGGATTTAAAATTTGAGCAAGCAGCGGATACTAGAAACCAAATAAAACGATTAAGAGATGGCCAATTTAAATAATATGACTTTAAATATTACTGAGATCTTCTATTCTCTGCAAGGCGAGGCAAGAGAGGTAGGAATTCCAACTGTTTTTGTGCGGCTTACCGGATGCCCATTAAGGTGTAATTATTGTGATACTGCATATGCATTCAAAGGGAACAACCCTTTGTCAATAGAACAGATTGTATCTGAAATTTCAAAGTATAAAACACACTATGTTTGCGTTACGGGCGGAGAGCCGATGGCACAGAGTAACTGTCTGGGTTTGTTAGACACTCTGATTGAAAAAGGATATAAAGTGTCAATGGAAACAAGTGGCAGTATTGATATTTCAGAGGTAAATAAAAATGTGTCTATTGTCATGGATCTTAAGACACCTTCTTCCACAGAGCAACATCAAAATAGATATGAAAATATTGCGCTTCTAGAAAACAAAGATCAACTCAAGTTTGTTATTGCCTCAAAGTCAGATTTTGATTGGTGTTGCTCTATCCTAGAGAATAATGAGATTTTATCAGATGTCCTTTTTTCACCTGTTTATGAAAGCTTAAAGCCGACTCAATTAGCAGACTGGATTTTAGAAAAACAACTTAATGTTCGTCTTCAGGTTCAATTACATAAGATTCTTTGGGGCGACGAAAAAGGAAAATAGTTAACCTTAAAAATCAACTATCAGTTAAGCAAGCATCCAGTCTAGAAGTAAAAAACATATTATATTTTTACGTTTGGACGGTACCTTCAATTCTAGCCTTTGCCTTGTCAATAGCTACATGATATTGGGGGTCTTCAAGTACGTTTACTTCCACTAAATGTTTGGCTGTTTTTAGTAGCAATCTACACTCTTCACTTAGATGAATCAAATGAAGCGTTTTCCCAGCCTTTTGGTAACGATCAGCAAGCTTATCAATTGCCTCGATAGCAGAATGATCAATGACTCTTGAATCTTCAAAATCTATATAGACATTCTCAGGGTCTTCCTTGGGATTAAAGATAGCATGAAAAGTATTGATTGAGGCAAAAAATAGAGCGCCATGGAGTTTATAAGTCTTTTCTCCGGCCGATTCATTTTCTTCAATAGATTGTATTTTTCCAGCAGACTGCCAGGCATATGATAGCGCTGACATAATAACTCCTGTAATAACTGCAAGCGCTAAGTTATCAGTTAATACCGTTATTACTGCAACCGCTATTCCTACAGTTATATCAGGCATTGGAACTTTACCAAACAATCGAAACGAGCCCCACTCAAAGGTACCAATGACGACCATCATCATGACGCCTATTAGTACGGCAACTGGAATCATTTCTATGTATTTGGAGAGGTAGAGTATAAAAAATAGTAATACCACCGATGCCACTATTCCAGAGAGCCTTCCCCGTCCGCCTGATTTAATATTAATCAGACTTTGTCCAACCATTGCGCAGCCACCCATTCCGCCAAAAAGGCCTGTAACCGTGTTTGCAACTCCTTGCCCAATACATTCGCGATTTGGCTGACCTGTAGTTTCTGTTAAATCGTCAATTAAGTTCAGTGTTAACAGGCTTTCAATAAGGCCAACTAGCGCCATAATCATCGCATAAGGGAAGATAATTTTAAGCATCTCAAAATCAATTGGAACATCTGGAAAGTGGAATGGAGGGAATACGCCACCAATAGGAGATATGTCGCCAACTGTTCTAGTATCAAGACCTAGAAATATAACTGCAACTGTACCAATTACAATAGCCACTAATGTTGAAGGAACTGCTCGTGTGAGTTTTGGTAAAAAATGGATTATGATCATTGTAATTGCAACGATAACTAGCATAAGTATTAAAGGGGCTCCAGTAATCCATTCGCCTGCAACCTTAAACTGTTTTACCTGCGATAAAAAGATGACAATTGCTAGGCCATTTACGAACCCTAAAAAAACTGGGTGGGGAACAAGCCTAATAAATTTACCCATTCTTAACAAACCAAAAACAATTTGAATAAGTCCGGTTAATACAACGGCTGCAAATAGGTACTCTACTCCATGAAGCGCAACCAGCGTTCCAATGACAACTGCAATTGCTCCTGTGGCACCAGAAATCATTCCAGGTCTTCCACCAAGGATAGATGTAACTAGTCCAATAGTGAATGCAGCATAGAGCCCAACCAAAGGATTTAATCCAGCCAAAAGGGCAAATGCAACCGCTTCAGGAACAAGCGCTAAAGCAACTGTAAGTCCAGATAATATATCGTTTTTTGCGTTACTAGGAACGCGCTTATGAATTAGCTTAAACATTTTTTCCTTTTAGATTGACTTGTAACTAAGGCTTTACAGCAGGCACAGTCGGAGTGGAAGATGTGACATCAGCGTTTTGAGCGCGATGCCTTAGTGCGTGATCCATTAGCGTAATTGCAAGCATTGCTTCGGCAATCGGAGTGGCTCTAATCCCGACGCAAGGGTCGTGCCTCCCAGTGGTACTAATTTCAGTGGCTTTACCATCTTTATCAATGCTATCAGCTGTAAGCCTGATACTTGAGGTTGGCTTTAGGGCAATCGAAATTAAAAGGTCTTGACCTGAGCTGATTCCGCCAAGTATTCCGCCAGAGTTATTCGAGGTAAAGCCTTCAGGAGTAATTGGGTCTCTATGAGCTGAGCCTTTTTGATTGACGGCATCAAATCCAGCACCTATTTCAATTCCTTTTACAGCGTTAATGCTCATCATTGCATGAGCAATATCAGCATCAAGTCTGTCAAAAATTGGCTCGCCTAGACCTGTGATCATGTTACTTACGACGATATTAATTCTTGCGCCAATCGAATCTCCAGACTTTCTAAGATTATCCATATAGTCTTCTAGCTCACTAACTTTACTTGCATCAGGACAAAAGAAAGGATTGTTGTGAACTTCCTTCCAATCAAAGTTATCGAAAGTTATTGGCCCTAATTGAGAGACGTACCCACGAATCTCAATGCCATACTTTTCTTTTAGGTATTTTTTAGCAATTCCTCCAGCAGCAACCCTTATGGCAGTTTCTCTTGCAGATGATCGGCCACCACCACGATAATCCCTAATCCCATATTTTTGTTGATAGGTAAAATCTGCATGACCTGGCCTAAATGAGTTTGCAATTTTTGTGTAGTCTCTTGGTCTTTGATCTGTATTTTCAATCAAAAGAGCAATAGGGGTTCCAGTAGTAATGCCTTCAAAAGTTCCAGAAAGGATTTTAATTGTGTCTGACTCTCTTCTTTGTGTTGTATGCCTTGAGCTTCCTGGCTTTCTAAGATCTAGATCACCTTGAAGGTCTTCTTCCTTGAGTGCCATTCCTGGAGGGCAGCCATCTACAATACCTACAAGAGCATCACCATGACTTTCGCCAGCGGTTGTTAGTGTGAATAGTTTTCCAAATGAATTGCCAGACATTGTCTATTGATGAACGTTACTTAGATGGCGTATATTATACCAGTGACAGCTTATATTTCGAATAAGATTAATTCAGTGTGAAGATAAAGAACTTCTTTTAAAAAGTATTGGTAGCTATTAAATAGATTTATTTAAGAAAGTCATCAAAGTAGAAGTAATTAACTCCAGGCTTACTAGCAACTTTTAAAACCATAGTCTTAGCAAGAGATTCTGCTTTAACACTTCTATATTTACTTGCAGTTCCAATTAAAAAGAGATCCATTATCTTGGCAAGCTTTATTGCGATTTTTTCAGCTAGTCTTTTTTCAGAACGATCTCCAACTAAAAAACTAGGCCTAAATATATTTACAGTTGAAAAGCCAAGACTTTGAATGGACTCTTCAACCTCACCCTTTGTTCTTAGATAAAAATTTTTTGAAGAGCTGTTTGCACCTATACAAGAAATAAGACTCAATGTTTCAGCGCCAGATTCTTTGGATTTTTTAGCAATACTCAGACAGTAATCTATATCAACTTTTCTAAAATTCTCTTGACTCCCAGCAGTTTTAATTGTTGTTCCAAGACAAATAAATACATTGTTGCAAGCAGGGAGAGATCCATTTTTTTCAAAAGTATCAAAATCAATAATCATTTCCGTAATATTGGATGGGAGGTTGGGAATTGTCCTTCGAGTTAGAGCAATAGCGCTCAGTTTTTTATTAGAAAGCACTTTAATAATATTTCCACCTATAAGGCCAGTAGAGCCTGCAATAATTGAAGTAGTCACCGTAAGAAGTATTTAAAGATTAGTTTGAATATATTATGGTAAAGCTATTTCAATGTTGCTCATGTCTTTATCAACGTCGATTTTCATCTTGTCGAACTTAGGAGCGCCCATTCCGCTAAATTGATAAAAACCCGCTGGCTCCTTAGGAATAAAGAAAAAGAAGTCCAATTTACCATTACCATTTTCATCTTCAAATGAAGCTAATGCGTATGGACCCGATGGAACTTTCATACTCCAAGAAACATCACAAGTGCCACTTTTACTAGGCTCATAAATTTTTTCTTGACTATGATTCATACCTTTCCATCCTGACTCTTCATAAATAAGAACATGGACCGAATTTTTAGTTGAGCACCCAGTAACTGTTCCACTAACAGTATGCAAGTGATCATCTGCTTTTGAAATATTTATAAAGGCTTGTAAAGCAAATAGAGATAAAAATACAGTAAATAGTTTGAAATTTAGTTTCATAATTGAGCTTAAAAATTAAATTTAATTTAACATTTTAGATGACAGAGTTGAGATTTTAGTGAATTTTTTATGAGTTTTAAATGAAAATTTAAATATAATTTAAGGTAGGTAATATTCTTATTTATTCAATTAAGTGTCGCTATCAAAAAAATCAATTACTGAATCTAACCCACTATGGTTAATGACTATATTACAGTTTTCTTGTACTATAGGCTTTGCGTGATACGCAACAGAAAGTCCAGCAATTTTCATCATTTCCAAATCATTAGCACCATCACCAATTGCAATGACTTGATTTCTTTCCAAATAATAGAGGTTGCAAAGTTCATTCACATAATTAGCTTTTTCTCTAGCATCAATAACTTTCCCCAACACTTCTCCAGTAAGGCAATTATTAACAATCTCAACATTATTAGCTCGAAAAGTATCTAGACCAAGCTGCCTATGAAGTCTCTCGGCAAAATACTCTAAGCCGCCTGAAACAACTGCTGACTTAACTTGAATTGATTTGAAAAAATTAATGAGTTCAAGTGCTCCAGGATTTAATTTTAAGTGATTGTTGTAAACTGTTTCAAACGAAGCAATACTAACTCCCTTAAGGATTGAGACTCTTTTTTTAAATGATTTGGTAAAGTCTAGATTGCCTTGCATGGCTTGTTCGGTAATTAAAGCCACTTCATTTGACATACCTGTTGCTTTTGCAATTTCATCAATTGTTTCAATATTAATGAGAGTTGAATCCATGTCGCTAACTAAAAGCCGAACTTTTGAAAAATTAAATTCCTTATTTAATAGATTAAGATCGATTTTATGAGTAAGCCTTAGTTGATTAATACTAATATTATTATTTGTATGTATTCGAAAGTGGCTTGTACGTTGCTCTAACTCACCTTCAAGGATCAGTGAAAGCTCTTCAGCCATTACTAAATCTTGGCTGTGCATAATGAGTGTTTTCATTAATATAGTTAAGTATTTTTAAAAAAAAGTGTAATTTATATGAATTTTACAGGATTAAAAAGTCTTGGAAATTTACAAAGTGTGAGTTAATAAGTATGTTCAATTGCAACAATTTGACACAAAGGAAAATAGTAACCCAGATTTCATTGGGTATAATTACTTTCATGGCTAACGAAGGCTATTATTGATAAAACATTGACGTTCAGATGGGCTTAATAATTTTAAGTGCAGCTGAGCGTTTTTTTTTACTTAAATTTTTTTAAACAAAATTATCTACTATGACTCAAACATACAATTTTAGTGCTGGACCAGCAATGCTTCCCACTCAAGTTCTTCAAAAAATTCAACAAGAGCTGATTGAATACGAAAATTCTAAAGCTTCAGTTATGGAAATTTCTCATAGAGGGGTTGATTTTATGGAGGCAGCTCAAAAATCTGAGAGGGATTTAAGAGATCTTTTGAAGATTCCTAGTAATTACAAGGTATTGTTTCTTCAGGGCGGTGCTTCTGCACAATTTTCAATGGTACCAATTAACCTATTGAGAGGAAAGTCTAAAGCGAGCTATGCTAATACTGGCCATTGGTCCGTTAAAGCAATTGCTGAAGGGATGCGTTATTGTGAGGTTAATGTTTGTACAGATAGTTCAGAAAATAAATTTACTGATATTCAGGATTTTAAAAATTGGAATATTGAGCCTGGTTCTGCTTATCTTCATTACACGCCAAATGAAACAATTGCTGGATTAGAGTTTGATTATATCCCTGATGTTGATATTCCCTTAGTTGCCGATATGTCTTCAACGATTCTTTCTCGAGAAATTGATGTTTCTAAATATGGGGTTATTTATGCAGGTGCTCAAAAAAATATTGGTCCGGCAGGTTTAACTATTGTAATTGTTAGGGAAGACTTAATCGGTAATGTTGTTAGTGATCAGCCAAAACTCTTTGATTATTCAACTCAAGCAAACAACGAATCAATGTTTAATACTCCTGCTACTTTTCCATGGTATGTTGCTGGACGCGTTTTTGAGTGGCTGAAAGAGCAAGGTGGATTAAGTGCAATACAAAAAATAAACCAGACAAAAGCACAAACTCTCTATAAAGCAATTGACACTTCTGATTTCTATTCAAACCCAGTTTCAATAAAATACCGCTCTTGGATGAATGTACCATTTTTGCTTGCAGATGATAGTCTTAATGGATTATTTTTAGAGCGGGCAAAAGAAGTAGATTTGCTTGCGCTTAAAGGCCATCGCAGTGTTGGCGGAATGAGGGCGAGTATTTATAATGCGATGCCGCAAGAGGGTGTCGATGCTTTGGTTAATTTTATGAATGATTTTGAAAAGGATTTTGGATAATGGTTAAAGTACAAGTATTAAATAATATTTCACCTTTAGGTTTGGATAAGTTTTCTAAAGATATTTATGATGTTTCAACAAGAGACAATGATCCAGATGCCATTTTAGTGCGAAGTGCGAAGATGCATGAATTAGAGATTGGTGAAAATCTAAAGGCTGTTGGCCGAGCTGGGGCTGGTGTAAATAATATTCCACTTGAAAAAATGAGCGATAAAGGTGTGGTTGTTTTTAATACACCTGGAGCAAATGCTAATGCAGTTAAAGAGCTCGTTATCTCTTCAATGCTGCTTGCAAGTCGAAATATTTGTCAGGCATGGGATTATGTTAACAACCTTCCTCTTGAGAACCTTAAGGCAACTGTTGAAGATGGTAAAAAACAATACTCTGGCTCAGAATTGCCAGGAAAGACATTAGGAATTGTAGGCCTTGGTGCTATTGGTGTTGAGATTGCAAATGCAGCTTATACGCTTGGTATGGACGTTATTGGTTTTGATCCATCAATTACTAAGAAAAATGCTTGGAAAATATCCGCTGAAGTTGAAGAAGCGCTTACTATAGAAGAGTTATTTTCAAAGAGTGACTTTGTTTCATTTCATGTTCCACTAGTTGACGCTACTAAAAACTTATTAAATGCAAAACGCATTGCTTTATTACCCAATGGATCTGTAATTATTAACTTGTCAAGAGATGGAATTGTTGATGAAGATGCATTAATGAAAGCACTTGATTCTGGAAAGGTGAAGTATTACGTCACTGATTTTCCAATTAATGACAAAAAAAATCATGATAGAGTTATTGCGCTTCCTCATCTTGGGGCTTCCACATCTGAGGCAGAGGATAATTGCGCAGTTATGATAGCTAAGCAAATTAAAGATTATCTTGAAAATGGAAATATTGTGAATTCTGTAAACTTTCCTGATGCAAGGATGCCCAGAGATGGTAAAGAGCGATTAGCTATTACCCATAGAAATATTCCGAATATGGTTCGTCAAATAACAAAGGTCATAGCTGAGGAAGAGGCCAATATTCTTGATATGATCAACAAGTCTAGAGGAGATTTTGCCTACACACTTATCGATCTTGAAAATGAAATTTCTGATACTGCTATTGAAAATATAAAACGAGTCGAGGGGATCTTGACAGTAAGAGCTCTTTAAGTTTGGTGCCCTGGTCAAGATTCGAACTTGAGACCCCTCGCTTAGGAGGCGAGCGCTCTATCCAGCTGAGCTACCAAGGCAAGGGGTATATTATTGCCACTTATGAGTAATTATTCAAGCTATTATTTGATTAATAATATATTTATCTTCCAAGTAGTCAACTTCTATCCTTTTAAGAGTGTTTTCTTTAACTAATACTAATGATGGAAAGCCATTGATTGGTAGTAATTTAACCTCATTAATTTCTTTAAGAAGAGTTTTATTAACCTTCTGTGATGCAAGGTCTGCAATAAATACTTCTCTATTTAGTCCAATTTCTAAAGCAATTTTAATCAAAGTGTCTTTATTGGAAGGATTTTGAGCTTTCAAATAATATGCATTTTGAATACCTTCAGTCATTAAAACTTCAAATTTAGTGTGTTGCAATCTGGCAGAGATCACCGCTCTGCAAGCAGGATATGTTGATCGTCTAGGTTCGTTTAAAGACCAGAAGTCATAATTAAATTCTATACCTGGAACTACTTCTTGAATTTTCGTCCAATTTTCTTGGACATACTTACGAGTCTCTAGAGGCATAGGTTTATCACTATCTTGTGCAAGACCACCTAACAAATAGATTACTTTGATATTACTTGGTAATGCTTTCAAAACTTTATACCATGTTGGTCGAAATGCCCAGCACCAAGAGCACATTGGGTCATGAATATGATATAAGATATTATTAGTTAATTTCAATGATGAATTACTAAAAAAGTATATAATTTATATTATAGGGGTTAAATATTATTGGAGCACACTTATGCGAGTCATCTTTAAAAGTTCACTAATTTCTTTATTTTTACTTTCATCTCAATTGACTTTTGCAGGTAGCTTTGTAGATTCTGCTACTGTAACGTCAGTTGAAAAAGTCTATAAAAACTATAGAGTTGATGAACCTTATCAAGATTGTTATATTCAGGAAACAGTCCAAAGCGGCGGTGATGGAAGTGCAACTAATGAGTTATTTGGTGCTGTTCTTGGAGGCGCTATAGGTAACAAACTTGGAGATGGCGATGGAAAGGATGCTATGACTCTTTTTGGGGCGCTTATGGGCGCTTCAATCGCGAATGATGCAGAAAAAAAAGCCAACACTACTGGTAAAAAAATAATTAGGCAAGAAGTCTGTGAGACTAAAACTAGGCAAGTGATCGAGAAAAGATTGAGTCACTACCTAGTTACAGTGGACTATGCTGGTCGTGATGTTAGCTTTAAAAGTAACAGAAGACCCTCTAAAGATGTTATAAAAATTGAGGTAACTATTGACGGTCTTGGTAATTAATTTTTCCTAGTTGAGTTTTAAGCCTTAATTGCTTCTCTTCATCTTATATTTATTAATAGCAACTGTAATTTTAATTACAGTTGTTTATTTCTATGTTTCCTCTATAGCAGCAACCCCTCCAAAAGGAAGGGCTGATGATCTATCTCAGGAGTTGTCTTTAAAATCTGGTCGAGTTATAGCCTGTATTGGAGATTCGTTAACGCATGGAAATATTGGGGAATGCTGGGTTGAACGCCTTCGTAATGAGTATCCAGAAGATACAGTCCTTAATGAAGGTATTAATGGTGATGTGGCTTGGCAAGTAAATAACAGAATAGAGTCAATTGTAAATTGTAGTCCCGACATAATAATCTTGATGATTGGGTCTAATGATGCAATGGCTTCTTTCAATAAAAAGTCAGGGGAGCGTTACAAGTCGAATAATAAATTGCCCGAAATTCCAACTTTTAAAAGCTATAAGAAATTATTACCCAAACTTCTTGATAGACTAAACGGGACATCTAAAATTGCGATATGCACACTTCCACCTATTGGTGAGAATATAGATTCTGCAATTAATGTGCATATAAGAAAATTTAATGACTTCATAGAGTTAACAGCAAATAATAAAAACATTAACCTTATTCCAGTCTCAAAACTTTTATGGGATGATTTATCTAAAAGGACTTATCACATTAAAAGTGATTATGATCCAAACTCACTTCCAATTATTAGAAGAATTTATGGTGGAATGGTACACCACTATATTTTTAAAAAGCCATGGGATGAAATAGCTAAGTCAAGAGGGCAATGGTTGCTATTTGATCAAATTCATTTGGGTGAGCGTGCTGCAAAAATTTTATTTAATGCGACTAAAAAATACATTTCTTCAGTCTAGTTAATGCCCTTATCTATATAATAAAGCTAGTCATTAATTTAATGTAATAGATTTATTTTTTAAATTATTAAAAACTCATGAAAGATATCAAAATTGAAGATCGTTTAATCTTTGCATTAGATGTTGCTGAAGTTTCAGAAGCCAAAAAAATTGTCTCAGAGCTTGATGATAGTGTCAATTTTTATAAAATTGGTATGGAGCTTCTAATGACAGGTCAATACTTTGAGTTACTAGACTGGTTAATAGCAAGAGATAAAAAAGTATTCGTTGATTTGAAATTTTTTGATGTTCCTGAGACAGTTGGCAGAACAATTGCAAGACTAAGTGATTATGGCGCTACTTTTGCAACTATCCATGGCAATCAAGCCCTAATGGAAAAAGCTGCCGAGAATAAAAATAATTTAAAAATCCTTGCTGTTACTGCACTTACGAGCTTAGATAGGGGAGACTTAGATGATTTAGGTTTTGATTGTAATGTTAAGGATTTAGTTATTTCAAGAGCTAAACGAGCGTTTGAAGCTGGATGTGATGGCATTGTTTCCTCTGGTTTAGAAGTTCCATATATACGTGAATATGTTGACAATAAGCTTATTGCAGTAACACCAGGTATTCGTCCAGTCGCTAATGACGATGATCAGAAGAGAGTCGTTGATGTTGCAACTGCTTTTAAGAGCGGCTCTGATTATATTGTGGTTGGCAGACCAATTAAAAATGCAGAAAATCGTTATGAAGCTGCAACTAATATTCAAAAAATTATTCGCTCTGCTTTCGAAGCAGTATAATTTCACTTTTTCAGTCGCGTAACTCAGTTGGTTAGAGTGCCACCATGACATGGTGGAAGTCGTCAGTTCAAATCTGACCGTGACTACCAACTTCAAATATTTTCTATATGAAAAGAATTTATTTTTTTAGGTTTAATTTAAATATAATACAAATATGAAAAAAATACTTCTAATCTTATTATTATCTTTTGGTTTAATTGGCTGTTCTTCAATTAATGTTCCTTCAATTAATCTTGCTTCGCTCGATCTCTCTACAACAAGTCCTTCTGATGTTCAAACAGAAAAGATTCTTGCTTTGGGCTTATCCCACGATCAAAATTTAGTTGAAGCTCGTAAGATAGCGGATCTCAACATGGCTTCAGCAGTAATCAAAGAGCTTAACAAAAGAAAAATTGAGGCTGAAAATAACCAAGTAGAGCTTGAGAATGTTGTCAAATATGCTGAAATGGTTAAAGTTTCAGACAATAATCTAAAGTTTGTTGGGCCAAAAATTTCTGATACTAAATCAAGAAATGTGGTTGGTAAGGCTGAAAATTTAGATTATTATCTGCTAGGTTATAAAGATAATAATGGCTCAATTCAGCATAAGATTAATTTTTCAGTTACATACACTTCGGATGAAAGAAGAAACTACTCTTCAGCGAGTTATTGCGATAAATGGGCTGGCTGTGATAATGAAAACCAAATGGATGTTACTTTAATTTCATTGAAGGCCTCTGCCTGCTCTTCTTTTGATTGTGACTATAATGAAATAGTGGAATTTGATTTAAGTGAGAGTTTTTTGAAAGAAAATATGGCCAAAGGTTTTTCAATTGACTTTAATTCAAAAGCATCAATATCTAATAAAATCACTATTCCTTCTAGTTATCTTAAAGGTTATTTAAAGGTTGCTAATTAATTACATTTAAAATATATGAGCTATGTCTATTTATGAGGCTTTTTCTATTAAGTTAAAAATTGATGTAAATTCTAAAATTATTTCCTCTGAATAAGTTCTTTATTCTTCACATATTAAACACCTTTTACTCATTTACCAAGTGTAGAATCTCGTATTTATTCATTTAAATACAGGTTGGGCTAGTGATTCTAGAAATTTTTTTTGCTGCAGGGTGTTTTTGGGGTGTTGAAAAAAACTTTGAAAACATTGAGGGTGTTGTTGATGTTGTTTCTGGCTACTCTGGTGGAAATTATGAGAATCCCACCTATCAAGACGTTCTTAATAACAGAAGAGTTCAAAGTGAAAGTTTTCTTTCTGTTCTTAAAAATATTGGATTATCTGACGAGGAAAAATCTACCACTAAAAATACTCTAATCAACCATACTGAAACAGTTAAGGTTGCATACGATACTGATAGAGTTTCTACGGAACAACTGCTTAAATTTTTTTGGGAGATTCACGATCCAACTCAGCTAAATAGGCAGGGCAATGATGTTGGAAATAACTATCGATCTGCTGTGTATTGGACCACTGATGAGCAACAACAAATTGCTACACAAACTCGAAATACATACCAAAAACTGTTAACAGAAAAGGGTTATGGGTTGATTGTCACCGAAATGGCTGCGTTAGATAAATTCTGGCCTGCCGAAGAATACCACCAAGACTACATACTGAGAAATCCGAATGGTTATTGTCCTGACCACTCTACTGGTGTCACCTTTCTTACGCAAATTAAAACGGAGAGCACTTTTGATGATATAACCCCACTAGGTGGTAAAGAAATTATCGTAATTGGTCCTGAAGTTGAAGGGACCTGCCTATTTTGCTTAGAGTTTGAGAAAAAAGTTACCTCAAAGTATCAAGGCACCATTCCTCTTCGCTCTACTCCAGCCTCAACGCTTAATGGTTTTGATCTTAAAACTGAAACCTGGGCTACGCCGACTATTTTTCTTATTGAAGACGGAAAGGAGGTTTGGGCTCATCAAGGTCTTTTGTCTGCTGAAGATTTTTACAAGGCGTTAGGTGAATTTAAGCTTGGAAAGAGTTCTGAAGCTTTTAATGTTGCATTTAATGAAGGCACTGATAGAAGGTTTTGCGAGCAATATGAAGTTTTTAAAAATACCCCCGATGGAGTTTTTATTGATAAGTTATCTGGAAGGCCACTTTTTGATACCGCAGATCGATTTGATTCCAAGTCAGGCTGGCTATCTTTCACGAGGCCAGTTCGTAATGAGGTTTATGAAGTAATTGATCTTAGTTATGGCATGTCGCGCACAGAAATTAGATCTATGAGTTCAGATATTCATTTAGGCCATGTATTTGATGATGGGCCTGATGGTTTACCTAGGTATTGTATTAATGCAACAGTTTTAGATTTTGTTCCAAGAGGCGATGTTTAAAATATAAAAAAACTGTAAAATAATTATTATATTTCAGTACATAACTATTTATATCTAAAAATGAACAATATAGTCAAACTATTCAGTATTTCTCTAACGAAGATATTATTGCTACTATCTCTTTCTTTTATATTACTACCTCAAGTAAATGCAGAAGATGGTTTGTATGAAAGAGGAATTGAATTGGTAGAACAAAAAGATTATGAGAAGGCACTAAGAGCTTTTGAATTAGGCGCTAAAACAGGTGACCTAGACGCCATGACTGCCGTTGGAATCATGTATATTGCTGGAGTAGGCGTTAATCAAAATGATGCAAAAGGCTTTAAGTATATCCAAGATGCTGCAAATAAATCTCACCCAAAAGCTCAATATACTCTAGGAGCTATTTATTATCTAGGGGCTGGGATAGATGTCGACTTTAATAAGGCGTTTAACTGGATTAGTTTATCTGCAGAGCAGGGGTATCTTGATGCTCAGCATAATTTGGCTCAAATGTATGAAGCAGGCGAAGGGGTTTCACAAGATTTTAAAAAAGCTTATGAATACTATATCATTGCAGCAAGGAGAGATAATATTGACTCTCAAATTAAAGTAGCTCAAATGTATCAAGATGGAATTGGAGTTGAGAAGGATCTTGAAAAAAGTGCATACTGGCTTAAAAAAATTGAAGAGTCAAAAAGCAAGAAGTGAATAAGCTACTTAGTTTGCAAACTAAAGTGTATGAAAGATAACAACTATGATGTGATAATTGTTGGCGCTGGGCCAGCAGGACTGAGTTTTGCTTGCTCATTGGCTAATCAAAGTCAAAAGGTCCTTGTAGTTGAGAAATCTCCTCATATCTCGATTTCAAATCCAAAGCCAGATGGAAGAGAGACTGCTTTAACCCATAACTCGCTAAAGATACTTCAAAAACTCGGTGTTTGGGATTTAATTGATCAAACTAAAGTAAGCCCTCTCAAGGAGGCTAAGGTTTTTGATGGTGGTTCAAATTCATTATTAAATTTTGAAGCAAATAGAGCCTCAATAGATGCTCTTGGGTACCTAGTTCCAAATAATTTAATTAGGCTTGCCTTATATAAAAAAGTATCAATCGCAGATAATATAACTATTATCAATGATTTGGCTGTTGATTCTCTTAGTACAAGCCCTTCTAGTGCAGAAATTACTCTTTCAAATGGAGAGGTTATCAAAACAAAACTTATTGTGGCTGCGGATAGTCGTTTTTCAGAAATACGAAGAAAGATGGGTATCTCATCTACGATGAAAGACTTTTCTAAAGTAATGATAATTACTAGAGTGTCTCATGAAAAATCTCATAATCAAACAGCCCTTGAGTGCTTTAATTATGGCCATACACTTGCACTCTTACCGCTAAATGGCAACATATCTTCTGTGGTACTCACGGTTCCAACGAATGAGGCCGATGAAATGTTAAATATGGATGAAAAAAAGTTTTGCTCGCTTGCGAGTGAAGGTTTTAATGGAAGTCTTGGTGAAATGAAGCAAATCGGTAAAAGGCATTCTTATCCTTTGGTTGGTGTTTATGCTCAAAAATTTAGAGCCACTCGTTTTGCACTTATTGGTGATGCTGCTGTTGGAATGCACCCAGTTACTGCGCATGGTTTTAATTTAGGCTTAAGAGGACAAGATATTCTCTCTCTTGCAATAAAAAAAGCCACTCAAAATGGTAATGATATTGGTTCAGATGCAGTTTTACGGGAATTTGAAAATAAACAAATACATTTATCTAGATTGATGTACTTTGGAACGAATGGTGTTGTTTCATTATTTACGAATGACGATGCAGTTGCTAAAAAAGTTAGAAAATTAGTCTTAAAGTTTGCAGATCGCTTCCCTCCTGTCAAGTCATTAATTACAAAGCATCTTACAGAATCGAAAAAAAGTAATTTAATCCCTTTTTGAAGGAAATAATATGACTGGTGATTTAAGTAATCTTAGAAAAGAATATCTCAAAAGTGGTATTGTTAAAGGCGACCTTAAAGTTAATCCAATTGAGCAGTTTTCTTTATGGTTTTCACAAGCTATTGAGGCGAACATTGTTGAGCCTAGTGCTATGAGTCTAGCTACATCAGACGATTATATTGGAATTAGAACGGTTCTCCTTAAATATTTTGATAATAAAGGCTTTGTGTTTTTTACAAATTACGAGTCTAAGAAATCGAGACAAATTCAAAACAATCCTCAAGCTGCTCTTCTATTTCCTTGGCTTGCACTAGAAAGACAAGTTAAAATTATTGGAAGCGTTGAGAAGATTACGAAGTTAGAGTCCCTAAAGTATTTTTCCTCTAGGCCTAAAGATTCGCAGTTAGGCGCCTGGTCTTCAAATCAATCATCAAAAATTTCATCTAGAGCAATTTTGGTCGACCAGTTTGCAGTAATGAAAAAGAAATTTGCCAGTGGAGAAATTCCTCTTCCTGAATTTTGGGGAGGGTATAGAGTTGTTCCAGAAAGTATTGAGTTTTGGCAAGGAAGGGAAAGTAGGCTTCATGATCGCCTAATATACGAGCGAAAAGATGAAGAATGGGTTATTAGTCGTCTTTCGCCCTAATTGAATTTATTACTGTCTTAGTTTGAGGACTTTTTCCTAGCCAAAAAGAAAAAGAGAGTGCTGCCTGCTCTACAAGCATTCCAAGGCCATCACTAACTTTTCTGGCGGAGTGCTCATTTGCCCATTTCATGAATGGAGTTTCTATTCCATACATTAAGTCATAACAAAGGGCCCCCTCGACAACTCCTTGTGGGATATGAGGGATATTTCCATCAATTGATGCACTAGTCGCATTAATAACAATATCAACTGGTTTTGCTTTAATTTGATCTAATCCAAAGCCGCAAACTTTCCCATACTTTAAAAACTTACTTGCTAGTTTTAAAGATTTTTCTTTTGTACGGTTCGCTAGCAATATTTTTGCAGGATTACAATCAAGTATTGGCTTTAGAATTCCTTGAGTTGCTCCACCTGCACCAATAATAAGAATTTCTTTATCGCATAAAGGTTGTTTAATATTATTTAAAAGATCACTAACCAGCCCAACTCCATCAGTGTTTTCACCTATTAAATTGCTACCATCAATTTTTATAGTATTAACTGCCCCAGCCGCTTTTGCATTAGGAGTTAAGTTTTTTGATAGATTATGCGCCTGAATTTTAAATGGCAAAGTAATGTTAAAACCCAAACCATCGGAATCAATAAATTTCTTTACTGTATTTTCAAATTCATCAATTGGCGAAAGTATTTTTTCATAGGAAATTGAAAGCCCAAGCTCCTTAGAGAATTGGGCATGAATCATGGGAGATATGCTGTGATTGATTGGATTACCAATTACTGCATATTTATTCATAAAGCTTTAAGAAGCCTTTTCATCAGAATTTTCAGAATTTTCAGATTTTTTAAGAGCAGCTTTAGTTGAAGCTTTTTTAGTAGGCTTGCGAGCAGGTTTTTTAGTTGGCTTCGCTACAACATTCTCAGTTGGCTTCGCTACAACATTCTCAGTTGGCTTCGCTACAACATTCTCAGTTGGCTTCGCTACAACATTCTCAGTTGGCTTCGCTACAACATTCTCAGTTGGCTT
>Ga0302114_10000377_pt1 | contig 31558 bp, 32 predicted proteins | sample AG5_Surface_MG_FD_203107 | JGI IMG/M metagenome (GOLD analysis project Ga0302114, IMG submission 203107) | Marine microbial communities from Western Arctic Ocean, Canada - AG5_Surface | ecosystem: Environmental > Aquatic > Marine > Oceanic | place: Canada: Western Arctic Ocean | collected...
GTCGAAAATAACTCAACGCCCGATCCCATCGAAGCGCTCGTTTCCACCGTCGATGCGACGTCCCTCACGCCGGACCTTGAACGCAAGCTCTCGTTCCTCAACGGCGAGGGTGTCGACACGGTGGCACACACCGGCAACGGCAAGTTCGACGCGCACTTAATAGGCGTCGCGTCCGTGTTGAAAGCGTGGGGGTGCGACCAATCGGTGGTGAGTTTTATTTTAATTTTATAGTCTATATTTTCTTTTTCGAAACATACTTATGGGCAATTGGACTGACGTCGCAGGTTGATGCGGGTTTGTTTCATTCCATCTACGGCACCGAGGGCTTCCAGGGCTTTTGTCTGCCCTACGAACGCAGGGACGACGTCCGGTCGTTGATAGGCGACCGCGCGGAGTACTTGGTGCACACGTTCTGTTCAGTGGACCGTCTCTCGGTGGATAACGACCTCGGATCGGAACCCGGAGGTCACGGGTTCCGTTCCAGGCCGGAGCTTCCCGGCGGGATTCGACCCATCGACGTTTCGGATCAATCCATATGGTTCGATTTCATCACGTTGACACTGGCGGACTGGCTGGAACAGGTGGAGGGCGCCAGTACTAGTACTAACACTCAATTCGAGTGGCATCGAAAGGGTGACGCGTGGGGATATCGGAGAGGCGCGTATGCGAAGATGGCTGAGATTGTCGGAGCAGAGATCCCGGAGGCGATTGATCTGTGGCGATCGGTGTACTCGCGCGAGCATCCACGCAGCCGGCACATCTCGCAGCCGGTGACGCCGCCCATGTGCGACGCGGCGAGGCACGCGCGTCTCGGGCTCGAACAACCCGCGCCCAGATACCCATAAGTAAGCGAGTTTAGCGAGCGTGTTAAGATTTGAAAAGATTTTTGCCAAAAATAACCAATCCGTAAATAACATCGACAACTTTCTTCTACCCCCAATGCGTTAGTCAGATCGCGAATGTAGTTCATCTCACCCTAAAGCACCACGGAGAGGATCATGCACACCAACCCGGTGAGCGCCACGAACCCGATCATCCCCTTCTCCCCGCCAGTCGCGGGCGCACCCACGAGCTCCTTGGACTTGAACAAGATGATCGGCGGCATGAAGATGGACATGGCGCAGCAGCACACGCCGCCCACGAGCCCGAGCACGGCTCCGAAGTTTGGCACGTTGCACGCGAGGTACGCCGCCAGGGCGACGAACCCGGTGCGGATGCCCAGCGACAACGGGAGCGCCGCCTCTTTCCCCGGACTCGCGACGTTTTCCAAAATCAAAAGCGAAGATCGAGCCATGAGCGGGAACGTTGACCACAAGTTCAGCGCCAATAGGCCTTTGACGATGATACCCGCGACGCCGGTGAGCATGGTGACGACGACGGATGATACCCCTTGCCCGTACCCGACCGCGCCCACGAGTCCAAACACCAACGAGATGGCCATCGCGATGAGAAACGCTTTGTTCGCGGCGGACAAAAAGTACTGTTTCTGCGGCATGCCTTCCTGCACCGAGAAGAGCGTGAAGTGGATGAAAAACAGAAACGCGACCGTCCCGAAGAACCCGCTGAACTGCGAGATATCCGCGAGCGGGATCGTTTGCATCGGGTTACGCAACGCGCTGATGGCGACCCACACCATGGACAGCGCCACGGTTGTCGTGCCGAAGAGGGAAATCAGATTGACACCGGCGATGGAGCGCTGCCACGCCATGAAGAGCCAGACGGGGAGGTTGTACGTGAGCATCTTGGCGGTGGTGTACGTCGCAGCTTGTTCAGCAGGGAGCATGGAGATGCAGGTGTCCGCGACGAAGATCATGTACCCGACGGTGATGCCGAAGCACGTGACGACGTTGAGCACGCGGCAGATGACGTCGCCAATTGGACCGATGGCTTTCGCGGTGAGGCCCGCGTAGGTCTGGACCTCTTCTTGCGTCGCTTTCCCCGCGTTGATCAAGGTTTCCTGGGACTTGACCAGCATCTCGAGTGCTTTGAGTGCGAACCAGTAGGAGGAGACGAGGCATGCGGTGACGAGGACCGTTCCGCCCTGCGCGAACGCCCATGGGAGTGCGAAACCTCCGGCGCCGAAGATGGCCTTGATGACGTTGATGATGGCGGCGGTCTCGCCGGTGTCGCCGCCGGATGCCGCCGCGGGGGTCGCGGAGGATGCAGCGGAGACGGCTAGGCGCTCGCCTCGCTTCATGGACGCGGGGTGGTCGGTGGTGGCGGTCATCGACTGCCTATGGGCTGATGGTGCGATCGAGGTAATCCGTTGGAGCTTGCCGCCGACGACGGGCTGCTTGACGGGCGTCGGTGCGGTGCGCCTGGCGCGGAGGGGCGTGGAAGCGATCGCCGGGCGCGACAGCGCGAGCGTCGCGCGCGTCATCGCCATCGCGGGCATCGTGCGGCGGATGGGCGACGCACACACGTCGGAGATGGAGCCGAGCCGCGGCGTTGAGTGTGAAGGGTTAGGTTGAGAGTTCCGGCTTCCGAAACGCGTCCCAGTCTCTTTGGCCAATGGGAATCGAGATTCGGGGATTCAGCGCCAGTGTCCCTCGGACGAGCCATCGGCAAAAAGTCTATTTTGGCTTTTCCTTATCCACCACCGGCGCGACTCCTGCTCGCCTCACACGATGCTGCGCTCGGCGCCGCGTGTATCCGCCCACACCACACACCGTCGCATGTCCCAGGCTCCCGGTAACGGCGCCGGTGCCAAGAACGGCGCGCGCCACCCGCCGCTCGCGCCGTCGCCCTCGGCCGAGAAACGCACGCACCAACCTCCAGTTTTTCTCGGAGGTGTTAGTGGCGAGTACGACTTCCCGGGCGCCTCCGCGGGCGCGCTCTACGATGGGTTCCACCCCGGCGGTATGCCGATACCCGTCACCGCCGCGAGCGCGTACCGATCCCCGACGACGACGGGTGACCCGCGGACCGCCGAGGACGCCACGAGCCGCCGCGCCGCTCAGTTGAAGCGTTGCCGGGGCGCCGGCTTCATAGCAGCCTTGGACCAGTCCGGCGGAAGCACCCCGCGCGCGCTGTCGCTCTACGGTATCGACGACATCCGCGCCGACGACAAGGACGCGATGTTCGACGCGGTGCACGCGATGCGAACACGCATCGTCACCGCGGACGCGTTCGACGGCGCCAAGATCTTCGGCGCCATACTCTTCCAAGAAACCGTGTTTCACCGACGCGTCCAAGGAAAAAAACCAACCGCGACGTACCTGTGGGAAGACAAAGGCATCGTGCCGTTCCTCAAGATCGATAAGGGTTTACAGCCCGAAGCGGACGGCGTGCAGCTCATGAACCCGATCCCGGAGCTGGACCGGACGCTGTCGTGGTGCGGCGGCGGCGGAAGCGGAAGCGGAACGAAGGATCCGGGGTCGCTCAAGGCGGTGCTCGATATCGCCGACGAGTTGGTAAGTTTATTTTTACTTCCATACGGGCAATTAGTATGACGTCGTGGTTTTTTAACAGGGCATTCCCGGCGCCGATACCAACGCCGGCGACTGCGTTTTCGGCACCAAGGCGAGGAGCGTGATTCGAAGGAACGACCCGGTCGGTATCGAAGCTGTCGTGACGCAGCAGTTCGACGTCGCGGCGCGCGTGATCCGCCGCGGGCTCGTGCCCATCATCGAGCCGGAAGTTGACATCGACTGCGCCGACAAGGTGAGTCCGTCGGCTATTTCACATTTATTTTACATTTCGAGTTTATTCATATCCATGATGACTAAATACGCGTACGAAGGCTGCGGCGGAGGTCACGCTGAGGGACTGCTTGTCTCGCGCCCTCGACGTGATGGAGACTCTGCACGACGCTGACCTGTACCCGCTCGTCATCTTCAAGCTCACCCTCCCCGAGGATCCGACCCTTTACGACTCTTTCACTCGGTAAGTTTATTTTGATTCTCGTATGGGCATTTCTAGAATGACGGCGTGTTTTGTTCACAGGGACCCGAGGGTGCTGCGAGTGGTGGCGCTGTCCGGCGGATACGACCGCGCGGAGTCCACGTCGCGGCTTCAGAGATGCGCGGGTATGAGCGCCAGTTTCAGCCGCGCGTTGACGGAGGGTCTGGCTGTTCAAATGAGCGACGCGGAGTTTGAATCGGCGCTCGGTGCTTCGGTGAGTTCGATATTCAAAGCCGCGGCGGCGTGATTCGGCGAATGAAGGAGAACAAAGAGACGCGATGCGAGCGAGTCGTTTTTCGAAGATCTTGCGGCCACAGACCGTGATACGAGAGCCAGCTTGTCCTTTCCGAGCTCAAACTGATTTGCTTACCATGCGTTACAGTTTGGGTGTTGTCGTCACGAAAGGACAAGTTGGCATCCTACTTGATCTTGACGGTCTGTGGCCGCAACGAAGAAGAACGACCCGCTCTCTCATCGCACGCGCACACGACGAACGAACGAAGATGCACGACTCGAGCGAGCCGTTCAAACTTAGTCTTGCGACTACGGACCGTGATACGAGAGCCAGCTTGTCCCTTCCGAGCTCAAACTACAGTGAATTCATGATCGCGCTGAAGTCTGTTGTTTGATGCTGTATTCCATCCTTGAAGGACAAGCTTGTTCCTGTTCCAAGACATCCTATCACGGTCTGTAGCCGCAACGAAGTTGAACGACCCGCTCACACGTCGCACACACGACGAACGAACGAAGGGGCGAAACGCGATGCGAGCGAGCCGTACGTTGTACCGAAATTCTGTGGCCACAGAACGTGGAACGCGTCAGCCTGTCCTTTCCGACCTCAAACTTCAGCGCCGTGCCACACCGTGCCGTTATTCTCAGGCTGAAGTTTAGGGTTTGAGTTGCGCTCATGATTGATTTCATGATCCTGGACTTGGAAGGCCAAGCTGTGACGTCAGCACGGAGCTAACCACGTTCTGTGGCCACAACACAGACGACGAACGACCCGCTCTCACATCGCACACGCGCCTCGATACGAATAACCAAATATCATCAAATATCCACGTTACAAACAAACGTAAACTACGACTACCTCTCGACATCAATCCGTCTCGACGTCAATAGTCCCGCGTCCCCGCGCGTCCCTTCGTCTTACGAACCATCCGCTCGTTGATCAGCCCGTACTCCACCACCGGCCCGAGGTCTCCAGAGCTTCTCCGGCCGTCTCTGGAAGCCGCTCCGAAGAGAGCGCCGAAGAACCCGACTGACTTTTTAGTCGTCACGCCCCTTCTCAACGGATCCGCGCCTCCCACGTGGTGTTCCTGCGACAAATCAACAATCTCAACCTCCTTGTGGAAGGGTAACATCCCGGCGTCCACCTGGAGCTTGCGCCAGAGCCCGGCGGTGCCGGTCGCGACGTTCGTTGGGTCGTTCCCTCCCGAGTAATCTCGAGTCGACACTGAACCCTCAGCTGAACCCTCATCGGAGGTGTCGTCATCCTCCTCTTCTCGCTCCCTGAAGCTCCCCGAATGGAACCCACCGCCGCGCACACTCGCCGGCGCCGCCTCCACGGGCACATCACCGGGCGTGTACCTCACCTCCAGAAGCAGCTGCTTCACGCGTTCTTTCAACGCGTGAAGCGAATCGGGCGTAGTCAGCGCTTCAATCTCGCACCCGTCGCACGCGATTCGAACGACGTCGACGAGCGCGTGCCCGCCTTCAGACCCTCCCTTCATCGACCCGCGCGTCGCCTGATCGATCATCTCGGACAGGGTCATGGCGTACGTACCCTGGGTCCCACCGCGCTCGGTCTTTGAGTACGACGCGCCGCCGGAGAGGAAAGAGGAATCGACTTTTAAGTTTCTTCCGCTTGACCTCCTCGAGCCCGCGTCGTCGTCGTCGTTCGTCTCGCCGCGGAACTCTTCGTCGTCGTCCTCGTCAGTAGTCCCGTCGAATGACGATCCAGCGTCCAGGCCTCCTCCGTTGATCTTATGCCTCGTCTTATGGGCAATTAGAGAGGGCGCGGTCGATGTCGCGGCGAGGGAAACTCCCGCGGTGAACGCCATCCCTCCGTCGTCTTCGCTGAGATCCTCGCCGAGGTCCTCACTCGGGCCGCTCGCACCGGCCGCCGCGTCGAATACGTGCACCTCGCAGCCGTACAGCCGTCGCATGTCCTTCTCGAACGCGAACCCTCCGCGTGAATCGCCGATGTTCACGCCAACCGTCAAAACGACGCATCCGACTTTCTCCCCAGGCAAACTACCGTGACTCGGCTCCTCCCTTTGAGCTCCTCCCTTCCCGAACAGTGAGAGGGATTCGAGCCAGGTGTGCTTCTGCGCTTTGCGCTCAGCCTCGACGCGGGACTTGAACTCGGCGTCGGACTCCGGGGTGGCGATCATGCGCTCAGGGTCGCATACCCATCGGCCGCCCATAGTTTCAGAATCTGATTCGGATTCGATCGATGCTGAATCGCCATCGTTGGCACCATCGATGCGTTCTCCGCCGATCTGTTCCTCGTCCGCGCACGACACGCACGGCTCCCAGAACCGTCTGAACCACCGGGCGGCGTCCGTTGACGTCAGGTCACGGACCGCGTTCGGTGAATCGTGCGCGGTGGCTGCGGCTAACGTGGCGGGCGTGACGCCGCAGTCGCGGTGCCTGACTCGTGATTCGATGAGTGGTTGCGCGTCCCATCCGCCTCCGTGTGACACGAGGGGCCGGTGGTCGAAGTCGATGCGCGGCGGCGCCTGGTGCGCGTGGACTCCATCGTCGTCGCGGGTCATCGGGAGGCGGGCGTCATGGATGGCGCCGTGGTGGTGCGATGATCCTCCTTTCGCGGCGCCGTGGAAGCGGTTCGCCTCGCGGTGTCGGTCTCGCTGCGAAGATGGGTGATGATCGATCGCGGATCCGAGTGAGAGGGAGTTCATCGAGTCCATCGCGCTGTGCGTCGCGTGCATCGCGTCAGCCCCGTGGGCGTCATCCCCGTTGAAGCGACGCGGACGCACTGCGGCGTGTGCGTGGGATCCGCCGGCGAAGCGCCGTGTTGGGACGTCGAAGTCGTCGTCGCCGGGTGAGTCCCCCCATGGGAGAGATTCTTCGTCGTCTGGACCGGACGATGATCTGGCGAAGGCGAAGACGGCGACGGTGAGGGCGAGGATGACGGCGCCGCCGACGATGCGGCGGCGCTTCTCGCCCCTGCGACCCTGCCGCTTGGCCATCAGCGGCGCGTGGCCCTCGTAGATCCAGCCGGAGCTCTTACCCATCGCGGAGGGTGAGGGAGGAGGATGGGACGGGAGGGGCGCGCTGCCGAAAACTGGGGAGCTTTCTTCAAGCCGAAGCGTCGAAATGATTTTACAAGTAGTCTCGGAAACTGAACGTTGGGGGGGGGCCGTCCTTCGGCAGAGCGCGTGGCGCGCCGGGTGACTGGGCGGGCGTGGTGACGCGGGTCCACGCCCTCACTTCCCCGGTACATCACACGTGCGCCAGGTGAGCGCGGCGCTGACATCCTCGTCGCACTGACCCACCACCGAGCGGAAGCCTCACCCACGACGACGCCCGCGGGTCCGCCACCCACGAAACGCATCCATCACTCGGCACCACCACCGAGAAGATGAACGACGCGCTGAAGAACGCGAAGCACGCGTCCCTCGCCACCATCCGCGACGTCATCAAGTCCGTCGACGGCAACGTCACGTCCGATGCCGCGCGATACAACGACAAGCTCGCACACGCGCACGCCGCGCGCGCCGACGCCGTCATGGATGCCTACGAAGCGTCCAAGCGCACGGTAAGTTTATTTTCATTTGCGTATGGGCAATTAGTATGACGTCATGTTTTGTTAACAGGACCTCGGCTTCATCGAAAAAGCGAATCGCGCCCACCTCGAGAAACTCATGGGCTCCATGTTCCTCGACGCCCCGGGTGGCGGCGGGGGCGACGAGAACCGTCAAACGACGGTTCAAACGTTGGAACTGGACGGCACCACCGTGACGGTGGACCGTGTGGACCCGTGGCATCCAACCTTCGACAAGGGCGGTCGGCTGGAGAAAAAGGCAGATCTCGGCGCAATCATGGTCAGTTTATTTTTATTTCCATCCGTATGGGCAATTCAATTGACGGGAATGTGTTTTATGTATTCACAGGGCGCATCTAAGGAACCTAGGCGTCTGGTCGTCGAGGTCTTGGCCGCGAGGAACATCGAGGCGACGGACTTGTTAGGCACGAGCGACCCGTACGCGGTGGTATCGTTGGGCGCACAGCTGTGCAAAACGGCGGTGAGGCCAAGGACGTTGAAACCGGTGTGGGCAGAGCGGTTCAATATAATCGCCGCGAAAGGTGAGCTTATTTTAATTCTCGTACGGGCAATTGGGCTGACGGACTGACATCGTGTTTTTTTAATCACTCAGCGCTGGAAACTGATGAAGTGGACGTGTCGCTGTATGACCACGACATGGTCGGTTCACACGATTTCCTCGGTCGGATCGGCATCCCGGTGTCGTCCATCGAGGAAGGCGGCGGGGGCCGGACGCACGCGCACTGGGTCAAGCTGAGGAGCGCGCGACCGCCGCCGGCGCCTTATTTGGGCACGTGTTACCTATCAGGTGCGTTTATTTTAACACCCGTACGGGCAACGTGACTGACGTGTTTGTCTAATTAGCGTATCACGACGCGGACGTTCCAGGCCGGCTACGGGTCTACGTGCTGGGCGCGCGTGACGTCCCTGTCGCGGATATCACCGGCACCAGTGACCCGTACGTGCGTGTATCGTTACTGCGTATTGGCGAGCAAGGTGGCGGGCATAAAAACGACGACGCGAGGCGAACTCGAGTTCGGTCCAAGACGCTCGAGCCGGTTTGGGCGCAGGTGCGTTTATTTCTATTTCTATTTCTATTTCTATTTCCGTATGGGTAATTCAACTGACGTATGTTTTTTTGTTTACTCAAAGGGTTTTACGTTTGAGGGTGTCGACGACCGCGTGGACGTGGACGTGAATGAGAGTTCGCTGTTGCTGGAGTTGTACGACCACGACCTGGTGGGCGCGGACGACGCACTGGCGCAGCTGGTGCTGCCGCTGAGCCAGTTGCCAAAGGCGAGGGACGGCGACCGCGCGTCCGCGCCCGTGGAGCACGAGTGGTGAGTTTATTTTAATCATCAGTTGGGCGATTGGACTGACGTCGTGTTTTGTTTACAGGCGCGAGCACACCAAGAAGCGTAAAGTCTCGGGCGAGTTGAACCTGATATGCTACTGGGAGGATCGACGCAAGACGCGGCTGTGCGTGAGGGTGGCGAGGGCGGTGGACGTCAAAGCCGCTGACGTGGAAGGCACCAGCGACCCGTACGTCGTCGGCACGCTTCGCGCCGGGGTCAAAGGGGTGCAGGGCCGAGAGGACCAGGTGTACCGCACCAAGACTGTGAAGGTGACTTTATTTTGGTTATTTTTGGTTATTTTTGGTTATTTTGGTTATTTTGGTTATCGTACGTACGGGCAATTGCACTGACACGTGTGTTTTCTTCATCTCACTAGGCGACGCTGAACCCGACCTGGAACCACAACTTTCACTTTCGGGTGTTTCCTTCGACGGAGAAACAGATACGGGCGTCGCAGACATCGAGGCGCGGCGTCATCGGGACCATCATGAACGTCGCGTTCGGGGATCCCGCGGTCAAGGCGGCTAAGCGCGCCAAGGCCAAGGCGAACAAGGAGAAGAAACGAGCCGAAGCAGCCGCGGATGCCGTGAGTATATTTTTTATCTTTATATTGGCAATTAGTTAACTGACGGCGTGTTTTGTTCACAGGACCGGCGACGTCGGCTCGGGGTTAAGAAAGGTTCGAGTTTCTTCGGGGGAGTCGCGACGGCGTTCCACGGCGGCGACGGGTTCAAGACGGACGTCAAGGCCCGGGCGTTGGCGCGTGAGAAGGCGATTGGTGCGTCACATTTCAATTCCTTGTAACGGCGGAGAATGACATGTGTGTTTTGTCTACAGACTTGGAGAAGATCATGGTGAGCTCGTTGGGCGGTGACCCACACGGCGCGTTCAACGAGGATGACGTAGACGAGGACCCGGATGATCCCGGCGCCGACTCCGGCGTCATCGACGTTCGGGGCCAGATCCTCGAGCTGGACCTATACGACGCTGACGAAGGCGTTTTCCAAGGGAAGGATGACTTCTTGGGACGGATACTACTACCGCTGGAACAGGTAATTATAAGTTTCTTTTAACTCTCGTACGGGCAATTCGTATGACGGCGTGTTTTGTTTACTGTTAACAGGTGGCGACCATCGCGGAGGGTGGGGACCGGCATTCGCTGTGGATGCCGTGGAGGGAGAAGAAGTCGAGGCCGGTCAAGGGCGAGGTTTGCGTTCGGTGTTACTTTCCAGACGCGACTCCCGTCCTTCCAGAAGACGTTCCAGAGGACCTCGCGGACCGACTGGGAACCCAAGAGGAACAGAGGGAGGAGCTCAAGCTGCAACGCGTGAAGGAACAGGCGTGGGCGCTGTTCCAGGTAAGTTTATTTTGATTCTCGTACGGGCAATTAGAATGACGTCGTGTTTTGTGTACAGGAGCTGGAAGGGCAGTTACGGATGCAGCTCCTGTGCCAAAAGTGGCCGGCGGAGATCGCGGCGAAATACGCGCGCGCCTACGCCAGACACGGTGAGTGGTCTTGTTGTATACCCTGTCTCTACCCCCCCGCTTGTTTACCTTTACGATTAATTAATTACCAATCGCAGGGCACGAGCATCGGCTGATACCACCGCCGCCCGACGGATGCACGGTCCCGGCGTCGTTCCAGCACATGTTCGAGACCGCGGAGAAGGCGGCGAGGGCGTACAATCCACCCGCGCGGCCCGAGTTCCCCATGGCGAATCATTTAGTCGACGAAGAGGATCCCGCCAACGAAGATGCCGAAAAAAGAGACGAAGAAGGTACCACTTCGGAAGAGAATACCTCGAAGATACCTCCGATCGACCCGGAGGAACGCGCGCGCGTCTACCCGCCCGTGCCCACGTACTCGGCCGCCACGAAGGAGGTGGAGCAGCGCGACTACGAGCGCATGCTGCAGGATTTCCCCGAGCTCGCAGACGCAGAGGCGGTGGCTCGGTGAGTGTTTATTTTAAATCTCGTATGGGCAATTCTTTAGAATGACGTCTTGTTACTTTTACAGGGTGCGGGGCGGGTTGGAGAAGGAGAGACTTCGGGGCGTCGCTCGCCGCGGCTGGGCGGTCGCCAGGAAGGTGATGGAGTCCAAGAAACGCGAGCTCCAGCGCAAGGATGCGATCGCGGATAACCTACTCGGGATGGTCCAGATGGCGCGGGAGAACGAGGCGATGCAGGCGGAGATCAATCGGGTCAAGGCGCAGATGGCGGTGTTTGACACTTTAAGGAACAAAGAATCGTTCGAGGGTACAGACCGATTGACCAAGTCTCAGGTGGCTCCTTATAAAGGCCAAGGGTACGAGCGCCGGGCGGCGCTCGCGACGGCGCGAACGGAGGATGCAAAAACGGCCGAGGCGGAGCGGTTACGACAGACGCAAAGGCGACGCGAGCGGGAAACCGAACGGGAAAAACGAAGAGCGCCTTGGTCCTCCGCGGTTGACACCGGACCCGCGGCGTACTACATGAGCACCGGCGAATCCTTTACCGCTCGACCAGGGTTACCGCCGCCGTCCAGTGTCGGACAACGTGTCGGACAACAGCGGACGACGGACCCGAGTCTACCGGCCCATACGCGATCGCTGGCGGACAAACTCGCCGGGTCAGCGTGGGCGGGATTTTTTGGTAGCCGCGAACGATCGATGAACGACGCGGTACTCGGTTCGATTCCCGCGCGGGGCGTCGGCGCATCCGCGGCGCGGCACAAGAAGGACGCGGCGAAGACTGCGACGATGAACGACGGGGGGGGCAATCACGGGTTTCACGGTCCACCGCCGCCGCGCAGGCCCGCGAACGCTCTGGCGACGGCTATGTTCAGACGAACGGATGAAGTTGAAGTCCCGGCTGACGACGATGACGTTCCGGCTGATCACGCGTTCGGACACCGTGGACGACGGGACAGTGACGGGTCGTCGCGGGCGCCGACGTGGGAACGCGAGAGCGGGTCAGGCGGGTCCGACCGGGAAGAGCCGCCGGCGTTACCGGCCGACCGTGAAGCCGCCGTCGCGAAGTTACTCGGTGAAGTCGGGCTGACGCGGCGGATGGATCCGAACTTTGGGCTGAACAAAACTTCGGAACCCAGCCTTTCCAAGTTTGGCCCGCGGCATCCGTCCAATCGCCAGGGTGCCGGTTCGTCTTCGCGCGTCGTCGTTCGCCGCGAGCCCCTCGTCCCGGTGCTCGACCTCAACGCCCTCGGGGGGGTTGGCGTGGGTGGCGACGAGAACGTACGAGAGCCGTCTAGAAGTTTCCCCGGAAGGAATCCGCCCGAAGGTACGTCGGGGGTGACCGAAAAGCGGAGAGACCTCGCGACGAAGATCCGCGTCGTCGACGGCGATGACGACGACGACGAATCCGACAGGGACGGGCCGGTGCCCAAGCTCGATCTGCGCGGGGTGATGAACGCGGGTGGACACGGAGACGCTGGGCGAGTGGAGGAGCCGAGCGGGGGCGGGTGGAACATGGATTTGAATCCGAGTCTGAGGTCATCGAACAAGGGCCCGAGTCGGCTTCAGCGGACCACGACGGTGCGCGCGAGGATCGCCGCGGACTGGGACCTGGATAGTTAGTGCGCACTCTCCGCGTGTGTCATCGATCAACGCGGTCGTAACGTCAACGACAAACTAAGTTAGTGGGTCTACGAAGGTACCCTTAAGGCTCCGGTCTCCGTTGTAGAGATTAAAAAATGAAAATAAATAAACACCCTCACGCTTTTTTGCGCTTCAGCTCGGCTTTCGCCTCGGGTATGCGTTCCAGCGTTAGCAGCGACAAAAGGGTGTTCCACACGAGTCCACACGCGGACGTGAACGCTATGTGGTACGATGCCGGCACCAACGCGAACATCACGCCCTGCGCGGGAAGCCAAAACGCCCAATTCTGCGCCAATAACTTCAATTTATATTTCTTCTTCATCTCGGCCAACGACTCCGCCGGCGTGCGGCCGCGGACGAAACCGGTCCACCCGAAGAAGAACGGGTAGTACCCGATACACACCATGAACATCTGGTTCGCCAGTAACGGCCCGAGTACGTCTTTGCGCATGAACCGCGCGTTGATTCCCACCTGTCGAGGGAACACGGTGCGGAGATACCTGAACCAATGAATCTGAAAGTATCCGGTGTAGATGCCGCCGAACGATGCGAACGCGGCGAGCCTGCGCCAGTCCATTTTGAACTCTGGTTTCTCTCCCGTGCGCGGGTTCGGGGCCACCGCGTTGTGCTGGATGCGCTGCGCCATCGTGTCGCCGAAGGCGACGATCGCGACGGTCGTGCCCACCTTCGTGACGGTCGGGTAGGACTCGTTCAGGGAGTTGTACTTTGACAACGCGCCGCGGATCGGGTTCTTGGGCGACGACGACTGCCCCGCGTTCTCCGATGCGGACGAGAATCGTCGTTGGGACGTGAACCGTCGATGCGCGTGGCGCATCCACGGGGGAAGGCCGCCGCCTCCCCCGCGCAACCCCAGCGCGAACGGGAGCCGCCCCGCCATGGTGCAACGACGAATGAGCACCTCGCCTTATCGTTTCCCGCGGAAAATAGACTGATGGACAAACGAAGGGTCGCAGCGGGGCGCGAGCGGAGAGACGCGAACCGGGCGGGGGTTTCCGCGGACTCTCACTTCATCGCGCGTCACCGTCCACGCGAGGGGCGCGGCGATGGCCCCGGGGAAGCGGCGGCGGCCGAACCCGGGTGCCGAGGGTGCCGACACAGCTGTGCGGAGCGAGGATGTCGATGCCGAGGACGTCGCGCGCGTAACAACAGCCCAACATCCTCCCGAGCTCCCGCATCAGGTCCTCCACGACATCTTCCGGCGCGTCCTCCGCGCGGACGACGGCGGGATACCCGCGATACTCGCCGCGGGAGCCGTGTGCCGCGGATGGCGCGCCGCCGCGCACGATCCGGCGCTCTGGGCGCACGCCGCGCGAACCAGATTCGGGCTTCACGACTTCCCAGTCGACTCCCCGGGTAACCGCGACGCGGTGCGCCGAATGATCGGCGCGCGGGACTTCGCGTTCAACTACGCGCGCGCACGGTGGTGGCGCGCGGTCAACGGCGTGGAGTCCTACCGCGTCACGCTGCATCCTCCGCGGTCCAGCGCAGAGATCCGCGATGCGATGGGCGTCGACGGCCAGGTGCGCGTTTGTTTTTGGTTCTCTGACTGTTTGCCCATACTAAAATCTTCGTTTTTAATTAGTTCACCAAACTAGATGACGGGCTTCCCACGCCACTGACGTACTACGGCGAAGTCTCCGACGACTACGGGTACGTGGACGGCAGCGACAGCGAGCGCGAGTACGACGAAATAGATCCGCGTGGGAATCGATCGCACGACCAAAGAGAGGACGCCGGCGGCGATAGCGACGACGACTACATCCCCGTGCTGCAAAGTTATGAGCACGCGTCTGAGCGCTTCTTCGAAAGGACAGATGCCGATCAATGGAACGGCCCATTCGACTTGTGTAAGGTCGCGGCACGAGGCCGCGGCGGCGTGTGGCGGTGCGAGATCGACGCGAGGGAACCCGGCGACGTGCGCGTCACGGACCACGCGTTAGTATTGAAACTGCCGTCGCCGTCGAGTCTCAGCGTCAGAAAACTCTGCAACTATGACGTGTGTCGGGGCGACGACGACGGCAGCATGTACAACGGCAGCAGGTACATTCGCGTCTCGATCGAGGCGAGGCGGGTCGGGGAGGACCCGGGTGATGGGTATCGTCACACGCTGTGTCACGCGTGGCTGAAGCCGGAAGCCGGGGATGTACAAGTATCCGGTGGTGATAACTGCCAACGTCTTTCGTTGGTGATTGACGGGTTCACGCATCTGTTGCACAGGGCATCGCCCGGGCGGTGCTTCGAGGTTTTCGGGATCCCGAGACTTCCGAACGGCAGTGAGGCCAGGCGTGCGCTGACCGGTCATGAACAGCGCCTTCAGGGCTTGTTGGACATCGACGAAGAGTTTGCGATGTTTCACTCCGATAACGGGAACAAGAGCGCACACGCGCGGCATAAGTACAGGGCACGGAGGGGTTTTAGGGCGGAGAACAACGGCGCGCACTCGCCCGGCGCGCACTTCGGCGTCAACTACGGCAGGCTCGGCTGTCCGTACCAACTCATAGGCAGGCCACGCTCGACGCACGGAACAGGTGGGCTGCTCCAGTCGCTGGCCGGTAGTAGCGCCGCGAACTTCGCTAACCCTCGAAGGCTGACGCCCGACGTACTCAAAGACGTGGCGGATGGATTCACCGCGTCGATGCACTTCACGCACCCCCACGAGACGTCGGTGACGGACTCGCCGGCGATCGTGATGCCGCGGTTACCTCAGCCGTGGCATATTGATTGGCATACCGATGTGTTGCAGTTCAAAGTCACAGGCGGCGCCGCTGCCGCGGCGATGAGCGTCCTGGAGCGCGTGAACGAGGATGACATCTTCCCAAAGCCCGGGAGCGACGACGGTGCCGTGCGATGCCACCTCGTGTTCACGCACAGGACGGGGCGCGCGTTCGTGTCTTCGTCAGTTCTATCGGCTGCTAGTTACGAGCGCCGTAAATATCCTCCGGGACATTCATCGACAAATTCATCCGGGGGCTATCCTCCGCATGGGAGCAGGGCCGGTCACTACGGCATAACCTTCGCGCCGACGGGCGACCACTTGACGAACTTCACGTATCAGGTTCTGCCGCGTCGGTCGCACACGTGGGGCAACGGTGGGTTCGGTGACTACGATCCTGGCGATACCGTCGCCAGGCCGATAAGAGTGCGAATTTTCGACTGCGCCGTGTCGGTGGGGCATTCGGTGTTGATCACGGTTCCGGCGAGGGCGCTGGTGGACGCGCACGAGGCGGCGGAGCGGAGCGTGCGGCACGAGCTGGAGGAATTTTTGTTATCGGACGAGGGTAAGACGCTGGTGCGGGAGAGGTTGCCGATATTACAAGTAGTTTCACTGAAATGAAGTGGATAACTCTTAGCGTTAAAACATGATTGATGACGTTCATTGTGGTGGACGCGAGTAGGTTGCACGATGCAAACCGTGGCTTCATTATCGTCGAGGGTGTCGCTCGTCCCTCGACGGATCACCCACCGCGTCGTCGCGAAGAACCGTTCGTTTTCCACTCGCGTCGTCGCCGCCGCGGCATCTGGCCCCGGCCCGATGAAGGTCACGTGGACCGGGGGTTCCGTCGAGGTGTCGGGATCCGGCGCGACGCTGGGCTCCGGCGCCGACGCCGACGCGGTCGTGGACCTCCCGGGCGTCGGCGCCGCGCATCTCAAGCTCGAGGTCAAGCAGGGCCGCGTGTTCGTCACCGCGCTCAAGGGCGGCGGTACGGTGACGCTCGGGGACAGCCCGCTCTTCCCCGGCGTGGCGTACGCGGTCAAGGAAGGCGCGAGATTGGGCCTCGGGGATGAAGGGAGCGAGGTGAGCGTGGAGCAAGTGGACGGCGGAGCAGGGACCGCGGGGGTGGACATGATGTCGAAAATGATGCAGATGCAGTTCGAGGCGACGCTCAAGCCCGAGGTTAAGAAGGCGCTCGAGTGGAAACGGAAAGAGTGAGGCAAGACGCTTCTCCCATGGTGACGCATCGCATCGATGGATTAATAAACTTTGGATTAATAATAAACGCTATTCGGATCGCGCGAGGTGGAGCTTGGCGCTCGCCTGCATCTTCGCCACCGCCGACCGCTCCGTCTCCGACATCTCCGCGATCGACGGCTCCGTCCCTTTCAACAACAAATCACGCGCCGATGCCTGCATCTTCGTCACCGCCGCCTTCTCGCTCTCCGACAGATCCGACGCGTACGAAGTATCCAAGTCTCGAAGCTCCATCCCCGCTCCGTCCCCGTTCTCGTCCACGACGTCCATGTGGCTCCGGCCGGTATCCCCACCAGTATCCGAGGGTAACGACCCAGTCAACGACAACGTCAGCGCATCCGCCGCACGCGCCAGCGTGTCGTCCGCGGAGAGGTTAGAATCCGACCCCCCCGTGTTATTATTCACGCCTCGCACGGCGTCACTCACAGACCGCTGCAGCGCCTCCACGCTCTTCCCGCTGCCCGTCAACAACGCCTTCTGCAGCACGCGCTCGGCGTCCAAAGCGTCCACGTCGTCGCCATCTCCGCCGTTATCCTCGTCGTTATACACGTTCACCTCCTCCATCTCCTTAGCCGCCAACGCCAACTTCAATTTTTCTCCTCGTTCGCGCTCCATTCGAGCTCGGACCATGTGCCCGCGAGCGTTCGCCTGGATCTTAGCCGCCGCCAAGTGCTCCTCCTCGAGCCGCAAAGCCTCACTGCGCGGGCTCGGGGCGACGGACCTTAACCCTAAACCCGGCGCGGGCGTCGTCTGATTACTGGTAGCCGCGCCGGTACCAGTACCGTATTTACCGTTTGGCTGATCGTCCGGGAACGAGTCGTCGGGCGAATCGTATCCGTCGTGTCCTCCGTGTCGGTCGCACGCATCCTCCACGTCGGATAGCGTCGGGAGCTTCATCTGCCTCACCTCCGAATCATCCCCCGGGCTCGAGCGTCGTCCATGGCCGGGGGTCCATTCAACGTTGTTCCGATGCCCCCCCTCGGATGGGGACGTGAAACCTCGGCGCGCCATCCCCCCGTCTGACGGGGTCAGACCCGGGGTGCTATCCGCGCTCCTGTCCACACCCCCGAACGCCGCGGGAGACGTGACGTGCAAGCCGCGCGGGCGTCCGATGTACCGAGCCGCGGCGGACGGCGCCGGGGATGGGAAATCGCCCGGTGAATCCACGTCGTTTGGATCGAGTAACGGGTCGTTGGCAGATGGCGTTCCAACCCCGGTTCCTTGATGCCTATTTGCGCCTACGAACCTCCCTCCGACCCGTGCGCCGATCGTCGGCGTCGCCTCCGGGTTGCCGTCGATGCCGTTGATGTCGTCGTCGGAACCGACGGAGGACGGCGGGCGGATGGGAGCCGGGCGTCTGTTCGACAACGGCGGCTTGGGCTTGGCGCCTCTTTGATGATTATTAGCGGGACTCCTGTTGTTCGGCGGTGGCGGTTTCAGGAGGCCGAGGCCTCGCGTGGCGGATCCCTTGGCGGTGCCGAACCCTGCGGCGCGCGGAGGGGACACGCGTGGCATCGCGTTACCACCGCCGTCCGGGTTGAACCCGTCGAACGTCTTGCCGGTGGATGCGTTCGTGTTGTAAGATGCCCCGTGTTGACCGAGTAGTGAGAAATCCCGAGTGGACAGCTGTGATGACCCGCCGTTCGACAACATCGCGTCGACGCCCTCGAGCCCTTGCGCGAGTATGGCGGATGATTCCGGTGTGCACGCGCGGATCCCCGCGTCCACCGCGATCGCCGCCGCGCGTTTAACCTCGTCGCCGACCCCCAACGTCAGCGGGTGCGCTTCCCGTGGCCGGCTGAGCTTTGGACTGAGCACCGAGCCGTCGGGGGCGATGTTGCTTCCACCGTTCGATGATGATGGGGCGACGCCGTACCTGCGCTCCATCGCCTCGCGCTGCTTCCGGGCTCTGTTGTCGAGGTACGCGCGCATCTTCTCCGACGCCACCAGTGACTTGGCGCCGTTGATCTTGCCGTGGATCTTCGCCTTCTCCGCATCCGACAGCCCATGCGGCGCGTCTCCGGCTCCGTTGTTGTTGTTACCAGAGGATGATGAGGCGTGACTCGGGGGCAGCTTCCCCGCGGACGGAGGGAAGGACGCGCGCTTCTTGCGGCCGGCGGGGTTGACCCCGCCGATCACGAGCGCGGGCTGCGACGCCCCGAGCGCCTTCGCACCGCCGCCGTCGTCGCCCATAGGGAACGTTTAACGCGTATACGCTGATGCCTCCCAGGGTGTTTGCCGGGGCGGATCGATGTTGGATTCAACTCGAATCTATCCCGGGCCCTTCGTCGGGGCTCCCCGCTCGTTCGAGGGCCTTCGGGCGCGGAATCCGCTGCGTGCGTCTTCGCACTCGCCTCCGCCTCTTGCGAACGAATCGAATCGCGATGCCGCCGCGCGAGACGTAAGTGCGGTGACCGGGCGGGTCCTTCCCTATCGAGGTTTCAGCTCGAGACCTGGACAGGTCAGCATTGAAGACGACCGACAAAATTTCGCCAAAAGCGGGTTTGACTTTTACCTTCGACTACTTCGCTCACGCGATACTACTAACCCGCCCCGACCTCCGCTAACACCTCCCGCTCCAGCCTCTCAAACTCCGCGAGCTCCGCATCCTCCGTCGAGGAAGTCAGCGTCTCGTGTACAGCTGTGTCGGCACCCTCGGCACCCTTGGCGTCGACCGAGTCCGCCTTCTCCTCGACTACATCGTCCCGACCCTCAACGATACACCCCTCCTTCGCCTCCTCCTCCACCTCCTCATCGCCGCTTGACACGCTGTGACTACTCCTCCACTCCTCCTCCTCGCGCCGCGCCGCTAACTCCGCCTCTGCACGTTCGGTCAGTACCCGCACGTCACGCGCACGCACCAGGGCATCGTACATAACCAAACGAGTTTTACGCACAGCTGTGTCGTTTCCCTCACCCTCGTCCTCGTCGTCGCTGTCGTCGTCGTCGTCGACCTCGTGCCCGGGTTTAACACCAATTACACCCGCATCTTCCCCCGGTAACTCGCCCACGACAGTGACCACCCGGTTTCCATGTTTCGCGACGTACGCTAACCGCTTCTCGGCGCGAACGCGTTCGGCTCGTTCGATTTTGACCGCGGCGTTCCGGGCTCGTTGTAAGAGCTTACCGCCGGGGTCGCCCCAGTGCTCGGGTCGGTCGACATCCTTCTCGAACTCCTTCTCGACGTCCTTCTCGTCGCTCGCATGGTCGGGGAAGGCGCCGCGGGAACCCTTGGCGCGCCGGATGACGGTGCCGCCCTGCCACCGCGGCGGCGGCTTATCGAGCTTGCCGTTTTCATCGCCGACGGTGCTCGGCCTCGATGACCCCGCCTCGGATCGTGGCTTACCTTGGCTCGTCGCTTCCAACGCCGCGGCCCTGGCGGCTTCGCGTCGCGCCCTCGCTTCCTCGCGCCTGATCTGCGCGGGTGCCTTGCGAAGCGCGATGGGTTTAGAGCCCAAGAAGAGCCCCGCGTCGATGGGTTCGTCCTCGAAGTACTCTGAGTTCTCTTCTTCGAGATCTTCTTCATCCTCTTCATCGTCCGTCGGGCTCGACGCGTCGTATGTATCGTCGTCGTATCTGTGAATGGGCGAATGCGTCGGGGGCGATGGGAAGGGCTCGTCGGGAACCTCCGAGCCGTACCGAGGCGCGGGCGGGCGATGCGTGTCGAGCGACGGCATCGTAGGCGCCTTCTCCGGGGGACTCTCGTCTTCTTCGTCTTCATCACGCCGGTGCATCGCGCGACGCGGCGCTGGCCCCGGCGACGGTTCGGGCGACGGCGTCGGGGACCACCCCGCGATGCCGTCGCGCCTCGCGCGCGTCTCCTTCTCCCACCGCAGCCTTTGCGTGAGCGAGCCGACGGACGTTCGGGACGTCGCGTGCAGTCGCCCCATGGAAGATGAGGACTCCTTCTCTGTCGCCACGGAGACGGCGACGCGGTCCATCTCGCGCATGAGCTCGTCGCCCTTACGCATGAGGTCGCGATGCGTGTGCGTCAAGTGCGAGTTGGTGTCCTTCCGCGTCAGCGTCTCCCGCGGATGTCTCACGCCCGACTTCGTCCCATCGGTGGCCAGCCCTTCGGTCCGGCCATTTCCTGGTTGGACCCCTCCGAGTCCTTGCGCCCGCTCGGTGTCCGCCTTCCTGTGCGCTATCTTGTGCTTGACGAGCGAGGACGCGTCGTGGAAGCACTCCTGGCATCGTTGGCACCTGAACCGCGCGCGCTCCTCGACGCGCACGACCCCGGCCGCCGTCATCCCCTCCCCTCCCCGAGGGCGGCCCAAAGACTGTGACGTGATGTGAACATGCCTCTCACGAACGCGCCCAACGCAGAATATTTCGCGCCTCGACGCATGGTGGCGGTCGTCGCCATGGCGCGGGTTATGATGCCGACGCGCGCCGCCGCGGGAGTCGCGGGCGGCAAGCGCGACGCATCGAGCGAGGACAAGTCCGGCCTCGACGCCTCCGACGGCGGCTTCCTCCACATGCGCCGCGTCGGTCGCGTTCGAAGCATCGCCACCTACCCGCTCAAGGGTGCCCGGGGCCAAACGTTGGATCGTGCCAAGGTGTCGCTCGGTTCGTCCACCCCGCGCGACCGGGAGTTCGCGCTCCTGCGGCACGAGAACATCGAGCAGTTCTGGGCCAGTGCGGGCGGTGGCGATGCGACGAACGACGCGGTCCACGCGGGAAAGATACTCGCCACCGGCGAAGGGAAGGACCCCGGCCATCACAGCAACAAGGTGCCGCGAAAAAACTCCCGCAACACGAACTTTACTTTTCCCCCCCCGCGTCGTCGAGCCCCCGCGAAGCATGCGACTGACCCATCCTCCATCCACCATCTCGCTCACAGCATTTATTCCACCAGCTCATCACGGACCCGAGCATGGTGCGGTACGGCGTGACGATGCTCGGCGACGCCGGCATCGCCGTCGTCGACGTCGCCACCGGGGCGACGCTGGTGTCGTGCCAGGACGTGAGCGACGCGTCGCAGCGGCAAAAGATCGAGGCATTCTTCGGGGATGCGCTGGAGACATCGAGCGAGTCCGCGCCACCGAGCCTCGTCCGCGCGGCGGGTCACTCGTTCGCCAACGTCGGCGGGCGACCTTACGAGCACGTCCTACACCTCAACGCGGAGCCCACCGTCCGTGAATGCTACGAGGAGCTCGTCGGCGGGAATGATGACACAGCTGTGCGGGATCGAGATGGAGATTTGGAGTCCCTGGATGCTTTCGCGTTGCGGTTCAGGCCCAACATCGTGATTGAAGACGCTGGGGACGGATCCCTGAAGCCGTGGTCCGAGCTGGGATGGTGCGGGCACGACGTGCGCGTGGGCCCGGAGGTTGTGCTGCGAATCAACGAACCGACGATACGGTGTCCGAGCACCAGGGTGCGATACGATGATTCGGATGCGCCGGGCGGCACGGCTGTGAACGTGGAGCCGGATGTCGCTTTGAGGAGCGCGTTTCCCGACCTTCGGGCGGGAATTTTTGGAAAGGAGACGCTCCTTGCGGAGAAGGGGAGTTACCTGGGCTTGTACGCGACGGTGATTCAGGGGGGGACGATGTCGCCCGGGGATGACATAGTGGTCATCGGGTGATAGATGTGTACAAGTACATTTTTTGTGAAAAATTCATTTTGAGACTGAAAAAGCGATTTGCAGTGGATAACAGGCGCGTCCGCCGAGGCCTGTGGTCACTCCGACGGACGTAAGGTTCGTTAAGTGTCCGCATCGTAACGTCACAGGATATAATGAGCGCATTCACCGCCTCCGCGGTTGCCTCCCCCGGCGCCGCCAAGGCTCTCGCGTCCCGCCGCTCGGTGGCGTCGAGGGCCCCGATGATGGCCGCGAGGGCGCCCGTCGCCAAGTTCGGCGCCCGCGCGCCCCTCTCCGTCTCCGCCAAGGCTGGTCCCTCCGGCGAGATCAAGAAGGTGCGTGCCCGCGTGATCCACGATGCCCACGTCGATTTGTCGTTCGAGCGCGGGTGGACTCGCTTCCACCCGCGTCGCGGACGGCCCTCCACAGACGAACCCTCCAAACCCTGTAGCCCTCATTTCATTCATTCGTCGGCCGCCCCTCCACTGCACGGTGCCGATGTCCGGCGCCCTGACCTCTCGATCCACTCGTCATCCTCGTCATCCTCGCAGGTCGTGCTCGCGTACTCCGGCGGCCTGGACACCTCCATCATCCTCAAGTGGCTCCAAGACACCTACGGCTGCGAGGTGATCACGTTCACCGCCGACCTCGGCCAAGGCGAGGAGCTCGAACCCGCGCGAGCCAAGGCTGAGCAGATGGGGGTCAAGCAGGTACATCTACCCACCGTACGATATTTCTCGCGTGTATGCCCTTACGTTTGTCTATTTCCTATTTCATCATTCTTACCGATTCCTAACCGTTTCCCCATACGAACACAGATTTACATCGACGACCTTCGCGAGGAGTTTGTCCGCGACTACGTGTTCCCGATGTTCCGCGCCAACGCCGTGTACGAGGGCACCTACCTCCTCGGTACCTCCATCGCCAGACCGCTCATCTCCAAGAGGCAGATCGAGATCGCCAAAGAGGTTGGCGCCGACGCCGTGTGCCACGGTATGTTTATTTTAGTTCCTGTATGGGCGATTAGAGGACTGACATCGTGTTTTGTGTAACTCTCACAGGTGCGACGGGCAAGGGTAACGATCAGGTGAGGTTCGAGCTCGGGTACTACGGCCTCAAGCCCGACATCAAGGTCATCGCACCTTGGCGCGAGTGGGACCTCAACTCCCGCACCAAGCTCCTCTCCTACGCGGAGGAAGCCGGCATTCCAATCGCCAAAAACAAGCGCCAGGAAGCGCCGTACTCAATGGACGCGAACTTACTCCACATCTCGTACGAAGGCCTCGCGCTGGAAGACCCGTGGGTGGAGTACACCGAGGACATTTTCACCAGGTCCGTGTCACCGGAGAACGCCCCGGATGAGCCCACGTACCTCGAGATTGAGTTCGAGAAGGGCGACCCGGTAAGATTATTTTATGGGAACGTATTGGCAATCAAACGACTGACGTCATGTTTTGTTCACAGGTGGCGATCAACGGCGAGAAGATGTCCCCGGCGACGATGCTCACCGCGCTGAACAAGTACGGCGGCGACAACGGCATCGGGCGGCTTGACATCGTCGAGTCACGCTTCGTGGGCATGAAGTCCCGCGGCGTGTACGAAACCCCTGGAGGGACGTTGCTCCTCCACGCCAGGCGCGGTGAGTTTTTTTTTATTTTCGTATGGGCAATTCGAATGACGGCGCTGACGACGTGTTTTGTTTACAGGTATCGAGTCCATCTGCCTCGACCGCGGCGAGGCTCATCTCAAGGATGAGCTCATGCCCCGCTACGCCGAGCTCATCTACAACGGCTTTTGGTTCTCCCCCGAGCGTGAGATGCTTCAGGCGGCGATCGATCGATGCGCCGACAGCGTCAACGGCACCGTCCGCGTCAAGCTCTACAAGGGCAACGTCGACGTCGTCGGGCGTAAGAGCGATCAGTCGCTGTACAACGCGACCATCGCGTCGTTCGAGGACGACGGCGGCGCGTACGATCAGAAGGATGCGGCTGGTTTCATCAAGCTGCAGGCGCTCAGGTTGAGGACGCTCGGCACCCAGCGAGGCGTGCCGAAGTGAAGTGACCGTCAGTGATCGCTGCAGTTGAAGAGGGGTGAATGGAACGGCGTATTTTAATACAAACGCATAGTGGTATCACGGCGCTTCTCGCTAGCTAGCTTCGGGATGTCATCACGCGGCCGATGAGGCGGGCCTATGCTTCAACGTTTGGAACACGCCCGTCGATAAGCAGTCGATGATGTCGCCACCCATGGACCCTGGGCTCGCCGCCACCGCGAGTGTGACTCAGCTGCGAATTCATTTTTCAATGTTGTGGCTCAACGTTCGAGTCGCTCGCACGAGGCAACAGAAAAACTGTCATTCGACGACGCGCGCCGCCGGGGATCACGACGATGACGCGCCGCATGACGTTCGCCGCCCCGTGCGCGCTCCTCCTCATCATCGCAGGGACGACTTGCGTGGACTGCGCGATTCACCCCTACACCGCCGCCAGGTTCACACCCACCGCGGACGCGCACGTCTTCCGCGCCGGCCGCGAGGGCCTGTTCGAGACCACAGGTTCCGACCACACGAAGCACGACGTGAAGGGCGACTTCGCGGTCAAGAAGGCGGCGCACGACTCGTACGTCCGGTTCGAGAACGTCGAGTTCAAGCGCTCGCGGTCGCACGCGTCGCAATTCAGCGGGGGCGACAGCGAGGGCAAGTCCACCGGCGCCGTCCACGCGGTGCTCTTCGAACTTAAAGATCACTTCAGGATAGGATACGCCGACCCGACCGATGGGCGCCACCACTTCTGCTGCGACAGCGCGGATCTCGTCGCGTCCACCGGGTGCGACATGGGCGAGGTGCTCATCGCACCACCGGAAGATGGCAGAGAACCCGAGTCCGGCTGGCCGTGGGTCCGACGCGTCGAGTTCGTCGGCGACCACGCCGTCCGAACCATGACCGATCAACAAGTGAGTTTAATTATTTAATTCGCACACGGGCAATTAGGCTGATGTCGTGTTTTGTGTACAGGTTACAATCACGCAGAGCGGCATGTATTACCTCTGGTTCGTGACGTGCGACGGCGACACTGGGGCGTCGCTGACGGTCAGCGGCCGCACCGTGTGGCATAACCCGCACGGGTACCTCCCGGGCATGATGCGACACATGCGTCCCTTCTTCGGGACCCTATCGCTGGCCTACGGTGCCCTCGCGTTCTGGTGAGAGTTTATTTTTAATCCTCGTATGGCCAATTCGACTGACGGCGTGTTTTGTTCAACTCTTAACTCTCACAGGTGGGGCGCTCGTGTCGTGTTGCACTGGAAAGACGGTTCCGTGATGCAGTTGCATTACTACATCTCCGCCGTCGTCAGTGCGTCGTTGTTGGAGTCGTTTTTGTGGTATATCGATTACGAATACTTCAACGACACGGGGACGAGGCCGTACACACTGACCCTGTTAGCCGTCGTCGTCGGCGCAGCGAGGGAGAGCGTGAGCCGAACGCTCGTGTTGGTGGTGAGTTTATTTCTATTTCCCTATTTAGTTCAACTCTCGTATAGGCAATTCGACTGACGATGTGTTTTGTTCAACTCTTGCAGGTGTCCATGGGATACGGAGTGGTGAGGCCGACGTTGGGCGGTCTGACGCACAGAGTGCTCGGTTTATGCGCGGGTTACTTCATCGCGGCGGCGAGCTTGGACATCGCGACGCACGTGGGTAACGTAGATGACTTAACGCAAGGTACCAGGGTGTTCCTGGTTCTCCCGGTGGCTCTCATGGACGCGGGGTACGTGTTGTGGATATTCAGCAGTTTGTCGAGGACGTTGGGTCAGTTACGGGCCCGGCGACAGCTGGCGAAGCTCAATTTGTACGCCAAGTTCACCAACGTGCTCGCCATCAGCGTCGTGGGCAGTGTCATGTGGATCGGGTACGAGACGTGGTTCAGGGCGACGGACGCGCTCAACGAAAAGTGGGAGAGCGACTGGGTCGTCGGCGCTTTCTGGCATCTTTTGTCTTTCCTCTTACTCGCAGCGATATGTGTCCTGTGGGCGCCGAGCGACGCCGCCACGCAGTTCGCGTACAGCGAGGTTGGCAAGAACGATCCTGCGATGTTCGACGGCCTGGAGGGTTGGGATTTCGGCGACGCGGGACGCGATGACGGTGCGTATTCTGACGAGGAGGAGGGTATTAGGAAGGGTGGGGTTCCGATGCGGAAAGTGTCGCCGGGGCACATGAGCGGCGGCGCCCAAATGAACGTGGGCCAGACGCCGTTGAAGGGAGGGGACGTGTTTCTGATGGACTCGGACGACGAGGAGGAGATGCGACTGGCGCGCGATAAGATGCGATAGAGAGTTTTATGAAACCTTGTTCGTCACGTAAGTACCGCCGAGGCGACTCGTAAGTGGTCTAAAACTTTTTTCACCCGACCGTTCGTGTGCCGTCATTGATCTTGTGGGTCCGAGTCTGCACTCAGTGCGCTGCGGCGCGTGGAGGCGGCGCGCGGTTCTTCCGTCGCCATGCCGCGTCTCAACGGCTTCCGCGACGGCGAAGGTCGCATCAGCATGAACGCGCACCAGTGGGGTGGCATCGCCGCCTACGCCTCCCTCGTGCTCGGGTTCTACCTTCTCCAGATGCCGGCCATGGCTTCCGACGACGCGAGACTCGCGCTCGAGGTCTGCTACGGTGCCGTCGCCTTGGTCGCCGCGGGGGCGTTCGTGAAGGCCGCGTCCGTGGACCCCGCGGACGATGACGGCGACGACCCGGAGGCGAGCCTGTTCTGTCAGATGTGCGACCGCAACGTGCGCGCGGGGAGCAAGCACTGCCGTTCATGCGACAAGTGCGTCGAGCACTTTGACCACCACTGCAACTGGCTCAACAACTGCGTCGGGTCGCGGAACTACCGAAGCTTCTTCGCGCTGGTCACCGTGGTGCTCGTGCAGGTGTGTGGACAGCTGTGCGCGGGCGCGTGGCTCCTCGCGTGGGTCGTGAACAACCCACGCGGCGCCGACGCGTTACTCGACGATACCGGCCGATTCCCCTCGCACCTCACGCGACAGGAGTACCAGTGGTGCCTCTACTGTTACCTCCTACTCTGTCTATGCCTCGGATACCTCGTCGGGGACCTGTTCGCGTTCCACATCTTACTCATGCGCCGGGGGATCACGACGTACGACTACATCGTGCAACAGAGGGAGGAAAGCCGGCCGGGTGGGGCGGCGGCGACGCGTCAGAGACGAGCGGATTGGGCAGACGCCAAGGGTGGCGACGTATTTAAATCGTGCCCGTGTGCCGGGAACAGGGTTGGCATCGGCGACGAGGGTGACGGTTCATCTTCCGCCGGGCCCCGGAAGAAGAAGAAGGTGGCGGTGTCCTGCCTCGGGCTGCTCTTCGCGGGGGGAGGAGGAGGAGGCGGGGGCGGTCGGGGCGGACGGGGGAGTTCGGAGGCACCGGCGAACGATGCCAACGACGCAAACGGCGCCGGTCTACCTCGAGGCGTCACCGAGTCTTCACAGGGCACGAAACGGATTCACGGACGGGAGAGGGAGATGGATGATGCCGATGGGCCGGCATCCTCCGCCCGTGGACTTAGACGACGTGAGGAGGAGTACCGGGTATCGAACCGAAGGAGTGGGCTGAAAGGAGGCTCGGGTGATGAAGACTTTGAGGATGATGACGACGATGCGGAGATGGTGGTTGACTCCCGCGGGCCGACGCTTCAGGGTTTGAGGCCGCCGTCGGAGGGACTCGGCGCGCTCAGGGTGCCCGGGGCTGTGGGCGGCGGAGCGCGGGCGAGCGGGGCGCCACAAGGGTTGAGGCCGGTGTCGGCGCGCAGGTAGCATTTTTTTGAGAGCTGACAGCTGGCGAAGCTCAATTTGTACGCCAAGTTCACCAACGTGCTCGCCATCAGCGTCGTGGGCAGTGTCATGTGGATCGGGTACGAGACGTGGTTCAGGGCGACGGACGCGCTCAACGAAAAGTGGGAGAGCGACTGGGTCGTCGGCGCTTTCTGGCATCTTTTGTCTTTCCTCTTACTCGCAGCGATATGTGTCCTGTGGGCGCCGAGCGACGCCGCCACGCAGTTCGCGTACAGCGAGGTTGGCAAGAACGATCCTGCGATGTTCGACGGCCTGGAGGGTTGGGATTTCGGCGACGCGGGACGCGATGACGGTGCGTATTCTGACGAGGAGGAGGGTATTAGGAAGGGTGGGGTTCCGATGCGGAAAGTGTCGCCGGGGCACATGAGCGGCGGCGCCCAAATGAACGTGGGCCAGACGCCGTTGAAGGGAGGGGACGTGTTTCTGATGGACTCGGACGACGAGGAGGAGATGCGACTGGCGCGCGATAAGATGCGATAGAGAGTTTTATGAAACCTTGTTCGTCACGTAAGTACCGCCGAGGCGACTCGTAAGTGGTCTAAAACTTTTTTCACCCGACCGTTCGTGTGCCGTCATTGATCTTGTGGGTCCGAGTCTGCACTCAGTGCGCTGCGGCGCGTGGAGGCGGCGCGCGGTTCTTCCGTCGCCATGCCGCGTCTCAACGGCTTCCGCGACGGCGAAGGTCGCATCAGCATGAACGCGCACCAGTGGGGTGGCATCGCCGCCTACGCCTCCCTCGTGCTCGGGTTCTACCTTCTCCAGATGCCGGCCATGGCTTCCGACGACGCGAGACTCGCGCTCGAGGTCTGCTACGGTGCCGTCGCCTTGGTCGCCGCGGGGGCGTTCGTGAAGGCCGCGTCCGTGGACCCCGCGGACGATGACGGCGACGACCCGGAGGCGAGCCTGTTCTGTCAGATGTGCGACCGCAACGTGCGCGCGGGGAGCAAGCACTGCCGTTCATGCGACAAGTGCGTCGAGCACTTTGACCACCACTGCAACTGGCTCAACAACTGCGTCGGGTCGCGGAACTACCGAAGCTTCTTCGCGCTGGTCACCGTGGTGCTCGTGCAGGTGTGTGGACAGCTGTGCGCGGGCGCGTGGCTCCTCGCGTGGGTCGTGAACAACCCACGCGGCGCCGACGCGTTACTCGACGATACCGGCCGATTCCCCTCGCACCTCACGCGACAGGAGTACCAGTGGTGCCTCTACTGTTACCTCCTACTCTGTCTATGCCTCGGATACCTCGTCGGGGACCTGTTCGCGTTCCACATCTTACTCATGCGCCGGGGGATCACGACGTACGACTACATCGTGCAACAGAGGGAGGAAAGCCGGCCGGGTGGGGCGGCGGCGACGCGTCAGAGACGAGCGGATTGGGCAGACGCCAAGGGTGGCGACGTATTTAAATCGTGCCCGTGTGCCGGGAACAGGGTTGGCATCGGCGACGAGGGTGACGGTTCATCTTCCGCCGGGCCCCGGAAGAAGAAGAAGGTGGCGGTGTCCTGCCTCGGGCTGCTCTTCGCGGGGGGAGGAGGAGGAGGCGGGGGCGGTCGGGGCGGACGGGGGAGTTCGGAGGCACCGGCGAACGATGCCAACGACGCAAACGGCGCCGGTCTACCTCGAGGCGTCACCGAGTCTTCACAGGGCACGAAACGGATTCACGGACGGGAGAGGGAGATGGATGATGCCGATGGGCCGGCATCCTCCGCCCGTGGACTTAGACGACGTGAGGAGGAGTACCGGGTATCGAACCGAAGGAGTGGGCTGAAAGGAGGCTCGGGTGATGAAGACTTTGAGGATGATGACGACGATGCGGAGATGGTGGTTGACTCCCGCGGGCCGACGCTTCAGGGTTTGAGGCCGCCGTCGGAGGGACTCGGCGCGCTCAGGGTGCCCGGGGCTGTGGGCGGCGGAGCGCGGGCGAGCGGGGCGCCACAAGGGTTGAGGCCGGTGTCGGCGCGCAGGTAGCATTTTTTTGAGAGCTCGAGTCACTTTGCGCGAGATAATTTTTGCTTTATCGCGTCCGTTTCCCGGGAAACCTAGGCCACTGCATCGCGCGCGTCGATAGGCCACTCGCCGCGGGTTCGGGCATCGCGCGCGCGTGAATCGAACCGCCCGGGAGTGTTTCCGCGTCGCCGCTGAGCGCGCGCGACGGCCTCGTCATCGAACGGAGGGGGAAGCGTCGACGCGACGAGGCCCCCGCACGGATTATAGTTGTTCGTTGTGTGGGTGAGACGGAGTCATCGTCATGATGCAGAGCCGGGGCGCGGATTACGGCGAGGACGAGTACGTCTCCGTCCTTCCCAGCTCGGACGTCGAGGCGCAGGTACGGGTGACGTGCCCGGACAAGACCGGCCTCGGGTCCGACATCACGCGCACCATCTTCGACTTTGGGTTCGTCGTGCTCAAAGGCGACTTCGCCACGGACGGTAAATGGGCGTTCGTGCTCGTCACCGTGCGTCGAAGCGGCGGAGGCGCGGGGACGACCGCGCCGGTGAACTGGGACTTGCTCCGCATCCGGCTCGAGAACCTATGCCCGAGCAAGCAGTCCATCTCGACGCTGTCGTCGCTCAACCTGCGCGCCGTCGCCGCGGGGGAGGGAGCGCGAGATCCCCTCGAACCCCCGAAAGGTACCATGTACATCCTACAAGTCGAAGTGGAAGACAGAGTCGGGCTGCTGCACGACGTGACGCAGGAGCTCTGGGCGTCTGAGCTCACCGTGCACCGCGCGCACATCTCCACGTCACCAGCGGACACCGCCGTCGATCTCTTCTACGTCACCGACGAACGCAACGAGTTACCGGCGGAGTCGAGGGTGGCTGAAATCTCCCGAAACGTTCAGCGCACAGCTGTGCGGCAATTCGGAGAATCCGGCACATCCATCGCCGCTTCCATCATGGGCGGCCGGCACTGCCGCGTCACCGTCACCCCGGCGCCGAAATTTGTCACCAAGACGAGCAGCGCGGGACGGCTCATCGAGGCCAACTCCATCGGTAAGATCGAGACGGCATCCGCGACGCAGTACTCGGAAGCCACGGTGACTGTGGATAACTTGATGTCGCAGAAGCACACGGTGTTTCAAATGCGCACTCGCGATCGGAAAGGTTTGCTGTACGACGTGTTGAGGGCGTCGAAGGACCTGAAGGTGCACATCTCGTACGCCAAGGTTGAGTTGAAGAGCGGCGGGTTGTGCGAGGTGGACCTGTTCGTGGCCAGGTGCACCAACTTGCAGGAACAGCGGTACCTGTGTCAGCGGTACAAGGAAAACATCGAACGGCCGGTGAGCGTGCAGATCATGACCATGGGTTTAGACGAGATCACCACGGAGTTGCGGGTCATCGCGCCGCTTGACATCAGCGGGTTCACGCGCCCGCGGGTGTTGCTGGACGTGACGGAGGCGCTGAGGCAGCTCAAGGTGATGGTGTTCAAGGCGGATATCATCATCATGAACCCCGACCGGAGCGACGGCGGCATCATCGGGGG
>Ga0302114_10000380_pt1 | contig 31477 bp, 43 predicted proteins | sample AG5_Surface_MG_FD_203107 | JGI IMG/M metagenome (GOLD analysis project Ga0302114, IMG submission 203107) | Marine microbial communities from Western Arctic Ocean, Canada - AG5_Surface | ecosystem: Environmental > Aquatic > Marine > Oceanic | place: Canada: Western Arctic Ocean | collected...
CGCGTTCAACGCGGCGCGCAGCTCGGTGTCCCCGCGGGTCTTATGAAGTCTCGCGATGAGCAAATCGAGTAATTCGTTTCGGCCGTTCAGAGCCGCGAGGTGGATGGGGGTCCATCCGGTTTTGGTCTGGACGGTTGGGGATACGCCCTCGCGGAGGAGGGATTCGCACGTGCCCACGGCGCCGCGCGCGCACGCCCAGTGCATCGGCAGCTCGCCCTGGTCGTCCTGTTCGATATCGATGACGGGGTGGGTGGGTGGGTGGTCATTGGTCAGTCGAGGGTGCCCACTTGAAAAGAATGATTTGAAAAGATGATGATGTTGATGCCGGCACGCACCGCCATCGACACCTTGGCGCCGTTTCGTAATAAAACGTCGATCGCGTCCACCTTGTTACCCTCGGCGGCGTAGTGTAACGGCCGCGCGCCCTGCGAATCCCTCGCGTTCGCCTCCGCCTGGCACTGCGTGAGGAGCCACTCCACCATCTGTCCGTGCCCGCTCTCGCTCGCGATGTGGAGCGCGGTCCGCCCCATCATGTCGCCGGCTCTGTCCATGACGGCCATGTTCCTGCTGGCGTGCGCACCGCCGTTGGATGTGAGCGATGCGTCGACGAGCGTCGTCGCCAGTGCGACGTCGCCCGAGGCGACCGCGGCCTGCAGCGACGGCGGCATGACGGTGCCGCGACCTGCAGGTTTGACTTGGAGGAAGCCTCGGGCGGACCGAAAACTAACTTCGAAAATTGCAAATAAGCCGTGCCGAGAATCCCGAAACGGAACCCCAAACACGACGAGTTCACGCACAGCGTTTCGGTCACGTGTGGACTCCGTCTTATTTGCAATTTTCGCGACGAAAATATCTCGCCCGAATCACTTTTTCTTCCATTTCTGACGTGGAACGTATCGCCACTTTCCCATTTGCCAATCCCGCCAACATGGTCGCCGTCACGCTCTCATCCACCACCCTCACCTCCCGCGCGGCGCTCACCCGCCCCAAGTCCACCAAGCGCCACGCGCGTCTCGCCGTCCGCGTCCACGCCAAGCTCGAAACCGAGAAAGACACCGCAGACAAGGAAGGCGTCGCCGATGCCACCGAACAAAAAGGGAACTTTCTCAGCGGCGTGAACAACGTCATCAAGTCAATCTGGCCGGGCTCCGACGTCGCCAACGCGTTCAACGATTTCGGCAACTCCAAATCCAACCCCGCGGCGAAGATGTTCGACGCCGATACGATGTCCGAAGCCGAGCGCGACGCGCTGAAGCGCCAGTACTCCCAGCCAACCGGCCTTCTCGCCGCGCTCTTCCCCGTGAGGTGCGAATTTTCACTTTTGATGGCACTTTTTTCACGAATCTCGCAACCAAAAAAAAACCAACAACGAAACGAAACGAATTATGTCCCCCCGCATCTGAGACCCACGTCGCTGACCCCTCCTCCATCCCTTGATTGAACCCTTAACCCACAGGGAACCCCACGACGGCCTCGACGGCATCGGCGGTAACGTCCTTGAGGACCCGACGGACCCGTCCTCGGTAAGTTTATTCTAATCATGGTACGGACAATTAGACTGACGTCGTGTTTTTTAACTCCAGGGCCTGCCAATCGGCGATGTTGAAAAAGACGCTTTGAAGAAGCAGTACTCTCAGACGACGAGCTTCTGGGAGGAGATGTTCCCCAAGCGCGTGCCCCACGACCACGAGTGATCGATGGGTCGTGTCGCGCGTGTACGTCACGTGAGAAAGAGAAAGTATCAAGTCCAATACGGCCCGCGGGTCTGCCTGTTTGTTGTAAGAGAGTACCAGAATTGAAAGTCAAAAGTCCTCGAAACCATCGTCAACCCACGAAAATTTCCATTTTGCGATTTCGCCAATTTCGCCTCGCTGTGGAGATAAACCAACTCAACTCGGTGCTTGGATCAGACGATCGTAGGGTTGCGCACGTCATGGACCCTCGGGCGCGCACGCGGCCGTTCGCGGCATCGAAGCTCGCGGCGGTCGTCGTCACGATCGTCGCGCTCGGGACCGCGGATGCGGCCACGTTTCAGGGATCCGTTGCGGGCGGTGTCCAGTACACCACCACCGGCACGGAGGACACCACCACCCAGGAGGCTCTCTCGGTAGCCATCTCCGGCTTCGACTGGAACACCTTCACCGCGAGCGACTACAACGCCAACATCGCTAGTCACGTTGTCGATTTTTACCATACTACCTGGAACTTGTTTCTTACCCATTATGGCAATGGCAGCCCCGACGCTGTCGTCAAGGACTACATCGACAGTGCCTTGGTGAGTCCCGATTTCAAAAGACCGAGAACCCCCAAAAACCCGTCTCACTCGACAAAGAGACCAGACCCTGAACACACCGCTGATTCGACCAACCAATTTTCATCGCAGGCTGGAACATCCATTACTCTCGAGGCAACGACTGCCCAGAAGAACGCCGCCAAGGCTGAGATGATCGAGAAGACCGTCCTGGACATGGTGACCGCGCTCGCCGTGATCGTCAACGCCGAGGTCGGCAATTTGGACAAGACCGCCGCTTACTTCTACGGCGCCTCTGGCAAGTCCGCTTACACCATCTACGGCCGCGCGGAGCAGAGATGCGCCAATTACGGCACATGTACAGGCCAAGGTGGCGAGGCGGCCGTAAACACGGCCATCGGCCAGGCTCTCCAAGTCGACGACTATGGTACTGTCATCAAGTACATCAAGGTGCTCTACTGCCAGAACGTGCTCAGGAGCGCCAACAAGATTGACCAGAACATGGATGATCCCATCGAGATCATCGCCGAGGGTCAGGCTTTCTGGCGCATCCTCGCGCCCTGGATGACAGCCCACAGCAACGACGCTGCCAAGATTTTTGACAGGATGTTCAGCACTGTGCTCAACCCCCAGGCTGCCAACAACTACAACTACTGCATCGCCAAGAAGTACATCGACTCGTTCCTCGCTGACGCTTCCGTCATGGGCACCGCCAACGCTGCGGCCAACGCTCTTGGCAGCCTCAATGAAGTTCCCTCCGGCGTGACCTGCCCCACCGACTCTAATGGTCTCATCACGACCGCCGACGGTATCATCACCACCATCTCCACCGACGCCGGCACCTACACCCTCAAGTCCGCCACATCTGACTACAACGACGTGGGCGGCTCTCTCCAATTCTCCGAGGCTGTCAAGAAGGTCGTCGATGTGCTCGTCGCGGGCACCGATACCGACATCATGGTATTCGCGTATCCAAGTATGTATGAGTACACCAGCCTCAAGGGTATCGCCGACGCGGCTGACGGTGACACCGCCGACGCGTTCGAGACTCACCACGGCTCCGCCACCTGGATATCCGCCATCATCACCGACGCGACTTCCTCTTCCTCCTCCTCTTACTCCACCGCCGCCGCTAAGGCCGGGGTGATCGAGAAGACCATCATGGACAGCATCGCGATGCAGGCCATCATCGCCGATCTGGAGCACGCCACTCACACCGCCGTACCGGCGCACACTACCGCCCAGAAGAACGCCTACTGGGACTCCGCCGCGGCCAAGTACTTCGGCACCACCGACGCTCGCAGCTACGCCATCTACGGTAGCGCCAACAAGCGCGGCGCCAACTACGGCCAGCTGATGGGCTCCGGTGCGACCGCCTACTCTGCCACTAACAAGGCTATCATCGACGCGTTCAACGGCGCCGTCTCCACGGCCAACGCGAACGTCATCGTCAAGAACCTCAAGGTCATCTACACGCAGTCCACCCTTCGCTACGTGTTCAAATTCTACGAAGACCTCGCCAACGGCGACGACTGGACCGGTAATCGCGCCGAGGCGTTCGCCTTCTACAACAACATAGCGCCCTACGTCAAGGCTGCGGACGCGGCGGGCCACGAAGCGATTGCCGCGATTCTCAATCCAACCGTCGATCACTCGTCCTGCAATAACTACCATTACTGCAAGACCAAGTCCGTGCTCAAGGCGTATGACACGGCTGTTTGGAACTCGGTCGGGACGTTCGAGAGCGACGACGAGGTCACGTGCCCCGCCACTTTGCCGGCGTCGGGCGTCATCGCTTGCTCGGGCTCGAGCGCGACTCCGGCTCCGAGTTCGAGCCCCGCCGGTAACGTGACCTCCCCGCCGCCGCCGCCAATGCCGCTGATTCTGGACGACGACGACGCGGGCGAGAGGCCCGGAGTGGCCGGAGTGTTCATCGCGTTGACCATCATAGCGTTAGTGAACGTATAGCGTAGCCACATCTAGAGATAGCCGTAGCCGTCTAGCTGGCTACTAGTAGTAGGACACCGGGAAAAAAGTTAACACTGGATTCGCGTCAAATCGCATTTGCCAGTCGCCCGTTTGCCGAGTCATTTTCAGGCGAGCGGACGGTTGTCGACATGACGGAGGTGCCGCTCACCACGACGGAGATCAGCGAGCAGGTTAAGCGTCGTGCGAAGCCCGTGAACCAGGGGTACTCGCTCGATGCCTACTTCGCCGTCGCCGACTCCACCGGCGTCACGGTACGACAGCGCGCGCCCCGACCACCCCCATTTTCAGATCCGACGACGACGGCACCCCGGGATCTCGAACCACGACCACCACCCGCTCACCACATCCACCCGCGCACATCCCATCCAAACTCCACGCAGGCTAAGATCTACAGGGACGAGGGCAACCAGCAGGAGCTCTTCCGCGTCTTAATGGCCTTCTGCACGCTGGTCGTCGAGACGATGGGCAAGCACCGGGACCACGCGGGGGACAAACACAAGGCTCGGTATCGCGCGTACCTCGCCGAGGTCAAGGCGTGCATGGAGGAGATGGAAGCCATCAAGCCGGGGATCAACGCGGAGGCGAAGGTGTACAGGGAGCGGATGCATGCCGAGGAGCCCAAGGCACGGCCGCCGCCCGTCGCCGGCGCGGGGACCGCGGCTGGAGTGGCATCATCAATCACGAGGCCCCATGGATGGAACTCAACGTCAGACTCGCAGCCGTCGACGAGTGGAACGATGTCAAACGGAGGGACGATCGACGATTTGCTGTCCGCGTCGCCGGAGGAACTCGCAGCGGCCGCCGCCGCATCCCTCGGCACCCTCACCCTCGACAACCGCGACGACACAGCTGTGCGTCAAAGTCAAAGCGAAGATGGCCTCCACCGGTACCGACCCAAATCGGAGTTTGCCGCGGCGGCAACATCGACGTCGACGGCGCGTCACTCGTTACTCGGGACGTCCCTACCGCCCCAGCCCAAGCCACAGACGCACATACCACAAATACGTGACGTAACCCCAATCAGCACGAGTTCCCAGGCGGGTAACTACCCGAACGTGCGCTCGACGAAGACTGCCGTGCCCGAGATGAGGGCGAATTTATCGACGCCGCCGCCGCCGCCGCCGGGCCCGCCGCCGCAGACGCCGAGCGCGCCCCCTATGCCTATGCCTATGCCACCACACACAAACACAGCTTTCACAGGTGTGTCGGTGCCACGTGGTCAGCCGCCGCCGCCGCCCGGTCCACCCCCGAGCGGCGTGCCCACCGGCAACTACGGGCTATCAGCCGCATCCAGGTTTGTTTATTTCATCATAACTCTCGTAGTATACGCGGGCGATTATTAGAGTGACTGACGTCGTTTGTGTTTTGTTCATCACAGGGAGCTTTTACCGAAACGGATCCAAAACTTCCCCGAGCCGTCGTACGCGTCCAAGGACCACGATAGGCTGGATAACCGGCTCGCAGCGTACGGGCTGAAGGAGAAGAAGGTGAGTTTCTTTTTTATCTTTGTATTGGGGGCAATTAGATTGACGTCGTGTTTATTCACAGGTGCGGGGCGACGGTAATTGCCAATTCCGAGCGTTGGCGGACCAGTTGTTCGGTGACCAGGAGAGGCACGCGGAGTGCAGAGCGGTTTGCATGAACCAGTTGCGAGCCGAGTCGGAGCACTACAGGGTGAGTATGTTTCTATTTTCACTGACGAGTCAGTTCACTGACGAACAAAGTCACGTTTATTTTATTCTCGTACGGGCGATTAGACTGACGGCTATTTGCCTATTTACCTATTTACCTATTTACAGGTATTCGTGCCCGAGGATTGGGGTTCGTACGTGAGCGAGATGTCGAGGGACGCGGCGTGGGGCGATCACATCACGTTGCAGGCTGCGTCGGACGCGTACGGCGTGGGTATGTGCGTCATTTCATCGTACAAGGTAAGTTTATTTTAACTCTCGTACGGGCAATTAGTATGACGTCGTGTTTTGTTCACAGGACAACTTCGTCATCGAGATTTCACCGCGGGTTAAACGGAGCGAACGGTGAGTTTCTTTTATAATCATCGTACGGGCAATTAGACTGACGTCGTGTTTTTTCGTTCAAGGGTGCTCTGGATTTCGTTCTGGGCGGAGGTGCACTACAACTCCATATACACCGCCGACGCCGCCGTCTGAATTAGTTAATTAGCGTAGTCGTTGAACGTAGGACACGCCCACGTGGCGTCGTGGTGAACACAATCATGATTACAGTTAAGAGTTAGCACTAGCTAAGTGTTAGTCGACGGACACCTCGGTACTCGATGACTCTTTATATAAGTTACCTCGTCAGTATTCGGATGGGTCGAGATCTTTGGCCAGTAAGACGTGCCCGACCTCCACCAGCCCCAACGCGACGAGAGGTCCTCCTTTGGTCCCCCGTTGCGCGATCTGCATCTGCGTCAGCGTCGCCTTGGCCTCGGCGGGTTCCGCGTACCCGCCGCGCTCGAACAGCGCCTGCGCAGCCTCGTTATCCACCTTGGTGTGGGTATACATCTTAGTCATGCCCTGTGATCAAAAACAAAAAAAACACGTCAGTCATACTAATTGCCAATACGGAAATATAAGCTCACCTGAGCCGCCACGGCTGCTTCGCACGCCCTGACTAACGCCCGCCCGATGCCTCGCTTGCCTTGGTTCGGCGCCACGGCGACGTCGGAGATGTATGGGAAGTCACCCGGCGCCTTGGGCTCCAGCTTCTCGGCACCGAACCGTTGGCCCCCCGGCAAGGACACCTCCGCAACGCCCACGACTTTCCCTCCTACCTTCGCGGCGATTAATAAACGATCTTTAGCTTCCTGTAAACAAAACATATCGTCAGTGAAATTGCCCATATGTGAATAAAAATAAACTTACCGTCACTCCGTTGACGAGGCCTTCGTACACGCGCTCGCTCTGTTCTTTCTGCAGTCGTTCCTTCGCGAGGAAATCTTGCGGGCGAACTTTGAAGAAGAGCGCCATGATGAGCTTGGTGGCGTCGACGCAGTCTTCTTGTGTCATGGCGGCGATGACCACGTTGCCTGTGAACAAAACATGATGTCAGTCGAATTGCCCATACGCGAATTAAAATAAACTCACCTTGGTCGCGGAGTTTGATTTGCTTCTCCTCGACGAGGGATCCCGGTCCGGCGTCGCCCCCCGCCGCCTTCGCCGCGTCCGCCGCCGCGGCGTTCATCGCGCGCATCCGCGCGTACTTCTTCCGTTCCTCCTCCTCGTCCACGATCGTCACGGTTCCCTTACCGAGGTCCACCTTGAACTTCGGGAGGTTCGCGTCCCTCGGCGGGCGCCACACCTTGCCGGTGCGCCAGTCGCCGGTGTATTCATTCCGATCGACATCGGGCGCGGGTATCGTCTTGACGTCCGGCGGGAGGGACGTGGGGATGCTCTTGTCGTCTGTATTCTTCTCCTCCGCCGCGCGGACCGTGAGTGAGCGGACGCGGCGGAGCGGGCGCGCTCCGCGGCGGGGCGCGACCCCGACCCGCGCAGGCGTCGCGAGACAGGTGCTCATCATTTGTGATAAGGGTTCGTTGGGGTCGATCCGCGGAGATTGATTTTGTGTGTCAGTGCTCGACTCTCTGCAGACTGTCTGATGATTAATAACGAACTCTTTTTCTTCGTAATTGTCTTGCTGATGTGTCTTATTAACTTGAGACCTTCTATTGCTGCGGTGACTCACCCACGTCGGCACCCCCCTCGGCACCCCCGTTCGCTCCATCCCCCGCGGCTCCAGCTCCACCCGCGCTCGCCGGACGAAACTCCTCCGCGTAGTCCTTCTGACCCCACTGGATCAAGTCCGCGACGGGAATCTTGTGCAACAGTTCCGTGAAACCCATATCAGCCGTCGACCTGCTCCCAGCCGCCCACGGGTTCGGCAAGTTACGCACGGGGCAAGGCACGCCGTTCGCCATGTCGAAGCACCAAGGCGCCGCGGGCATGGCGTCCGTGTACGCCTCGTACCCACCGACGCCGTTATACAGCTGTGAACAAAAAGAAGGAAAACACGACGTCAGAATACTAATCGCCCATACATAAATCAAAAAAAATGTAACGCACCAGGCACTGCGGAAACCGCTCCCACGCGTATCGCACTTCTTTGACTTGCAAGTCCGTGGAGATCACCACCGCGCCCGCGCCGTTGTCCCCCGCGTTGTCCAGCCAATACGGCACTCGCACCGAGTTGCCAGTCTTGGCGTCAACGACGATAAACGGAGACTCGTTGCAGCACTGCCCGCTACCAGTCTGGCTACACGAAGCAGCCTGTAATAAGAGTTGAAAGAAAACAGATGATGTCAGTCAGTCTGATCGCCCGTAGGTGTCACGGAAATGCAAATACGGAAATATAAAGGTAAACTCACCTGGGAAGAGTGCAGCGTCGCGGGGGCGGCGCCGCCGTTGCCGTTTTCGAACGTCAGCCGATACCCCTTGACGCCGTTGTTCGCCTCGGGCGCGATGGCCAGCGGGTAGGCGTCTACGAACTTGGGCCCCGAGTAGTGCACGCCGCCGTACTGCGCGTACCTAGCGCCGATCACCGCCTGCGCCAGCCTTCGTCCAACCTCCTGTTTATACCTCGGGTGAATGGGATCCCTGTGAACAAAACACGACGTCAGTCGAATTGCCCATACAAACATTAAAATAAACTCACCACGGCGAGGTTGGATCGCCGAGGTCGATGGCGGCGGCCATGACCACGCCGGGTAGCTTCTTCGTCGCCTGCACCTGCGAGAGTTAAAAGAAAACAGTCAGTCAGTCTGATCTCCCATAGGTGTTACGGAAATAGAAATACGGAAATAGAAGGTAAACTCACCTGCGCGTTGCGAAACTCGGACCAGTCGTGGAGGTCGTACGCGTGCAGCTGGACGAACGCCCACGCCATCGAAGGGTTCTCGAACCCCGCTCGCCAGCCGGTGATTGTCGCGGGAAAGAGACACGCGTATTTGGTCGGGTCGGCAAAGTTGGACTCGCCCTGGTACCACGCCACACCCGCGAACCGAAACTTGCGAAGTGGGTAGATCATGCCGTTCCAGATGGTGCTCGGGCCGTTGGTGAGGTACGGGTCGATGTTGCCGCCCGTCTCGGCCGTTTCGTCGGCCGTTTTTGTTGCGGCTTTGAAAGGGTCGTTCTCGGCGGCGCCCCCCGAGACGTTCGGCTTGTCGTTGTTTCCCGGTTTTTTGTCAGCCTCCTCGAGAATCTTGCGACGAGTGCCGCCGGGCTGGCCCGCGGACCCGGGCTCGTACGTCAGCTCCTTGTCCCGCAACTTCCGCTCGATCTTGTCCAGCGTAGCCTTGATGTCGGCGAGGTCGTCGTCGGAGTCGGGCTCGGGCTTCTTTTCGGATTCGGGCTCGGGCTTCTTGTCGTCGGCGAGACGCCGCTTAGCCTGAGCCTTAGCGGGCTGCGCAGCGTTAGCCTGCTTATCGGGCTGCTTAGCGTTAGCCTGCTTATCGGGACGCATGGGACGCATGGCCTTCTCCTTGTGTCCCACGTCTGCCGCCTTTTCGTCCTTTCCGGACGCGTCGGAGTGTTCTTTTTTCACGGGCGTCGGCGTGGTCGCGTTGGGGGGTAGGTAATCGACGGTCGACAACTTCTTCACGGGCTCCCCGTTCCCTGTAGTACCCGTGGTACCCGTCTCGTCCTTTCCAGAAGGCTTCTTATCACCCGTCTCGTCCTTTCCAGAAGACTTCTTCTCACCCGTCTCCTTTTTATTCGTAGGGGAGGACGGGGACGAGGTGGACGCGTCGGCGGTTTCAATCGCCGGTTTGGTGTAGCCGCCGCCGTAGCTCGGGTCCACCTAAGAGTAAACAAAACACGACGTCAGTCGAATCGCCCGTACGAAGTAAATAGAAATACGGAAATAGAAATAAAACTCACCGTCGGCGTCCCTTTCCACCTCCAGTGATCCGGCCATTTCTCCCACTTATCCGTCCCCTCGGCCGACACCGTCTGCTCGTCGCCGGCGTCCGCGGACTTGGCGCTGCCGGTCGCCATCCCGCACGACGCATCGTTCTGGAGGTGATTGGGGGTGGTCGGTCAGTGATGTGGCGATGTTATTTGGGTGGTATTTCGGTATTCGAGTACGGAAGGGATACTGTTAAGGAGTGGTAGCCGGGGACGGACTCTTACCATGGCGGTGGGCGGCGCGAAGGATTCGATCGTCTTTCCACCCCAACTCGCGTCCACCAGCCCGATGGGCACGGTGCCGTCGAAGTGCCGGTACAGCCTGTCACAAACAAAACACAAAACCGAACCCGTCAGTCTACTCGCCCATACAAAGATAACAATAAACTCTAAATAAGAGTCTTAACAATAAACTCGCACCGTCTGCCGAAGGTGTAACACACCGCGCTGAACCAGCCGCCCATCGCGGGCGAACCTGAGTGAAAAAAACACGTCAATCCAATTGCCCGTACGAAAATAAAGGTATAAAACTCACCCCCGCCGTACGGTTGGCTCACGTCAGCCTGCTGCGCGACTGAAGTTTTGGGATAAAACGCCTCGGGCGCGGAGACTCCCCAGACGGTGGTCGTGTAAGGAGGCACCGTGATGTACGGAGGGACGTCGTCGACCTGCAAAACACGCGGGACGTCATTCTAATTGCCCACCGTACGGCGATCGCTAATTAAGGTATAAAAACTCACCGGGGTGGTGTAGGCTTGCATCTTGATCGTGGCGAATCGCATGAGCGGGTAGTTGCCGCTGTCCGCGATGTCGGCGTCCGCGTCGAACGCGCCGGCCATCGCGAGCTGCATGTTGCTCTGACCAGCGCAGAGCCTGCGAGAGTCGAACAAAAAAAAACAAAACACGTCGTCAGTATCGTTCCAATTGCCCGTACGGAAATAAAATAGAAAATAAAAGAACAAAAAAATAATAACGACGTCAGTCGTCAGTCCAATTGCCCGTACGGAGATGAAAATAAAAACTCACCAAACTTCGCCAAACGCCACGTTGTTCCGCGTGATGCTTTGCATCCCCGGCGACGAAATCACGAGCTGGAGGTTGTACGAGGCTTGGATGGGCGGGAGCCTCGCGGTCCATGACCCGGTGGAGTCGGTCACGGCCGTGGCCATCGCGCGCGTGGATCCGCCGAGGTCTAACACCCAATGATCTGCGAATTTACCATTCGCGTCGCGAGCCTCAGTCGGATGATGTTGAGTGGGATCTTCCGATGATGATGCGTCGCTTGGTGCCTTCGCGGCGCCTCCTCCTCCCTCTCCGAGGTCGCCGGAGGCTGAGGGCGCGATGATCTGCACGGTGACCGTCGTGCCGGGTGGCGCCCAGCCCCACACCGCCGCGCTCTCCGGCGCGCGTTGGAACACCGCGTTGTCGCCGATGACGAGCGGGACGGACAGCTGGCCACCGTTCGACGCGCCCCCTTCCTTGGCGCGCGCGTCCGTCGTGTGTGCGTGATGCGGCGCCGTCGTCGTCGTATCGTGCGGTGGTTCCGCGTGTCCTCCTCCGCCCGCTGCCGGTTTGGACGATGCCGCCTTGGGAGGAGGAATCGCGGCGGCGCCGAGGGTCACGCCCGGGCGCGGCGCGGTCGCGACGAAGGCGACGACGCCGTGAGGGCCGAAAACCTGCAGCGTGCACAACACCCCGAGCCATGACATCGCCACCACCGCGAGCGCCCATCTGACATGCCGCCCGTCGCCCACGCGTGTTGATGACACGGATGAGGGTTCTCCGTGGAGTAAGGGGATGGTGTCCGCGTCCGCATCGCGCGACGCGGCGCCCGCGCGGGCGCTGCCGTACCGCCCCATCAGTGCCGGCCCAGCGGAGATCGAGGTGTTACTTGTGCCATCCGACGTTCGACTTCGTCTTGCGTCTGACTGATACTCGTACGTGTGACTGGGTTTAGCCTGTGCGCTGGGCCCATTTTCGAAAATTCCTAACACTCAGAAAAAACATCGGCACCGACAAGACCAAAAGATTTATTTGGCAGGGCCGTCGCGTCACATCTCTCCGGCACGGGAGACGGAAGCGCCGCACGCATGGGTGTCTCGGAGCTGTGGACCCGGGGCGCTCCGCTCTTCCCGGATGGTGGTACTCTAGATGCCGGCGGAGGCGTCACCGGTAGATCTGGCGGGGATCATCGAACGCCCGGCCTCGGAGGCACCGATGGGGAGGGCAACGGCGGGAGCATCGTGAGCGACGCCAAGGCGCCTCGTCCCCGGTGGGGATCCACCTCCGAGTTCATCCTCGCCGCGGTGGGAAGCGCGGTGGGCCTCGGTAACCTACTGAGGTTCCCGCACATGGTGTACAAACACGGCGGGCTCGCGTTCCTCGTCCCGTACGCCCTCGCGGTCGTCTTCCTCGGAGTGCCGGTGCTGGCCATGGAGCTCGCGCTCGGGCAGGTGGCGCAGGCGGGATGCGTCGACGCGCTCGCCGCGATGCACGGACGCGCGTGGGGAATAGGATGCGCGGCGACGCTCGCGGCGTTCTTACTCGCGAGCTACTACTGCGCCGTGCTGGCGTGGGCGTGGTGCTTCCTCGTGGCGACGTGGAGCAAAGTCTTGCCGTGGTCCGACGGCAGGTGCGTTTATTTTGATATTTGCGTATGGGCAATTTGACTGGCGTCGTGTTCTTTTGGTTATTTTTGGTTATTTTTGGTTATTTTTGGTTATTTTTGGTTATTTTGGTAATCCTCGTATGGGCAATTCTACTGATGTCGTGTTTAACACTCACAGGGCCAACTCTTTTTTTGTCAACGATGTGCTGATGCGCTCGGATGACTTGAGTGACGGCGTAGGTCCGATGCTGTGGTGGCTGGTGCTCGGTATCACGCTGACGTGGGTGGCGTGCTTCCTCTGCGTCATGAGGGGCGCGGAGAGCGCGGGCAAGGCGGTGTGGATCACCATGCCCCTGCCCTATCTCATGCTGTTCGTCCTTCTGTTCAAAGGGTTGAGTTTAGCCGGGAGCGGGACTGGGGTGAAGTTTTACCTCGGGCAGTTGGACCTTCACGCGCTGGGAAAAGGCGAGGCGTGGATCGACGCCATCGCGCAGATCTTCTTCGGCCTGTCCATATGCTGCGGCGCCATGCCGGTGAGTGTACTGCACAGTCGAACAGTCTCCCGTCCATACCCGATCATTTCATCATCACCGCCCGAATCAATGCCCAATTACTAACACCAATTAACAACCGCCCGCGTGTCTGTCCAGGCGTACGCGTCCAACTGCGATCGAACCGAACGATGCGGTCGAAACGCGTGGATCGTCGCCGCGAGTAACAGCGGCACCTCACTCTTCGCCGGGTTCGTCGTGTTCACCTTCTTAGGATATTTGGCGCACGCTGAGGGCGTGGGCGTCGGGGACGTCGCAGAGGTGAGTTTGTCATATGGGCAATTGCATTGACGTCGTGTTTATTACCTTCGTAATTGACATTTCTCTTTTTATCATCACAGGGCGGGTGGGGATTGGCGTTTGTGGTGTACCCGTCGGCGATGTCTCTCTTCGGCGTCCCTGGAGGTCAATTCTTCGCCACGTGCTTCTGGGTTATGATTCTGTGCCTCGGGATCGACTCGGCGTTTGCGTTGATCGAGTCGGTGATTTGCGCGTGTTGCGACCGATTCGAATACTGCGCCAGACACAGGTGAGTTTCTATTAACCTTATACGAAGCTATTAGACTATTTTCGTATGTGTAGTTCGACACTGACGTGTATTGTTTTGGTTAACTCTTAACACGTACAGGACGTTCACGGCGTTTGGGTGCTGTTTTCTGTGCTGGTGCCTCGGTTTGACGATGTGCACTACGGGCGGGTACTACGTGGTGGACATCATGGTGAGTGTTTCAACCTTTATCATGGGCACGTATGGGCGATTGGACTGACGGCGCGTGTGTTTTGTTTATCACAGGATACGTATGTGAGTCGATACACGCTGGTACGTTTATTTTAACTCTCGTATGGGCAATTAGTATGACGTCGTGTTTTGTTAACAGGTCATCGCCGGTCTGTGTGAGTGCCTGTTCGTGGGTTGGCACTACGGCGCGGAGCGGCTACGGGAGGAAACCAGACGGGTGAGTTCATCTTAAGAGTTAATCTGTATGTACACGCGCAATTAGACTGATGACGTCGTGTTTCTTTACCTTAATTAACAGGTTAGCGGCCACGACTTCATGGGCGCGGGCGCTTATTTCCCAGTCGCTATTAAGTACGTGGTACCGACGGTGCTGACGGTGATGCTGTGTTATCAGATTGGAATGGAAGCTGCCGGGACGTACGGTGGGTACCCTCGGTGGGCGATCGGGATATTCGGCTGGCTCATCTGCGTGGTGACGCCGCTGAGTCTGGCGCTCTTAGGGTGTCTCAAGCCTCTCGTTCTGGAACGGAAATTTTGCGAGGGAACGGCGGCGTTCGAGGACGTCAGCGAGGAAATAGAGATGGGCCCATCCGCGCTTAACCTCCCGGACTGATAGTTAGGCTACTTTATCTAGCAGCGGTGTGTGTGTGGTGGGTATACGATTGATAACACTTAGACTATGATTGATATAATTGTTACACGCCCGCTGGTGACCTTTTAGAGTGGCCATTCACCGGCTCACGGGTTCCTCCGAGGTCACCTTGCCACCCTTGCCAACCTCCCCGCTCGCCTTCACCTTCCCTTTCGGCGCGTGGAAGTACTCCTCGGGCCGCATGTGCTCCGCCCCGCCCACGGGATGTTGCCCCGCCGGGTGAAAAGGTTTGTTCTCGCCGTTCGTGTAGGATTCGAGCCAAGACGGATTTTCCTTCCAAAACTCCCCTTGCTTCCGCGCCACGTCCCACATCAAGCCCAAGTGTTTCGGTAACGGCGCCAAGGTCGCCGCCGCGATCGCCCCACTCGCCGCGACCGCGGGGACCCCCACCCCAGGAAACACCGAATCCCCGCACCGCACCAGCTTTGGTATCGGCGAAAGTACGCCCGGTTGCGGCACCTCTGGCAACGGCAGCACTCCGAAGAGTTTACCACCCGCGGGCAACGCCGGTCCGTACGTGCCTCTGTGCCTGCGTAGGAACCGCTGGTGCGTCAGCGGCGAGGCGTAGATCTCAACTTCCACGCGTTGTTTAATGTCTGGGATGATGCGCTCGATTGTGTCCCACAAGATCTGCGCCCGCTCGCGTTTGTAATCTTTATACTCCTGTGAAAAGAAAAACACGAGACGTCAGTCTTCCAATTGCCCATACGACGTACGGAGATGAAGGGATGAACGTACCTGGCTGTTGCGATCTTTACCTTCCCACAGGTCGAACGGTTCCGACCCCGCGGTGTACACGTGCACGATGTGCTTACCGGGCGGCGCCACCTCTGGATCGAGCACCGTGGGTATGAAGATGGTGACGACGTTTTGCGGGTCACCCAGCGGTCGGTTCCAGTCATTGACCGCCAGGTGCGACGGATCCAGGTCCGGCAGCCCCGTCGCGTCGATGCCTATAAACAGAACACACGTGTCATTCTAATTGCCGTATACGAGAGTTATCCAAATAAACAACTCACCGAGGAAGAGGTGCATGATGCTGCCGAGCGCGGGTATCTCCGCCATGTCTTCTTTCCAATCCGCCGCGCCCTCCAACCCTTGCAGCGTCAGCTCCTCCCTGTTCGGCAGTAAAGGCACGGTGTCCCACACCGTGGCGTTTGACACGACGGCGTGTTTGGCCCGAACGATCCGGCCGCCTTTGAGCACCACCCCCGTCGCCTCGCCGTCCTCCACGATGATCTCCTCGACGTGTTTCTTGAGCTCCATGCTACCGCCGAATTTCTCGAGGCACCCGCCGAGCTTGTCGACCACCGCCGCGGTGCCACCCACGGGCGCGCACAGAGACGCGCCGGGTCTGTGGAAACCGGGAATGGAGTAGATCATCGTGGCGCCCATCGTGCCTTCCGCGGGGTACCTGCAAGTGACAAAACAGGAAGAAGTCAGTTTAATCGCCGTGGTGACGAAAATGAAATACAAAAAGATGCACTCACCCGCTGAAAAACGCGAGCATATCGATCCACTGCGCCAGGAACGGCTCGGTGACGTACTGCCTGGAGAGCTTATGAAAGCTGTCGAGGATGTACGGTATGTCCAGCATGACGTTCGGGTGCGTGAGGTAAAACGGAATCGCGATGACCGTGGAGAGCAAAAGGCCTGTGAACAAAAATACGACATCAGTATCTAATTGCCCATACGACGAAATTAAAATAAACTTACCGGCGTCTTGCCGCAGCGCCGTGAGCGGACACGCGTCGAGGGCGTCGTACAGCGGCTCCAGCCGCCCTTTGAGCGCCTTCCACTCTTTGATCGCCAGCTCCGGGTCCGTGGCTTTCTCGCGGAGTAAATCGCAGAACCCGCCCGGGGCGTCGTCGTCGCCCACTTGGAACCGCCAGTGCCCCTCGGGCGTCCACATGCTGATCCCGTCGTAAGTCTGTATTTAAAAACACGTCGTCAGTTCAATTGCCCATACGAGAAATGTTAAAATCAACTCTCACCTCAACTGGCATCGTTTCGTCGAGTGCGTCGAAGACCATTCGCAGCGGGTTACCGGTCGGTCTGTCTAACCCTTCCCAGATGGACGGCCCCACCTCGAAGCTCCACAGTCCTCCGTCTTTATCCCTGTGATCGAACATGTGGCAGCATCCTCCGGGCAGGTAGTGCGACTCGAAGAGTTTGACGGAGTAGCCGTATTTCGCGAGTAGGGATGCGGCGGAGAGGCCGCCGATGCCGCTGCCGATGACGACGACGTCGTATTCCTCGTCGGTGTCTGCGGCGGAGACGCCGGACTTGGTGGACGCGGGCTCGGTGGGTGTCGCGGGGGTGTCGCGCGACGCCGCGCGACACGTCGCGACTCGGATGGATGAGTTTTGCGAGTATTTTTGAGGAGCGATGCCACCGAGGCGCGCGGGGGGATGCCGGGCCGTGCGCGCCGCGGCCGGCCTACCCCCGATGGACGCGGACGCGCATCGCGCGCGTCGCATCGTGGCGACGGGACGCGAAAGCGCCGCCATCGCCGAGCTCGATGCCATCACTCCGCTCCCCATGGTCCCGCACCCGGATATCGAACGAAGTTCACCCCCCGAGACGCTCGCTCACGTCCCGATGGCTCAGCAGCGGACGCGAGGCTTCGGTCGTCTCTCAATCGATGAGAGGTCGATCCCGTTTGACGAGTCACGCGTGACGCCAAGCACACACGTGAATGAACCTCTCGTCCTCGTCCCGGCTTCGCTGGGACGCGGGGCCAAGAGTGCGACGGCGAGCGCCGGACCCACACCGAGGAGTCGGCTCCATCCATCAGCTGAACTCTCCGCTGCTGCTGACAGTTGGAGCGAATCTCCGTGAGATTCACCCAATCAAAACACGTCCTTTGATGGCGGATCTTTGATCGCACTTATTAGCTAACGGAGGCACGGTCTAATGACTCTCGAATGATGAAATATTTGGCAATCGGCCACTCCAAAGCCAAACTCGAATTCGCCGCTGGAACGAACTTCACCTCTGATGACGACCCGGCCGAGATATTTCCATTTCTCAACCTCGGATGACGCCGATCAAAGTCCACGCAAGCAAGCCTTGCGCCGATGTTATTTCTCGCTGTTAGAGTGTATACATATTTCAAGAGAAAAGCTGTTAGCGAAAGCTGCCCGAGCTCCGCTGTAAATTGAGTCTAGGGCACCCCACGGTCACCATTCGCACCGCGCGCACGGGTTTTTTGAAGGCGGGGATGCCACCCGCGAGGCGCCTCGACGGTTCGTGTCCGCCGCGGCGCGCCCCGCAGAGTTCGTCGCGGTGGCGTGTGCTCGCCGCGTGCGCCGCGTTCCTCGCGCTTCTTCCAACCGGCGCCCGCGCGAATGCTGATGACGAATCTCAGCCTTCACCGTCGGGGTCCTCATCCTCCCATGGACACGCGTCATCCATCGTGGACGACGTCACGGTAGAGGAGTTCGCGCTGGACGGCCCGGAGTCGGTGCAGGACCACGTCAACGTCGCCATGAAGGAGGCCCGGACGCGGCCGGACTACGACGCGGCCGTCAATCCCATCTTGGAAGGAGGATGGGTCCGAGCCAGGGCGGTGGCCGCGGCGACCGCGCGCGGAGACATCCGACCGCCAATATCGTCCACCCGTTTACTCGGCATCGGAGCCGCGAGCGCGGAGGAGGGCGACGATGCGTGGGGAACCGCCCGGCTGAGCGCCGGCGGCGGCGGCGACGATGGCGCCGCGCCCACCCCGAGCCCCGCCGAGATTGAAGTCGACGCGGAAACATCATCATCGATTACATCAGAGTCGTCATCATCAGACGAAGAAGAAGAAGAAGCAGCTCGACGCTCGCAGACGTGGGGCAGGCGGGACGTGCTCGGAGGCATGCTCGTCGATTCAAACGACGACGACGATGGGCCCGACGCCGATGACCCCAACGCCGCCCGATCCCTCGTGCGAGGAAACGCACAGCTGTCGTCGTCATCCGTCGCCGAGGTTGACAGGATGCGCCGAGCCAGAGACTGCGGCGATTCCATCGCCGCCGGCGCCGTCGCCTCCGCCGGTGGCCTATCGACGAACCTACGCGAGTGGGCCGCCGTCGAGGATGAGGACGCGTCCTTCGTCAAGGTGAGCGACGTGCCGTGGATGGTGGCGATGGAGGCGGGCGAGAGAAACGCGAGGGAGGAAAAGCGAATCTCCAAATTGAACGCCTCCACGGCTTCCTCTTCCTCATCATCCTCCGCCACACTCGAAGTTCGCGACAAAGAGGAGACTGAACTCACGGAACGGTACGACACGCTGTTGGCGTGGGTGTTGGACAAGGGCGGGGTGGTGGCGAACGGGGTGAACGTGTCAAAGGTGATTGGTAAGCCCGGAGACGGCCGCGGGCTCGTGACGGTCACGGGCGATGAGTCACCATCATCGGGCGGTGACGAGTCATCGTCGGTGGTGAACGTCGGCGACGCCGTGGCTCGGATCCCCATCGCGCTCGCGCTCTCGCACGTCGCGGCTCGGACCTACCGCGTCAACGACCAGCCCGTGGGTACCTTGCTCAGGCCGCTCTTCAACGAACAACCCACTTACGCTCTCGGTAAGTATTTTTTTATTTCCGTACGGGCAATTCGACTGACGCTGTGTTTTTCTTTTTAACAGCCATGATGCTCCTACACGAACGGTTCAAGCTGGTTCATTCGATGGAGTCGCCTTGGGGGCCGTACGTGAAGACGCTGCGGCACGTGGAGCCGTCCGCGTCGGTTCTCCAAACCCTGCGCGGTACCTACGCCGAGGAGCGTCGGCGCGAGTGGGAACAGACGGTGGAGGCGGCGCACGATTGGATCGTAAACAAGGGTTGCACCCGGGGTTTACAGGCTATGTGCGCCAGGAAGCCTGGGCGGTGCGTGTATTTTAACATTAACTCTCGTATGGTATGACAAATGGATGACAAATTGGATGACAAATCGTGTTTTGTTCGCAGGCACTACGCGGCGAGCGGTACATTTAACCTGAACGACGTACGGTGGGCGATGGGAATCGTCCGTGCCCGTGCCGTGTGGATCACGCGATCGACCACCGGGACGTCGTTCCCGGCGTTGATACCGCTGTTGGACCTTGTTCCGCACAGACCTGGAAGCGGCGGTTCGATGAAGCTCGGCGTCGACAACGTCGTGACGGTTACATCTGGAAAAACGTTCACGGGCGGGTCTGAACCCAGCCGCGAGGTTTTCATCGACAGGGAGACCAACGCCACGGACGCGGATCTCCTGTTGGCGCACCACGCGCTCGCCCCTGGAACGAACCCTCACAACGCGGTTCGCATGCGTCTGCCCGGGACTGAGATTTCCAGGGTTGGCGTCATACGTAAGATTGAATTGTTGCGGTCGTGGCGCAAAGAGATGGCGATGCCGCCCCGGGGCAGTGACCTGTGGCGGGGCGCTAAAGGCCTCGGTATGTACGGAGACGGCGACGAGGATGAGCTCAGTGCGATGGAGGACACGAAGAAGAAGAAACGCGGGCGTAAACGAGCCATCGCGGCGCTCGCCGCCAAGGAAGGCGGGGGCGGCTCCATGACGATCGAAGAGGAACTCATGCTGACGAACGAGGCGTTCGACCCGAAGGAAGCCGCGGAGAAGGCTGCGGCGCGGATCGGCGTTGACTTGAGCCTCGTGGACGACGACGACGACGACGATGACGAGGCGTACGCGTTGTATTCGGCGCCGGATCCCAACCTACCGGGCGGCGACGACCCGTCCTTCGACCACCACCGCAAATCATTGGCCAGGCTCGCGGCGCAGACCGCGGCGGCCGCAGCGTATGCCGACCTCTCCGCCGACGACTCCGGCGTCCACGATGGCCTCCACGGGTTTGGAGGTGACTTGAAAGCGCGTAGCGACGGCGGCGACGCCACCACCGCCGCGTTGAACGCATCGCGCGCGTTCTTCGAGAAGGGCGCGCCTCCCCCGCGAGGGCTGGACCCGCTCGACTTATTTCTTCTCCGCAAAGGTACGTTTCTTTTTTTCATCACGTATGGGCAATTAGTTGAATGACGTCGTACAAACACAGGTAATCTAATGTCGGAGTGCGGCGAGTCGGATTCGTTTGTGATCACCGCGGCTGGTCCGAGCGATGCGCTGATGTGCGCCACGCGTGTGTTGCTCGCGAACGAGACGGAGGTCAAGGCGCTCGAGGGCGGCGGCGCGGATCCTCACTGGAGCGGGAGCCGATCGGAGAGCGAATCGGAGACGGTACGTTTATTTTATTACATTCTCCTATGGGCAATTCGAGAGACTGACGGGAAAGTGTTTTGTGTACAGGCGAGGCTCGTAGCGCTGGGACTGATGCACGAGCCGTTCGACGCGTCCAGGCCTTTGTCGCCGACGAACGAGCGCGCCGCGATTCGGCGGATCGCCACCGCGGCGACGAACATCTTAGGCGGGTACGGTGGTACCGAGGAGGATGACCTGGCGAGCCTGAACCACGAAGACCCGGATGCAATCTCTGAGAATTCCAATGCATTTGAAGATTCCGCCAGAGTCCCCGGTGGTCTTCTCGCGTCCGCGGTGACGCTTCGTCTTCGCGAACGACGGATGTTAATGGCCGCCGTGTACAACCTACGCACACGTCAGGAGACTTTGGGTGCGTTGGACTTCCAGGTTGAGGAGAAGGAGCGGAAACGGCTGGAGCGCGAGCGTTTCGAGCGCGAACGCGAGGAGAGGGTTTCAGAGCTCTCCAAGCGATTCGCGGAGCGGCGAATTTTGGCTTCGCTCGACGTCGACGTGGTCCAGCCTTTGGATGACAAAATGGAGGACAATGGAGGACAAAATCATCCGGATGAGCCCAAGACGCGCAAGGCGACGGTGGAGGTGCGCGAGGGCGACGACATGGAGCGCGTGGTTCGCGACTTCATGCGTGTCAACTCCATACCCGAGGCTGACTCCACAGTGACGCAACTCACAAACGCTCTCACCGAAAAAGTCGACGCAAACGCCGATGCAAATGCAAACCCATTCGGCGAAACCGTCGGTCGATGCGCCGTCATCGTCCCGGACGGTCGCAAGGCTGTGGTATCGCCGCGAGTGAAAGAGGACCTGGCGGAGGTAGTGCGTGGTTTCGCGGAAGTGTTTCGAATTCCGAGGCAACTCGTCCCCGCGCTCGTGGACCGAGTCAACGCGACCATCGCCAAACGAAGGTGAGCTTTTTTTGGTTTTTTTGGTTATTTTTTTGGTTATTTTTGGTTATTTTTGGTAATCTTCGTACGGGCAATTTTACTGACGTCGTGTTTTCTTTTCAGTGAACGGAAAACGCTCCTCGAGCTTCGCATCAGGGCTCCCGACGGCCGGCTTCTGACGTTCGACGTCAAGGACGGCGAGCAGCACGACCTCGTGGAGTCCGCGCGTGAGTGGGCGCTGGCGGAGCGCGTGCACCTGGACGCGGCGGTTCAGGTCGCCAACGCGGCGTTTGAAAGGCTGCCCCCGGTGTTGATCCAGTTCCCGGTCGACGTCCCGGGCCGGGTTCGGGCTTCGATGGCGATTCGGGACAAGGACGAGGCGGCGGTTCGTAGGACGTGCGAGGCGTTTTGTGAGGCGTTAGACTTGGGTGGAGGTGAAACGACGGTCAACGCGTTGATTCGCGGCGCGATGGCGAGGCTCAACCCGGGCGCGGTTTTAGTCGACGCCGACGCTGTGCCATTGCCGAAGAATGAAGATTGATTTTCCGAGAATGATTGATTGACGACTCCCCTGGTTAGTTAGACTACTCAGCGCGACGTGACTGCGTTTGTGAGATAAAATACTGCTGGTTACTCGTTACAATCTTAAACGCGGGAGAATTTTGCTCGCGTCGCCGCCGAGGCAGGCGCCGTCTTTTCGCTTATACTCGTACAGGCTTTGAACACAGAGTCCGAGGGAAACCGAAAGTTCCCTTTTGAATGACATTTGGATTTTTTCACAATGGTGCGGGCAACGGGTGTCGGTCCCTGTATGGGTGCCCGTCACGCGGCGCATCTGACGCTCATGATCTCGCAATCGTAGAAGTCGTCGCTGTCCGCGTGGTACGCGTCGTCGTCCACCGCCACGGGGGGCGCGGACCTCAGGGCGAGACCCCTGTTAACAAGAGCGGGGAGGAAGGAAGCGGTTGGGTCAGGGGCGGTTCTCGGGAAGTAAATTGCGTTTGGGGTGAATCATCGATTCGGCCGACGGAGTTAACATGACACTCACGTGCTGTACTCCATGTTGAGGATCTCCATCTGCTCCGTGATGCCCGCCGCGGACATGAACCACGCCGCCGTCGCCTCCGCCGACATCGCGAGCTGCCACGACGCCGCGCACGTGACCACCGCGGGAATAGCCGCGCCCACTAACATCGCGTTCGTAATCTCCTTCTTTTCGTAGTACTCCTTCTTTTCGGCGTGAAAGTCCCTTCGGCCGTTCTTGTCCCGCTGGGTGTGGACGGCGGCGGTGTGGACGGTGACGGTGCGGCGGGAGGAGGGCGCGACGCGCGCGCGGGCGGCGAGGCCCGGCGTCGTCCGCGACGCGAGGGTGGCGCGCATCGTGTGCTCCAGGCGCGCGCGCGTCGGTGTGCGAAAAGCAAAAAGTGAATTGAAAATAATATCAGCTCCGAATCTCGCGCGCAAAATATCTCGAAAATGTGCAGCCGACCGCCTTCGTTCGGTCGGACCTGCTACAATTATTTCGCCACTGTTATCCACGACGGACCTCTTCGTCGTCACTTCGCGCCCCCCCCGGGCGAATCCGAGTCGTGATGTCAGCCTCGGACGGTTCGAACGGAACGAAGTCTCTCTACGGCGACAAGGAGAGGGCCTCGGAGGTGCGTTCTTAATAGGCCCGTGAATCATCCGCCGTGACTCCGAACGAACGCGGAGATGGGGTGCCGTTTTTCGCTCATTCATTTTCACCCCGACACATCTCACCCCCGGGGACACACACGACGCCTGACGCCCCCCTTCCACGTTCAATTCACGATCTTACCAGTTCTGGGTCCAAAAGTACGAGCGCGACGCGCGGAAGAACTGGGACGTCTTCTACAAGAACAACGGCGACAGGTTCTTCAAGGACCGGCACTACTTCAGGCGGGAGTGGGCCCGAGTCTTCCCCGCCGCCGCCGCGGGTGATGATGCAGACGACAGCTCCGACTCGGACGACTCCGACTCCGACATCGATCCGCTCGAGAAGGCGGGCAACGTCGAGCGCATCAAAACCAACGATGAGGAACCCATCGAGGTGGGCCCAGCGCCGCGATACGCCATCCCGGACACGCTGATACCCCCGTTCCCCGGGCGGGTCTTTCTCGAAATCGGCTGCGGTGAGTTTCTTTTAATATTTGTACGGGCAATTAGATAATGACATCGTGTTTATTTTTTACAGGCGTCGGCAACTCTGCGTTTCCCTTGCTCGACCTCGATCCCACCGCCACCGTGTACTGCTGCGACTTTTCTCAAAGGGCCGTATCGCTCGTGGAGACACGGCGGGCTCAATTGCCTTTAGATAAAGCGAATCGGATCAGGCCGTTCGTGTGCGACGTCAGTCGCGAGCCGATGGCTAATACGCATATACCACCCGGGTGCGTCGACGTGTGCACTATGGTGTTCGTGCTTTCGGCGATCGCGCCGGATCGGATGCCGGACGCGATACGAAACGTCTCCAGTGTCATGCGAACCGGCGGGGAAGGCCGGGTCTGCCTGCGGGACTACGCCGCCGGGGATTTGGCGCAAACGAGGCTCGGGACGCGCGACGGGCGAAAGCTCGGGGATAACTTTTACGTCCGGGGCGACGGGACCAGGGCGTATTACTTTGAGAACCGTTTCATAAAACGGCTGTTTACCGACCGCGGGATGCCACTAGAAGAACTGCAAGTGCACGAGCGAGCAATCACCAACAGGGGGAAAGGGCAGCGCATGGAACGACGATGGGTCCAATGCATCTTCGCCAGCGCCGAAGTCCCGGAGGCGCCGGTGAGTTTATTTTAATCTTCGTATGTGTATGGAAAATGTGACTGACTGACGACGTGTTTTTTTTGTTTACAGCTTTCACCGCCGCCGCCGCCGCCGGAGCCTGAATGGCAGAAAAGGGCACGCGCGGCGGAGACGGCACGCGCCGCGGAGGCTGCGCGTTCAGAGGCGGCGCGTGCACAGGCGGAGTTGGACGAGCGCGAGGAAGGTGAAAAGACGAAAGCGATCATCGCCAAATGCGAAAGGGTCGAGTTGGAGAAATTTATAAACGAGCTTCGAGTGACCGGGCGAGTCGGCGCGGAGGAGATCGTCACTAGACTCGGCTAGCTAGCTAGGTTCGACGTAGGGTTTAAGTGTATCATCAATCAGAGCGCGATTTTCCGCTCGTGGGTAAGTTGATTAAATCGAAATGTGGTCTCGAGCCTAGCGACATGAGCCCGTCGACCTATAGAGGTGTAACAATCATGCGTAATTCGCGTATGGAATTTACGCAGAGAGGAATCCTTTTTGCTCGAGGATCTCGATGATGGCCGCCGCCATCTTCTCGGGCGGCGCTAGGGTACCGTCGCCGCCCTCCTTCGCAACCTCCATGACGATCTCCGCGTCCAGCGGTTCCTCGTACGGGTCGTCGATGCCGGTGAATCCCTTGATCTTACCCGCCCTCGCGGCTTTGTACAGTCCTTTGGGATCCCGTTGTTCGCAAACCTATTTACGTAATAAAACATGACGTCAGTCCAATTGCCCGTACAGCTGGTGTAATTAAAAAAAACTCTCACCTCGAGCGGGATCTTCATGTACACCTCGACGAACTTGTCGCCGCATCGCTCGCGCACGGTGTCGCGGTCTTTGCGGTACGGTGAGATGAACGATATCAGCGTGATCATGCCGCTGTCGGCGAAGAGTTTGCCGACTTCGCCGATGCGACGGATGTTTTCCTCGCGGTCTTCGGGGGAGAATCCGAGGTTGGAGTTGAGTCCGTGGCGGATGTTGTCGCCGTCGAGCACCTGCGCGATCTTGCCGCGCTGGAAGAGCGCGTGCTCGAGGGTGTACGCGACGGTGGACTGGGGGGTGGATGGGGGGGTGATTGGGGTTAGGATACGCTATTGTTTGGATTCGTGTACACGGTGTCGGTGCGCGCCAGTGGTGGACGTTGTCGGGAAAATCTCGGAAAAACTTTATGATCGCGCGTCTCACCTTGCCGGAGCCGGAGAGCCCGGTGAACCAGAGGACGCATCCCTTCTGGTTCATGGCCTTCTCCCTGGTGGCGGAGTCCACGGAGCCCTCGTGCCACTTGATGTTGGTGGAGTCGCCGACCTTGTAGGCGTCGACGTCGACGGAGGCGGGCGCGGACATGGCGACGCCGACGCGCCTCTGGAGGAGGGAGGCGGCGGGGGCGATGGGCAGGGCGCTGCTGGTGCCCGTGGGGTAGGTGACCTGGGCGGCGCGCGCGGCGAAGCGGGCGAGCTCACGAACGGAGCGCATCGTTTGTTCGATGTGGCTTGGAGTTGGGTGTCGCGACCTGACGGATCGGGCGGCGGCGTTCCGGTGTGTGCTTCCGTCGATCGGGGTGGATTACTACTGCCTACTCTGAGTTAGTGTTACACCCGGGTGTTTTTGAGCGAATGTACCCAGTGCGTCGGCAGTCTGCTAAAATTGTTTTATTTTTCGCGCGCTCGGGGTTAGTTTGCCTTTAGAGCTTCGTATGTAGTCGTAGTAACTAAACAGCGTTTTTCGTCACAAAATATGAATCATTTATGACTGTCGACCACACGTGTTTGTTTCCGTGATTGCAAATCAGATTCGGACGCCGGTGGATTGGATCAGCACTATCGGTCCTCGTCACCCCTGCAGTCAATCGAGTTCGTTGGTGCGGTTCGTGAGGGAGACTCGCGCCGTTCGACACTTCGATATCGCGCGCGGCATCGACCGGCACCTCACGACGCAACAACAGGTACGTCCGCGCCCGTTTCCGGGCGAGATCATGTCCGCGGTCCCTCGCGTCATCGACAGACGCCGCGTTCCCGGCTCGACATCGCACAAATCACACCGCGCTTTTCGAGCGCTGCAGCTGAGCGGAAACTTCCCTTCGACTCTTCGAACGTGGCCTCCTGACACACCCGCGCTGTCTCTCCCGCCCCCAACGCAGGCTTTCACACGATGGCCAAATACTTCGGCGACATCGGCAAGGCCGTCAAGGGTGCGTGCCCGATTCATCCCGTCCCCGCGCGTAGCTCGCGGCCCCTCATCATCAGGGCGAACAACGACGAAAATGAGCCCCGAATACCTAGCCGCGATCCACCCATGCGTGCACGCCCCGCTCACCCACCCACTCGCCCCTTCATCCCTTCATCCGCAGACGTCCTCACCGGCGGCCTGAGCTACGACAACAAGTTTAACATCAGCTCCAAAGCCACCGACGACCTGGTACGCCCCCACCCCGCCCACGCGTTCACCCCATCTCCCGATGAACCCTTCAAATCCCACGTGTCACCCACACACTATTCGACTCAATTCTAAAAAAAACCATCACCCCACTCACTCTCACCGCCCGCCCATCCCCGCACAGAGCGTCAAAGCCGAGTCCGTCATGAAGGGCTCCGATCTCACCGGCGACGCCACCGCCACCTACGTCGTCGACAAAGACCTCAGCGCAGAGCTCAAACTCTCAGACAAGGGCGCCGCGAAGGTGTCCGTGACCAAATCCGGCGTAGTCGGTAAGTTTATTTTAATTCTCGTACGGGCAATTCGACTGACGTCACGTGTGTTTTGTTCACAGATGGGCTCAAGACGGTGGCCAGCGCGGACCCGTCCAATCTCGCAAAGTCCCTCAAGGTGGCCAACACCCTGATGCACGGGGATATCGGCGTCAAGGCTGACGTGTCCAACGCCCTGGGAGGAAACCCGAAGATCGACGCGTCGGCGTGCCTCAACCTAGGAGACGCTCAGGTGAGAGCATTTGGTCATTTATTTGGTCATTTGGTTTTTTTGGTTATTTGGTTATTTGGTTATTTGGTTATTCGGTCCCGTAACCAAACGAATCGCCAAACGAATTGCCAAACGCTGACTGTTTACCCGTACATCCATCATCCTTGAACAGGTTGGAGCGGAGGCGTCGCTGGACGCCGCCAAGGGCCTCGCGTCCTACGCCCTCGCAGCGCAACTCGCCGCCGACGGTACGTTTATTTTTATATTCACACATGGGCAATTAGAGTACTGACGGGTAAGTGTTTTATTTAACATTCACAGACCTCACCGTCTCCGCCGTCGTCTCCGATCAACTCTCCACGATCAAAGCCGGCGCCGCGCTCAAGATCGATAAAGACACCACGGCGGCCGCGGAGGCGATATACAAACTGAACGGCGGAGATCTCAAGCTCGCCGCGGGTATCGCCACGAAACTGGACAACGGGCACGCCGTGCGAGGTACGAGTTTATTTTTATTTACGAGTTTATTTATACTTCCACACGGGCAATGTGACTGACGTCGTGCTTTATTTAACATTAACAGCCGCGGTGTGCTCCGCCGGACACGTCAGCGCGAGCTACAAGGCGAACGTCATGGACGGACTGGACGCCACCGCGTGCCTTCAGGTTGACAAGGACATGAAGTACAAGTACGGGGTCCAGGGTACCTACAAGGCGTGATCGTGTGTGTCTCTCGGGGGATGATTAAGCGTTACGAAGGTAGTCTAAGTGTTCATAATAAAATCCCTCACTCGCGTCGATCGTACTATCACTTTTTGCTTTTGCGCTGTTTTCTCCTCGCCGCTCCGCTCGTGGCTGAACCGCCGCCCTTCGATTTATTGTTCCCGCCCTTCGATTGATTGCCGCCGCCCTGGTTCCTCGTACCCGCGCCGTTGTTATTGGTATTAGCCGCGTTGGTATGGTTAGTACCCTCGGAACCGCCGATGGGAACCCCAGACCGCCGTTCACTCTTTAACCGTTCGATTTGTTCCTTGTGTTCGAGCAGGTACCGCGCGACGATGGGCAGTTCCGGGAACGTGTGCGTCAGGTACCCTTCCACCACCCGCCTGGCGTTGGACCAAGGATCGTCCGAGTCTGTGTATAAGTTTGCGTATGCAGTCGGTGAGGTCAGCGCGAGTTGAATTAGGTAATAAGAGGGAAGCTAATAGGAGTTAAAGGTAATCGGGAGGCGTTTGTGTGTGGGGTTAGGGTTAGGGTCCCGTGCGTACCTGAACGAGGCGCCGATAAGGTGGTCGCGAGCGTGCCCATGGATTTGGTCATCGCGTGCTTGGTCCGATCGCCTCGGTTGATGTCCTGTGAACAAAACACGACGTCATTCAAATTGCCCATACGAGAATTAAAATAAACTCACCAGCGGCGGATGTTCGTGCAGGTTACGGACCAGCCGGAACAAGTCGCGGATGGACGATTCGTATCCCGTGCCGTCGTTGTTGGCGTTACCATTGGCGTTACCGTCGTTGTTAGCGTTGTTGTTGTTATTAGCGTTATTAGCGCCGCCCTTCTTACCACCCTGTGTCTTTTTCCGTCCTTCTGATGAGACGTCGGGTCCAAAAGAAGTTTCGTCGGATCCTCCCTTATCGGCCCCGCCCGAGTTCGAACCCGCGTCCGTTAGCATCCGTTGCCGCGCCACTAACCGCTGTCGCAGCTCGGGGACGATCTGGTCCTTCCATCCCTGCATCGCACGCGTGGTTCGTTTGCCGTACGTCTCACGGGTCTCGCCCCACGCTTTTTCGATAACGAAAGCTTCCTCCTCCGGTGTTAGATCGTTTAATATGCGTTGGTCGTAAACGTCCCTGTGTGAACAAAACACGACGTCATTCTAATTGCACTTACGACAGTCATTCTAATTGCACTTACCGCACAGCTTCGACGCAGCGCTCGGTGGACCAGAACAACGGATGGTCGCGTACTTGCACCGCGGTGGGCCTGGCGGTTGGGTCCGGCTGGAGCATGTCGTGCACCACGTGCCTCGCGGCTGAGACCACGTGCCGAGGCAATTTCGCCGTTTCAAGCGCGTTTAGACTGAAATTGCCCTTTATGATGCGCTGGTTCTCGTAAAGTCCCGCGATGGTATCCCCGCCTTTGCTCTGTTGTTCCGAGTACGGGCTGTTGCTGCCGGTCAGTGTGGTGTATATCAAGTTACCTAAACTCCAGACGTCCACGGCGGTGGTCAGGGAATCGCCCTGAAGAACCTCGGGCGGCCGTCCAGTCATCTGAACATTCACGCCGTACCTGTAGTAGTTGGAAAACACAACGTCAGCGTCAGTCGAATTGCCCGTACGAGAAGTAAAATAAACTCCGTACCCCGCGAATGTCGTCATTGAGTACTGCGAGTCGCTACCGCGATCCGCGTCCTTCATGCGAACCCCCAAGCCGAGGTCCGCGAGCTTGAACTCGCCGGTGGACGCCCGGAGGCAGTTATCGGGCTTGATGTCGTTATGAACCACATTCGCCTGTAAGTGACAAAACACAAGGCCTCAGTCTTCGAATTGCCTGTACGCATACGAAAATAAAAGGGAGAAACTCACCGCGTGCACGTCGGCGACGGCGGCGACGATGGCGGCGGCTGCGTCGACTCGGTCCCGCGGGGGTAAATTCGCCACTCTCCCGTCGGGTGCGTTCGAAAGCCACTGCAGTAGTGGGCAATATACGTGGTCAGTACTAACGTTGAATTAGGTAAATAGGGGGAAACTAAAAGGTAATCGGGGGATGCGCGTGTGTCTGTTTGCGCGTACCTGCGAGAGTGATTCGCCGCATCGTTCCATCGCCGTGAACACCGCATCGTTGCCGTCCTGTTAACAAAACACGACGTCAGTCTCTAATTTCCCATACGGAAACTAACATAAACTTACCAGATGCACGCCGTATAAGAACGTCACCCGTTTGCTGTTCTGGTTAAGGAACCTGTGCAGGCCAACCTCGCGCTCGACCAACGCTCGAACCGCGTCTTTGCGTTCGCCCGGGGGTAGCGGTATTCGTTTAATCGCCGCGGGCCTGCGCGCGGGTGGGAATCGTGGGTCAGCGTGGGTTGAATTAGGTAAATGTGGGGACGTTAACGGTAGTCGGGAGATGCGTTTGTGTGTGTTTGCGCGTTACCTTCGAACCACGGTGTTCCGCCCCTCCTGTTCGTCGTACACCCCCGCGTACACGGCTGTGCCGAGTGAACCTCGGCCTAATTCATCCTTTTCATTGTACCTGTAAGTGTTTTAAAAAGAAACACGGCGTCAGTCGTCTAATCGCCCATACGACATACGAGAATTCTCGTCTAATTGTCTAATTCAATAAACGTACCAGACGTGCCGGCCCGCGCCGCTCCATCCTTGCTTGGGCGCAGGTAGCAACGAATCCGACCCACTGCGCCTTTTGGCTCGAATAAACGCGGAGATTTCATCCTCCAGCGCCCGAAGTTTCTCCTCCGCGGCGACGACGGTGGAGTGCGGAGCGCCGTTCGCCTTTGCGGTTTGGACGGCGGTTCGAATCCCGCTCGGGTCAATCTTTTCCGTCGCCGCGACCAGCTCCGCGGCGACTCGCATCTGCCGGCGAAGTTTATACGCCGCGAGCAAAGCGGCGTGGCCGTCTGTGTTAAACAAAACACTTGAAGTCAGTCTAATTGCCCGTGTGGAGAAATAAAAAGAGAAACTCACCGTTCAGCATCTTGAGCAGCTCGTCGTACATCGACAGCATCTCGCCCTCGTCGACGAGCGGGAAGTCCTCGCCGGGTCCCGCGCGCACGATGGATTCGTCCGAGGAGTCGAAAGTACTTTCGTCCGAGGAGTCGAAAGTACTTTCACTTTCAAGGTTTCCGGTACTTTCGTTTTCAAAGCTCTTTGTCGCGTTTGA
>Ga0302114_10000382_pt1 | contig 31426 bp, 8 predicted proteins | sample AG5_Surface_MG_FD_203107 | JGI IMG/M metagenome (GOLD analysis project Ga0302114, IMG submission 203107) | Marine microbial communities from Western Arctic Ocean, Canada - AG5_Surface | ecosystem: Environmental > Aquatic > Marine > Oceanic | place: Canada: Western Arctic Ocean | collected...
GGAAAGTCGAAGGGGACCTCGAGGTTGGTCAGGCACGCGGCGTCCTCGAGGTTGGCGTTGATGAGGGTCCCGGTGACGAAAATCTCGGTGACCTCGTCGCCGGGGCGGAGGAGCTCGAGTCCCTCGGTTTCCGACCCGCCAGTCTCGGACGCGCGGGCGCGGAGCAGCTGGAAGGAGCTGCGGAGCCTCGCAGCGGAGAGGGGTTCCGCGGCGGCGTCGGGCGGGCACGCGAACACGTCCGCGTCGTCGCACGTCGTGGACGAGGGATCGGCGACTTCGACGGCAAAGGCCGGCTCGCGTCCAGTCGGTTCGCTTCCAGTCGGTTCGCTTCCAGTCGGTTCGCTGGGCGTGATGGACACGCCGGTGGATGTCCCGTCGGGGAGATCGGCGCCAGGGATGATGGTGATCTCCGCGGCGGGGATGGTGATCGGCTGACCGGGTACCAGCGTGAACGTCGTGCCGTCGTCGTCGTCGTCGTCCACCACCACCGGGGGCGGGATCGTCGGCGCGGGCGTCGCGGTCGGATCGGGCGAGGGCGTCGGCTCCGGCTCGGTGGGTCCGATGGGCTCGGTGGGTCCGGTGGGAACCGGAACGACCCGAATGGGCGGTGCCACATCGGGCTCCTCGGGCTCCTCGGGCTCCTCGGGCTCCTCAGGTTCCTCCGGCTCCTCGGGTTCTTCAGGTTCCTCCGGCTCCTCGTCGTCCTCAACCATCGTGGGAGCCGGCTCGACGCCTTCTTTCGGGGGGAACCAGCCGGAGGTCCACGGCACGTTCGGCGACGCGGCCCACGCGTCCGGCGCGCTGGTGTCCGACATGACGGTCGCACGCTTGAGCCAACAGCTGTGGTACGCGTAGTCCACGCAGTCACCCTCGCAATACACCCACACGTTGCACTCGGGTAAGTTCGCGCAGTCCCGGCAGCAGTCAGCCGCCTCGTCCTTGATGGACGCGCCGCCGTCGTTGAGCAGCTCGCCCTTGAGGTTGAGCCCGGGCCGACCCGCGCACGATGAAACGTCGCGGTCCTCGCCGGAGACCACGACGCCTCCGCGGTCGCCGGCGCCCGCCGCGGGCTGCTCGGACGCCGGGGACGAAGGTGCGACGCCGGCGACGATGGTTCCGACGACGCCGCCTGGAGCGCACTCGAGCGCGCCGACGGTGGGACCGACGAAATCGAGGCTCGCGCCCGTGACGTGCCTCACCCGGAACATCTCGCCCCGGGGGCCGGAACCGGCAACCTTACCCCCCGCGTCCACGGTCCCGACGCCGTCGAAGGATACCTCCAACAGGAGAACCGCGGGGGCCGAGTCGCCAGTCGCGGGCGTCTCCTGTCCCTCGCCGCCGTTCGCGTCGAGCGAGGAGTAGGTGGAGAGCGCGAACGACACGCCGCCGCAGGGTTCGTCGGAGGTGGATTCATCGGAGGTGGATGCATCGGAGCCGTCGCCCGGGATCTTTTCGATGCCTGCGCACTCAACCTCGAGCTCGCTCGCCGGGTCGAGGACCGCGCGCCAGTTACCTCCGTCGCCGTCGTCGAGGACCCACGGGCTGAACACGATCGGCAAGACGATACCTCTCAGGTCCGCGCCCGCGTCGCCGGCCAACGCGTCGATCGACCCGGAGAAGACGTACTCATCGTAAGGCTGGTTGGGCAAGCCGGGCTCGAGGGGCCCGGAGCCCCTGCTCCACCACTGGACGTTCCCCGCGAGGCGGTTCACGTCGTCTTGGCACGTGATCTGCCCGTCCGAGGGCGCGATCTGCGGAGGAGCGGGTGCCAGGTCCGGGGAGGGAGGGTCTCGTGTTTCCTGAGGGTCGCGGGGTTCCTCGTCGCCGATCAGGGCGTACCCCGAGTCTTTGCCGGTTGAACCTTCGTCACCGGATGAACCTTCGTCACCGGATGAACCCGACTCACCGCCGCCGGGCCTGAGCCGGCTGAAGAAGTCGTTCACCTCCATCGGGTTGCTGTACTGCTCCGCGAGGAACTGGAGCAACTTCCTGCCGTTGCGAGGCAGCTCGAGCAAACGGCGGCGTCGGTCCTCCTCCGCGACCGCGTCCACGTCGCAGGTCATCGCGGTCACGCCCGGCTGCATCGCGTTGAGCGTGTCGGACCTCGGGTGCGATACCCTCGCGATGGCGCCGTCGGATGCCCGGCCGGTCAGGGCGCAGTCGACGCATATGGACACGTCGCGGATGATCAGATCCACGCCGTATTCCCTCGTCTCGAACGAGAAACGATCGCAGAGGTTGTCGAGGAGTACCTCGCCCTGGTTGGAGATGAGCGTGATCCCGAGGCACTCCACGTCGGGCTCGGAGAGGGGCGACGCGTAGCCCCCGTCGCCGCCGCGCGGACGGTACATCACCGGAAGCACCACCTCGGGAACTTCCAGCGGGAAGCCCTTGCAGTGGGTGATCGCGCCCATGACCACGAACGACTCCATCCCGGGCTCAAGGCTGGTGGTGAGGAAGTTCTTGAGCATACGAACGGCATCGCACGGCCCGGAGATCGCGTCGTCGTCAATCTCGAGCGCGGGGATCACCACCCCGTCGCTCGTGACGACGCCGTAGCCGGGCAGAGGCCGGCTCGGATCCTCCGGGTCCACCGCGATGATTTCAGTCGGGCTCGGTCCTGGCGGCGGCGGGCTCGCGACGGAAGATGGAGATACTTCGTTCGGGTAGAACACGGCCACGTCCGTGGTGACGGTCGCGTCGCCCGGGAGCGTGAGGGTGACGAGTCCGGTGTCCGCGTCGAAGGCGCCGCTGAGCCCCTCCGCGGCGACGTTATCGGCCACCTCCGCGTCGTCCCTCGACGCGTCATTGGACGACACCACGACGGCGCCGGCGGCGGTGACGCTGGAGATGACTTCAGGTGCGGCGTACACGTCGGCGTGGATGAAGACGAGCTCGCGGTTGGGGTCGGAGGTGGTCACGTTGATTTTGTCGCCGGATTCCGATTCGGAGAAAATCGCCGACGGGCACGTGTCTCCGGAGGTGAGCTGGAAGCCGCACGCGCCGGGGATGGCGTCCATGACCCGCGCGTGGATGTTCGAACGCGCGGTGACCTCGAGCGCCGCGGTGACCGCTCCGTCGCAGAAGCATCCGTCGTCGTTGACGGCGGAGATTCGCGAGCAGCACACGCGCCAGCCGATGTCGAGCTCGAAAATTTCAGACACGCTCTCCAGCATCGGGATGCACGACGCCTCCGCGATGACGACCGCGAACAGGCAGCTCGTGGTGGATCCCCGGACGATGTTTCCGAGCCCAGTCTCGTTACCGCTGCCGTAAATCAGTCCGCGGTAGCCGTTATCGTAGTCCTCGTTGTCGGCGTCTCCCTCCGCCTCGGCGACGTCAGCCTTGACCGTCTCGTAGCTCCTGCCGTCGGACGCGAGGGGAACCAGCGAGGTTACCCCGTCGATTCGGTTGGTGACGACAACCACGGGCAGCGTATCCGTGCGATCCTCCGCGTAATTCGCCTCGGGAATCACGGGCACGGGCGCGAGGGACGCGGTCCACGGCAGCTTCACCACGCCCGACAGGTCCGGGACGGTGAGCAGGAGCCGCTCGTCGCCGCCGGCTTCGAGGGCCACGGCGCCGCCCGCGCTCGAATTGGACTCGCTCGCGCGGTACGTGGGCAACGACGTGACGTCGCTGGTGACGATCGTGTCGGCCGGGATTGCGTATGTCTCGCCGGGCGCGAGGGTGCCCGGGATGACACTTTCCACGATGTTCGTGTCAATCACCGTTCTCATAACCTCCGGGGCGACGACGCCAAAGACGGATCCCGGCGGCACGACGCTTTTAACGCTCGTGTTGTTTACACCGGTGACCTCGATCGTCGTCGGGGTGGTGACGACGATGGGCGTGGCTCTCGGCGCGGCGCCGATGAAGGTCCCGAGTTGGAGATCGCGCTCGTCGAAGAAGTCCACCTGCGCGCGGCTTCCGTCTCCCGCCGTCTTCTTCTCCGCGAATATTTGCGACTCCGCCGGGGACATGACGTGCTCGAGCGTGAGACGAGTCTTGCAATATCCCTCACCCAGGGCCGGTATCGTGTCCAGGTTCAGGGCACACGCGACTGGCGCGATCTTCGTGAGGTCGGGGTTCACCGACGCGAGGGCCGCGAGTCCCGCGGGAGGGCAGAGGCACCCCTTGGCGTGCGCGGCGTGGAGTAACGCGCAGCACTCGGTGAGTTCGAGGGTGGACACCTCGGAGTTCAGCCTCACGCCGCCGCAGACCTGCGGCGCGAGGGATACGTACTCGGCGCACGATATCAGGTTGAACAGCTGCGTGCCCCCGTCCTGAACCCAGAACGCCTGCTCGCCGCCGGTGTCGTCCACGGTCGTCATGACGTCGTCCTCGGCGAAGAGGAACTCCCAGGTGGTCGCGGACGTGTTCCAGCCGCCCGCGACGGGAAGAACCTCGGGGACGGATTCGGAGGAAAACGCGTCCGGCACGGTGATACCCGCCACGCTCGGGAGGTCGAGCCTGTCGGTGATCGCGGGGCACGTGCCCGTGAGCGCGAACCCGCATCCCAACGGTGCGAATCCTATGAGCTGCTGCAAAAACGTGGTTCGCGTCTCGTCGGCGAAGATGAAATTTTCGTCGCAAAGGCACTCGGACACGTTGAGCACAGACGCCGCGGTGCAACACGGCACAAAGTCGCTCACGAGCGGCGCGGGACCCGGCGTTGAGCGGGTCAGGCGCTGGCACATGGCGGTCACGGCTTCGATCTGCTCGTCGCACGGCAACTCGGCGTTCAGGGCACCGCCCTCGGTGATGAGCTCCTCGACGGTGGCCACCTCCTCGCCCGTGTCGACGATTTCTTCAGAGAAGAATCTCTCCAGCGCGCGCATGTCGGTGCACACCTCCCCAGTCTTGATCTTGAAACCGCAAGCCATCGGGGTGAAATCCACGAGGCTATCGAAGAACGTGGCGTTGCGGACGTTGAGCTCCCCGACGACGCGCCCGTCGCAGAAGCACGCTGACGCGTCCATCTCCTGCGCCAGGAGGCAACACGCGGGGAAAGCCGCCGGGTTCGGCCGGTGGTCCTCGTGCCTTTGCATGCCAACCTCGCAGGTCATCGTCACCCTGGGAACCTGCCTCATGCAGAGCGTGCTGAGGTACGCGGCGTCGGAGGTGGCGACGAGCGCGATGACGCGAACGTATCGAACCGCGCGAGTCTCGCAACCGGCGGAGTCGACGACGGAGTAGGCCACGCGGTACACGCCGGGAGTCGCGGTGTCCAGCTGCGAAGCGTCCCGAACAATTTTATCGGTGAGATCGCCGTCCTCGGCGTCCGTCGCGGTGGCTCCGGGGTCGACCCACACGGTACCGACCAGCGCCTCGTTACGATCGGGCCCAGCGCCTCGGCCGCGGAGTAATACGACCGGGCACGCGTTCTCGGGTACCGGCGCGGGAACCGGCGCGGGAGCCGGGGGTGACGACGGCTCCGGCTGGGGAGCGACGACCGGCGCGGGCGGTGCGCCCGGGAGCGGCGATGATGGAGCCGTCGGCTCGGGTGTCGCGGTTGGCTCCGCGGGTGGCGGGGACGCCGGTGCGTCGGGAGGCGGCGGTGACGGCGCGGTCGGTGCGTCGGGTGGCGGCGGTGATGGCGCGACCGGTGCGTCGGGCGGCGGTGGGCTCGGTGCATCCGGCGCATTTGGCGGCGGTGGGCTCGGTGCATCCGGCGCATTTGGCGGCGGTGGGCTCGGTACATCCGGCGCATTTGGCGGCGGTGGTGACGGAGCGACCGGCGCATTTGGCGGCGGCGGTGATGGAGCAACCGGTGCGTTGGGCGGCGGCGGCGATGGCTCAGCCGGTGCTGGCGGCGCATCGGGAGGCGGCGGCGACGGCTCGGGCGGCTCAGGCACGGGGACCGGGACAATCACCGGTTCAACCTGAAGCTCGCACGACTCGCCCGAATAAATCTCGAGCTCGGGTCCGCAGAGGAATGGAGCCAGGAGGGTCACAGGCCTGAGCTGCGTGCCGAGTCGTTCGAGCACATCCTCTTTGCAGAAACACCTGAGCTCCTCGCCGTTCATCTCCGCCAGAATCTCGCAGCAGTCCTGCATCATCGTCGCGCTCGTGTCGTCGCCCAGCAGCGGAGCGCACTCGTCGGTGAGGCGAGTGAGGAGCACGATGCACGGAAGTTGCGGCTGGGTGATCGGAGGCGCGGGGACGAACACGACCGGAGCGTCCGGCGGTGGAGGCGACGGCGATGTAGGCGCGTCCGGTGGCGGAGGGCTCGGTGCCGTCGGCGCGTCCGGAGGAGGCGGCGACGGCGCGACCGGCGCATCTGGAGGGGGAGGCGAAGGAGCCGGCGGCGCATTTGGAGGCGGCGGGTTCGGTGCCGGAGGCGCGAGCGGCGGCGGGCTCGGCGGCGGGCTCGGCGGCGGCGACGACGGCGCATTTGGCGGCGGCGGCATCGGAGCCGGAGGCGCCAGCGGTGGCGGGCTCGGCGGCGGCGACGACGGCGCATTTGGCGGTGGCGGGCTCGGAGCCGGCGGTGCCAGCGGCGGTGGGTTCGGCGGAGGTTCCGGCGACGGCTGCGGCGGGCTCGGCTGCGGCGGCTCGTTCGGCGGCGGTGATGCCGGCGCGTTCGGTGGCGGCGGATTGGGCGCCGCGGGTGCGTTGGGCGGCGGTGGGCTCGGTGCATCCGGCGCATTTGGCGGCGGTGGGCTCGGTGCATCCGGCGCATTTGGAGGCGGCGGCGACGGCTCAGCCGGTGCTGGCGGTGCATCGGGAGGCGGCGGCGACGGCGCATCCGGCTGGGGAGCAACGACCGGCGCGGGCGGTGCGCCCGGGGGCGGCGGTGATGGAGCCGCCGGCTCGGGTGTCGCGGTCGGCACAGGGGACGGCGGCGCTCCCGGTGGCGGCGGTGTTGGAGCGGGCGGCTCCAGAGTCGGCGTGGGCGTCGGCTGAGGAGGCGCGCCCGGCGGCGGCGGCGCGGTCACCACGGGGGGTTGCGCGGGCGACGGCGGCGGTGGCTGCGGAAGGGGAATCGTGACGATGGCGGGGGGATCCGGGACGGGAGTCGGCGTCGGCTCCTCCGGCGCGCACGCGTCGCCGCTCAGGATATCCACGTCGCACACGATTCCACCCACGAGTAAGAGGGGATCCGCGAGTCGGTCCAGCGAGGCGACGACGTCGGCGTCGCAAAAGCACCTTCGCTCGTCTGCGTTCATCCAGGCGATGACCTCGCAGCACTCGCTCGCGTCGTTGACCTCGAGGTTAGCCTCTTGGCCGAGTAACACGCCGGTGCAGAGCTCGGAGATGCTCGATGCTCCCTCGGCGCACGTCGTCGGCGGCGCGCGAACCACGGGGGGTTGCTCGGGCGAGGGCGGCGGTGGCTGCGGAAGTGGAATCGTGACGACGGCGGGGGGCGATGGCGGCGGGAGGACCCTCTCGTCGCACCTCGTCCGGTTGACGATCCCGCTCGTCCACGGGACACCCTCGCCCCTGTTCCACGCGGGGACGGGAAATTGCGTCCACATGTCCTCGGCGAGGAACTTGAGCCAGCACTCGCGGTGTTTGTAGTCGTAGTACTCGCCGCCGCAGCCGGATTCGGACCCGCAGTACACGAAGCTGTTGCACCTGTCGTCCTCCGCGCACTTCGCGCAGCAGGCTTCGGCCGAGTCCACGAGAAGGTCGGTCCCGTCGATGAGCGGGTCGCCCTTGTAGTTAGCCGCGTCCTCGATCTGGCACACCGCGCACGTTTCGCCAGTCTCGTTGCGAATTTGCTGCACCGTGTCGGCGACGAAAATTTCAGTCTCCTTCTCGGGGAGGCTTCCGGACGTGAACGTGACCTCCGGGCCCCTCTTCCCCGGCGCAGGTCCAGGGGACAGCTCGGCGGGGTCCTGGTACTTGAGGCTGCATCGGCTGTAGCTGTACGTCGGCGCGGCTCCTCCGCATCCGCCCTCCGCGGTGCAAAAGGTCCACACGTTGCACCCCGGGTTCTCCTGGCACGCCAGGCAGCACGCGCCGGCGGATGACGTGAGAAACGTCCCGCCGTTGAGAACCTCGCCGTTGAGCTCCGCGTTCTCCTCGGCGTTGCACGGGGTCACGGGTCCGACCTCGGCGGTCAAGGACATATCCGGCCCAGCGCCGCAGTACGGCATCGCGGGGGCACCGATTGGAATGGAGCTCGCGTCGGATCCGTCGAGGACGCGCCACGACGCCATCACGTTGTCGGGCCCGCCGACCAGGAAACAGCCGGGACACAGCTTCAGCGCCCCGTCCACGAAACTGACGCGAAGACCGTCGGATGTCATCGTCACGACGACATCGTCGCACGTCAGCATCGGCTGCTCATCGCCCTGCATCGGGGAACTGCATCCACCCGGACCGCAACCGCTTCGAAACGTGGGCGCGGGGAGCGCCAGCTGGACCCCGGCGCACGTCGTCTCGAACGACGCCGGATCCACGGTCTGAGCGTAAGGTACCGGCACGGTGACCCCGGTGACGTCCATGCTAGCGCAGCTCCTGTGCCCGACGACACCGGATGCGGTCGTCGTCGACGTGTCACCGGCGTCCACCGTCGGAACGAGCGAGTGGAACACCATGTCGAGCAGCGCGGGGCACGCGCTGAGCTCCAGGTGCTTATTCGGGTTCCAGCCCAGCATGAACGTGGGCGCGAGGAGCGGGAGCTCAGCCGCGGGTCTGTCCACCGCGGCGTCGTCGCAGAAGGGTGCGAGTAAAGTGACGGAGTTTTCCATCGGCATCGCGCTGATCTCTTTGAAGCTGAAGAGGAAGTTGCTGTACCCGCCGGCGAGAAACTCGCCGGGGCCGAGGGTGACGTCTCCGAAAGTCACCCTCGGGCCGACGGCGTCGATGTCGAGGGTGAGCTCGGAGCACGGCACCGGTCTGTGCCCCCCGTCCGACATGTCAGCCGCGGTGGGTAAGAGCTGCGCGCCCCAGCACATGAACACGAACCGCGACGGGTCGGCAATCTCGGTCGCTCCCGTGGCTTCGTCGGTGACGACGGTTCGGGAAAATTCGAACGCCACGGTGACGCCTCGAAGGTTCACCGAACCGGTCGGTTTTTTGTGCGTGACGACCAGCGAGACGTACATCTCCCTGGCTGCGGCGGCTCCGCCCGTGATGGCGGCGTCGACCGCGCCCACGCGGACGAGGTCTTCCGAGGGAAGCGACGACCACGTGGTGACGGAGAACTTGAGGTCGCCGGACGCGAGGTCGGGGCAGCCGGAGATGTCGGTGCCCTGCTGCAGCGAGCGGCGTCGTTGCTGGGGCTCGAGTTTGAGCCTTCGCGGGAGGGTTCGCGACGCGGGCTCGATCGGAGACGTCGAGTGCGCGGTGGGCTGCGACCACGCGATGGGATCTGGCGCGTCATCCTCGCGCTTGGCGCGGATGCGATCGAGCGAGCGACGGATCGCGCGCGCGAAGAGGCGGTGGACGCCGCCGTCCCGCGAGCGCTCGACGCGGGGAGAGGAAGCTTCTGCTCGCGAGTTCCCCTCGCCGGCGGACGGGTCATCGCCGCCGGCGCGACGCGCATCGACGAAGGTCGCCGCGCCAGGGTCGATCGATTCGACGACGAGCGGATGTGCCGCGAGCGCGAGGATCGCGAGCGCGGCGGCGGCGATGCGCCTGAACCGCGTCATGGTCGTCGCGCCACCCGTTTCGGGGTTTCGGCCAGCTGTGGGACGGAAAAAGCAACGACGGGTTCAGGCGCGCGCGATATCGATGCGCGCGAGACCCGGTGTCGCGGTGAACAATCGACGACCGCTCGCGCGGATGGTCAATCGCTGAGTGATGAACTTTCGCACGCGTCGACGCGCGGCGTTGTGACCGGACGGCGCCGCGAACGACGGGTCTTAGGGTCTGTGAGACGAGCAACGACTTTTCAGATCTGGCGTGTGCCCTATTTGAGCTCTTTGTTTTGAACCGAGCTTTTTCGAACGTCCCGTCACTTCGACCCGCACGCATACCGCCTTTGAATATGGACGGCGCGCATGCGAGCGCCCACGAGACCGCTCCCTGCATCAATCCTTGCATGTGGTCGGGCGAGGAGGCCGAGAACCTCAAGAAACCCATACTTGTTCCCGCGAAGCTCCTGGCGCCCACCGTGGTCCGTGGCTGGAGTGGTGGCAAAGCCGCGGACCAAATAGTGCTCAGTAACAAAGCCGAAGCAGCTCTGCAGACAGCGAAGGACTTGTTCGATAACTACCTTGCTAACGCTGAGTACGCACCGCCGCTTGTAGACCTTGTCAATCCTTGGATGTTGGACGATTACAAACAAGCAGCAGGAGAGGGATTCAACCTTTACAAATACACAAGGCCAAGCAAAAAAGAGCTCAAAGAAGAGCCCGAACACGCTCACATGACTCACATGATTCTTGGCGATACCAGCATCAAGAAAGAAGCTTACCACCCTCTCATTGACTTCCACCTTACGATCGATGCAGGCAGGCAGTTCGCTGAGTATGTCAGCATTTGGCCCGGCTGCTTTGCCATGCGGCGTGGGACCGCGGGCAAAGCGGCGACCTGCGGTCGGAAGCTATCCGATGACGAAAGGGCTGCTCGTGGCATCGCTCACAACGTCACACCCACTGATGTCGTGGTCTCTCAGGAGGCATACATCGCGTATCGCTCTGGTAACGTCACTGAGCTGAGCGAGTCTCAGAAAGCATACATGGATTTTCGTGCTCGCAAGATTGCCACGGGTTCTGTTGGGGATGATGTTCCCCGACCAATCAACTACCCATTTTTCCTGCACAAAGACGAGGTCAAAATGCGACAGCACAAGGATCGGAAGAGGCAGCGCGAGGATGATGACGATTTCTAAACCAGCCCCTTCACGATGCCGATGCGCGAAAAGAGAGAGACACGATGCGGGAAGACGAGACCTCCCTCGGTTCTCGAAGCGAGACTAGTCGCGTCCGTTTTATTACATCAACGACTTTTCAGATCTGGCGTGTGCCCTATTTGGGGCTCTTTTCGTTTTCAAACGTCCCGTCACTTCGACCCGCACTCACACACGCTTCGCCTTTTAAGATGGACGGCGCGCACGCGAACGCGTACGAGACTGATACCAACGAAGAACTCAAGTTTTGGACACCTGAGGAGAGTGAGAACCTGAAGAAACCCATGCTCGTTCCCGCCAAGCTCGTGGCCCCCACCGTGGTCCGTGAGTGGCATACACGCAAAGAGAAGTCGCTCAGCAAAAAGGCCGAAGCAGCTCTGCAGAGCGCGAAGGACTTGTTCGATAATTACCTTGCCAACGCTGAGTACGCACCACCTCTTGTAGAGCTCCTTATACCTTCAGTCCTGGACGCATACAAGGAGGTGGCCGGTGAAGGCTTCAGCCTGTACCACATATCACGACCCGACAAAAAAGAACTCCAAGAAGACCCCGAGCAGACCAGGGCTAGGGGCTTCACTCACGGACTTCTGGAAGAAACCGACATCAAGGACGAACATTACCAACATCTCATTGACTTCAACCTTACCATCGATGCAGGTAAGCTGTTCGCTGAGCATGTCAGCATGTGGCCCGGCTGCTTTACCAAGCGGCGAGGAAACTCCGGCAAAGCGGCGACCTGCGGTCGGAAGCTCACCGATGCTGATAGGGCTGCTCGTGGCATCGCTCATAACGTCACAGTTACTGATGTTGTAGTCTCTCAGGAAGCATACATCGCGTATCGCTCTGGTAACGTCACTGAGCTGAGTGAGTCTCAGAAAGCATACATGGACTTTCGTGCTCGCAAGATTGCCATGGTTGCGGTTGGGAGAAATGTTCCCGGCCCCCCTCACTACCCAAGTTACTTGCAAAGAGACGAGGCCGCTGCAGCTACTTACTATCGAAATTTGGAGAAGGATCGGAAGAGGCAGTTCGAGGAGATGTTTGATGCCGGTTATTTCTAAGCCAGCCCCTTCACGATGCCGATACGCGATAAGAGAGACACGATGCGGGAAGACGAGACCTCCCTCGGTTCTCGAAGCGAGACTAGTCGCGTCCGTTTTATTACAACAACCCCTCGTTGTGAGCAACCTCGGCGATCTTTCTGAGTTGCTTCAACAGCTTCTTCGTCGACTTCCCCGCGCCGCTCTTCTTCCGTCCCCTCTGAACCTGCACCGGCCCCTTCGCCGACGGCACCGCGGTCCCGTCCGGCATGATGATGGCGGAAGCCTCCGCCTCCTCCTTTGCCCTCTTCGCCGCCTCGCGCTCAGCCTCGGCGTCCTCCTTCTCCTTCCTCGCCGTCGTCGCCAGCTGGCCGAGCTCCTGCCGCGTGAACGTCCAGTCGCTCCTCTGCTGCAACACCCCGAACACCACCGATTGGATCTCCTTGTCCCCGTCGAGCAGCGCCGACCGCCACATGTGCGCGGTGGACTCAACCTCCGGCTTTACGGTGATGAGCCCGATTCCGTTCTGGAGGTTCTCAACCGCCATCTGGATGGGGAGGACCTCGTCGTCGGGCATCTGCCGCAGCGACTTGGCCACCTTCCCTTCCGCGCGTTTCTTGGCGATGTTGCTGCTGATCTTAATCGCGGCGTAGACCTCGTCGCGCAGGTCGTCGGGCATCTGGATCTTCGCCACCGAGGTTTTGGGCAGCGAGCAGAGCTCCTTGGTCAGGCCCTTGTACTCGTCGATGAGCCGCTTGATGGCGGAGCGGTTGGGCCTGCCGCCGTGGATGTACGGGTCGTAGTCCTCGTCATCCTCGTCGCCACCGTCGCCGACGAGCTCCTGCGAGGATCGAAGGCGACGCGAATTGTACCCACGCGAAGCTGGGATCTTCGCGTTGCAGACGTGCGTGGGATGCCGTCCCGACGTGGCGGCGGTGCCGTAAATGTCGCGGAGGCTGACGGGGGCCGCTCTCGCCGGGCCGGAACCCGAACGCGCGGGGCGAATCGGCGCCGTCGACGCGCGTCGAACGGTATGTACGGTAACCACGCGCGCCGCCGAAGAGGCGGTCGCCGCGGCGACGGCTCGGGCGATGGAGGCCATCGCGCCCTGTAAAGTGCCTGAAGAATCTGAATTATCCACGAGACACGGAAAAGCGCGAAGCTAAATTTGGGCGCTCAGAGAATCGCGCATCGCGGAGGCCTCCACGGCGATGGGTCACGGCGATGTGGGCGACGATGGCAACCTCGAGGCCCTGCCGGACTTCGAGCTCGCCATACCCCGCAAGCGAGGCCCTCAGCACAAGCGACGGTCGGTGGAGCAGATCTACATAGAGGCCCGGTACCCAGAGCTGACTTGCATGGCGTGGGTGCCCGATTTGCGCACCGTGCTCGCGGGAAGGGAGGACGGTAAGGTGGCCTACTGGCGACTCATGGTGCTCAACAACGACGTGACGATGTCGAAGGACTGCCGGCTGTTCGACGGACACCGCGGCAGGGTCGGCAGCATGCTCGCCCTGAGGGAACAGGAGGGATGCTTCTCGGGCGGGCTCGTCGTCTCGGGGGGTGCCGATGGCTTATGTCGAGTCTGGGACCCGCGGGTGGAGATCGAGGGTGCGGTCCAGGAGATATCAGGCCACGACGGCACCGTCACCGCACTCGCGCAGTGCCACGCGTACCTCGCGTCGGGCAGCACCGATCGGACCGTGCGCCTGTGGCGACCGGGGGGCATTCCGGGGGAGGTGGCGAAGAAACCAGCCGGGGTCGTCTACCCGTGGTTCGAGCCGCACAGGGTATTCATCCTCGGTCACCTGCCCGGGTGGGTCAACACCCTGAGCTTCGACTCCACCGGGCAGGTTGGGGACATGGGCTCGCTCTTCGCGGGTGATTCCGAGGGTTCGGTGTGGCGATGGAAACCGGTCAAGTCGCTGCGAGACGTGGGCGGGTGCGACTTTTTAGAGGGCGCCGCGCCGGATGAGCCGTTCGAGCGCGTTCCGGCGGACCCCAACGGCATCTCCCGCGGCGTGTTCAAGGCGCTTTACATCGCGGAGGAGAACATGGTGGTGACGCTGGCGTACGACATGAAGGCGAGGGGTTACGATACGTTGAGCGGGCAGCGAACTATGCAGCTCGATAATCCCGAGCGGTGCGCTTTCAGTGGAATGGCGTACGTTCGAGAGACCCGCGAGCTGTTCCTCGTGGACCGACGCGGGTACTTTTACATATGGGACCTGCGCCTGGAGTGCGTCACGTTGCGGGAGCAACGCACGGGTCTGGCGACGCTTTTCGACGAGAACACGAAGAAGGGCGATTGGCTTCCGGCGGCTGATTTGGCGCTCCTTCGCGGCGCCCCCGACCTACGGGCCATGGCGCTCACGGCGCAGGGTTTGGTCAAGGGGATCCGAATCTCCCGCGAGAAGGTGTACCAGTTCCTGTACAAGCCCGGGGAGGGCCACGCCGGGCCGGTGATCGCGCTCGCGGCCGGTATGGTGGACGATCAGGAGCGAATACTCTCCGCGTCTCAGGATGGGTCTGTTCGGCACTGGGACACCTACGACATGTGCTCCCTGCGCGTCTTCACCGACGAATCCGCGTCCGAGATTACCTGCCTCGCGTACTCGCGTCATAACAGGAAGATCATCACGGGGCACGAGGGCGGTGAGGTGCGGCTGTGGGGCGTGGACTCCGGTCAGTGCGAGGTTATGTTTGTTCCGGACAAGGCGCACACTAACACGGTGTCGTCGTGCGCACTAGTCGCCACCGTCGACCGAACCACCGGTGAGGCCATGGAGACGCTGTACACGTGCGGGTTCGAAGGTAGGGTCGGCCTGTGGGACCTGCGGTCGACGGATGGACGGTCGCCGTACCTGAAGCTGGGGTGGAGGGCGCACGAGAAGGAGATATTAGCCTGCGTCGCCTGGGCGTCCAAGGAGTCGGTGATCACCGCCGGGAACGAGGGCGTGATCAGGCTCTGGAAGGGACCCGAGGAGTTGCTCGGTGAGCTCGTGGGTCACGAACGCGCGGTGACGTGCATGGAGATGCGCGGGGATACGCTTTATTCAGGTTCGGAGGATAGGACGGTGCGAGTGTGGGACACGGAAAAGGCTGTTCTCCTCGAGACGCTCCGCGGTCACGAGAGCACCGTGGTGGGAATATGCGTTTTGCCCACCACCGGCCACCTACTGTCCGTGTCGACGCACGATCCGATGATCACCGGCGGCGGTTTGATCCTCTGGGACGTTGAGCAATCCGAGGTGATCGAGGGGGCGCTCGGGGACGAGGAAAAGGCTGACATGGAGGATAAAATAAGGCAACTGAAAGATGGCCTCGAGGCCGAGAAGGACGACGATAAAAAGGTTGAGATCCAGGAGGTACTCACCGGTTTCGAGACGCGGCTCGAGGAGTCGGGTAAGGGCGAGGTATCGATGCAGCGACTGATACTGGACACGTTCACCCACCCGGAGAAGTTCAGGTCCGTCGCGGTGAGGGAGGGCGATAACCAGGTTTTGCTGGGCACCGCCGAGTGCAACATCGTGGCGACGCGAGCGCTCCCAGAGCACATATGGACGGAGCTCGGTCTCCCGCCGCGGCAGAGTAACTGCCCACCCACGCCCGCGCTGTCAGACGACGAAGAGGTGGATGAGCCGAACGAGACCGATCCGATCGACGACTACGGCGACCTCGACGCGCAATTCGAGGCGATGGGCGGCAAACTCGTTGACCCGATCTAACCGTCTACTAGCTAGCTAGCTACATTAATCGACTACATTCTAGCTACGCATGAGCACCAGCGCGCGCGCGAACGACGCCGCGGCGTCGGAGTTCTCGCTCGGAAAGCTCTCGCGAAGAAATTCCTCAATCTCTTTTGCATCCTCCATCTCGCAGACGTACTCGGCGAGAAAGGCGTTGTCCTCCTCGCCCGTGAACATGGAGAGCTGCGCATCCGCCCACCCGAGCAGCTCACCACCCGGCGCGGGCGCGGGCGTGTGCGTGGGAGGTACCGGGACGTCCACAACTTCAGCATCCAGCGCGCTGAGACGGAGCGCCTCGGCGAGCGCCGCGTCTTCATCCATGGACTCGGGCATGAACCCAGCCGCGACGTTACCCGCCGGCTCTGTTACATTACCCACCGGCTCTGGCTCCTCCGTCCCGACCTCCTCGCCGCCGTCCCTTCTCAGCGCCGCCGCGACCTCCTCCGCCTCACCCCGGTCGCACCCCGCGGTCGCCGCGACCAGCTCCGCGGCATCTTCGATGGAGTCCATCGACAGCACCAGGTCGGCCAGACCGATCGCCGCCTCGTCATCCGCGTCGACGCCGCAGAGCTTCGCGAGTCGGTCTCGTGGGTCGGTCAAACCAGGGTCTGAACCGTCGTACACGGGTCCACACGGCTCGTACCAATCGCGTGACTCGCGATCCACGTGACCCTGTTCCTCGCTGAGCTGCTTGGCGAGCTCGAACGCCTCCTCCTCGGTGAGATCGCCCCACAGGTCGCCGCACTCGACGTGCAAGCCGACCCTCGAATCGTCACTCGGCTCAAACCGGCTTTTCCTCGACTCCTCCTCGAGAAGGCTCAGTCGCAGAGCCTCGCGCAGGTCAGCCTCCTCCGCGTCCATCGCCTCCTCCTCAATCTCATACGAATGCATAGACGGTGGACGATGCTGCCAGCCAGGTGGGTGGTCCTCGGCGCCGGCGATCGGTCCGAACGAGAACCCACCCCCGGGAGCCGCCTCCCATCCTCGAGAATCCCCGCCGACGTCGTACGAGTAATCCTCCTCCTCCTCCTCCGATTCATCGTCGAACGCGTCGTCTCGATCCCCGCCGAGGTCCCCGCCGTACACCCCAGACCCGGTTCCCTTGCGCGCGCCCGTGTACCCGAGCGACGGCCGCTTCGGGTCGCCCTTACCGTGACCGCCGCGAGGTCGCATCCCGCTCGCGCCGCCTCGGCCTCGACCGCCTCGAGGGACCCGCGAGACCGGCGCCGGCCTCGTCGCCGCGGGTCGCGTCGCCGCCGCGAACGACGCCGCCGCCGCCGGCCTCGACGGTACCGCCGCGAACGACGACGAACGACGGTCGGGTAAGTCCCCAAAGGCTCGAAGCGCCGCGAGCGCGGGATCAAATGGTCTTTCAATCGCCTTCGACTGCGCCGGCGCCGCCGGGGCGTTCCTCGCAGCCTCCCTCGCCGCCGCCTGCCGCCTCTTCGCCTCGGCGAGTCGCTCCTGACGCGATTGTCTGAACGGCGACGGTGCCGCGATCATGCCGAGAGCCATGAGCGCGGCTCTCTGGTCGTGCAGCTTCGAAGAGCGCGCAGGTGACTTTGTGGGCGGGGCCATCCCAGACGACGAAGAGAGCGCGGCGAGTCCCTCGTTCATCGCCTCGAGCACCTCGCTGCGTCGCGCCGGGTGCGTCTCATCGCTCTCGGCGTCGAGGATGCTGGTGATCCCGCGGCCGCGTCCCGCGCGCGCCGCCTCGTCGAGGTCGCGTTTGTGTCGTTCGTGCATCTCTCGCAGCATCGACCAGTCCTGGCTCCAGAACGGCCATGCTTTCATCATGTTGACGAAGACGTGGAAGTGTCGCGTGGATTCAACCTTGGTGTCCATCGCCTCTCGCACCGCCCTCTGCCGCGTTTCGACGCGGCGTTGCTTCTGCTGCGCGAGCACCTCCGCGGACCGAACCTTTTCCTCCCGTCGCGCCCGCGATTCCTCCTCCTCGGGCTTGGGCTTCTCGGGCTTGGGCTTCAGGCCGGCCACGCCCTTCATGGTGGGGCCACAACCGGTCCTGTCCTGGTGCCTGAGGAGCAACGACTGGATCTTCGCGGCGTGGTCCCCTTGAATCTCCACCCTGTCGTGCCCGGCGACGGATCCACCCGCACCCACCGCCGCCTTGACCATGGCGAGCAACTCATCCTTGTCGCCCTTGACGTTGGAGATGACCGTCGCCACCTTACCCTTCGGCCTTTTCTCCACGGTGACGGGCATCCCGCCCTTCTTCGTGCCGCTCACTTGGAACGGCATGACGACGATACCCCACCCCAGACGCCCTCGCCGCCGTCTCCAACTCACCGGCGCGCCTCCAACTCTGCGACGTTTTTTCTCGGAACTCGACGAAAGGTGCCCAACGATTGACATGTCTCGCGTCTGATGAACAAGCTAACGTTACCAAACCTAGTCTAACACCACCGCGTCGTCGTACGAACCGAAGTACGTCGACGCCGGGAGGTGATCCTGCGTCCGCGGCACGGTCGTGCGACGCCTGCGCACCACGAACCCATCCTTAAGCCCAAACTGGGATCCCAGCGCCGTCCTCAAACCGCCCAGCGTCGTCGACGCCGTCAGCGCCACGTCACCGATCCTCACCCCCCGGGTCCCGGGCCCCGGCATCCCGCCGCGGTACACGGGCACCAGCACCGCACCCTTCCTCACCGCCGCAGCCGCCGCGGGGGAGGGCACGCCCGCCTGCCACCTGGCGCCCGCGCCGGTCAGCACGCTCGGAGCGGGGCTCACGGGAGGAGGCTCGCTCGATCGCCGCGGGGTGGTGAACGACGACGGGGCTCCGTGAATGGACTCCGTCGCTGAATGCCGCGGATCCCCGGGTGGAGGCGGCGGTGGTGGCTGGGGCACCGCGTTCCAAGCCGCCGCCTCCGCCTCCCTCGCCGCGACGGCGATGACATTCCGCCTCGACCGCTCCATGTTTTCGAACCTCTCGCCGATTGCCATCCGCACCGCCTCCCTCTCCATCGCCAACGCGGCCTCCGCCTTCTCCGCCTTGTCCTCGATCGCAGCCTCGCGTCGCTCGATCGCGTGCTCACGCTCCTTCACCCGTCGCCGATCCTCCTCCGCGCGCCGCGCGAGCGCCTCACCCTCCGCCGCGATTCGCCTCGCGTCCTCCTCGAGCCGTCGCTCGAGCTCGGAGAGTTCTCGCATCGCGCGTTTGTGCTCGGCGACTACGTTAGCCTTTTCATCTTTGCACTCGCGGCGGACATTCTCGCACGCGTCAAACTCGGCGTCGAGCTCGCGCGAGCGCTGGTCGAGAGTCTCGGCGTCGCTGTGGACCATGCGCTCTCGTCGTTCGACGGCGTGTTCGCGTCGAGCGACGTCCTCCGCCTTGGCCGCGAGTTCGTCGGTGGCGACTGCGATTTCATCTTCGCGTTCGCGAACCGATCGCTCGCGTTCGCTCAGCGTATCCTCCCTGCGCCGTACCCGCTCCAGCTCCGCCGCCACCTTGCCCGCGGACCTCGCGAGCTTCTCGTGTTCCTTCCGTTCCTTTGCCGATTCCCGGCGTTCGATCGCGCGGCGTTCTTTGGCGTCCGCGATGCGCGCCTCGATGTTTTCCAAACTTTGTTCGAGCTTGGACACGTGCGACACGTAATCCTTGTGCAGGGCGCGTTTAAGCGCGGCGTACTCGACGTTGAGCGCGTTCTCAACGTCGGGGAACCATTTCTTCTTGCCGGCCTGAATGCCGATGTCTAGATCGTCGTCTAGATCGTCGTCGATCGAAGACGCGTCGGAAGCGTCTTCATCTTCGGCATCGCCGCTTTGCAATCTTTTGGTGCGCATGAGGAGCGGGGACTTCTTGACGGTGGATGCACCCACTCGGCGCATGATCGCCTCCAACGCGCTGGGTTGTTGCGATCGAGTAGGTGTCCGCATCGTGGACGTCGGGGCGGAGCCGGCGGGTACGATCGCGGGGCGCGTCGTTGGCTCGGGCGCGGACGCCTGCTCGCGGGGATGCTCCACATTTACCGTTGTTGCCGTGATCCCCTCGGCGTCATCGGCGTTCTCTTCGGGCAACGATTGCGTCACGCTCGTGGGCGGATCATCCTGAGCCTCGACCGCGCCTCCCGTGTTGAGCGGAGTCTCAAGTAAAGCTAAGAGCTCCAGCCTGGACTCGATCTGGAAGAAGTCCTCGGACTCGAACGCGGGTCCACGCGGATCTTCGTTCCACACGAACGTGTCCTTCTCCACCCCGCCGTCCTTGTACAACACGTGGAGCTCGTCGAAAGGGATCGGGCCCCGCTGCGTGATGGTACCCTCATCCTCGACGTGCAGGTAGTACCACGGGGCGGACCTCAGGTCCATCGCCGCCGCCCGCCCGTCTCGCCTGTGAGACGACAAACAAGCTGATGGTGGCTCTCTTCACGCGGCGTTGGCGCGGCAGCGCGCCTCAGTCCAGCAGTCCAGCGCTCTCAGTGAGTTCAAACTTTGCCGCCAGATCACGGCGTCGCGACGCCAGATCGACTGGCGCCTCCACACCGCGCTGCTTGAATCCAACCCAGGAGAGTCGCGGAGTTCACGAGTGAACGTCCGGCCAAGATGCAGGGCATGCAGAGCCCCATCATGGTGATGAGTGAGTACTCGACCGCTCGAGATCCGCCCCGCCGCCCGGAGAAACACTTTCGAAGGAGGCTTTTTCCCACCCTCCCGCCCACCACGCGACTGACCGATCGCGCCTCCTCGTCCCATCCAGACACCAACACCAAGCGTGAGACCGGTCGCAAAGCGCAGCTGAACAACATCGCCGCCGCCAAGGTGCGTCTCGTCGCGAATGTCCCACACCCACCACCCGGATCTGCGGTCAAACCCCCCGCGCGCGTTCGGCGCCAACCGCCACAAAACCATCTTCCCCGAGGGCGACGAGCGAAGACCCGCGACTGACCCACGCCCCCCCGTCCGTCTCGATCCATCCCAACAGGCTGTCGCGGACATCATCCGCACCACGCTCGGTCCCCGCTCAATGCTCAAGATGATCCTCGACGCTTCCGGAGGTGCGCGCCCGGCCCGATCGGCCCCTTGATCCCCGCCGGCGTTTGGGCACACCGGCCCGATCGCGCCCAAACAAAAAACTTTTTCGAGATCCCCGGTCCCAAGAAGAACTCGGCGCTGACCCGTCCCCGATCGTCCCCGCGTCTCCCCAATCGACTCAGGTATCGTGCTGACCAACGACGGCAACGCCATCCTCCGCGAGATCGACGTGACCCACCCCGCGGCCAAGGTACGCTTCGCACCCAGGATCACCCCCCAAAAAGTCAAACCGCGAGGAGGACGAAACGTCGCTCGCTCGTAAAACCCACAACACGCGGAAAGTTTTCATTCGCCGCGACACTGACACTGACCCTCCTTCCTTCCCTCCTTTCACAGTCCATGATCGAGCTCAGCCGCACGCAGGATGAGGAGGTCGGCGACGGAACCACCTCCGTCATCATCCTCGCGGGAGAGATTCTCCACCTCTCCCAGCCCTTCCTCGAGAAGGACATCCACCCGACGGTGGTCGTCCGCGCGTACATGAAGGCGCTTGACGCCGCCGTCAAGATCATCGACTCGCTCGCGTTCCCCATCGACGTGGACGACCGCGAGCAGCTCATGAACATCGTCACCTCGTGCATCGGCACCAAGTACACCTCGCGCTTCGGCCCGCTCATGGGCAACCTGGCGCTCGACGCCGTGATGTGCGTCGCGGTGGACAACGGCGACGGCACCAAGGAGGTTGACATCAAGAAGTACGCCAAGATTGAGAAGATCGCCGGCGGTAGCATCGACGACTGCCGCGTGCTGAAGGGCGTGATGATGAACAAGGATGTCGTCGCGCCCGGCAGGATGTCGCGCAGGATCGAGAACCCCCGCGTGATGCTCCTGGATTGCCCCCTCGAGTACAAGAAGGGTGAGAACCAGACCAACGTCGAGATCACCAAGGAGGAGGACTGGGCGGTGCTGCTCAAGATGGAGGAGGACTGGATCCAGGGCGTGTGCGCGCAGATCGCCGCGCTCAAGCCCGACATCGTGGTCACCGAGAAGGGCCTCAGCGACCTCGCCACGCACTACCTCTGCAAAGCGGGCATCGCCGCGCTTCGAAGGGTGCGAAAGACGGATAACAACCGCATCGCGCGAGCCACCGGCGCCTCCATCGTGCACCGCGTCGAGGAGCTCAAGGAGGAGGACATCGGCACCGGCGCCGGTCTGTTCAAGGTGGAGAAGCTGGGCGAGGAGTACTTCTCCTTCTTCGTCGACTGCAAGGAGCCCAAGGCGTGCTCCATCATCCTCCGCGGCGCGTCCAGGGACGTCCTGAACGAAGTGGAGCGCAACCTCCACGACGCGATGGGCGTGGCCAGGAACGTGGTTCACGATCCCAGGCTCCTGCCCGGTGGCGGCGCCGTCGAGATGGCGGTGAGCCGCGCCATCTCCGAGGAGGCGCTCAAGATTGAGGGTGTCGAGCAGTGGCCGTTCAAGGCTATCGGCCAGGCTCTCGAGGTGATCCCGAGGACCCTCGCGCAAAACTGCGGCGCCAACGTGATTCGTACCCTGACCAAGCTCAGGGCCAAGCACGCGGAGTGGACGACGGAGAGCTCCGGCGGTAAGGCTTGCACCTTCGGCATCGACGGCGACAAGGGCACCATCGTCGACATGAAGGAGCTGGGTGTCTGGGAGGCGTACGCCGTCAAGGTGCAGAGCATCAAGACGGCGGTGGAATCCGCCGCGATGCTCCTTCGCATCGACGACATCGTGTCCGGACTCAGCCAGAAGGGCGGACCGGGCGCCGGCGCTGGCACGGGTACCGGCGTCGCGCCCTCGCAGGACGACGAGGAGGATCCCCCCGAGAAGCTCGGGGAGTAAGCTCGCGTAATAGCTTGTGTCTGTTATCAAATTCTAATTCGTTTTACTAAATTGTTTCTGTTTGTCCGGAGATCATCCGAACCCGAATCCTTCGCTCCCTTCTCTAATAGCAAATAAGAGGCGCTCCTGCAGCTCCTCCTTGGTGCTGTACTCCGGCAGGTCCAACTGGTTGAAGCACGTGTGCGCGCTGCAAAGTCGTTTACCGCCGCCGTACGCCTTGTGAATCTGAAACCTCTGCGGCCCGCTGATGCCCTGAAGCGCCTTGAAACCGTCCAGCGGAACCTTGGACGTTCCCGTCACGAACATCAGCAAACGCGCGCGATCCTCCTCGCTGAGGTCCTTCACCACCTCCCAGAACCATCGCACCTGCGGCGCGGACGTGGTGTACCCGACGTACTCCGTGTTGTTCTTCAAGTCGTCGATGTCAATCTCGGGGGTTCCGCTGATCAGCAGCTCGAGCTCCGACGGGTTCAGGATGGAGATGATCTCGTGGGGCACGATGTCGTTGAAACCCTCGGTGAACGCGGCGATCTGCTCCTTGATCGCGTTGGTCATCTTGTGCGCCGCGACGAGGTTGACGTACTCCAGTTTGTTGTCATCCGTCACCGCCACGTCCCGCCCGTCAGGGACCAGGTCGACGACCGTCTCCATCCCGAAATAATCCGTAGTGGCTGACATCGTGAGGTAATCCAAACCGCTCTCAACCAGCGGGTGCTCCAGCATGTACACCAAGCTCTTGTGGTAGTCCGGGTCGAACGCTTCCATGTCGTCGTAGTTGAGCGGGATGTTCAGCATGTGCTTGTAAAACGGCCGGGTGAAGTGCGCGTCGACGAGGTAGCCGTCGTACACAGCCTTGCCGATGATCCGACCGATGAACTTGAAGTACGCGAGGTGCGTCTCGTTGATGCCGGAGTTGCCGAAGGGCTGGTAGGCGCCGTCGCCGGATGGGGATAGCTCGAACAGCGCCTTGTCGGGGTTGAACATGTCGCGCGCGAGGAGCATGTACCACTCGCGGGAAACCCCGCCGGCGTCGATGCCCTCCTCGCCCGAGAACTGAATCGTCAGCCGGCCCCTGAGCTCCGCGGGCTTGAGGTGCTGAAGCTGCATGAACGAGTCGGTCAGCACCTGCTTGCGGTTGATCTGCGCGCGGACCGGACCGTGGTGCGAACCGCGCATCTGCTCGCGCTCCGCCAGCCGCTTGAGCTTGCCGCGGATGTACGATCGCTTGTTGTCGAAATCGAGCAGCCTCGGCTTCTCCAGCATCAAGCGCAAACTGCCGTCGATCAACCCGGGCTGAGACCGGATCAGCGCGTTGACCACCGAGCGGTGCTCGTTGGCGAAGTTCCACACGCTGGTCACACCGCCGGGCCCATCCTTGGACACGCTGGACTCCTCCTGGACCGGCGCCAGCTCGGAGACGGCGGCGGCTGGTACCGACGCGACGGAAGCCGATCCAACCGCCGGGGTGGCACTCCTATTCAACCCAAACGCTGGGGACATCACCCTCGCGAGCCCCAGCGCGGCGCGATCGTCCGCGTCGAGCGACGGAGCCGACGCGAGCGGTGCGTGCACAGCCGCGGTAGCGGGCTCCGAAGCCGCCTTGGGCGTCTCCGCCTTCTCAGCTGGCTTCTTGGACGCGTCGTTGATCGCGGCGGCGAGGGCGAAATACGCCTCGATGACGGGGAGGATCTGCCTGGCGCCGGCGGGCAGCGCGGGCGCCGCCGCGCCGCCCCGCGAGGACGCCGCGGCCACCGCCGCGGCAGCCGCGATCTGCGGCTCGAGCACGGTGCACGCCTCGCTCAGGGCGCCCCACACCGGGTTCAGTTCATCGGCGAAGGACTGGATCGCGCGGCCCATCGCCCGCCTCGCGCGATCGCGCTCGGCGTCGACCTCGGGGCCGACCCGCGCGGGGGGTATGACGGCGTCGTGCGCCGCGCCCGCGGCGGCCATCGCGTTCCCCGCCGCCTCCGTCTCCTCGCGCCGCGCCGCGTCCAGGTCGAACTTGAGCAGCGCGGCGACGACGTGCGATACGCGCAGCACCGCGGATCCGGAGGAGGCTACCGATGGGGGTAGTTTGGCGGCGGCTGCTGCGGCGGCGGCGGATGCCGCTTCAGCCGTCCCCGTCGCCATCGTCTGCGCCGCCTGGCCAGCCGCGGCGGTGTACCGCACGGACTCCAGGTTGGACACGGCGTCGCCCAGCCTGGACCGGACCTGCTGGGAGAGCGCGGAGGCGAGTTCGCCGCGAAAGGCGGGCGCGACGTTGGCGACGGCGCGGCACACGTCGGCGGTTTTGGCGTAGACCGAATCCGTGAGCCCGTCGCGGCCGAGCAGAGCCGCGAGCGCGGAGAGCCGGGTTGGATCGGACGCGAGGGACTCGCGGATGCGGGAGACGGCGAACCTTTCGCTGCCGTGGTCCTTGGAGAGCTCTTTGTAGAGCCTCTCGGACTCTTCGTCGTCCTTCTTCCGTTCTTCATCCGTCATGCCCGTTCGATCCAACTCGATGTTTCTAAGCGCCTCGTCAGTCATTCGCGAGAGCGCGAGCGCACGGGCGTCCGTGCCCTCAATGGTATCGTCCCCGGGCCCAGTCTCGGGCTCGGCGGTGATCTCACCACCACCCGGGTTGGGGTTCGTCTCGGCAGCCTTCTTCGTCTTTTCCTCCTCCTTCTTTTCCTCCGCGATCTTTTTCTCCCTCGCTTCTCGAAGATATTTGACGTGGAGCTCAAACTCAAACGCGCTCGCCTTGAGCGTCGCGTCCAGGAGCTGAAGCGTCAACTCCAGGTGTCCCACGTGAGGCGCGAACGCGGGAGAGCCCAGGCACCTCAGCAGCAGCATGATCGCGCCGTCACCGCCCGCCGCGTCCGCATCGGGTGAATCCGCCGGATAGTTTGTGAACCCGTCATCCGATGCGATTGCGTTGGCGTCGTCGGGTGACCTCGCGCCGAGCGCTCCGCCGGCGGCTGCCTCGGCGGCGTCCCGCGCCGTGACGGCGAGCGCGGGGATCCGCCTGGAGATCAGCGCGCTGTGCCTGGCGAGGAACACCGCCGTCTCGAGCGCGCGCTTGGCGAGGAGCCTCGCCGCGGCGTCGGGCTTGGAGCACACGACGTGAACGTCCCGTCCGTAGAGTTTGCCGACGTCGAGCGATGAACCCCCTCCCTCGAGTGAGCCCGCGCCTCCCTCGTTCGCCTCCATCGCGGCTCGAAGGTTGGCCAGGAGCAGCCGCAAGACGACGTCGCGGGTCGAACCGTGCGCCGCGAGGTTGAGAAGAACCTTTGGGAGCAAGCCCTTGGTGGGCGGCGGCGCCAGGCGAAGCAGCCTGACCAGCGTGAGCAACGCGTTTCTGTCCACGACAGCATTTGTGAGCCCCGCGGCGGTGGCGGCTCGGTCCGCCGCGGTGTTACCCCCGGCCCAACCGGCGCCGCGCCCGCGTCCCCCGCCCAGCGGGCCCGGACCGGTGAGCCCGAGCATGGTCCTGAGCTGCCTCGAGAACGCGGCGGCGGCGGTCCCGCCGGCTTCGTCGTCGTCCTCCAAGCCGTCTGCGGCGGCAGCCTCCGCCGCCGCTCTCGCCGGCGCCGCGCGAAACTGCTGCATGTGCGCGGCGTGCCTCTCGCGCAAGGTCCTGGCCTCAGCCTGGAGCACCTCGGGCAGCGTCGCGAGCACGGACTCGTCCGCGGAGAGCAGAACTTCTTGGCGAAGCTCCTCGGGGAATGACGCGATGACCGACGCGTTGTCCATGTCGCCCTGCGCGGCTCCGCCCGCCTGCGCCGCGGCTTGCGCGGCTGCGGTGGCTGCTTCCGCGGCGGCTCTCTGCGCCGCCGTGCGCCCCTCACCTTCGGGCGCGGCGGCTACTGCGGCGGCAGCCTGTGCGGCGGCGTCCGCGGCGGTCTGCGCGGACCGGCGGGCTTCATCCGCGGCGCGTTCGCGCATGACGCGGGCAACCTCGCGGCTCTGCTGCTGGACAACCTCCGCCTGCATATCGTACGGAAGCGCGCTGATGAAGGACGGGTCGATGGGCTCGAGCGTCTGAGCGGCCGCCGCGGTGGACGCGTCGGCGCTCGTGCTTCGTCGGTTGAGCCTGGCGATCTGCGCGTTGGTGGCGAGGAGCTCCTCGCGTAGGTCGGCGGGAAGAGCGTTGAGGAACTCGGAGTCGATCGGCTGCTCCTCGGGCTCGGGCTCGTCGTCATCCTCGTCGTCGTCGCCCTCAGCCGCCGCGGGGGGCGCTTCGGCGGCGACGGGTGCCTCCACGACGGGAGCGGGTGCCTCCATGACGGGTGCGGGTGCCTCCACGACGGGCGGCGGCGTGGGCTCCGGCTCTGGTACCGGCGCCGGTTCGGGCTCAGCCGACATCTCGACGTCTCCCTCCGCGGGCTTCTCCGGCTCGGGCGCCGCGGGCGCGGGCACCGGCGCCGCAGGCCTTGGCTCCGCTCGGAGAATACCCGCGAGGTGCGCCTCCAGGTCGCTGGCAGCCGCGTCCAGGCCCGGGTTGAGGTGTTGGGGCGCGACACTGCCGCGGCTGGGATCTGCCCACGTCGCCGCGCGCGCGTCGCCGACTCGGGGCGGGTCCCACCGCCGTCCGCCGTCCTCACCCGCGCCGGCGCCGCCCGCGTCCACTCCGCCGCGGCTTCCGTCGGACCGTTCCACTCGAAGCAGCGATCCGAGGTCGGAAACCTCGGGGAGGACCAGGAAACGCCCGTCGTTGTTACCGCCGATGAGCTGGAAGCCGCCGCGGCCGTCGGCGGCTGGCGCGCCCATGTTCGCGCCGCCGGGACCCACCGCGAGCCTCGACATCTCGCCCGATATCGACGCCAGCACCGAGTGCATCCCCGCGGCGTTGGCCCCGCCGGACGCGTTCGTCGCGCGTCCGAATTCCACGGGCCGGCGACCGAGGAGCGGGTGCCCGAGCGGGTCCACGCCGCCGGCGCCGCGCGTGGGATCGTAGATGAGCTCCGCGTCCGTCGCGATGCCCGCGGCGGTCGAGTTGGCGACGCCCCTTCTCGACGCGGCGGGGGCGTTGCTCCTTCGAGCCTCTTCGAGCGAGTTTCGGAGGTTGAAGATGTCGGAGAGGATGCCGCCGCCGCCGAGGTTGCCGCCGCGCGCGCGAGCCGCGGCGGCGCCGCCCTCGGCTCCGCCGGCGCCCATGAGCCCGCCGACGTCACCCGGCCTCAAAACCGCGCGGCCGCCCTGCCGCATGACCAACTCGCGGAGCCTGTTGTCGCGGACCCTCAGCTCCACCACCGGCGCGGGACCTCCAATCTGGCCTCCGTTCTGCGCGTTGACCTGCTCCGCGATGTTGCCGATGAGACCCTGGAGCTGTTCCGCGAGCCTCGCGCCATCCTCGAGGCCGGCTTCGTCGTCCATACCGTCGTCGTCGTCGCCGCCGAAGTGCATGACGTCGCCCTCCTCCTCGCCGGCCATCCCGCCGTGCGCGTGGCCGTGCAGCGGGACGATCTCGCCCGGTCCCCATCCGCCGGGGGGCGGGCCGCCCGCGCCGTTGGTGCCGTGCTCGTCGAAGGGCGGGAAGAGCATGTCGAAGCGGTCGTCCTGGTCGTCGACGTCCCACCGGTCGTCGCCGCCGGCTTCATCGTCGTCGTCCTCGTTCTCACCGTCGATGTCCTCGATGTTGATCTCGGCGCCGTCCTCCTCGTCGTGCTCATCCTCGTCCTCGTCTTCGTCCTCGTCCTCGGCGTCCTCGTCGGAAGCCTCCATCTCGTCGTCGTCGTCGTGGCCGTGGTGGTGCCCGTGGTCGACGGCGGCGGCGTCCTCCTCCTCCTCTTCATCCCCGTCGCCCTCGACCATGGCAACCTCCTGCTCCTCGTGGTCGTCCATGAGGTCGATGTCCGCCTCGCCGTCGGAGTCCTCCTCGGAGTCCTCGTCGGACCCGGACTCCTCCTCGCCGGACTCGTCCTCGTCGCCCGATTCCTCCTCGCCCGATTCGTCCTCCTCGTCGTCGCCGTCGCGGTCCATCGACTCGAACATCTGCCCGGCGACCCGCTCGAGCTGGGCCATCTGCTCCGGGTCGTGCTCGGCAGCCATGGTGGCGGTGCGCGCGAGACGTCCCGCGCTCCCGGGCTCACCCTCGGTGCTCTGCCTGCGGGTACGCGCGCGCTCAGCCGCGGGCGTGGTCGCGGCGGCGGTTTGACCGGCGTCGCCCGCGCCCTGCGAGAGCCGCGGTTGAACCTTGCTCTCGGGCTTGCCGTCCTTGTCCGCCTCGAGCTTAACCGGCCTGGTCATCACCTCGAGCGGGCGAAGGATGGCGTTGACCAGCACGGGCGCCGCGCCGTCGTTGAGATCCACGCGGTTCAGCGCGGCGCACATCGCCGGTAACAGATCCGCATCCTTCATGCACCGCTGGAGGTCGCCCGCGTACCGCCTCTGGAGATCCTTCCCTTCCGGTTTACCACCCGGTTTACCCCCCGCGTACGCGAGGAGCGCGTTGACGAGGTCCACGAAGGCTCGCGCGGGACCCGGGCCTTCTTTATCGGACTTGGTATCCTTCAGCCCGTCCTCGGACTTGAGCGCGACGCTCACCTCGTGCAGCACACGTCGTCTCGCCTCCGACGACCTGACGCACAACGCGAGGAGGAGGTACGCGGCTCGTTCACCGCCGTCCCACCCGCCCGCGGCGGGCTTGCCGTCCTTGTCCGCCTCGCCCAGCTTAGCCTTGGCCTCCGGGAGTTGCACGTAGAGGACGTGCTTGAGCAAGCCGGTGGGAGGTTTGGCGCCCTCGGTCGGTGCCGCCGACTGGCCGTCCATACGTAGTATCTGGCCCGCGGCGGCGCCGTACACCAGGGTAAAGTCAGTGAGCAGTCGAAGCGCGAGGGACGCTCGAACCGCCGCGAGCGACGGAGCGTTCACCTTTGAGTTTTCTTCACCGGACTGCCCGGTGGACTCGAGCGACGTGTCCATCGCGTCCACCGCGGGGGCATCGGCGACGGCTTCAGCCTGCGCGGATCGCTCCGTATCCGTGGGATAGGCCATCACGGCGTCGATGAGCGCCTGGAGAACCGTGGGGAAAGACGGGTGCGCTTTTTTCTTCCCGTGGCCTTTACCGTGGCTCTTGGATGGCGTCTCCTTGGCTCCTTCCTTCGGTACATCTCTGGTACTCGGGGTCCAGAGGTAGGTCTCCTTCTCCTTGGGGGTGACGTCGAACCTCGGGTCCAAGCCGTCCTCGCGAATCTGCTCGTCGATGTACTTCTTCTTGAGGTGGACGATGAACCCGGACTGCCGCGGGTCGACTCCCGGACCGCTCGGGTGCGTGATGACGCAGCACTTCTCCATCGCGGCGACGAACGACGCGGGATCGCGCGAGATGACCGGCATGGCCAGAGGCATGAAACGCCGCGAGTTCACCTTACCGCGGTCGCCGAGGATGGTGTGAATCTCCGTCGCCATCGCCGCTTGCAACACCTCGGGGTCCTCGACCACGTGCCGGAGGATCGAAGACGCCAGCGCATCGTACGCGGCGAACGCGAATTTCCTCGGAAGGTTCAACAACGCGTTGACGCAGTTTCTCGGCTTGAGTAAAACGCCGGCGCGTTTGTGGTCCTTGGTGAGGTGCGACAGGAGCTGAAGCGCGGCTTGCACGCCGCCGACGTCCTCGTCCGACGTCAACGCGCCCGCGATGGTCGTCGACGGGTCCACCGTCTCGCCTTGGGTCTCGGTTAGGAGCAAGACGTCGACGCACAGCTTCGTCGCGCGGTCGCAGGCGTCGTCGTCGAGGTAACCCATCGGTGACCCGATGACCGACTTTAGCGCATCCGCCGGGTTCGTCTCGTGCCTCTCAGCCGCGGCGTTCAGCTTACCGTTATCCATAGGGTTCGTCCGCAAGCCATGGATTGGATGCATACGGCGCTTGGCGGACCACTCGTTGGAGTTTTTGTCAAACTCCATGGGCTTAACCCCGCGCCACTGCGCGACGGCGTGGATCACCAGCACGAGCGTCGAGAACCACTTCGGCATCACCGCCGAACCGGACTCTTCGTGCTCGGCGAGGAAGCGCTCGAGCGCGCAGAGGACCCGATCGGTGAAATCCACGAGCATGTTCGTCTCCACGCGGCCGGCGCGCGCAGCCTGCACGCCGCTCGGCTCGGACGAAGGGACGTTGAAATCGTCTACCGCCGCCGCGATTTCTCGAAGGCCGTTTCTGTCCGAGAGCAGGAGCGCGAGGAAGCGGGCGTTGGTGTACAGATCGGGCTCCGAGAACGTCTCCGCGTCGAACGCGGTGACCACCATCCGCAAAATCTTGGTCATCGCGCTCTTCTGCTCGGGTTCCTTCGCGGGACCCACCGCGGCTTTGAAGAGCGTGACGCACGGAAACGCCATGTCCTCGTTCACCTGGCATATGTCCATCATCGGCTCGATCAAATCAGCCGCGTCGGGCATCGCGCAGTCGCGGTCCAGGAGCGTGCGCAGGCAGGCCGTCGCGGGGAGCCCGTCGGCGATGAGGTCCTCCTGCCGGATGAGCTCAATCTTGGGCTCCGCGGATACGGGCGCGGCGGCGTCCGCAGTCTCGGCTTCGTCCATGGACATCGCCATCGCCTTGGCGAGCTCATCCTGCGACGGCGTGATTTCTTCCTCCTTTGTCTCCTCTTCCTTTGTCTCCGCGGGTGGCGCGGGCGTCGCGGCGTTCGCCGCAGTCGCGGCAGCCTCGTCCGCCGCGGTAGCCTCCTCCGGATGCGTGAACAGCCACTCCATCGCAATCTCGATGGACTGCCCGCGCACCGCCACGAGCGCCGCCCTCGCCTGCGGCTCCGAGAAACCCATCTCCTGGATCGACGCCATCATCGTCGGCGACGGATCGAAGGGTGGCGGCGGCGGCGGCGGAGGCGGCGCGAGGCCGCCGAGCAGACGCGCCGCCGCGCCGTTCGCGCCGCGGCTCCGCCTCGGGGGTCCTTCGAACGCATCCACCCTCCCGGTCCCGTCGCGGAGGTGCCGCATCGCCGCCATGAGCACCACCAGCACCTGCGTGGGGCACGACTTGA